>Ga0210382_10000767_pt1 | contig 10994 bp, 9 predicted proteins | sample PLMedo_FD_155452 | JGI IMG/M metagenome (GOLD analysis project Ga0210382, IMG submission 155452) | Groundwater sediment microbial communities from an aquifer in East River, Colorado, USA - PLM0_60_coex redo | ecosystem: Environmental > Terrestrial > Soil > Riparian zone | place: USA: East River...
ACGGGGACGGTTTGGCCATTTGACTGCTGAATCGCGATCTGCTGGGTGCGGGCGTCGACCCCGCGGATCGTGCCGCTCAACTGGCCTGATTGGGATTGCGAGCCTCCGCCCAGGACGCTGCCAAGGACGTTGCCCAGCGAGTTCCCCGCGCAGGCGCCGAGAGTTGCTACGATCAGGGCAGCGACCGCGCCCCGTTGAATGCGTTGAATTATTGCCATGTGGCCTCCTGTGGACCCCGTCCAAAAATGCAATCGCGGTGCCTATGTGCCCCGTTATCTTTGAGTCTCGATGACAAATCTCCGGGGCCCGATCCTGCTGGCCCTAGCGGCCCTCGCCGCATGCAGCCGCTCTTCGCCCAAGCCCGCCGACTCAGCCGCTTCCACCCGGATAACCGCGAGCGGAGCGCTCGAATCGTCCGCTGCTGCCGGGGCCAGCACCACGCCGACCAAGCCTTCCTGCCCTCGCACAGGCAGGTGGGCGCTTTGCAGCGTCGAGACACGGCTCACACAGTCGGGTTTCGTGGTGAGACGTGTAAGCGGTGAGGCTCCGCGCCGCGCTGGCTTCAGCGTCCCTCCGGCCGTCTACACGCTCGGTCGAACAAGACTCGAGGTCTTCATCTATCCGACCGAATCCGCGCTCACAGCCGATGTCGCGAAAATCGACACGGTCATTGCGGCCCCACGCGGCGCGCGCAATCCCTGGCTTATGATTCCCACTTTCGTGCGCTCGGCGAATCTCGCCGCTGTGTTCCTGACAGATAATCCCACTCAGGCTGAGCGATTGACTCTCGCGCTCACCGCCGGCGCTCCGCAACCCTGATGTCCGATCCACATCTGATTGGGCCGCTGCCGGTATCTACGCCGGCGGGGTTGCGACGCTCGCGCGGTCGGGGTCTTCCGGAAGATCTGCTCAAAGCCGCTTCGCTGCGCCTTGGGATCATGTCGCTGCTTTTCGCGGTGCTATGGATCATCGGCAGCATCGGTGGCCATATCGCTTCGCGCGCACTCTACCCGGACAATCCGCGCTGGTCGCATTTCGACACCAGCGATGAAATTGCCTTGGCGGCGGTGATAATATCGCTCGCGCTCTACGCCTACATCCGAAAGGGGGAGAAGGACCCGAGGTTCATTCTCGATTTGGGCCTCGGCTACCTGGTTTTTACCGCGTTCGCCTTGGCCGTCTTGTTCCATTTGGGCGGGGTGCCGGTGAGCGGAACCGGTCTGCCCGAGATCTCCTGGGTGGGGGCGGTCATACTGATGTTCGCCGCGATTGTGCCCACTAGGCCGCGGAAGTTACTGATCGCGGGACTCGTCGCCGCATCGATGAGTCCTCTCGCCATGGTCGTCAGCAGGGCCCACGGCGTCTGGAGCTTCGGCTCCCCCAGCCGTGCGTTGTTGATGCACTACCCGGATTACATACTCGTCGGCGCGGCGGTCGTGATCGCTAGCGTCGTCAACAAGCTGGGCCAGCAAGTCACTAGAGCGCGCGAGATGGGCAGCTATCAGCTCGGCGAGCTGCTCGGACGCGGCGGGATGGGAGAAGTCTACAAAGCGACGCATCGAATGCTCGCCCGCCCAGCCGCGATCAAGCTGATACGTACCGAGATGCTCGGCGCCGTCGACGAGGAAACGGCAAGACTGGCGGTCACACGTTTTCGTCGCGAGGCAGAAGCAGCTGCAAATTTGCGCTCACCCCACACGGTCGAGCTCTACGATTTCGGCGTGACCGACGACGGCACGCTCTACCTGGTAATGGAATTCCTCGACGGGATGGACCTGGAGACGCTGGTCCGAGAGAGGGGACCGCTACCAGCCGGCCGCGTCATCCACATCCTGCGCCAGGTGTGCGACTCACTCGAGGAAGCGCACATTCGCGGACTGGTGCACAGGGATATCAAGCCCGCGAACATCCACCTCGGTCAGGTCGGGCTCCGCCACGATTTCGTGAAGGTCCTCGACTTCGGCTTGGTGAAAGACGCCTCGAGCGTGAGCGTCGAGCACTCGCTCGCAACGATCCCTGGTCAGATGGCGCTTGGCACTCCCGCCTACATGGCACCCGAGATGGCGCTCGGCGAGCCGATCGATGGACGCGCTGACATATATGCGCTGGGTTGCGTCGCCTACTTTCTGCTAACCGGCCAGCTCGTCTTCGAGGCGGAGAAGGCGTTTCAGATGATAGCCAAGCATCTGCAAACGCCGCCCATTCCGCCGTCGCAGCGAACCGACAAGCCCGTCGTGCCGGAGCTCGAGCGACTCGTGTTGAAATGCCTGGCCAAGAGTCCGAATGACCGCCCGCAGAGTGCCGCCAAACTCCGTGAATCGCTGGAATGGATCGCCACGGAGGGATGGGGCGAAGAACAAGCCACGCAGTGGTGGAGCGCAAATCGGGCACCGATCGAAGTCGGCGCAGCTTCCTGAATCAGAGTCCCATCGCCGCACGCCACCGCTCGGCGATCACCTCGTGCCCAGCGGGAGTTGGATGAACCCCGTCTGCAGCCCAATACTCGGGCGGAGCAGAAGACGTCAGATCGTTGAAGTGCGATTGAAGGGGCACAAACGTCGCACCAATCCGCTGAGCTACTCGCCCCGCAGCGGCGCGACGCTGATCGAACTCGGGGAACCAACTCGCATCCACGGCGCCGATCTTCATTACGAACGGTTCCATCACTACGAAACGCACGTTCGGTAGCGCGCGCCTCGTCTCCTCGAGTAGGGAGACGTAACCGTTTTCGTAGTCCGCGACAGTTCCCGCGTAACCGCGCAGCCGTTTGTGCCAGTAGTCGTTGACGCCGACCAGCACGCTCAATACGTCGGGCGCAATGGGTATCGTGTCGGACTGCCAGCGCGCGGCGAGATCCGGCACTCGATCACCGCTGACGCCGCGGTTGTAGAATCGCAGACCCTGCCCTGCATTCGTTTTCAGGACTGCTGACGCAATGAGCAGTGGATAACCCGTACCCAGGGCTGACGCGGAGTTCGCAGCGGTGTTGGTGCGGTTCCGCCCAGTGTCCGTGATGGAGTCGCCCTGAAAGAGAATTGTCGTCGTGGTGCGTCCGGTCATCCAGTCTGGTGTATGCGATAGGTTCTTCGGCGAACAAGCCACACCTGCTGCGGCCATGCCTGCAACGCCAAGGAATTCACGTCGAGTAAATGTCTTCACCATACCATCGTGCTCCGCAGCTGATCCGCGAGATTGTATCGCATTCAGCGAATTGCGCAACGTCCAGGCCCTTTAGCCATCGGTCCTGCGCGGCATTCTGGACAGGAAGGTGTCCGACACGCAGAATTGGGTAGACCCCCACACGGAGCTTCTCAATGCAGGCCCGAATCTATTCCGCCGCCCTCGCCGCGATGCTGGTGCTGCCGAGTGTTCTCACCTCGCAGCAGGCGAACCCAGTCGCCGATGCCTTTCGGGATAATGCCCGTGAGTCGGCCAAGAACCTGATCGCGGCTGCGGAAGAATTCCCCGCCGACAAGCTTGGTTTCAAGCCGACTCCAGCTCAGATGAGCGTCGGCGACATCATTGTCCACCTGTCTCAGGGGAATGACTACCTGTGCGGGAGCATCGGTGGCGTCAAAGCTCCGACACGCACGAAGGTCGCGGTGGCCGATGGCAGAGACGCCCTGCTCGCGCGACTGCGCGAAACCTTTGCGTTCTGCGATCAGGCACTGGCGCCTCTGACTGACGCGAATCTGGCCGAGCAGCTTCCCTTCTTCGGTGGGCGCAAGCTGTCACGCGCTTCAGTCATGACTATCACGACGGGCGACTGGGCGGACCATTACAGCCAGGCGGCGATTTACCTGCGGCTGAACGGACTCCTCCCGCCGACAGCAAAGAAGCCTGCACAATAGGCGCGGAAGGCAAAACCCCCGCATCGGTTCTAGCAGGTGCGGGGGTTTTGTTTTTGCCTCAATGTTGTGTTGCTATCAAGCCAGCGCCGTTCTCAATGGGGTATCATCGAGAGCGAAGGCGGCGAGGGCCGGTGCCAACGACGCTTCTGACGCAATCGGAAGCGTCAGAGTAAAGGTCGATCCGATTCCCTCGGTGCTTTGTAGTGTCAGGTCGCCGTGCATCGCACGGGCGAGTTCTCTGCTGATCGATAATCCGAGGCCGACGCCCTGTTGCGTGTCCGCTGTCAGGTGCCTGTCAATCTGAACGAACGGCTCGAACACGCGGTCGATGTCTAACAAGCGAACACCGACGCCAGTATCCTTCACGCGAAGTCGCGCAGTCCCGTCATAGCTATCGCAGCAGACCTCGATGCCTCCGCCTTTGGCTGTGAATTTGATCGCGTTCGTGATGAGATTTATCAGAATCTGCTGAAAGCGTTCGGCGTCGGCTGCGACGAGAATATCGTCTTCGCCTGGCATGACTCTCAACGTCAGCCCTCGTGCCTTTGCTTGAAGCGCGCAAAGCGAATCCACTTCTGCGAGCACCGGATTGACGGGAAGTGCGATCAGATTCAGCGGCCGCGCTCCCTCGAGTCTGGCTATCGTGAGGATATCGTTTATGAGACGAAGGAGATAAGCAGCCGCACGCTTGATGCGGCCGAGGTCCTTGATCTGCTCCGGATTGACTGGACCGCGAAGTCCCATCTCCAGAATCTCCGTGTAGCCGGATATGGCATTCAGGGGCGTTCGAAGCTCGTGACTCATGGCGCGCAGGAACTGGGTCTTCGCGTTGTTCGCGTGCTCCGCCATCCTGCGCGCCTCACCCGCCTCTGTCAGCGCGGCCGCCAGTTGGTCGTTCGACAACTCGAGGGCTCCGAGCGCCGCTGTCAGCTTGTCGCCGTAGGTTTTGAGCCGCAACAGGTTCCTGACGCGGACGCACAGTTCGGCACGATCCACCGGTTTGGTGAGAAAGTCCTCGGCTCCCGCGCTCAGGCCGAGCATCCTCGCGTTTCGATCATCCAGGGCGGTGAGCATGATGATCGGGATGTTCTTGGTGTCAATATTACCCTTGATCCTGGCTGCGACCTCGTAGCCATCCATGTCCGGCATCATGACGTCGAGGAGGATCAGGTCGGTGGATTGCTCGGCAAGGGTTGCGAGCGCCTCGGTGCCGGTCGCAGCGGTCGAGAAGAGGAAACCTTCAGGGGCGAGCATGACTTCGAGCAGTTTTCTGTTCTTGACCTCATCGTCGACGATGAGAATGCGCGCCGGGCGGTCCTCGGCGCCGTGCGTAGGGTTCAGCATCGGTGTGTAGGCTTCATCGTTGCACCGGCGCTTTCGCGAGATGCCACGAAATCGTGGCCAGGAAGTCCCGGTATGCCAGCGGCTTCGCGATGTAGCCATCACATCCCGCGGCGCGTATGCGCTCTTCGTCTCCCTTCATCGCCAAAGCGGTGAGGGCAACCACTGGAATGTCGCGCGTCGCCTCGTCGCCCTTGAGCAACGCTGTTGCTTCGAGACCGTCCATGCCAGGAAGCTGGATGTCCATTAGGACAAGGTCGGGCTGTTGGGCGCGCGCCAGCGTCAAGCCGGTCTCGGCATCTCTCGCAGCAATCACTGAGTGTCCGGCAGATTGCAACAGGAACGTCGCCAACGTCATGTTGGCGGGATTATCCTCGATGATCAGGACGTTTGCCATGTCAGGCCACCATGTAGCGTCCCGCCATTGCCCGCCGAACTTCGGCGATAAAGCGGTCGCGGTCAAAGGTGGCCTTCTCCATGATTGCCATCACATAGCCATTGAGCTTGTGACGGTCCTCAGGCGTTATTGTTTTCGCGGTGACCACCAGGATCGGTATGGTCGCCGTCTCGGGGTTCTCCTGGAGCACTGACACCACGTCGAAGCCGCTGATCTCGGGCATCATAAGGTCGAGCACGATTAGATCTGGCCGTTCCCGCTTGGCGGCATCGATGGCCTCTTTACCCCCATATGCGCGCAACACCGTGCTAGCCATGCTCAGGAGTCGAACTGCGATCAGCTCTACCGCCTTGGGATCGTCATCGACGACGAGAACCTTCAGCGCCTGACCATGGGCGAGCGGAAATAATCCAAGTCCAACGAGCGTCTCGTAGAAGTCGTTGCGGGAGATCGGCTTTTGCATCACGCCCGCGGCGCCGAGAGCAAATCCCCTTGCGGAATCCGAGATGATCGAAATGATCACGACCGGAATGTGCTTGAGAGCCGGCGTCAGCTTCATTTGGCTGAGGAATTCCCAGCCATCCATGTTGGGCAGCCTGATGTCCAGTGTGATTAGTGCCAACGGCTGCTGCGCTGCGAGAACAAGGGCCGTCTCACCCGTTGTGGCGTGCAGGACAGTAAACCCCTCCGCCTCCAGCTGCACGCGGATAAGGTCGGCGGACTTGTAGTCGTCTTCCACCACCAATGCTGTGCGCGATCCCGCCAGGGCCTCGATGGCTACGGCGGTTAGCGCTCTGGTCGGCGTGAGCACAGGTCCCTCCCCCAGTCGGAACGGCAGCCAAACGGTGAAGCAGGAGCCTTTCCCCACCTCAGTCTCCACCGCTACCGAACCACCATGCAGGTCGGCCAGCAGCTTGACCATCGCCAGACCCAACCCCGTACCCTCGAACTTCCGTGACAGGCCGCTGTCGATCTGACTGAACGGAGAGTAGAGGCGCTCCAGTCCTTCCGGCGAGATGCCCATGCCGCTGTCGGTGACGCTAATCTTGAGAAACTCGGTGAACTCGTTCTCGGGCAACGGAAAGGTCCGCCCCATTGAGTCCGCGGAGATCAGCCCGACTTCTGCTCGCGGCACGCGGCTGGCTCGCAATGTCACCTCACCGTGTTCACTACTGAACTTGACCGCGTTCGAGAGCAGGTTGTAGACGATCTGTTTCACCTTGCGTGCGTCGCCACGAAAGGATCCCAGATCGCTCGGCGCATCCATGACCAGACGAATGTCGCGCGTCGCGGCTTTCTCCCTGATGATCGACAGGCTGTTGGTGAACATCGACGCCACCTGCAACGGCTCCAGATCGAGCGTCATCTTGCCGGCTTCGACTTTGGACAGGTCGAGGATGTCGTTGATCAGCGAGAGGAGGTGCTTCCCGCTGCTGAAGATGTCGCCGATGAAGCCTCGCTGCTGATCGGTCATCTCTCCCAGCAGGCCGTCTACCAGCACCTCGGAGAATCCAATGATCGCATTCAGCGGCGTTCTCAGCTCGTGCGACATGTTGGCGAGGAATTCGGATTTCATCCGGCTCGCCTCTTCCAGCTCGTTGTTTTTTTCCTGCAGCCTCTGCTCGAACAGTTTGAGCTCGGTCACGTCACGCGCCGCGGCAAACACGCCTTGAAGGATCCGGTCGCGGTCGTGGAAAGTGCTCGCGTTGTAGGAGACCACAGTGAGAGAGCCATTCCTGGCGCGGGCGGTGAGCTCATAGTTGGTGACTTTGCCTTCGCTCAGTACCTGGCGGATCCCCGCCTCCGCGCGGTTCGAGTCCGTGAAGTAGTTCTTGAACGGTGCGCCGATGAGCTCGTCACGCGTGCATCCGGTCAACGCCTCCATCTGCTTGTTGACGTCGGTGATGATGCCGCGCGGGTCGGTGGTCATCAACGCATCGATGTTCGATTCGAGTAGCGAGCGATTGTAGAAGTGCTGATCGCGCAGGCGCTGATCGAGCTTCATTCGCTCCTCTTCGATCTGCTTGCGCGCGGTATTGTCCGTGCCGATCAGCAGATAGCCGATGATGGCGTCCTGCGCGTCGCGGAGGGCCGTCACGGAAACGACCGCCGGGAACCGGCTCCCATCCTTCCGGATATACGTCAGCTCGTAAATGTCTTCGATGCCGCGCGAAGCCTTGAAGACCAGCGCCTCGAATCCCGGCGTGATCTCCGTTCGGAGCTCAGCACTTAGCGCCTTGGCCCGCGCGATGACTTCCTGCGGATCGGAGATGTCGGCCGGGGTGATCTTGTTCATCACTTCAGCGGCCGTGTAGCCCAGCATCCGCTCGGCGCCGACGTTGAAGATCTGGATTACGCCCTTGGCGTCGGTGGCGATGCTCGAGAAATTCGCACTGCTGAAGATCGCGCTCTGCAAAGCCCCAGCCTTGAGAAGCGCCTCTTCCGCCTGCTTGCGTGCTGTGTTGTCCGTTCCGATCAGCAGATAGCCGATGATGCCGTCCTGCGCGTCGCGCAGCGCCGTGACAGACACTACGGCGGCGAACCTGCTGCCGTCCTTGCGGATATACGTCAGCTCGTAGATGTCCTCGATGCCGCGTGAAGCCTTGAAGACCAGAGCCTCGAATCCTGGCGTGATCGGAGTTCCCAGCTCGGCGCTCAGCGCCTTGGCCCGCGCAATCACTTCCTGAGGATCGGAGATGTCGGCCGGTGTGATCTTGTTCATCACTTCGGCGGCCGTGTAGCCGAGCATGCGCTCGGCGCCGACGTTGAAGATCTGGATGACGCCCTTGGCGTCGGTGGCGATACTCGAGAAGTTGGCGCTGTTGAAGATCGCGCTCTGCAAGGCTCCAGCCTTGAGAAGTGCCTCTTCCGCCAGCTTGCGTGCCGTGTTGTCGGTGCCGATCAGCAAGTAGCCGATGATGCCGCCTTGCGCGTCGCGCAGCGCGGTAACCGAAACGACCGCCGGAAACCGGCTTCGGTCCTTGCGGATGTAGGTCAGCTCGTAGATGTCCTCGATCCCGCGGGAAGCCTTGAACACCAGTGCGTCGAAGCCTGGCGCAATCGCCGTCCCGAGCTCTGTGCTTAGCGCCTTGGCGCGCGCGATCACTTCCTGCGGATCAGAAATGTCGGCCGGTGTGATCTTGTTCATCACTTCGGCGGCAGTGTAGCCGAGCATGCGCTCGGCGCCGACGTTGAAGATCTGGATGACGCCCTTGGCGTCGGTCGCGATGCTGGAGAAGTTGGCGCTGTTGAAGATCGCGCTCTGCAAGGCCCCTGTTGTCAGCAGAGCCTCTGGATGTCCGGCGGCAATTACGGAACCATTTGCACCGGGTGTGCGCCGATCGGAAGGGTTTTTTGCTATTGTCATCTCGCTCCCATTAAGCGGTCGTTACGTTCGAGCGAGCGGACGTCGTGTGAACGAGCTCAGCCTCGATGTGCGGCCAGATTCCGAGAGGCTGAAGCGCGTGCTGAGCGATGAAGCCGCAGTTCTCGCATACGATCATGACGGCGGGGATGGTGGTTCTTTCGGCCGTGTCTCGATCCATCGTCGCTTGCACTTCGATCCTCGAGTACTCGCTGACAGTCCATTGGCTGTCACTGCAGCGCGGACAGCTGCCAGTTCCGCGCGCTTTCAAAGCGGCGACGATTCGATGCTTGTCGTCCGCGGAAATACCCTTGTATTTGTTCATGGTGAGCCTCTGCTAGGTTGATGACTGAGTTGGACGTCCTCAATGAAGGCGGCCGGCTGATAGGCTTCGATGCACCAGGCGATTGCTTGTCTCGAGATCGCACGGAATGCGTGGGCCGAGAATGGCTTGGGGTCTTGTGCCTCTTGCTCGGCCAGCTTCGTCATTTCACGCACTTGTGCGACGATGTCTGAGAGCGACAGACCGCGCGTTTGCTCGACCGCGACTCTCGCCCTTATCGAGAGGCGAAGTGTATCTACGAACTCAAAAAGCCTCTCGTCGTCGCGCGAGATGAAATCGCCGGGTACAGTGGCAATAGGCTTGGGAGAGTCTTTCAATTGAGCGCCCTGGCGGAAAGAAAGGCGTCGCCAGTAGCGCCGGGATACTGCCCTGTTATCGAGGCAGACCGAAAGTGCGGGCTGGTGGGAACGTCCCGCAGATGATCACTTGAACCTTGTCATTAAATCTAACTGGTTAGTGATCGAGAAGCGCTTCGCGTTTGACAGCTAGGGGTAATGCCCCAGAGCGATACGCGCTTGGCTGCATCCTTGCTCTCCGATTCTCCGCTGTCAGGCGCCCATTAGGGTAGGCAGCACAGCCGCAACTCGCCATTTCTGAAGGTCGTCACGAAACAGTGGGCGACGCGCGTCCTCCGGTTGAACATAGCCCTGCACGTGGGATAATTTTGTTGGATGCCACCGTCGCGATCCGGGTCGCCGGCGCAAGAAATCGCGCGCCGCCTGATCGAGAGGCGCCGCTCCAAACGAAACGGGGACGAGACGCCCGCGCGTGCGGCTGCTGCCGCATCCGACCAGCTCTACCAGGAGTTGTCGCGGTGGGTTGGCGCTGACGGCTGCCACGCCCTCTTCGCACGCGCCCTTGCACAAGCGCGGACCGAATACCCTGCATTGGAGCAGATCCAGCTCCACCCCCGCTCGGAACCCTACGTTGACGGCGTCGCGGCGACCATCATGGCGCACGGAGATGCCGCAACGGCCGGCGCCCTCGAGTCGGTGCTCGTCCGCCTGATCGAGCTTCTCTGCCGACTCATCGGAGACGACATGGCGATGAAACTTATCGAGCGAAGCTTGGTGGCACCCGAAACGGGTGACGCAGCTTCCCCTCGCAAACGGGAGAAAGCGTGAAGGAAGAACAACCAGCGACAATTCGAAGTCTTCCAAGCGGAGTGCCCGGCCTCGATATCGTGCTCGGTGGCGGCTTGCCGGAATACTCTTTCAACCTGATTGCAGGCGGACCCGGCTCGGGGAAGACGACGCTCGCGCACCAGATAATGTTCGCTAACGCGACGGTCGAGCGACCCGCGCTGTATTTCACGGTGCTCGGCGAGCCGACACTCAAGATGCTCCGATATCAGCGGCAGTTCCGCTTCTTCGATCCTGAGCTGGCCGGATCCGCCATCCAATTCATCAATCTGAGCGCAGAGGTCATGGAACGGGACCTGGGAGAAGTCCTGCAGCGGATCGTCAGCGAGATCGAGCGCGCCAAACCGGGGATTGTCGTCGTCGATTCATTTCGCACGATCCACGGTCAACACGGTAGCTCCGAGCGGGGAATATCGTTCGACCTGGACCAGTTCGTTCAGCGTCTCGCGCTGCACCTCACGACCTGGGAAGTAACCTCCTTCCTCCTCGGTGAGTACACGGAAGAGGAGCAGCGAAATCCCGTCTTCACCGTAGCCGACGGCATACTCTGGCTCTC
>Ga0210382_10000768_pt1 | contig 10991 bp, 14 predicted proteins | sample PLMedo_FD_155452 | JGI IMG/M metagenome (GOLD analysis project Ga0210382, IMG submission 155452) | Groundwater sediment microbial communities from an aquifer in East River, Colorado, USA - PLM0_60_coex redo | ecosystem: Environmental > Terrestrial > Soil > Riparian zone | place: USA: East...
GCTCGCCGAGGTGGCGATTGTCGTGCGCGATCGAGGTGATGAAGGCGCGTCCGACCGCGGCGGGCTCGTCGAAGAAGAAAGTCGTCTGCTCGCGCGCGACCGCCTCGGCGTCGAAACCGTCCACGATCGTGTTGAGCGCCGCGAATGACCGCCGCGCGTAATCGACCAGCGGATCCTTCGACGGCGGCCGCAGGGTCGCCGCGATTTCATCATCGACGCCGGTGCCGAGGCCGTTCGAGCCGAAGAGGATCTCGGCGAGGCCCCACTTCGCGGCCAGCCCCTCACGGGCCCAGATCTCCTTTGTGTCGCCGACCTGCGCGGCGAACTTGTCGGCGCACCGCGCGATATGCCAGAGCGTCCAGGCCATCGAGTGAGCGCGCGGTGCGGGCCGCCACGCGAGCTGCTCGTCGGATAGGCCGTCGACGACCTTGAGGACGAGCTCGCGCGTCGTCTTCGAGCGCTGCTTGGCAAGCTCGAGCGTATCGGCCGGCATCGCGGTCCCGAGTCTAGGAAGAGCGCATCATTCGCGCATGGCAGAGGTCGACTCCGGAGAGCTCGAGCGGCTCGGGTCCGCGCTTCGCCTCGCACAATCGGCCCTCGAGGAAGCGCTCGAGGCCGCGGAGAACCTCGGAAGCTTCGATCGGCGCTTCGACGTGCCTCGCGCGGTCGGCGGCGCGCAGCGCCTCATCGGGAACGCGCTCGAAGCGGTGGATGCGGCGCGCAAGCCCTAGGGATTCCCGCTCGCGAGCACCCTCAGGTAATGCACGAGCTCCCACCGCTGCTCTTGAGCGAGCACCGAGCGCCACGCCGGCATTTCGCTCTCCGGGAATCCGACGCTGACCATGTAATAGAGCTCGCCGTCTGTGTGCTGCGGAACGTGCAGGACGAGATCGGCCGGCTTCGGATCGAGCGTCACGCCAGCGGCGCCGTCACCGCGGCCGCGATCCCCGTGACAGGCGACGCAGCGTTCGCGGTAGATCGCGCGCCCTCGAGCGACCGCCTCGCTCGACGGCGGGGTGGGGTTCTCGAGCTTCGCCGCGGCGTTGAGTCCACGAGTCCAGTCGCCTTGCTGCGCGAAAGCCCATAGCCCCGCAACGATCGCGCTGGCGGCGACGAGCGCCGCGAGCGGCCGCGACGCGCGACCGCGCCCGGATCTCTCTATGCGGTGAGGCTACGCGCGAGCGAACGGCGCCGATCGACGTACGCGCCGACGATGGTGACGAGGACGACCGCGCCGCCGATGAGGAACGCGGGCTCGATCTTCGGTAGGGCGAAACCGACTGGCGCCGGCGCGACCGTCGGGACCGGGGTCACGGGCGCCGCCGAGATGACCTGTACGCGGACGCTGTTCCGGTTGAGCGGGGACTGGTCGGCCGCGACTCCGATCTTGCCGGCGGTCCCGTCGAGCGGGACGGTGAACTCGTAGATCTGGCCCGCGAGCTCGATGCGTCCGCTGTGCGTGTACGTCCCGTACGCGCCGAACGACCCTCGGTACACCGCGACGCCGTGTGATTGACTCGTCTTCGAGAGGGTCGTGTTGAGGCACTTCGTCCGGTTGCCGTCGACCTGCATGACCACGGCGACCACGTTGTCGGGCAAGACGACATTGTCGTCGGCTTGCGCCGTGAAACTCAGGTCGATGTTCGTCGAAGTGCGTTGTGCGAAGACCGACGTGAAGCAGGAGCTGCAGTCGGCGTAGGCCGCCGTGCCGAGGGCCGCGAGCGCGAAGAGAAGGGCGAGTAGAAAGAGGCGGACCATCGAGACACCTCCGTCGGCCGCTCCCGGTTTTCACCTCCCCTACAGCGCCGGCCCGGCGTCGGTTCCCACCCGGACTACCATCGCTCTATGCGTGGACTTTTCGGCAAGCGCCTCGTCGACATCGACGTCGGTTAGACCGCTCTAGCAGCGGCCGCGTTCGGCCACGTCCTCGTGGACGTCGGTGCGGGCGACGGCGGCTACGTCCTCTATCGCTCGCGGACCGAGCCGACGACCTTCGCGATCGCCCTCGACGCGAGCCCGGATGCCCTTTCTGATGGTGCCTGGCGGGCCAGGCGGGCGCTTCTGGAAAACGCCGCGTTCCTTGTCGAGGGCGTCGAGCGCATCCCGCGCGAGCTGGCGTGCCTCGCCGACGAAGTCACCGTTCACTTTCCGTGGGGCTCACTGCTGCGCGGGCTCGTCGACGGATCGAGCTCGGTCGTCGGACCGATCGCGGGCCTGATGAAAATTGGAGCAGAGCTGCGCGTCCTGGTGTCCGCCGTCGACCGCGACGGTTACGAGGATCTGACTCCTGCATTCATCGCGTCGCGCTCTGGAATGTATGCGGAGCACGGCCTTCGCCTCGTCGAAACCGAGTGGGCCTCGAGCGCGATCGTCGCCGAGAGCCGCTCCGCGTGGGCGAAGCGACTCGGCGTGGGTCGAGCGCGTCGCGCCATCATCGCGCGCTATCGTCGCTTCGCCAGATAGGAGGTCCGCCGTGTGTCATCCAGAGGTACCGGCCGGCGCGCGCATCCCCGATGTCCGTGTCGAGGACGCCGCGATCCCGGTGGAGAACGGGACGATGCCGGGGCTCATGGCACTGCCGGAGCGCATACCTGCGCCCGGGATCGTGATCATCAACGACGTCTTCGGGCGCAGCCCGTTCTACGACCAGCTCGCGCAACGTCTTGCTCAGGCAGGGTTCGTGGCCGTGACCCCCGAGTACTTCTTTCGCGAGGGCTCGCTTCCTGAACCCACACGCGAGGCCGCGATGGCGCGCGCGAAGCAGCTCGACTTCAAACGCTGGAGCGGCGACATGTCTGCAGCGATCGACTGGCTACGCGCACGGCCCGCGGTGAACGCCACCGTCGGAACCATCGGGTTCTGCATGGGCGGGACGCAGGCACTGCTGCTCGCCGCGCGGCGAGACGATATCGCCGCGACGGTGTCGTACTACGGCTTCCCGGCCGATGCGCGCACCGATGCGTCGCCGATCGAGGTCGCCTCGAAGATGCACGGCCCCATCCTCGGCCACTGGGGCGATCAGGACGCGGGTGCGGGTATGGACAACGTGGAAAAGCTGCGGGCGGCTCTCGAGGCCGCCGGGGTGGAGCACGAGTTCCACATCTACCCCGGCCTCGGCCACGGCTTCCTCAAGGCGTCGCTCGAGGACTCCAAGACGCCCGGCTACGAGCAGGCGTGCACCTCGTGGCGTCGCACGCTCGACTTCTATCGCCGATGTTTCGCGCGCGAGAAGGTCCCGAGCTAGAGGACGGTCTTCGTGATGACGAGCGTATTCGCCTGTTTGTCGTGGAAGCCCTGCTTCCGCGGGTCGGTCGCCGTCGTGTAGAGCAGGTAGATGTAGTAACCGAGAACGATGAGGCTGACGAGGGCGCCGAGGGCTCCGCCGACGGGGAACAGCGAATTCAAGACTGACGGGCCGAACAGGAACGCCCAGCGCATCGTCGCCTGATTCCAGCTGAGGGCGGCGCCGCTCGTGGCGTCCACCGTCTGGAGTCCGAGGACCCGCTGACCGGGCGAGGCGCGCCATGCCGTCCACGTGTAGCCGAAGTACAGGAATCCGAGGACCGCGTAGATGATTGCTCGCGTGATGGTGCCGACGATCGTCAGGTCGTTGATGATGATGCCAAGAATGAATATCCCGCAGATCCCCAGGATGATCGCGTCGATGATGTACGCGATGGCACGCGTCGCGACTGCGGCGGGCGCGAGCGCGGATGATGTTGCCTGGACCGTCACAAAGCGTCTCCCTTCCTCGGCGGCGTTACCGCCGGGTACATGTCGGCGCGGAGCATACGCGGTCGCGTCCTAGCGTCGCCGTCTCAGTTCGCTCCACGCGACGTCCGATGGCACCTCGGCGCGGAGCAGGGGCTCGAGCGCCCTCACGTACGCGGCGATGCGATCGCCGATGATCTCGAGGAAGACTCGATCGAGGGTCAAGAGCGCGACGGGTTCCCACACGCGCGCCCAACCTTTGTCCCACGCTTCGATCCGCACATCCGCACCGAGCGCGCGGTGTATGGCGCGCTCGCGTGCGCGAAACGCGGCAAGGAGACGCGCGTTCGTCAGGGCGTCGGCTTCGAAGTGGAGCCCGAGTTCGATCACGCCCAGGCGGTCGCGTATCCAGGCTTCGTAGTGCAGCTGTTTATTGCCCGACCAGAGCTGTGCCATGTACGAGTACGCGGTCGAGTGAATCGGGGAAAAGTCCGCGGGCATTTCGTCCAGCGCCCTCTCGACGACGCCGCGGAGGAACGTCCGCGAATCGAGCTTCGGGAGTGCGGGCGCGGAGCGCGACGCCGACGCCAGTGAACGCGGGCGCCGCGATGTCCGCGAGCGCGACGAAGGTGAGGACACGGCGGAGCGTCGGGCGTTCAACGACATGCCAGATCCGTCCGCCGATCGCGGCTCCAGCCGCTACGAGTGGCGCGGCGACGAGCGCGCCGCCGAGCCTGAAGGGTCCATTCCAGATGAGCGCCGTCGTTACGCCGAAGCAGAGCCCGGTGAGTGCCCACCAGCGCCAGCCTATCGCCGCTGTTCGGCGAAGCGCGAGGACGAGCGCAGGCACGATCAGCGGGACGAAGTCCGTGGTGTGTGGCGTCAACGCTCTATCGGCGACGGCACCGATACCCTAAAATCGCACGCACGGTCCCCGGTGGCGCAATGGCAGCGCGGCTGACTGTCGAGAACGGAGGCAGCCTCTTGGGGAAACCCAAGAGTGATAACTGGGTGAATTGCGGGAAACCTACAGCGCGGAAGCGCCACGGCAATCCGCAGCCAAGCCCGAGGACACGCCTCGGGAAGGTTCAGAGACTAAGCGCCCAGTGCCTGTAGCGCGGGAACGCGCCAAGGCAATGAGATAGTCCACGTCCGAGGGAAACCTCGGGGAGCGGGTAATCAGTAGGTTGGAGGTTCGAATCCTCCCCGGGGAGCAGCGCTCGCGAATTAGCATCCGCGACATGACGGATGGTCCGTTTCTCGAAGACTTCAAAGTCGGCGACGTCTACCGCGCGCCGACCGGGCGCACGATCACACAGGCCGACAACATCTGGTTCTCGCTCCTCACGAATAACCAGAACCCGATCCACATCGACGCGCACTACGCGGCGAGCACCGAATTCAAGCGTCCGCTCGTCAACAGCGTGTTCACCATCGGGGTCGTCACCGGGCTGATGGTCCCGCACACCAGCCAGAACGGGTTCGCACTCGGGTGGGACGAGGTCAAGCTCCCGAATCCACTCTTCGAAGGCGACACCCTCTACGCCGACACCGAGGTACTCGCCACGCGCGAGTCGCACTCGCGGAAAGGGTGGGGGATCGTGAAAGTGCGGCAGCGCGGATTCAAGCCGGATGGCACGGTGGTCCTCGTCATGGTCCGCAGCTTCATGGTGCCGACCCGCGCCGCGGCACCGCGCCGCGACCCCCCGACGCCGCGAGACTAGAGATGGATTTCTCGAGCGATCCGGATCGCGACCAGATCCGCATCGCCGTCCAAAAGCTCTGCGCCGAGTTCGGCGACACGTACTGGCGCGAGGTCGATCGGAAAAGCGAATACCCCGAGAAGTTCGTTCACGCGCTGACGAAGGCAGGCTGGCTCGGGGCGCTCATCCCCACCGAGTACGGCGGTTCGGGACTTCACATCGCCGATGCCGCCGCCATCCTCGAGGAGATCAACCGCTCCGGCGGCAACGCCGCGAGCGCCCACGCGCAGATGTACACGATGGGCACGCTCCTCAAACACGGAACCGAGGAGCAGAAGCGCAAGTACCTTCCGGCGCTCGCGAAAGGGCAAACGCGGTTGCAAGCATTCGGGATCACCGAGCCCGAGGCCGGCTCCGAGACGACGCGCCTTCGCACGACGGCCGTGAAGATGAAGGGGCGGTACATCGTCAACGGCAAGAAGGTCTTCATCTCGCGCGCCGAGCACTCCGACCTGATGCTTCTCCTCGCACGCACGACGCCGTACGACGAGCTGGAGGACAAGACGCAGGGGCTATCGGTCTTCATCGTCCATCTGAAACGGGCTCTCGCCGACGGCCGAATCACCATCCGGCCAATCCGGACGATGCTCAATCACCACACCACCGAGATCTTCATTCAGGACCTGGAGATCCCCACGCGCGACCTCGTGGGCCAGGAGGGACAGGGGTTTCGCCACATCATCGACAGCTGGAACGTCGAAAGGATCCTCATCGCGTCCGAGGCAATCGGCGACGGCCGTTGGTTCGTCGAGCGAGCGTCCAGGTACGCGACCGACCGCGTCGTGTTCGGGCGTCCGATCGGCGCGAACCAGGGCGTGCAGTTCCCGATCGCAGAGGCGCACGCGCGCATCGAAGCCGCGACCCTCGTTCGCGACAAAGCTGCGTGGCTCTACGACAACGAGAAACCGTGCGGGCCTGAAGCGAACATGGCGAAGCTCCTCGCATCGCAGGCGTCGTGGGACGCGGCGAATGCGGCGCTCGATACCCACGGCGGCTATGGGTTCGCTTCCGAGTACGACGTCGAGCGCAAGTTCCGTGAGACGCGCCTCCTGCTGGTGGCTCCAATCAGCAACAACCTTGTCCTCGCGTACCTCGGACAGAATGTGCTCGGCATGCCCCGGTCGTATTGATGCGGTTGCTGCGGTCGCTCATGTTCGTGCCGGGGCATCGCCCGCGGATGGTCCAGCGCGCGCTCGGCCTCGGCGAGTTCGCGCCGACCGCGCTGGACGTCGCCATCCTCGATCTCGAGGACGGAGTGCCGCCCGACGAGAAGGATCGCGCGCGCGCCGCGGTCGCCTCGGCCCTCGCTGCGCGTTCGAACCGAGCAGGTCCGGCGCACTACGTGCGGGTCAACCGGGATCCCCGAGCGCGCGACGCCGATCTCGCCGCGGTGTTGCGTCCGGGCCTCGACGGGATCGTCGCCCCGAAGATCGACCATGCCGACGAGGTCATCGGGCTGAGCCGAGACCTCGACGAGCGCGAGGCGGCTGCGGGGATCGCGCGCGGGTCGATCCGCGTCGTGCCCTCCATTGAATCGGCCCGAGGACTCATCGAGGCCCACGCGATCGCGGCTTCCGGGGATCGCGTGATCGCGCTCCTGTTCGGCACCGAGGACTTCGCTCGCGATCTGGGACTCCCTGCCGAACGCGAGGCCGAGGCCGCGGAGCTCCTCCACGCGCGCTCGGCCGTCGTCGTCGCCGCGGTGGCGGCGCGTCGTCAGGCGATCGACGGCATCTGGCCGGACGTCACCGACGCCGACGGACTTCGGCGCGACGCGTTGCAGGCTCGGCGCCTCGGGTTCAGTGGAAAGTCGCTCATCCATCCGGGACAGATCGAGACGATCAACGATGTCTTCAGCCCGAGCGCGGCGGAGGTTTCTTACGCGCGTCGCGTGGTCGATGCATTCGACGGAGCTCGGGCGAAGGGCGACGGAGCGGTCGCGCTCGACGGCAAGCTCCTCGATCAGCCGATCGTCGAGCGAGCCCGGCGAACGCTGGCGCTTCACGACGCCGTCTCCTCTAAACAGAGAACGCCGCCGGTGGAGAGACCGGCGGCGTTGGAGGGGAAGCTGTTGAAGTGATTTCTCACACGGCCTAACGACCTGACCCGAGCGCAATTAGGGCCCTCGGTCTCAGCGCGGTAGCGAGGAAAAGGAAAAAGGAGCGGCCCGCCTGGTGGGGCGGGCCGCTCGACGCAGGGGGGTCGGATGGACTGATTGGTCGGGGTCGCACATTCAACGCGCTCGGCTGAGGCGCGTTACTCCGCGAGAGATACATTCGTCGAGCGTTGCGACAAGCGCGGAAGCTTTGGCCGTATTTCCTCGCGATCGTGGTGGTCGTCGCGCTGGTCGCTTACCTCGCGATCTCGTTCCGCGTCGCGGAAGAGGTCACGCGTGTCGAGCGGGTGCCGCTCGATCCTCCCGCGACCTCGATCGCGGCGACCCACGACGACGTCACCTTCAACAGCCGCGACGGGATCGTCCTCAAAGGGTGGTGGTTCGAGGTCCGCGCGGCCGATCGAGCCGTCGTGCTCGTGCATGGTCGCGGACGCAACCGCGTGAACTCCGACTTCATGGAGGCGGCGATCGCGAGGCTTCTGCTCGTGCATGGCTACTCGGTGTTGTTGTTCGATCTGCGCGGCCACGGCGAGAGCGGAGGCACGAGGTACACGCTCGGGATCGAGGAGCCGCGCGACATCCTGGCGGCCATCGATCTCGCGGCGAGTAGGGCAGAGATCGATCGAAGTCGCGTCGCGGTGATCGGCGAATCGCTCGGCGGCGGCAGCGCGCTCATGACCGTGAAAGCGGATCCGTCCATCGGACCGGTCGTGACTGATTCCGCATTCGCCGACGCGGACACGGTCGTCAGCGAAGCGGCGACGCAGTACACGAACCTTCCGGGTTGGTTCAATCCCGGGATGGTGCTCATGGCACGCGTCTTTCTTGGGCTGGATCTCACGCAGGTCTCGCCCGCGCGCGTCGTCGCGTCACAGCCCGGGCGCGCGTTCCTCTTTATCCATTGCGCGGACGACCAGGGGGTTCTCGTCCACCACGCCTACGATCTGAAGGCGGCGAGCGCGAACCCGCGGACCGAACTGTGGATCGTGCCCGGGTGCGGGCACGTCAAGGCATTCGCCACGCATCCGGACGAATGGGCGCAGCACGTCCTCACCTTCCTCGGTCGCGAGCTGGGCACCGAGAAACCGACGTCCGTTCCGGCCGGTATCCTCGCGGCATCACGACGGGGAGGATGACGTTGACCACAAAGGGGCGCCGCGTTCGCTGGGAGGATTCGCCGCGCGAGGACCTTATGGCCGGCGTGCAACGGAGGTTCCTCTATGGCGAGAAGGCGATGCTCGCGCAGATCTGGCTGAAGAAAGGCACGAGTGTTCCGAGGCACGTCCACCCGGCGGAGCAGCTCTCCTTCATCGTCGAGGGCGCGCTCCGGTTGCGTCTCGGCGACGACCTCTCCGAGATACACGACGTCCGTGCCGGGGAGGTGCTCGTCATACCCGCGAATGTGCCGCACGAGGCCACCGCGCTCGAGGACACCTACGACCTGGACGTCTTCAGCCCGCCGCGAGAGGACTGGATCAAAGGACAGGATGCGTACCTGCGCGGCCGATAGTGCCCGTCAGCCGTGACCTGTTTCGGGCGATCTCGGGCTCGTTTCCGACGGGCGTCCTGATCGTCACCACCCTCGACGAGCACGGTGACCCCAAAGGCCTGACGACCCAGGCGTATATGGGCCTGTCCACCGAACCGCCCCTCGTGCTCGTCTCGATCGACAAGACGTCGCGGACGCTGCCGGCTTTGCAGAAACGCAGGGCCTTCGTGATCAACTTCCTCAAGGACGGTGCCGAGGACGTCGCCACGCTCTTCGCGTCGAAGTCCGACGAGAAGTTCACGAACGTCCGGTGGGAGCCCGCGAATGACGCTGGCGGTGTGCCGATCATCCGAGACCTGTCGACCGCCTATGCGACGTGCCGCGCCACGGAGATCCACGAGGCCGGCGACCACATCCTCTTCGTCGCAAGCGTCGAGGGCGGCGAGGTCCTCGGTGGGACGCCGCTCATGTACTACAGACGGACCTACGCGGCGTGGCCCAACGAACGACCGGCGCCGCCGGTCGACGGAACGGGCTAGCCGTGCGCATCTGCACCTTCGAGCAGCGCGGGAATCTCTCGGCGGGCGTGGTCGCCGGCGACGGCACGATCGTCTCGACCGTCGACCTCGTGGGCGGCGCGACCGACGAGGACGACGTCCTCGATCTGTTGATGTCTGGCGAGGAGTTGTGGGCCGAGCTTCGGACCGCTGCGAGCCGCGCGCGAGGCGGCATTCCGCTCGAGAGCGCGAGGCTCCATGCCCCGATCCCGCGTCCACCGCGCAACGTGTTCTGCGTCGGCTGGAACTACAGCGAGCATTTCGAAGAAGGAAAGCAAGCGCGGGGTCAATCCGGCTCGCAGCTTGCGCCGCAGGAGATCCCGCAATTCCCATCGCTGTTCACGAAGAATCCAGCGACGGTGGTCGGCCCCGATGCGCCAATCATCTTCCCCACGCCGCACTCGGAGCAGCTCGACTGGGAGGCCGAGCTTGCCGTCGTCATCGGGAAAGGCGGCCGGGACATCGCGGAAGCGGCCGCGATGAGTCACGTCTTCGGTTATACGTGCGCGAACGACGTCTCGGTCCGCGACGTGCAGCGGCGCCATGGAGGCCAGTGGTTCAAGGGCAAGAACTTCGACACGCACCTGCCGATGGGTCCGTGGATCGTGACAGCCGACGATCTTGACCCATCAGATCTCGCGATCCGCTCCCGCGTGAACGGCGTGCGCAAGCAGGACTCGCGAACGAAGTTCATGGTCTTCAAGATCCCTCGTCTTATCGCCGAGATCTCAGCGGGCTGCGAGCTCTGGCCCGGCGACATGATCATCACCGGGACGCCCGCCGGTGTCGGCTTCGCGCGTACGCCGCCCGAGTACCTCAAGGTGGGCGATGTCGTCGAGGTGGAGATCGAAGGCATCGGCGTGCTCCGCAACCCGATCAAAGGGAGGACGTAATGCTCGATGCATTCACCTGGTACAAGCAGTCGACCTTTCGGTGGAAGGGCGAAAAGCTCATCGTCTACATCGACTCATGGGGACTCGAGGCGGACCTGCCTCCGGCGGACCTGCTCCTCATCACGCACGCGCATGGCGATCACTACGCCCCAGATGACATCGCCCGCGTGAAAACGAACAAGACGGTGATCGTCGCGCCGGCCGACGTCGCGAAGGAGCTCTCTGGGAACATCAAGCCCGTGAAGCCCGGCGATCGGCTCGACGTGGCCGGAGTGAAGATCGAGGCGGTCCCTGCCTACAACATCGACCCCGCTCGGCTCGAGGCCCACCCAAAGAGCAATAACTGGGTCGGCTACGTCCTGCAGCTTGGCGGACACACCTATTACCACGCAGGCGACACAGACCACCTGCCCGAGCTCGACAGGATCCGCACCGAAGTCGCATTCCTCCCGATCGGCGATG
>Ga0210382_10000769_pt1 | contig 10967 bp, 12 predicted proteins | sample PLMedo_FD_155452 | JGI IMG/M metagenome (GOLD analysis project Ga0210382, IMG submission 155452) | Groundwater sediment microbial communities from an aquifer in East River, Colorado, USA - PLM0_60_coex redo | ecosystem: Environmental > Terrestrial > Soil > Riparian zone | place: USA: East...
GCTCCGTCGCAGGAATCAGATCGTGATGCTCCTCCGCTCCCGCGGTCGGAGGGGGACGGGTAGCCGACAGGCTCTCGCTACTCTGTGGCGATGGCCGATCCACAGCTGAAGCAGAAGGTTGAGGAGCTGATCGCCGCCAACCCGGTGCTGCTCTTCATGAAGGGCACGCCGGATGCGCCGCGCTGCGGCTTCTCGATGCGGGTCGTGCAGGCGCTTGACGCGATCGACGTCGAGTACGGGGCGATAGACGTGCTGCCGGCGCTGCAGCCGCTGCGCGAGGTCACCGCCGAGATCTCCGACTGGCAGACCTTCCCGCAGCTCTACGTCAACGGGGAGCTGCTCGGCGGCGCCGACATCGTCGAGGAGATGTTCGAATCCGGCGAGCTGGCCGATGCGCTCGGGGTCGAGCAGCCCGAGGTCGTCGCCGCCCCGCCCGCGCCGCCGGCCCAATCGGCGCCGCTGCAGATCGAATAGCGCATCGGACATCGACCACACCCCCGTGTGGTCGATGTCGGAAGCGCGCCCGCTAAACCGCCGCAGCGGTCTCGGCCGCGTCCTCTTTGACCTGGAAGGACGAGCCGCAGCCGCAGGCCGCAACCACGTTCGGGTTGTTGACCTGGAAGCCGGCGCCCTGCAGGCCTTCGACGTAGTCGACCTCGGAGCCGAAGACGAACTGCATGCTGACCTTGTCGACGACCACCGAGACGTCGCCGACCTCGAAGACGTGGTCGTCATCCTTGGCGCGGTCGAAGGCGAGCGCGTACTGGAAGCCCGAGCAGCCTCCGCCGCGAACCGCGACGCGGAGCGCCTGGCCCTCGGCATCGGTTTGACCGCCGAGCAACTCGGCGACCTTCCCGGCGGCCTCGTCGGTCAGGGTGATCGCTGCTTGGGAAGCCTCAGTCACTTCATAAAGTGTAGCGGCCGGTCTGAGAGAATCGGTTTCTTGAGCTCCAGCGCACCAACTGCGGTCGTGTGCGACACGACGGCCTACCTGCCATCCGAGCTGGTCGCCGAGCGGGGCATCGAGACGATCAGCCTCTACGTCTCGGTCGACGGCCGGCAGGAGCAGGAGTCGGAGATCTCCGACTACGCCGCCTTCTACGAATCCCTGCGCGCCTCGGAGAACGGCGCGACGACCTCGCAACCGTCGATCGGCGATTTCGTCGCCGTCTACGAGCCGCTGCTCGACGCCGGCAAGGAAATCGTCTCGATTCACATCTCCGCCGGCATCTCCGGCACCTACGAGGCGGCCAACCAGGCGCGCGACCGTCTCGTCGCCGAGGATCGGGGCGGCGAGCGCATCCACGTCTTCGACTCGCGCTCGGCGGCCGGCGGGATGGGCCTCCCCGCGCTGGCGGCCTCGGCCGCCGCGGCGGCGGGCGGCGACGGAGAGGCCGTCCTCGCACGCGCTCAACAGGCGCGCGGGGAGCTGAAGATGTGGTTCGCGATCGACACGCTCGAGTACCTGCGGCGCGGCGGGCGAATCGGCGGCGCCCGGGCCTGGATCGGCTCGGCCTTGAAGATCAAGCCGATCCTCACTCTCGAGGAGGAGATCACCCCGGTCGAGCGGGTGCGGACCCGGGCCAGGTCGATCGAACGGCTGCGCGACTACGCTCGCCAGCGCCGCGAGTCGGGCCTGGACGGTTGGGTCGTACAGCACATTCAGGATGACGAAACCGCGGCGGGCCTTGTCGAAGACTGCCGCGAGATCTTCGGCTGCGAGCCGGTCTTCGTCTCGGAGATCGGCGCCGTGCTCGGCGCCCACGTCGGCCCTGGCCTGCTCGGTGTCGGCAGCGTTTCGACCGCCGTTCTGACGGCCTCATGAGCCGCCATGCTGCGTCCTCAGTCGTCTGAATAGCGCTGCTATTCAGGACTCCCTGCGTCCTTGCCTGGCGACCCCTGAGTCTCGTCAGCTCCGGCGGCGAAGAGCCAATACTCCGCCGATCGCAAAACCGGCAATGGCCGCGCCGACCACCAACTGGGAGCGGTGCTCGCGCACCTGGCGGCGCCAGTCGGTGAGCTCGGCGACCCGGCCGCGCAGCGCTTCGACCGAGCGGCCGAGATCCTGGCGCTGGACGTCGATGTCGCGGCGGATCTGCGCAGCGGAGCGACCGGGCAGGCCAGCGGTGGAGGGGCGCAGCGGCTCGGGGAGGGCGCTCATTTCGCGCCCTCCCCTCCCAGCACCGCCTTGGTCCTCTTCGCCTCCTCGATCGCCTGCTCGGGCACCGGCGGAGCCCCGGCCTGGACCGAGCGGTAGGCAAAGAAGCCGGCGGCGGCGGCGATCAGCAGGAAGAGCGCCGCCTCGACGAAGAAGCCCGGCCAGGCATTGCCGTCGAAGACCTCTTCCGCCAGCAGCCAGGCGACCCCCTCCATGACCAGGATCAGCGCCAGGAAGGCGAAGGTCCCGGCGGCGAGGCCGACGACCGAGCCGCGCAGCAGCTTGCCGACCTTCTCGGAAACCTCGGTCTTGGCGAGCTCGATCTCCTCGCGGACCAGCGAGGAGGTCTTCTCCGAGACGTCGAAGACCAGCTCGGCGACCGACTTCTCGGGCTCCCGGGGGGGCATGGGGGTCGGCTCGGGCATACCGCTACTCCGGCGGATCCTCGTCGAAGAGGCGGCGCCAGACCACCGCCGAGATCCGCATGGCGACGATGCTTGCGATCGCGCCGTTGGCGGCGAGCAGCCCGCTCCAGACAAGTCGCTTGACGATGTCGTTGTCCATCCGCGTCCGACCTTACCTATCGAGGCTCGAGGCCGTCGCAGATCGTCGCGACGACAAGAGCCTTTGCCTGGTCGAAGTCGGCGTCGGAGGCGGGGATCACCTCGAAGATCCAGCCGGAGAGGAGCTGCTCGATCGCTCCGTAGAAGGACATCGAGGCGAAGGTGGGGTCGATGTCGCGGCGGAAGGCGCCCGCCTCCTGACCCTCGGCGACGATCTTGGCGATCGAGTCATAGGCGCGGCGGATCTCCGGCAGGTGGGTGCGGCCGAAGGAGTTGGCGGCCCTCGTCACCTCGACGATGATCACCTTCATCAGCTCCGGGTCGTGGCGGTAGGAGTCGACGATGAAGGCGGCCACGGCCTCCAGCTTCGCGCGCGGCGTCTCCCCCTCGCGGTCGGTCTCCTCGATCGCCGCCAGCAGCAGCGACCAGCGCTCGCTGAACAGCTCGTTCAGCACCTCGTCCTTGGAGCTGAAGTAGTGGTAGACGAGCCCGTAGGCGACGCCCGCCTCGTCGGCGATGTCGGAGACGCGGGTCGAGTGGAAGCCCTGGCGGGCGAAGACGCGGATCGCCGCGTCGAGGATCTGGCGGCGCTTGTCGACAGGCGGGGCCTTGGCCATTACGCGTGCATCTCCTGCAGCTGCGGCCAGGCGTAGGCCTCGGGCCGGCGGTTGGCGAGCGCGGGCAGCGACTCGCGGACCCGGTCCTGAGCCCCAAGGTCGAGGTCGGCCGCGACGAAGCACTCCTCGTCGGGAGCGGCGGCGAGCACCACGCCCCAAGGGTCGACGATCACCGAGCGGCCGTAGGAGCTGAAGCGCGGCGGCGCCTCGCCCACCTGGTTGGGGGCAAGGACGAAGACCTGGTTCTCGATCGCCCGCGCCCGCAGCAGCACCTCCCAGTGGTCGCGTCCCGTAGCCAGCGTGAAGGCCGAGGGCACGGTGAGGACGCGAGCTCCGCGCACGGCGAGGATCCGGTACAGCTCCGGGAATCGCAGGTCGTAGCAGACGGTGAGGCCGACGCTCAGCTCTCCGATCGAGGCGGTGACGATCTCAGCGCCGGGCTCCTCGTGCTCGGACTCGCGGTAGGCGACGCCGCCGACGTCGACGTCGAACATGTGGATCTTGCGGTAGACGGCGAGGTCGGCGCCTTCGGGGCCGATCAGCACCGAGGTGTTGAAGGCCTTCTCGGGCCCGCGCTCAGAGAGACTGCCGGCCAGCAGGTGGATGCCCAGCTCTCCCGCCCAGCCGCGGGCGGCGCTCAGCGTCGGACCGTCGAGCGGCTCGGCGCCTGCCAGCAGCTCCTCGCCGGCGGCGAGCAGGTTCCACTTCTCGGGGAGCGCGACGAGCTCCGCGCCATCGGCTGCGGCGGCGCGCACGAGCCGCTCGGCCGTCTCCAGGTTCCGTGCCTTGTCGTTCGTCGAGTTGAGCTGTACAACCGCTGCGCGCAAGCGTTCCTCTCGATCCTGAGCCGCTGGTTGACTGACCAGTCAATCGGCGTCGAGGCCAGTATAGGAGCGAACCGTGCGAAGCTGCAGGAGCCATACCCGCCGAGCCGGGAAGCGGCGAAGCGTACGATGACCTTCGTGGCTGAGGCGAAGCCAGTCGACCTCGAGGGCGAGCGCAAGCAGGTGACGGTGCTGTTCGCCGACGTCAAGGGCTCGATGGACATGGCCGAGCGGCAGGATCCCGAGCAGTGGCGCCAGATCATGCAGCGCTTCTTCTCGATCCTCGCCGACAGCGTGCACCGCTTCGAGGGCACGGTCGACAAGTTCACCGGTGACGGGATCATGGCCGTCTTCGGGGCGCCGGTGGCCCACGAGGACCACGCTCGCCGCGCCTGCTACGCGGCGCTGCAGATGCTCGAGAAGATCGCCGAGTACGCGGGCGAGCTGCGCCGCAAGCACGGGTTCAACTTCTCGACCAGGATCGGGATCAACTCCGGCGAGGTCGTCGCCGGGGCGATCGGCGAGGGCAGCGACGGCGAGTACACGGCGATCGGCCACACGGTCGGCCTCGCGCAGCGGATGGAGGCGCTCGCCGAGCCGGGCAAGGCCTACCTGGCCGAGGCGGCGGCCGATCTGGCGCACGGGTTCCTCGAGTTGGAGGATCTGGGCGAGTTCGAGATCAAGGGAGCGAGCCGGCCGGTCCGGGTGTTCGAGCTGAGGGGGCTCGGCTCGGCCCGTTCGCGGCTCGACCTCTCGCGCGAGCGCGGCTTCTCCCGCTTCGTCGGCCGCGACGCCGAGATGACGGTGCTGGAAGAGGAGCTGGAGCGCGCCAAGGCGGGCGAGGGCGGCGCGGTTGGGATCGTCGCCGAGCCGGGCGTCGGCAAGAGCCGCCTCTGCCACGAGTTCGCCGAGCGCGCCCGAGCGAGCGGCATCGAGGTCTTCGAGGCGCAAGCCCAGTCGCACGGGCGCGAGACGCCTTTCCTGCCCGTCCTGCAGATGCTGCGGGCCTATTTCGGGATAACCGACGCCGACCCGGAGCGGATCGTCCGCGAGAAGATCGCCGGCCGGGCGCTGCTGCTCGACTCCGAATTCGCCGACGACCTGCCGGTGCTCTTCGACTTCCTCGGCGTGCCCGACCCGGATCGCCCCGTTCCGCAGCTCAGCGCCGAGGCGCGTCAGCGCGCGCTGCGCGGCGTCGTCTGCCGACTGGTCCGCGCTCCCAACCGCCGCGAACCGATCGTCACCGTGATCGAGGATCTGCACTGGATGGACGAGGGCAGCGAGACGCTGCTCGGAGAGCTGCTCGGCTCGGTCGAGGGGACCCAGACGCTTGCGATCGTCAACTTCCGGCCGGAGTACAACCCTGACTGGAGCACCGCCCCTCCGGGCTATCGCCAGATCTCCCTGGAGCCGCTGGAGCGGAGGGACACGCTGGAGCTGCTCCACGACCTGGCCGGCGAGGACTCCTCGCTCGACGGGCTAGGGGAGCTGATCCACCAGCGCACCGCCGGCAACCCGTTCTTCATCGAGGAGATCGTCAGGGCGCTGGCCGAGGACGGCAGCCTGGAGGGCGAGCGTGGCGCCTACCGGCTGGTGCGCCCGGTCGAGGACGCGGGCGTGCCGCCCAGCGTCCAGACCGTGCTCGCCGCGCGGATCGACCGGCTCGACCCGAATGCGAAGCGGCTCCTGCAGGCGGCCTCCGTGGCGGGGAAGGAGATGAGCGAGCGCACCCTGGCGCGGGTCTCTGACCTCGCAGACCCGGCGCAGCGAGAGTCTTCCCTCTGCGAGCTGATCGAGGCCGGCTTCCTCTACGAGGTCGAGCTCTACCCCGACCGGGTGCTCGCTTTCCGGCACCCGCTGACCCGCGAGGTCGCCTACGGCAGCCAGCTCGCCGAGCAACGGGCGACGACCCACGGCGCCGTCGCCCGGGCGACGATAGAGCTGAACCCGGAGCGCCACGACGAGCTGGCGGCGCTGATCGCCAGCCACATGGAGCAGAGCGGCGAGCCCTTGGAAACGGCGCGCTGGACGGCGCGCGCGGCCCACTGGGCCGGACACAGCCGGCCCCGCGACGCCCGGCGACTGTGGCGGAAGGTGATGGAGTTGGTCGCGGAGCTCGACGAGAGCGAGGAGACCGACGCGCTCGCCGTCTCCTCCCGCCTGCTGCAGCTCGACTACGCCTGGCGCCTGGGCATTGATCGCGAGGAGGCGGCGCGGCTGGAGGCGGAGGCCGAGGAGATCGCGACGCGGATCGGCGACCTGCGCTCGCTGGCGCTGCTGCGGATGCTGCTCTCGGCGCGCCCCGGCCTCGAGCAGGGGACGGCGGACTGGATCGCCGGCGTCGCCGAGGCGAAGCGGCTGGCCGACGAATCGGGCGACCGCCATCTCCGCGTCGCGATCCGCGCGGCGGGCGCCTACGCCTTCCTTTGCGCGGCCGACTTCGAGCGGCTCGACGAGACCGCCGACGAGGTGCTCGAGCTGGCCGGAGGCGATCCGGGCGTCGGCGCCGGCATCATCATCGGCTGTCCCTCTGCCTGGGCGCTCGGGGCGAAGGCGATCGTCTGCCGCGAGCGCGGAGAATTCGAGCGCTGCGAGCAATTGCTGGAGAGGGCCCTGCGGATCGCCGAGGAGCAGGGCGATCCGGAGACCGCGAGCTGGAACCGCGGTACGAAGGCGCTGCTGCTGGCGATGCAGGGCCAAGCCGACGCGGGGGTGGCGGTGGGCCGGCGCAACTGCGAGCTGACCGAGCGCCTCGGCGACGTCTTCTCGCGCAGCCTGGCGCTGGGGAATCTCGGCGCCGCGCAGCTCGCCATCGAGGACTATCCGGGCGCGCTGGAGTCGTTCGAGGAGGCCGAGCGCCTCCACCGCGAAGCGATGGACGGGGGCGACGAGCTGGAGGCCTGGCGCGCAGCGGTGCGCGCCGCGGCCCTGACCGGCGTGGGGCGAGCCGGGGAGGCGGTGGAGATCGCCGCCCGGGCGGTGGAGGTCGCCCGCAGGCGCGAACTGCTCTGGTCGCTGCCGCTGGCGCTGCTGGCGCTCGGCCGCGCCCGCGCCGCCGCTGGAGCGCCTGGGGCCCGCGAGGCCCTGGACGAAGCGACCGCCGTCGCCGAGAAAACGGGGGCGCAAACGGTGCTCGACTCGATCGAGGTCGAGCGCGAGGCGATCGGCGGCGCCGCCCGCTGAGCGACTACATCCCCGTCAAGCGGGCGATCAGGCGATCGACGAGCCGGGTCGGCAGGATCGCCTTCAACCGCGCCTGCGCCCTGGCGTCGAACCCGACCAGGTAGCGGGTGCGGGGACGCCGCGCGCCGAGCGCGTGCTCAATCGCCTTGGCGACCCTCTCGGGCGGGATGCCACGGGCGCCGGTCTGCCTGGCGACCTCGCGGTAGGCGGCGATCGCCTGGCCGTAGAGCTTCTCCTGCTCGTCCGTGGCGCGGGCGACGAAGGCCTCGGCCTCACGCTGTCCCCGCTCCCAGATCGGCGTCGCGATCGAGCCGGGCTCGATCACCGCGACCTCGATTCCCCACGGCCTCAGCTCCTGACGGAAGACGTCCCCCACCGCCTCCAGCCCGAACTTGGCGGCGTGGTAGGCGCCGAACATCGGAAAGGCCATGCGGCCGCCGATCGAGGCGATGAAGACGAGGCGACCGCGCGCCCGGCGGATCGACGGCAGCATCGCCTGCGTCACCGCCACCTGCGCGGTCAGGTTGACCTCGACCTGGCGGCGGAAGTCGTCGATCGGCAGGGCCTCCAGCGGGCCGGGGACGGCGATCCCGGCGTTGTTGACCAGCCCGTCGAGGCCCGCCTCCCCCACTTCCGCGCCGACCCGCTCGGCCGCCGCCGCGACCTGGCCGGGGTCGGTGATATCGAGCATCAGCGGGACCAGTCGCTCCGACGCGGCCCCGCGCAGCGCCTCGGCGTCCTCCTCCCTGCGAACCCCGGCGAAGACCCGCCAGCCGTCCCCGTCCAAGCGCAGGGCGGTGGCCCTTCCGATCCCCGTCGAAGCCCCGGTGACGACAGCCGACTTCACGAGCGGACCCTCCCCGCCCGGTGGCGCTCCAGCTCGGCGACCATCAGCTTGGTGTGGAGGGCGGCGATCAGGTCCTGGAGGGGCTGGGCGCCGGCTTCGAGCATCTCGACCACGCGCTCGGGCGGGACCTCGCCGGCGAGGCGGCTCATCACCACGTCGACCTCCTGGCGGACCAGCTCTTCGAGCGCGCTCTTGTAGCGCAGGGTGTCGTAGACGGTGAAGCCGATCTCCTCGTCGTAGCCGCCGGCGCGGAAGCGGCTGATCGCCTCGATGATCTTCACGTCGGAGGGCGAGTAGCCGCGGCTGTTGGGGCTGAGGACCTCCAGCTCCTCGAGCCGGTCGAGGACCTCCCTGGGGACGCCATAGCGCTCGCGCGCCTCGGCGGCGCTGGTCCTGGCCCGCTCCCCGGCCAGGGCGCGGTCGAGGATGCGGTCCTCCAGCTCGACCAGCGCGCGGGCCCGCTCGGGGTCCTCGTCGAGCACCGACTTGATCGCCTTCAGGGGCATGAAGCGCTCCTCCTGCAGCTGCTTGATCAGCCTGATCCTGTCGACGAACTCCGGCGGGTAGTAGGCCATGTTGCGGCTGGTCTTGACCGGCTCGGGCAGCAGCCCTTCCCGCAGGTAGTGCTTGATCGTCGGGGCGGGGACGCCCGAGGCCTCGGCCAGCTCGCCCATCCGCAACAGGTTCTCGGTTCCGGTGCTCATGCCCGAAAGGTCGCCGCCGAGTCGGCGCTGGGCCCGGCGGCGGCGCCGGACTCCTTCATCGCGGCGATCTCCTCGTCGGAGTAGCCGGCCTCGCGCAGGACCTCGTCGGTGTGCTCGCCGAAGGCGGGGGCCGGCCGGGTCGGGTCGCCGGGGGTGCGGCTCATCTTCACCGGCACGCCGAGCTGGCGGACCCTGCCGAGCTGCGGCTGCTCCATCTCGACCACCATCCGCCGGGCGCGCACGAGCTCGGAGCCGAGCGCCTCGTCGAGGTCGAGGACCGGCTCGATGCAGCAATCGTGCTCGTCGTTGAAGGCGCGCCACTCCTCGCGGCTGCGCGAGCGGAAGACCTCGGCGACCTCGCGCCAGGCGTCGGAGCCCGGCGCCTCGAATTGCTTCTCGACCAGCTCGGGCCGTCCCACCCCGTTGCAGAAGGCGCTCCAGAACTTCGGCTCCAGCGCCCCGCAGGTGACCCAGCCGTCGGCCGCCTCGTAGGGGAGGTAGCAGATCAGGCCACCGGCCAGCTGCTGCTCGCCGCGCTGCGGCAGCTCGCCGTCGCAGAAGTAGCGGCCGGCGACCATCGCCAGCCAGGAGAGCGCCCCGTCGGCCATCGAGACGTCGACCATCTGCCCCTCGCCCGAGCGGCGCCGCTCGTGCAGCGCCGCCATCACCCCGAAGGCGGCCATCAGCCCGCCGCCGCCGAGGTCGGCGATCTGGCCCGCCGACTGGACGGGAGGCCCGTCCTTGGCCCCGGTCAGGCCGAGCAGCCCGACCAGGCCGAGGTAGTTCATGTCGTGGCCGGCGCGCTGGGCGTAGGGGCCGTCCTGGCCGTAGCCGGTGATCGCGCAGAAGACGACCGCCGGGTTGGCCTCGCGCATCCGCTCGTAGCCGACTCCGAGCCGGTCGAGGACGCCCGGGCGGAAGCCGTCGAGGACGACGTCGTAGCGCTCGACCAGCCGCAGCAGCGCCTCGCGCCCGGCCTCGCTCTTGAGGTCGAGGCGGATCGAGCGCTTGCCCCGGTTGAGCGAGAGGTAGAGGGAGGAGCGCGTCCCCAGCTCCTGCTGCTCCTCGTCGCCGTAGTAGGGGGGCGCCCAGCGGACGTAGTCGCCCATCCCGGTGTCCTCGACCTTCAGCACCTCGGCGCCGAGGTCGGCGAGCAGCAGCGAGCAGAAGCCGCCTGGCAGCAGCCGGGTCAGGTCGAGGACCCTGACGTCGCTAAGCGGCAGAGCGATCACGCTTGGGAACCCCCAGCAGCTCACGAGCCTCGGCGACCGTGGCGGCGCGGCGGCCGACGTCCTCGGCCATCTGGCGCGCCTTGGCGATCAGCTCGCCGTTCGACTTCGCCATCTCGCCGTTCGGCAGGTAGAGGTTGTCCTCGACCCCGGCGCGGACGTTGCCGCCCAGCGTCAGCGCCGCGCCGAGCAGCTTCCACTGGTCGCGGGAGATGCCGATCGTCTGCCACTGGTTCTCGCCCTCAGCGCCGCCGGGGATCTGCTCGGACATGAAGGCGACGTTGCGCGGAGTCGGGCGAATGCCGCCGTTGACCCCCATCACCAGCGAGATCTGCAGCGGTGTCCGCTCTAGCAGCCCCATGTCGATCAGCGGGTCGAGGTTGGCGACGTGGCCGGCGTCGAAGCACTCGTGCTCGGGCTTGATCCCGAGGTCGCGCATCGCCGTGAGGAAGGCGATGATCGTATCGAAGCTGTTCTCGAAGACGGCCTTGAAGACGAAGTCCTTGCGCCGGGAGCTGTACTTGGCGTAGTTCATCGAGCTCATGTTGAGCGCCGCCACGTCGGGCCGCAGCGCACGCAGGTACTCGATCCGCTTCTCGATCGGGATGCCGATCGCGCCGGTCGAGTAGTTGACGATCACGTCGCCGACCTCGGCCAGGATCGCATCGGTGATCGCCTGGAAGTCCTCGACCTCGTAGGAGGGCGTGCCGTCCGGTTTGCGGGCATGGATGTGGATCTGCGAGGCGCCCTCGTCGACCGCCCGCCGCGCCTCCGCCGCGTACTCCTCCGGCGTGTAGGGGATCGCGGGGCATTGGTCGCGGTTGGCGATCACCCCGCTGATT
>Ga0210382_10000770_pt1 | contig 10962 bp, 9 predicted proteins | sample PLMedo_FD_155452 | JGI IMG/M metagenome (GOLD analysis project Ga0210382, IMG submission 155452) | Groundwater sediment microbial communities from an aquifer in East River, Colorado, USA - PLM0_60_coex redo | ecosystem: Environmental > Terrestrial > Soil > Riparian zone | place: USA: East River...
CCGTGCGGGACTCCCTGTCGGCGCAGCTCCAGGCCGCGCAGCAGGGGACCCAGGGGCAGGTCGAGCTCGTCGCGCGTTCGGTCGGCGATCTGCGGACGGAGCTCAGTCGGGCGCTCGGAGCGACCGAGCAGCAGGTCGCGACGCAGGCGGGAACGACAAACCGCACCCTCAACGATCTGTCACGACAGCTGGGCACCCTGAGCGAGCAAAGCCAGCGAATCGGAGATCTCGCGAAGGACATCGGGTCCCTGCAGGACCTGCTTCGCGCGCCGAAAGCCCGCGGCGGTTTTGGCGAGCTGCTCCTCGAGCGGCTCCTTCACGACGCTCTTCCCGCCGGGGCCTACGAGGTCCAGTACACATACAAGGATGGATCGCGCGTCGACGCGATCGTGCGCTACTCGGGCCGCATTGTCCCGATCGACGCGAAGTTCCCCAACGAGACTTGGAACGCGCTCGCGAAAGCCGTCGACGAGACGGACCGCCGCACGAGGAAGCGCGCCTTCCTCCAGCAGGTCCGGCGGCATATCGACGCCGTGGGCCGGTATGTGTCGCCGGCGGACGGGACGATCGACTTCGCGGTCATGTACATCCCGTCGGAGTCCATCTACTACGACCTCGTGCTGCGGGAGGAGGAAGGAGAGCCTGACCTCCGCGCGTACTGCGCCGAGCGCAAGGTCATCCCGGCTTCTCCAAACACGCTTCTCGCGTATCTCCAGGTCGTCTCGCTCGGCGTTCGTGGACTCGCGATGCAGGAGCGCACGAGAGAGCTGCAGCAGGGTGTCGCGGCCGTGCGACGCGAATTCGAGCGATTCGTCGAGCTGCACGACCAGCTCGGGCGTCATCTCGAGAACGCGACGAAGAAATTCGACGAGACGGACCGCGCCCTGTCGCGCGCGTCGAGCGCGATCGAGACGCTCGCCCAGGCTCCGATCGCGGCAGGTGGCGAGCAGGTCGCGCTTCCTCTCCGGATGGAGCCGCGATCCAAGGTCGAGGACAGCTGACCAGGCAGCTCCTCGCACTGGGCGCGTTGGCGGCGATCGCCGTTGTGATCTTGCTGCTTCTGACCCGCGATCCGAGCGAGCCCCTCGCGGTTGCGGCCGTCGTCGGCGGCTCCGCGATCGCCATGGCATGCGCGGTGGCGCTGGTCGGAGTGGCCGTCGAAGAGCGGGACGCGGCGCTCGCGCGCCCGCGCCGCCGCCAGCCACTGCGCGCCCGGGCCGTCCGCCGCGGCATCGAGGTCGGCGCCCTCGTCGCAGCGCTCGGTCTTCTTCGCGCCGTCGACGGACTGAGCCTCATCACGGGCGGGTTCGTCGTCGCCGGGTTCGTCCTGGCGGAGCTCGTTCTGACCGCGCGTCCCGCGGCGCGTTCGGGGTAGCCTCAAGGCGACTTGGACGCCGCGGCGCGTAAGAAGCGGATCTCCGAGCGCGTCGACGCGCGCGCGGAAGCGCTCGACCGGCTCGCGCTGGAGATTCACGCGCGGCCCGAGCTCGCCTTCGAGGAGCGCTTCGCGTCGAGTTCGCTCGCGGACTACCTGGAGTCTGAGAAGGTGTCTGTCGAGCGCGGCGCCGGCGGTCTCGAGACCGCGTTCGTCGCCGAGACCGGATCGGGTGGCCCGCTCGTCGCGATCCTCGGCGAATACGACGCTCTTCCGGGGATCGGCCACGGCTGCGGGCACAACCTCATGGGAACGGCGGCGATCGGAGCGTTTCTCGCGCTGCGCGACACCCTCGACGGAGTCCGCGGCCGTGTGCGCGTCATCGGTTGCCCCGCGGAGGAGCGCGGCAACGGCAAGGTCGCGCTCATGAAGGGCGGCGCGTTCGAGGGGGTGGATGCCGCGCTCATGTATCACCCCGGCGACCGCGACGAGATCGATCCGCTGATGCTGGCGATGGTCAATCTCGATGTGGAGCTGTTGGGGAAGGCCGCACACGCCGCGGCCGAGCCGCACGACGGCGTCAATGCGCTCGACGGGCTCGTCCTTGGATGGAACGCGATGTCGGCGCTCCGCCTTCTCGTTCGGAGTGACTCGCGGATCCACGGAATCATCACCGACGGCGGCAAGGCCGCGAACATCATCCCGGACCGCGCCGCCGCGAGGCTCATGGTTCGCTCGCCCGATAACACCTACCTCGCCGACCTTCGGCGTCGGGTCCTCGCGTGCTTCGAGGGTGCGGCAGTCGCGACCGGCACCGAGATCCATCCGACATGGAGCGATGTCTGCGAGGTCGTCAGCACCAACCATCCTCTCGCGGAGGCGTTCGGCGAGAACGCGCGGACGCTCGGGCGCACGATGCAGCCGCGGCGTCCCGCGGACACTCATGGGTCGACGGACATGGGGAACGTGACGACGGTGATCCCCGGTATTCACCCGTTCCTCTCGATCACGGAAGGGCCGGTGCCGGGGCATTCCGTCGCCTTCACCGAGGCGGCGAAGGCGCCACGCGCGCTTGAGACGATGCACCTTGCGGCAAAGGCGCTCGCGATGACGGCGCTCGACGTTATGACGGAACCCGCGCTCCTCAAACGCACGAAGGAGGCTCATGGAAACGAACGACGAGCGGCTGTGCCGTGAGGAGTGACTCACTCAGCCCTGAGCGTGTCTCCGGCGGAGCCGGAGATTGGTCGTGACGGCCGAGCCGCGTGACTGGCAGGGCGCCGAGCGCGATCCGTCCGAGGCCGCTCGCCTCGCGGCGCTCTACGACCTCGACACCGCGCCGCTCGAGGGAGGGCCCGATGTCGAGTGGTTCAGCGGCCTCGCGCGTCGCACCGGCGGGCCGATCCTCGAGCTTGGCTGCGGGACGGGCCGGATCACGGTGCCGATCGCTCAGGACGGCCACCACGTTGTGGGACTGGACCGCTCCGGCGCGATGCTCGAGCGGGCCGAGCGCCGCGCTCGTCGGGCGGACGTCGAGGTCCGCTGGGTCGAGGGCGACATGCGGGCGTTCTCCTTCAATGAAGCGTTCGCTCTCGTCTTCGTCGCCCTCAACTCGTTCCTCATGCTCGACCCGAACGATCGGTGGTCGTGCCTCGCGCGGGTGCGCGAGCATCTCGCACCCCGAGGCCGCGTCGCGATCGACGTGTTCCAGCCGGATCCGGAGGTCGTGGTTGGGCTCGACGGGGGCGTCGCCGACGAGTGGGAGCGGGTGGACCCGGAGAGCAGTCGCGCGGTGCGGAAATTCTCCTCGAGCCGGGCGAACGTCGACGGAGTAACACAGCGAATCTGGTACGACGAGACGGTCGATGACGGAACGGTCCGGCGCCTAGGCGGCACGACGACGCTCCACTACCTCTATCGGCGCGAAGCCGAGCTGCTCTTCTCCGAGGCCGGGTTCGTCATCGAGACGCTCCACGGCGATTACGACGGCAACCCAGCTGACGCGCAGTCGCGCAAGCTGCTGGTCGTGGCGAAGCGCAAGGAGCGCGGACAGGGACGCGAGCGACGACACTCGTGACCGACCTTCTTGTTCGGGGCGGAACGGTGATCGACGGGACGGGAGCGCCGGGCAGGCGCGCGGACGTCGCGGTACGGGGTGGACGAATCGCGGCGGTAGGCGCCGACCTCGCGAAAGACGGCGCGCGGGTCATCGAAGCGAAGGACCGCGTCGTCGCGCCAGGCTTCATCGACATCCACTCACATTCCGATGAGGCGATGTTCGTGAACGACGCGCTCGAGAGCGCGCTGCACATGGGCGTGACGCTCGTCGTCTGCGGGAACTGCGGCGGCTCGTCGGCGCCGGTGAGCGGTCTTGCCGAGGCCGAGCTCGATCGGGAGCTTTCTCGACTCAACGTGCAGCGGACCTGGTCGTCCTTCGGCGAGTACGCCGAGGCCGTCGACCGGGTCAAGCCCGCGATCAACGTGTGCTCGTTCGTCGGCCATGGAACCCTGCGGTCCTGCGTGATGGGCGCGGATGACCGCGCGCCGACAAAGGACGAGCTCGCGCGCATGCGGGCGCTCCTCGCGAAGTCGATGGACGAAGGCGCGATCGGACTCGCGTCGGGGCTGATCTACCCGCCGAGCGCTTTCGGGACCACCGACGAGCTCGCCGCGCTCTGCGAGGTCGTTCGGGACAAAGGCGGCCTCTATGCGAGCCACATCCGCAACGAATCGACGAAGCTGCTCGATGCGGTCGAGGAGAACCTCGAGATCGGACGGAGGTCTCGTGTCCGAGTCGAGCTCTCGCACCACAAAGCGTCGGGACAGAAGAACTGGGGCAAGGTCAAGGAGTCGACGGCGTTGATCGACCGCGCCCGCGGCGAGGGCGTGGACGTCACCGCCGACCAGTACCCGTATACCGCGTCGTCCACCGGCCTTGCGGTGACGATCCCGAACTGGGTGCACGAGGGCGGCACGGCGAAGATGTGCGAGCGCCTTCGCGATCCGGCGGTGCGGGCGCGGATCCGGAACGAAGAGGTCGAGACCGGGCGCTCCTTCGACCGCATCGTCATCGCGCGAGCGCGGCACCATCCGGAATGGGCGGGGAAGAGCGTGCAGCAGCTCGCCGACGAGGCCGGCCGCGATCCGCTCGAATGGTCCTGCGACGCGCTCATCGAGCAGGATGGGGCGGTCGATATCGTTCACCACTCGATGAGCGAGGACGACGTGCGCTACGTCATGGCGAAGGAGTGGATCTGTATCGGAAGCGATTCGCGCGCAAACGCGCCGTACGGTCCACTCTCGTTCGGCAAGCCGCACCCGCGTTCGTACGGGACGTTCCCTCGCGTCCTTGGCCGATACGCGCGCGACGAACGCGTGCTCGGGCTCGAGGACGCTGTTCGCAAGATGACCTCGCTGACCGCATCGCGCCCGCGCGTGCGTGACCGCGGAGTCGTTCGAGAGGGCGCGTGGGCCGATCTCGTCGTCTTCGATCCGGCGCGCGTGATGGATGCGGCGACGTACGACGACCCGCACCGATATCCGGTCGGCATCGAATACGTCATCGTCAACGGGGGAGTCGCGCTGGAGTCGGGTGAGACCGCGCGCGAGCGGCACGGTCGCTTTCTGCGTCAGGGCCAGGATCTCGGAGGCCGATGAAGGTCGCGATCCTCGCCGAGGGCCAGTTCGCGCGCGCCACTGCGAAGACCGCGATCGGAGTGCTCCGCTACGCTCCCTTCGAGGTCGTCGCGGTCGTCGACTCGACCAGGGCGGGGAAGGACGCGGCCGACTGCGTCGGTGTTGGCGCAGGCGTGCCCGTCGTCGCGACGGTGGAGGACGCTTTGGCGCGCGGCGCGACGGTCCTCCTCATCGGCACAGCCGCCGCAGGCGGTCGCATCCCCGACGGCTATCGGCCCGCGCTGGCGCGTGCGCTGGAGCGCGGCGTCGAGGTGTGGAACGGACTGCACGAGCGGGTGCTCTCCGACACCGAGCTTGCCGCCGCCGCGAAGCGCGGCGGTGGAAAGGTGCGCGAGCTCCGCGAGCCGCCCGCGGATCTACCCATCGGCGGTCACCGCGCGCGGCGGGAAGGTGTCCGGGTCGTCCTCACGGTCGGGTCGGACGCCGCCGTGGGCAAGATGACCGCCTCGCTCGAGATCGTCGCGGCGCTGCGACGCGCGGGCGAACGCGTTGAGTTCGTCGCGACCGGACAGACGGGGATAGCGATCGCCGGGGGCGGCATCGCCGTCGACGCGGTCGTCGCGGACTTCATCGCAGGAGCGGCCGAGCTCATGGTCTGCGACGCGGCGGAGCGCGCGGATTGGGTTGTCGTCGAGGGGCAGGGCTCGCTCACACACCCCGGCTTCTCGGGCGTCACGCTCGGCCTGCTTCACGGGACCGCGCCGGACGTGATGGTGCTCTGCCACGAGGCGATGCGGCACAGCGTCAAGGGGTACGACGATCGCCAGCCGCTCCGCAAGCTCCGCGAGTACGTTCGCATCTATGAGGACGCGGCCGCGTGGCGTCGGCCGCCGGGCTATCCGCCGGCCAGGGTGGTCGCGGTGGCACTCAACACGGCTGACGTGAGCGAGGGCCTGGCCCAGGCGGTGATCCAGGACGCAGCCGTCGAGACCGGGCTCCCGGCGGCCGATCCGATCCGCGAAGGGATCGCCGGCGCCGACCGGCTCGCGAGCGCCCTCCGCGAGGGAGTGCCCGCGTGAACATAACCGTTCGCACCGTCGAGCTTCATCTGGCCGTGCCGTTCGCGATAAGCCGCGCGACGCACACGACGAAGAAGGTCGTGCTCGTAGAGCTTACCGAGGGCGACCGCGTGTCCCGCGGCGAGGCCGTGCCGGACGCATTCTTTGGAGAGACGCCAGAGTCGGTCGAGCGCGACGTACGAGGTGCGATCGATGCGTTGTCCGAGGATCCGCTCGATCTACCGAGCCTCGGCGCTGCTCTCGAGCGCCGGTTTCCACACGGCGGGGCGGCATGCTGCGCGATCGACGTGCTCGCGCACGATCGCGCTTCGCAAGCCGCGGGCGTCACGCTCCGCGATTTTCTCGGGCTGGCCGCCGGCGAGCCGCCGCCAACGTCGTTCACGATCGGGATTGCCGAGCCCTCGGTGATGGCCGAGCGCGCGGCAAAGGCCGCGGCGGACGGGTTCACGGTGCTCAAGGTCAAGCTCGGCCAGGGCGACAGCGGGGCCGCGCTCAAAGCGATCCGCGAGCGCTTCTTCGGAACGATCCGCGTCGATCCGAACGCCGCGTGGACCGCAGCCGAGGCTCCTGGGCGCATCGCCGCCCTCGTGCCGTTCGACCTGGAGTTCGTCGAGCAGCCGATCGACCCGAAGGACATCGAAGGACTTCGCCGGGTGCGCGCGTCGTCGCCTCTGCCGATCGTGGCCGATGAAGCGGCCGTCCGCGCGAGCGACGTACCGCGCCTTATCGGAGCCTGCGACGGCATCAACGTGAAGCTTCAGAAATGCGGTGGCATCGCGGCTGCGCGCGCGATGATCGCGGCGGCACACGATGGCGGGCTCAAAGTGATGCTCGGCTGCCGCGCCGCCGAAACGAGCGTCGCGATCGCCGCGGCCGCGCATCTCGCGCCGGCGGTCGAGTGGGCCGATCTCGACGGAAACCTGCTCATCACCGACGATCCCTTTCGCGCGGTCGGTGTGAAGGCCGGTCGCTTCGTCTACTCCGGGCGACCGGGTCTCGGCGCGATCCCCGCGTGACGACGACGTACCGGATCGAGGTCGCCATCTTCGCGATCGCGCTTGCCGTGTTTGGTCTCGTCGCGCTCGCCATCATCTGGAGCGGGGATTGGGCCTACGCGGCATTGGCGAATGTGAACGGAGTGAACCAAACGTCTTTCCTGATTGCGTCGAGCGCGCTCGACCAGCGCCGGGTCGAGACGCCACTCGATCTGCCGGCGGTGATCTCGTGGCACCACGCCTGGGCCGCTTACGTCACGGGCGTCTCATCAACACCCGCGATCTCGTGGGGGCCGGACCCGATCTTCACAAACGACGAGACCGCGCACATGGCCGACGTGCGCGCGGTCTTTCGCGGCGCGGAGTACGCCGCGGCGCTCGCCCTCTTCGTCCTGGTGTTTCGCATCGGGCGCGCTCGACGCCGCGGCGATGCGCTGCGACTGGTGCGCGCGGGAAGCCTGATCGCCACGGGAACCGTCGCCATCATTGGCGTGGCCGGGCTGGTTGCGTTCGAGCCGGTGTTCCTGCTCTTTCACGACGTCTTCTTCCCGCAAGGGAACTTCCTCTTCGACCCGGCGACGAGCAATCTGATCCGCCTGTATCCAGAGTGGTACTGGGAGGGCATAACGGCCGGCGTGGGAGCGTCGTTCCTCGCGGTCGCGCTTCTCGTGGCCGGGGCCGCCCACAACGCACTCCGGCGGCGCTCGAACACATACACTCGCGCCGCATGAAACGAGTTCTCCTGATCGAGGACCTGCCGCAGGTCGCGCAGCACCTCCAGCAGATGCTTTCACGCGAGAAGGAAGCCGAGCTCGTCGCCGTCGAGAAGGATGGGGACGCCGCCCTCGTGCGCGTGACCACGGAGAAGCCGGACGCCGTCCTGATCGATGCGCTCCTGTCAGGCAAGAACACGGGCTTCGATCTCGCCAAGCGCGTCCGCGCCGCGTCGCCCGGGACGCGGATCGTCATGGTCACCGTCCCGCAGCGGCCGATCGATCCGAAGCCCGATCAAGGGATCGACGCCGTTTTCGTCCTACCCGGCGGAGCGAACGAGCTCGCGACCGCGCTCGCGATCGGCAAGCGCGACATCCGCCTCAAGGGTCGGATGATCGTGTGCTTCTCGCCAAAGGGCGGCTCGGGAAAGACGACCATCGCGGTGAATCTCGCGACGATCCTCCGTCGTCGCGGCCACTCGGTCGCGCTCATGGACGGCGTCATGCAATTCGGATCGATCCGTCACGTGCTGCAGGTGCCGCCCGCCACGCGCTCGATCGTCGATCTGCCGACCGGTCAGGGAATGCGGACGTCCATGTCCGAGGTGCTCTGGGAGGGACCGAGCGGTATCGCCGTCCTTCTCGCGCCGCCACGTCCGGAGGAGGCGGAGCTCATGGCCGCGCCGGACGTCGCGGGTGCGATGCAGATGCTCGCGGAGGACCACGACTACGTCATCGTCGACGCGCCGTCGAAGCTTGGGGAAGAGACGCTCGCGATGCTCGACGTCGCGGACATCATCCTGCTCGTCGTCACCTACATGCAGGCCTCGATCGCGAACACGCGTGCCGCGGTCGACACGTTCGAGGCGCTCGGCTACAAGGGCCGGATCCCGATCCTTCTCGTCGTAAATCAGTCGGATAGCGCGGCAGGCATGTCGAAGGGCGGCATCGAGCACACGCTCAATCTTCCGGTCGTCGGCGAGATCCCGACCGACTGGAAGACCGTGGCCGAGTCGCTGAACAAGCAGCAGCCGTTCGTTCTGTCGTCCCCCAACTCCGCCGTGTCGAAGGCGATCGACGCGCTCGCCAACGCGCTCGTCCAGCAGCAGCGCCGCTAACCCTCCGGTGAACGGGGGCGCCGATCGGGCGATCGGCGTGTTCGATTCGGGCGTCGGCGGGCTCACGGTCCTGCGCGAGCTCCGGCGCCAGCTCCCGAAGGAGTCGACGATCTACCTCGGCGACGAGGCCCGCATGCCGTACGGTCCGCGAGAACCGGCCGAAGTCGTGGGCTTCACCCGTGAGGCGATGCGCTGGTTCGCGAGGGCCGATTGCAAGCTCGTCGTGATCGCGTGCAACACCGCGACGTCGGTCGCGCTTGAGACAGTCCGTGACGAGTTCCCGGTTCCGACCATCGGCGTCATCCGACCCGGTGCGGCCGCGGCGCTCTCGGCGACGGCGCGCCGTGCCGTCGGAGTGCTCGCGACGGTGCTCACGGTCCGAAGCGGTGCGTACGTGCGCGCACTCCGGGATCTCGACCCGCTCGTCGACGTGGCGCAGCAGGCCTGCCCGAAGCTCGTACCACTCGTCGAGGATGGGAAGGCGGATAGCCCCGAGGCGCTCGAGGCGGTCCGCGAGTACGTCGAGCCGCTGCTCACGGAGGGCGGGGTCGTCCGGCCCGTCGTCGACACACTCCTCCTCGGCTGCACGCACTACCCGCTGCTGCGCGCCGCGATCGAGAAGGTCGCCGGCCGCGACGTTCGCGTGGTCGACTCGGCGACGACGACCGCGCTGGCCGTGCGCGAGGTCCTCGCATCGCATCGGCTTACGAGAGACGGCGGGCGGGCCGAACATGCCCTGTTCTGCACCGGCTCGGTCGAGCGCTTTCGCACCACCGCGCGCGCGATCTTCCACGAGGACCCGCCGGAAGTCCGGGAGACGAGCCTCGCATGAACGTCGTCTCGGCGATCACCGGCCTGCCGTACGTCGGCAAGACCACCTTGTTCAACCTCCTCACGGGCGCGCATGCGACGACCGGAGCGTTCGCGGGTGCCGAGGCGGAGACGAATGTCGGGGTCGCGAAAGTCCCGGATAGGCGCGTCGCGGAGCTCTCGGCGCTCTACAAACCGAAGAAGATCACGCACGCAGAGGTGATGTACCGCGACATCGGGCTCGCGCACGCGGAGAAGCCCGGTCAGGCGATCTCAACGCAGAAGCTCGGCGACCTGCGCACCGCCGACGCGATCGTGCACGTGGTCCGCGCGTTCAGCGCGCCGTCAGTGCCGCATGTCGACGGTTCGGTCGATCCGGTCCGTGACCTTTCAACGGTGGAGCTCGAGCTTCTCTTCGCCGATCACGCGATCGTCGAACGACGGCTCGAGCGCATCGAGCCTGAGTTGCGGAGCTCGAAGGGTCCAGAACGCGAGATGAAGGAGCGCGAGAAGGCCGTGCTGCAACGCGCGATCGCGGCGCTGGCCGAAGAGCGCCCCCTGCGCGACCTCGACCTTGACCCGGACGAGGAGAAAGCGATCCGCGGCTTTCGTTTTCTCACGCGCATGCCGGTCCTCGTCGCCGTGAATCTCGACGAAGACGATGTCGCCGACCCCGAGCGCATCATCGCGCCGGTGCGCGAAGCCGCGAAGGCCCACCGCGCGAGTGCGGTCGTGCCCGTGTCCGCGAAGCTCGAGGCTGAGATCGCCGAGCTGCCGGCGGACGAGGCGGCGTCCTTTCGCAAGGACCTCGGGCTCGCGGAACCGGCGCTCGATCGTCTCATCCGCGCGACGTACGAGCTGCTCGGGCTCTGCTCGTTCTTCACGGTCGGCGACGACGAGGTCCGCGCGTGGACCGTTCCGTGCGGCTCGCCCGCGCAGCAGGCCGCGGGTGCTATCCACACCGACCTCGAGCGCGGCTTCATCCGCGCCGAGGTGATCGGGTGGGCGGAACTCCTGAAGGCGGGGAGCGAGGCGAACGCGAAGAAGCTCGGCGTCATGCGTACCGAAGGAAAAAGTTACGAGGTCAAAGACGGCGATGTACTACACGTGCTCTTCAACGTGTGATGTTCGACCTGGTCTCGATCGGTCACGCGGCGCGCGACGAGTTCGAGGGCGATCCCGAGTGGCGCATCGGCGGCACCGCGACGTATGCGGCCGCGGCCGCGGCGTGCCTCG
>Ga0210382_10000771_pt1 | contig 10957 bp, 11 predicted proteins | sample PLMedo_FD_155452 | JGI IMG/M metagenome (GOLD analysis project Ga0210382, IMG submission 155452) | Groundwater sediment microbial communities from an aquifer in East River, Colorado, USA - PLM0_60_coex redo | ecosystem: Environmental > Terrestrial > Soil > Riparian zone | place: USA: East...
CCTCGTAAAATCTGCCCTCGAGCGCGTATTGGTCGCTGACGATGGCGATGTGCTTGATTTTTGCATGCATGAATCAACGACCTCGCAGAAATATTTCCCGGAATTCCCTTTCGTACCTATCGGCGTCGCGCGCGAGCCGCGGGCTCACATAATGCTCCTTCAGCGGAATCGAGGCTTGCCCTCGCTCGACGTCGTTGCGCGCGGGCACGCGTCCGCGATCCCGGATGAGCGCCTGGCCTTCCGCCGAAAGCAGCAGATCCACGAGCAGGCGAGCGCCGTTCGGATGCGGCGCCTTTGCAGACACCGCGACCTGGCTCGGCGAGGTAATGACCGGGTCGAGGGTCTTCACCCAGTCGACTGGCGCCCCGGCCCGCCTGGCCTCGTCCATTTCGGCGGCGTGCACCAGCGCCAGGGGAAAATCTCCTGCGACCAGGAGCTTGGCAAGCAGGCTGTGGCCGCGGCGGAACTGCGGATTCTGCCGCGCGAGCGAGCGCATGAAGGCCGCGCCCTTGTCCCCGCCGAGATAGTCGAGCATGGCGGCGTACCATTCGACGTCGCTTTCGTCCATGGCGAACTTTTCCTTCCACTTCGGCGCGAGCAGATCCTCCCAGCTCTTCGGGGCGTCGGACTGCGGCACCCAGCGGGTGTTGTAGCCGATCACGTATTGGCGCACGTAGATCGCCGCCCAGCGGCCCTCCGGGTCGACCGCGCCTCCGGGAAATCCGCTGCGCGTTTCCGGGGACGCGTAGGCGGCGAGCAGCCCTTCCTGCGCGAGCGCATCCATGTCCAGGTGGTTGAACGAAACCACGTCCCAGAAAAACCTTCCGGCGCGCATTTCGGTGAGGATGCGCGTGCGGATCTTCTCGCCTGGCTGGCGCAGGATCGTGAGATTCAAGTCGGGATATTTCTCCCGGAAGCGTTTTCGGAGCGGCGCCGCGTCGGGGGTGTTCATCGCGGTGTACCAGACGACTTCGCGTTCCTTTCCGGCCGCATCGGCCGGGCGCGCAGGCGTCTGCGCGAGAGCCGTGCCGGCTTCGATCCAGATAAGAAATGCCGCCAGCAGGCGCGCGGCCCTCACGATGTTCCTCGACATGTTGTCATCTATTTGAATGCCGGCTTCGTATTCAGGTAGGACTTCTTCATCTCCGGGCGGTACTTCTCCATCATCTCCCGGTTCAGCTCGAGCGGCGGCTTGGCGCTCGCGGGCAGCATGGGAAAGTACTTTGTTTCCTTCGTGTCCTGCGCGAACTGCGCTCGCGCGCGCTTGAGAAGCTCGGGATCGGTGAGCAGGTCCAGCACGGTCGCGGCGAGAACCTTGGCGCCGGCGGCCTGTCCTTTGTGCGAGATCGACAGGGTCGGCGTCACTGCCGCGGCCCAATTGTGGTACTGGACGCCAGGCACGCTCGACGGGAACTGGAAGATACTTGAGGGCACGACCCAGGTCACGTCGCCGTTGTCGTTCGAGGCAAATGACTGCGGCCGAGCGCCGAGGGGAATTGGGCGCGTCGCCAGGCCGACTTCGGGCACGCCGACCGACTTCTGGAAGCGCTTGGCAAAGTCGTTCTCCTCGTTCGACCAGGCCGGCGCTCCGACGCTGTCGATGTTCTTCTGAATCGCCTCGGCGATGACGCGGTTGCTCAGTTGCGGCCAGGCCGAAGCGACCACCTCGTGGCTCAGCGTCGTGGAGGTCATGATCGCGGCGCCTTCGGCCACTTTCACCACTTTGTTGAAGTTCTCGATGGTCTTGGGTCCGGTGTCGTCGCGCACATACCACCAGATTTTGCCCAGGTCCGCGATGATGTTGGGCTGGATGCCGCCGTGGGTGATGGTGCGATGGGCACGAGCCGTCGGGCGCAGGTGCTCCCGCAGCGCATTCACACCGGCGTCCATGAGCACCACGGCATCGACCGCGTCGCGGCCGTCCCAGGGGTTCGTCGCGCCGTGCGCGGTCTTGCCGCGGAAGGTGAACTCCGCGCTGATCGCGCCGTAGTTCATCAGGCCCACACCGGTACCGAATGTCGAGCCGATGTGGATCAGCAGCGCCGCATCGATATCCTTGAATAGTCCCGCGCGCACGAGGAACGGGCGACTGACCAGTTGCTCCTCGGCCGGGCCGTAGGAGAGCACGATGGTGCCCGGAAGTTTGTAGCGCTCCATGACCTGCTTGAGCGCATAAGCCGCGCCGACGGTCACGCCGGCGTGGGTGTTGTGGCCTTCCATGTGCCCGGGCGCTCCGGCGATGAGGGGCTTACGCTCGATGCTACCAGGCGTCTGCGAGCCCTCGGGGAGAGCATCGACCTCGGTGACAATGGCGATGCGCGGCGATCCCGATCCCCATTCCGCCCAGACGTTGGTCGGGAAGCCGGCGTCGCCGATGCGGACCCGGAAGCCGATCGATTGAAGGGTCTCAGTTAGGAGCTTCGCGCTCTCGTGTTCCTGCATGCCGAGCTCGGCGAAGTAGTAGATATTGTCGGAAAGCGTGGCGATGCCCTCGGCATTGCGCTCGATCGCGGCCCAGGCGAGCTTCTTCTGATCGTCGGTCGCCGCGTAAGTCGACCGCAGCTCGATCCGGCCGGTTGCGAACAGCGCGGCGAGCGCGCAGGCGAAGAACGTGGTGACGGCGAGACGTTTGTTCACTGGACCTCCCGGGAGTGCCTCGTCCAAAACTTGGAAAGGGGCGTATCCAATGGTACTCGCGCGAATGCGTCTGCGGAACGGGGTGACGGCCCGCCCCCTCCGGAAAGCCGCATCGGGGCGTGCCCAGCCGGATGGAGCCCTTCGGGGGTACGCGACAATTGGGTTTGGCCGTGCCAGAATTTCCCCTCACGCCGTTTGCCAACCGGGAGCGCGCCATGTCGCAGGCAGTCGGTCCGTTCGCCAATCTCGACGAGAGCGCGTTGCGCGCGCTCGCGCCCCACGGCGCAGTGCGCTCATTTTCCAAGAATGCGGTGGTCGTCGGCGAAGGCGACGAGACCGACTCCCTGTACATCCTGCTCTCCGGACGCGTCAAGGCGTTCGTGAGCGAGGAAGACGGCAGGGAGGTGGTGCTCAGCACGGTCGGCGTGGGCGATTACTTCGGCGAGCTGGTGCTCGACGGAGGCCCGCGTTCCGCTTCAATCATGACTCTCGAGCCGTGCCGCTTTTTCGTGATCCCGCGCGGCGACATCGAGGGATTGATCGATCGCAACCCGGCGTTCGCACGCCACCTGATCCGCATGCTGATCGGCAAGGTGCGCAGCCTTACCCAGAAGGTTCTCGACCTGGCCCTGAAGGACGTCTACGGCCGCTTCGCCAAGTTCATCGACGAGAACGCGGTCGAGGAAAAAGGCGCGCGCGTCGTGCGCGAACGCCTGACGCAGCACGACATCGCCGCGCGAATCGGCGGCTCGCGCGAGATGGTGAACCGCATCGTCAAGGACCTCACTGCGGGCGGCTACATTTCGGTCGACGCCAAGCAGATCACGGTTCACAAGAAGCTCCCCTCGCACTGGTGAAGGCGCGGGGGCGCCCCGCGCACCGGCGCCGGGCGTCGAAAATGTGCATCCGGCACAAAATCCCTGTGTCAGGCGACGGCGAGGACGGGCGAGCGTAAGCCTAAAGTGGTCTCCATTGGGCAGGCGATTTCCGCCAGCCCGGAAACGAGACAAGGAGACCACCATGATCAACCGCAAAAATCTCTCCGGCGAGTCCGCTTTCTTCGCCGTCACCGCGATCGCCATCTGCGCCGTCCTGGTGGCGGCAGCTGCGTCTCTGCTGGCCCCCGCGGCAGCGACCTCCGGCGTTCCGACCCCCAGCAGCGTCGCGACTTACGCCGGCCCCGCCGGCTATTTCCCGGAACAGTTCGTCAATCAGGCCAAGGAAGTCGAACCGATGCCGGAGATGTACTTCTGAGCAAAATGCTGGTGCCGGACAGGCCTGGGGAATCTCCAGGCCTTTTTTTCGTCCGGGGCGTTCGCTGCTTGTGCGGGGCCGGGTGATTTCGGCGTCGGCGGCATGCCACCGGGTTAACCCGACAATTCCTGTGGTGGCTTACCTGACGGACTGTCGCCTGCGGGAGACAGATCGCGTGCTTTCCCAACCCTGGCCCCGCGCATTCCGGCCGCAAGACCCCAAAAAGCAGCCCGCACGACACGCTTTTCTTTGCTACGCCGCGACTTCATGATATTGTTAAACCGCTACCTTCGCATCCTGGTCAAAAAGGGGTGGTTCATGAGTTGGATCACATTGGTGGCGGTACTGGTCGCGTGGTCTTTAATCGGGCTGGGCGTTGCCTATCTGTTCGGCCGCTTCATACACGGGGCGGAACTCGCTGGTAACGCCGGCGATCTCGCACCCCCCGTGCTGAGCTACCTGCGTCGCGTGAAGCGCGCAACAAAAGCGCCATCGCGCGCGACAAACCAGACCAAAACGCGGCGCGAAGCCATCGGCGCGCGCCGCCCGCACTGAATCTCTTCGCCGGACCTCGATCCCTCCTTGACCCTCGCCAGGGACCGCTCGGCGGGCGTACCGCCGGCGGGTAGCGCAGCGTCGTTCTGAAGCTCGCCCGCCGTCTTCTTCAGTTTCATGGCATCGATGGTCGCGATGACAAAAGCCCGACTCGATGTTGTTCCGCTCACCAGGCATATCGGGGCGGAAATTCGCGGGCTGGACCTGCACCACAAGCCCGACGACGAGACCATCGGGGGGATCTACCGGGCCTGGCTCGATCACCTCGTCATCGTTTTCCCCGACCAGAAGCTCCAGCAGGAAGACCTCGTCCGCGTCACCGGCTATTTCGGCGAGATGGGCATGCCGCGTCGGCCGCCACGATTCTTCCCGAAGGGGTATTCGCGCCTTCTGCCGGGGATCATGCTCATTTCGAACATCCGCGAGAACGGCGAGCCGATCGGAGCCCTGCCCGACGGCGAGATGATGTTCCACCACGACATGATCCACTCCGAAATGCCCGACAAGGCGACCATGCTCTATTCGGTCGAAATTCCCGACGCCGGCGGCAATACGCTGTTCGCGAGCGGCTATGCCGCCTACGACACGCTCGATCCCGCGGTGCGCGACAAACTCGACGGACGCAACGCCGTCCATCACTACAACTATGGCTCGACCCGTAAGGGTGACAACAAAGGCACCGAAGCGTTCGGCGAGTGCACCCACCCGGTGTTCCGCACCAATGAGGACACCCACCGCAAGGCGGTCTACGTCAACCGGCTGATGACCGTCGGCATCGTCGACATGCCGAAGGAAGAGAGCAACCCGCTGCTCAAGGCCGTGTTCGATCACGCCGAGAGAAAGGAGTTCGTCTACGAGCACGTCTGGCGCGTCGGCGACCTTCTCCTCTGGGACAACCGCTGCTCTTCTCATGCGCGCACGGATTTCCCTTCGACGCAACGTCGGTTGATGTGGCGAACGACGGTCAAGGGTTCCAAGCGGCCGTACTGAGCGGACGCGATTCGATGCATCCTGCACTAGCGGGTTGCGCCCTTGAGTATGATCCGCTCGAACAGGCCGAATGATTTTTCCTGCTCGTCGAGCAGGGTGGCGGCATCGAGAAATTTGAGCTTGACGCCCTTGACCGGCGATTCGATTTTCAGGTGAGTCGGGACGTAGCCGATTTTTGCCAGCATGCGCTGTCCTTCCGGACCGATGATGTAGTCGTAGAAAAGCAAGGCGGCGTGCGGGTGCGGGGCCCTTCTGGCGACGCCGATCGCGTTGGTGATGCTCACCGCAGGCTCGATCACGAACCAGTCGATCGGGGAGCCCTTCTTCTTTGACTGCTCCACGCTGTATTGATAGACCGTCAGCGCAAGCGGCACTTCGCCGGAGGCGACCAGGTTCGTCAGCAAGGGGTGGCCGCTGCGTACCGAAAGCCCATTGCTCGCGACGAGGTCGCGGAAGAACTTGACGCCTTCAGCCCCGCCCATGTCCGCGATCACCGATGACACCCATTCGTGGTCGTCGCCTTCGATCGCGAGTTTCCCTTTCCACATGGGCGCCAGCAGGTCCCGATACGTCTTGGGGAGGTCTTCCTTCCTGACCTTGTCGGTGTTGTAGGCCTGCACGAACACGTGGTGCAGGGTCGCGACCCATTCGCGGTGCGCGGGCACGGCGCCGGGGACCAGGTCCTTGTGATACGGAGAGTGAATTTCCTGCAGCAGATTCTCGCGCCGCAGCGCTTCCTGTTGAGGCGAAATGATGGCGATCGCATCGGCGCTGGGGCCGCCGGCGCGCGCTTCGGCGATGACCTTCCGCAGAACGATTTCCGAGCGGGCACGCCAGACGTTGACCTTGATGCCGTATTTGTTCCTGAACGGCTCGATCAGCTGATCGGCGTATTCGACCGGGAAGGTCGCATAAAAAAGAAGCGGGCCTTCCTTTCTTGCTCCTTCGATCAGCAGCTGCTGCCGGTCTTCGCCCTGATACGCTGCGAGCTTTTGCAGGGTTTGTGAATGCGCGTTGTGAACGGCCGACGACACGGCGAACGCCAGGGCGAAGAAAATGCGCTTCACTGTCGGCCGCCCTGCTTGAGTATCACCTCCTCGAAGGACCTGCGCCACTTGTCGCCCTGGTCGAGCGCGACCGCGGGATCGACCAGCGTGAAGCGCCGCCCGGCAAACGGCGAGGGCACCTGCGCGTTCGTCGGCACGTAGTCCAGCGACAGCAGCACTTTCTGCGCCTCGACCGACAGCATGAAATCGTAGAAGAGCAGCGCGGCGTTCGGATGCGGCGCGCGGCGCGCGATGCCTACGCCGCTCATGCGCGCGACCGCGGGCTCCATCACGAACCAGTCGACCGCCGCGCCTTTGCGCTTGGCGGCTTCGGCGAGAAACTGGTACATCGTGAGCGCGAGCGGCACTTCGCCGGCGACGACCATGTTGTTGAGCAGCGAGTGCCCCGAGCGCACCGAGATGCCGTTGCGCGCCACGAGCTCGCGGAAGAAGCCGATGCCCTTCTCCTCGCCCATGTGCAAGGCGACGGTCGCGTACCACTCCGGGATGTTGCCCTCCATCCCGAGCTTGCCCTTCCACTTCGGGTTCAGCAGGTCCTGGAAGGTCCGGGGCAGATCCGCCTTCGCGATCAGCCTGGTGTTGTACGCCTGCACCCAGATCGAGAGGTAGGTCGCGATCCACTCGCCGTGGGGCCGCCGCGCGCCCTCGATCAGGTCCGTCGAGCGCGGCAAGGCGACGGCTTGCAGGATTTTTTCCCGGTGCAGCGCCTCCATCTCCAGCGCAGAGGAGTGGATCGCGTCGACCTCGTGGCGCCGGGCGGCCGCTTCGGCCACCGTCCGCTGCACCACCTTCTCGGAATTGGCGCGCCAGACCCTGACCTTGACTCCGTATTGTCTCTCGAACAGGACGATCAAGGGCGGCAGGTCCTTTTCGGCAAAGCTCGTGTAGAGCGCGAACGAACCCTCCTTTTGCGCGGCCGCGACGAGCTTCCCGGCCCGGTCCGGGCCGTCATAGGCCAGGAGCGACGTGTCCTGCGCGAAGGCGGGCAAGGCCGCTGCCACCGCCGCCAGGAACGGGACCAAACTTGAGCTTGGCACCGCACTAATCTAACATCGTGACATTCCGCGCGCTGATCGATTCGGGGCGCGCTCTCGAGAAGGAGAAATCCATGTCCAAGCCTGCCACCGATCAGGACGACAGCACCGGCAAGCACGACATCACGCGCGCCGGCGCCCAGGCGACTGCGAAGAAGCCAGCGTTTTTCAAGCTGCGCGCCCAGATGCTCGAAAAGGGGCGCAGCAACACCGCGCTCGCGAGGACCGAGAACATGTGGGCGACGCTCAAGGTCTACGCCTCCGGGGGCGAGAACGGACTGCACACGCATCCCAACGAAGACCACGCCTTCATCGTGCTGCAAGGCAGCGCGCGCTACTACGATGCGGACGGCGGCCATACCGACGTCGGCAAGCACGAGGGGATCATGCTGCCCGCCGGCGCGTATTACTGGTTCGAGGCTACGAGCAAGGAGCCGCTGGTGCTGGTGCGGATCGGTTGCCGGGTGGGGCGCGAGGACGCGTCCGGACGGCTCAATATCCGCGGCGAGACCATGCCCGGCGACTCGAAGGAGAACAAGCGCGTGCCGGTGGTGGTCCGCGACGGCGAGTTCTTCGAGTAGCGCATCGTGGGCGCGATGGAAAGTCAGGGCCGGGGGATCGACGGGATCATCATCTCGGCCGATTCCCACGTCATGGAGCCGGTCGATCTCTGGAAAAAGAGGGTGCCGGAAAAGCACCGCGAGGCCGCGCCGCTGTTTCCTCCGCATAAATTGGGCGAAGGATTCCAGCAGCGTGCCGGCGGATCGGATCCGGGCGCGAGGATCAAGGAGATGGAAGTCGACGGCCTCAGCGCCGAGGTGCTCTATCCGACGCTCCTGCTGAGTCTCTACGCTCTCGAGGATGCCGGCCTGCAGGAAGCCTGCTTCCGCATCTACAACGATTGGCTGATCGAATATTGCAGCGTGGACCGGAACCGTCTCGTCGGCATTCCGGCTATCTCCGTTTATGACGTCGACAACGCAGTCGTGGAGCTGGAACGTTGCCGCAAGGCGGGGCTCAGAGGCGCGCTGATCTGGCAGGCTCCTCATCCGGATCTGCCTTTTCATTCCAAGCACTACGACAAGTTCTGGGCGGCGGTTCAGGACCTGGAAACCCCGGTCAGCATGCACATCCTGACGGGCCACAGCTACCACAGCAAGGAAAGAAAAGGCATCGAGCGTTACCGCGGCAGCGTAAACCTGAAGCTCGCGGACGTGGCCAACGCACTCTTCGATTTCATTTTCTATGGCGTGTTGGAGCGATACCCCAAGCTCAAGCTCGTGTCGGTGGAAAACGAATCCGGCTGGCTCCCGTTCATGGCGCAGCAGTGGGATTACTACTTTCGCCGCTTCCGCGGCGTGAACCCGCCGCCGTTCACCCGGGACCCGAGCGAGACCATTCGCAATCAGGTCTTTTCCTGCTTCTTCAACGATTCGGTCTGCGGCCACAATCTCGAGTGGTGGGGTCAGGACAACCTCATGTGGTCGAATGATTTTCCCCACCCCAATTCGACCTGGCCCAATTCGATCAAGGTCATCCGGCGCGATCTGGGCCACTTGCCTTTGGAGACGCAAACGAAGGTGCTGGCCGCGAATGCATGCAAGCTGTACGGCCTCGACATGTCGGCGCTCCCGGCTGGCATTTCCAGGGCGGCGCAGGCTGCGCAAGCGCCGGCTTGATCGATCGGCTGATTTTCGCGTTTCTGCTGGCCGCTGCGGCCCCCGTCGCAGCGGCGCAATCGTTCGCCGAGCTGGCATCGGACGGGGGCCCTTCCCGCCACCGGCGGCTGGTGGAGGCGGCGCAAAAAGAAGGCTCTTTGACCGTCTACACTTCCAATGCCGCGCCGACGATCGACGCGTTGAGCGCCGATTTCGAAAAGCGCTACGGCGTGCGCGTCAATGCGTGGCGAGCCTCCTCAGTCAAGGTGCTGCAGCGCGCGGTGGCGGAAAAAACGGCGAACCGCTGGGACTTCGACGCACTCAGCGTCTCTTCGCCGGAGCTCGAAACGCTCTACCGGGAAAAGCTCCTGCAGGAAGTCGATTCCGCCTGGCACAGGGAAATGCTCGAAGGCACGCTGCCCGCCCATCGCGGCTGGGCGCCGCAATTCATCAACGTTTTCGTGCAGGCGTACAACACCGGCGCGGTCAAGAAGCAGGACCTCCCGAAAAATTGGGGGGACCTGCTCGATCCCCGATGGAAAGGCAGGCTGGGCGTGGAGGCGAAAGCCGGCGAATGGTATTGCAGCCTGCTCAAGAACCTGGGCGAAGAGAAAGGCGCTGAGCTCTTCCGTGGGATCGCGGCGCGCAACGGCTTGTCGGTGCGCAGCGGCAATTCGGTTCTCGCCAACATGGTCGTATCGGGCGAGGTGCCGCTGGCGCTCGCCGTCTACAGCCACATGATCGACCAGGCCAAGCAGCAGGGCGCGCCCGTCGACTGGTTCGCGATCGAGCCGATGATAGGACGCTCGAACGGCATAGCCGTGTCGCGCAGGCCGCCTCATCCGAACGCGGCGCTGCTCTTCTACGAATACGCGATCGGCGACGCGCAGCCGCTGATGTTGAAGATGAATTACCTGTCGCCGGTGAAGAAACTTGCGTCGCCGCTGCGAGGTGCGAAAATTCTGTTCGTCGACCCGGCGGCGGACGGCGCCGAGGTCGAGCGTTGCGACAATGCCTACGACGCGCTGATCAGGACGAAAACGTAATAGTGGCAGATTCACCAACGATATCGCTCGCTCTCGGCGGCGGCGGCGCCCGGGGCCTCGCCCACATCGGCGTGATTCAGTGGCTAACCGAAAACGGCTACGACATTCGCTCGATCGCGGGCTCCTCCATGGGCGCTCTCGTCGGGGGAATTTACGCTACGGGCAAACTCGGGATTTATGCAGAATGGGTGTTGGCGCTTGAGCGCATCCGCGTAGTTCGCTTGTTCGATCTGGCATTCGGTCGTGCCGGGCTTTTCAAGGGCGATCGCATCATGGGCACACTGCGCGGGCTGATTGGCGAATTCGCTATCGAGGATCTACCAGTTTCGTTCACGGCGGTCGCAACCGACCTCGAGTCTGGCGAGGAAGTGTGGTTGCGCGAGGGCAAGCTGTTCGACGCGATCCGCGCCTCGATCGCGACCCCTCTGATCTTCACGCCCTTCGAATACCGCGGTCGAAAGCTGCTTGACGGCAGCTTGGTGAATCCGGTTCCGATTGAGCCGACTCTCAACGACACGACCAAACTGACTGTCGCTGTCCATCTGAGCGGCCCAATCGAGTTTAGGCCGTCTCTGCTCCCAAGCGCGCCCGTCCCTGACGGCAACGCCTATCGGCTGCGCATCCGTGCGTTCATCGAGAGCCTACACCTCTCTAGGGCGCGCGCTGCGCCTGAGCGCGGGATTTTCGACATTGCGTTCGCATCCATGGAAGCGATG
>Ga0210382_10000773_pt1 | contig 10944 bp, 8 predicted proteins | sample PLMedo_FD_155452 | JGI IMG/M metagenome (GOLD analysis project Ga0210382, IMG submission 155452) | Groundwater sediment microbial communities from an aquifer in East River, Colorado, USA - PLM0_60_coex redo | ecosystem: Environmental > Terrestrial > Soil > Riparian zone | place: USA: East River...
CTCGCCGAGGGCCGCAGACGCCGGCATGCGCGCGTGCAGCAGCACGCCTGAAGCGGTCCGTACATCCACCAGCGAATCGCGTCCGCAGTACTCCACCGCTTCGATGCGCCCGTCGATCAGGTTCACGGTGGATTCTTCAACCATGAAATCTTCCGGCCGGATGGCCGCCACGGCGCGCCGCCGCACAGCTTGCTTCGCCACGCCCTCCAGCCGCAATCCGTCGCGGCCTACCACGACCGCGTTGCCAGACGCCTGCATTACGTCGAGCTCGAGGACGTTGCGGTATCCCATGAAACGCGCCACATCGAGGTTCGCCGGCTGCGCGTAAATTTCCGCCGGGACGGCGATCTGCTGCACCACGCCGTCCTGCATGACGATGATCCGGTCGGCGAGCGACAGCGCCTCGTCCTGGTCGTGGGTGACATAGATCGTGGCGCGCCCCAGCTCGCGGTGGATGCGGCGGATCTCGGCGCGCATCTCGAGCCTCAGCTTGGCGTCGAGGTTGGAAAGCGGCTCGTCCATCAGCACCAGAGGCGGCTCTATGACGATAGCGCGCGCGAGCGCAACGCGTTGCTGCTGTCCGCCCGATAGCTGCCCGGGGAGCTTGTACTCATGGCCGGTGAGCTGAACCAGCTCCAGTGCCTGCGTCACCCGCCGCTCCGCTTCGGCCGCGGCGATGCCGCGCATGCGCAGCCCGAAACCGACGTTGCGCCGCACCGTCATGTGCGGAAACAGCGCGTAGTTCTGGAATACCATGCCGAAGCCGCGCTTCTCCGAGGGCAGCACGTCGATGCGCAGCGCATCGAGCCAGATGCTGCCGCTCGTGAGCGGCAGCAGCCCGGCAATGCAATTCAGCGCAGTGGTCTTGCCGCAGCCCGAAGGACCGAGCAAGGCAACGAACTCGCCGCGCGGCACGGTGACGGTGAGCTCGCTCAGCGCCAGGACCCGAGCTCCGGCGGGGTTCGCGAAATGCCGCGAAACCCCCTTCAGCTGGAGCTCGTTGAAGCTCATTTTGTTTTCTGTGCGCCGATCTCCTGGTCCCACCGGCGGAAGGCATCGACCAGCGCCTTGGCGTCGAGCGGCTGCGCGTGGGGGAACCTGGCGAGCCACTGGTCGTACTCGGGCCGGCCGTATTCCTTGATCACGTCCTGGCTCTCCTTCGGCGCCATGGAGAGCGACACGTTCTTCACCGCCGGCCCGGGATAGAAATACCCCTTGTCGTAGGTGAGCGCCTGCTGCTCCGGCCTGAGCAGGAACGCCATCAGGTCGAGGACCACGGCGAGCTTTTCCTGCGACAGGCCCCTCGGCACCATCAGGTATTGGGTATCGTTCACCCAGGTCATGTTGTCGAAAGCGGCGACCTTGTAGTTCTTCGGCACGATGCCGAGCGCGCGCGGATTGATGTCCCAGCCGGTGACGGTGACGGTCATGTCGCGCGAGCCTTCGCCGAACTCCTTCATCGTGATGCCGGTTCCGGTCGGGTAATACTCGATGCAGCTGTTGAGCTCCTTCAGGTAGGCCCAGGTCTTGTCCCAGCCCTTCACCGGGTCCTTCGGGTCCTTGTCGCCAAGGAGATAGGGCAGGCCCATGAGGAAGGTGCGGCCCGGCCCGGAATTGGCCGGGCGGGCGTAAATGAATTTGTGCGGATTGGCCTTGCACCAGGCGAGCAGCTGCTGCGGCGTCGTCGGCGGGGCTTTCACCTTGTCGGGGTTGTATTCCAGGAGCGGGCCGGCCGGCATGAAGACCGCGGCGAGAGCCTGGTTCTTGGCGAGCTCCTGCATCTTGCGCGCCGCGGGCAGATAGTTGTCCAGTACGTTGGGAAACCTGGCCGCGTGCTGTGGAAGGATGGGCGTCCAAAGATTCTGCTCGATGCCGGCGGAAAGAATGTCGAGGCCACCGAGCACCAGGTCGATGTCCGTGCGGTTGGCGGCCTGCATCGCCTTCAGCTTTCCAGGCAGCTCGGGCGCCGGCGCCTTGGTGAAAGTGAAGCGCGACACCAGCTGCGGATTTTTCGACTTGTACGCCTCGATGGCGTCCTGCAGCAGCGCGAGCGCGCCGCCGACGTCGGTGACGTTGACCACCACGGGCGACTTCGGCGCCGGCTGCGCCCAGGCTAACGTCGCGCAAATCAACAATGAATATGCAATGGCTTTGATCTTCATATCGGCTCCTACTTTAAGAGTTCCGGGGCGATCAGTTTCGGCAGGATCAGCGGGATCTCGGGCCAGATGATGATGGCGGCGAGCATCAGCAACATCGGCACCAGCATGATCATGGTGTCCTTGAGCGCGAATTTCAGCGGCACCTTGGCCACCGCGCAGGAGATCATCAAGCACAGGCCGTAGGGCGGCGTGACCAGGCCGAAGGCGAGCGACACGATGCCGATGATGGCGAAATGGATCGGATGCATGTGCACCGATTCCGCCAGCGGCTGCAGGATGGTGCCGACGATGATGATCGCCGGGATCGCGTCGAGGAAGCAGCCCACCACGAGAAAGACGAAGGCGATGAAAAAGCCGACGCCGGTGATGCCCATTCCCCAAGTCGTCACATTGGCCAGCAGCGCTTTCGGAATCTGGTAGTAGGCAAGCAGCCAGCCGAACGCGGAGGCGGTGCCGACGCAGAACAGCGCCACGGAGGCGAGCCGTCCCGTCTCCGCGAACGCGTGATAAAGCTGCTTCATGTCCATTTCGCGGTAGATGAAGATGGACAGGCCCGCGGCATAGAGGACGGCGACCGCAGCAGACTCGGTCGCCGTGAACCACCCGAGCAGAATGCCGCCGACGATGATGAACGGCGTGAACAGCGCCGGCAGCGACTGCCAGGCCGAAACGAAGAATTCCTTCAGCGTGGCGCGCGGATAGACCGGGTAGTGGTAGATCTTGGCGTAGACGTGCACCGTCGCCATCTGCGCGGCGGCGATCAGCAGGCCCGGCAGGATGCCGGCGAGATACATCGCGCCGATCGAGGTCGAGATCACCCCGCCCCAGACGATCATCAGGATGGAAGGCGGGATGATGACCGCGAGGACCGCCGAAACGGCGGTGATCGCTATGGAGAACGACAGGCCATAGCCTTCCTTCACCTGCGCCTCGATGAAGATCTTGCTCTGGCTCGCGGCGTCGGCCGTCGACGAGCCCGAGATGCCGGCGAAAAACACCGACAGCAGGACGTTGATCTGCGCCAGCGCGCCGGGGAAGTTGCCCACCATGGTGCGCGACAGCCGCACCAGGCGATCGGTAATGCCGCCGACGTTCATCAGGTTCGCGGTGAGCAGGAAGAACGGCACCGCGAGCAGGATGAACGAGTTGTAGGCCTTGAAGGTCTCGTTGAAGAGCATCATCGGCGACAGCCGCGGCTCCGTGATCACCACCGGAAGGCACGCAAGCCCGAGCGCGAAGGCCACCGGCACGCGCGCCACCAGCAGCGCAAAGAACACGCCGAACAGCACGAGCGCGGCCATTCCCGGGGTAAGGGCGACCGAGCTCATGCGCGCAGGATGCGGAAGTTGTCGATGAACGACTCGCCGAGGAACACGATCCAGGTGAACCCGGCCAGCGGCCAGGCGATGAAGATCCACGGCATCGGCAGCTCCGCAAGCTCGGAGAGCTGGTCCCAGCCGAAGCGCACGAACCCGATGCCCCACCACACGAACACCAGCGCGAATACCAGCACGCACAGGTGCGAGATGATGCGCAGCAGCGCGGTGGGCTTCGGCCCGAGGTCGGGCCAGACGTCGACCTCGAAGTGCGAGTGCTCGCGGATGCCGATCATCGCGCCGAGCATCACCATCCAGATGAACAGGAAGCGGCTCAGCTCCTCGGTCCAGATCCAGGACGGAATCAGCGCGGTATAGCGCGAGATGATCTGCAGCGTGACCGGGACGATCAGGATCGCGACCGTCCCCACCATCAGCCGGGTCAGCAGCCGATGGTACAGCTCGATGAAGCGCCTCACTTGATCGCGTTGATCTTCGCGAAAATGGCGTCGGCGCCGATCTCCTTGGCGTAAGCCTCGATCACCGGATCCACCGCTTTCTTCATCTGCGCCCGGTCCGAGAATGCAATGCGCTTGAGCTTGCCGGCCTTCTCCAGCGCAACCAGCTTCTGCTCATCCTCGCTCGACTCGATCTCGCGGCCGTACGCGCCAGCTTCCCTGCCCGCCCTGAGCACCGCCGCCTGCAGGTCCTTGTCGAGGCCCTTGAACGTCTTGCCCGAGAAGCACAGCGGCCGGATGGTGATCGCGTGCTGCGTCATGTTGAGGTTGGGGCCGACCTCGTAGAACTTCATCTGCTCGACGCCGGCGGCCTCGTTCTCGCCGGCCTGGATCACGCCGTTCTGGATCGCGTTGTAGACCTCGTTATAGGCGATCACCGTCGGGGACATGCCTGCCGCAGCGAAGGTGCGGCTCCAGATCGGCGCGCCCTGCACGCGGACTTTCAGGTTCTTCATCTCGGCCATGTTGCGCACCGGCTTGTTGGCGAAGATGTTGCGCGTGCCGCCGCCGGCGTAGCCGATCAGCATCACGTCGGCCTTCTGCGCGATCTCGTCGGCGATCGGCTTCAGGAGATCGGCGTCGAGCACCTTGTTCCAGTGATCGAGGTCGCGGAAGATGAACGGCGCGTCGATAAAGGGCGCCGCGCGCGAGAAAGTCGACATGTGCGCGGGCGACACGATCGCGTAGTCGACCGCCTTGCCCTGGTTCATGTAGGCGAAATAGTCCTTCTCCAGGCCGAGCTCGCTGTTCTTGTGCAGCACGAAGCTGATCGGCTTGCCGTAGTACTTCTTCACCAGCTCCTCGAACCGCACCATCGCCTTGGTGAAGGCGTGCTCGTCGCTGAACTGCGAAGCGCCGTGCAGCGTGAGCTGCGCCGCCGCGGGCAGCGAAAACGCGGCCACGGCGAAAGCAAACACAAATCTCTTCATGATTTTCCCTCCTCCTTGACAGTGATGCGCCACAGTGTACGCGGATCGTCCGGTTCGGTGAGCGTCGCCGCGTGCAGCAGCGACGCATTGTCCCAGATCACCACATCGCCGATCCCGTATTTGAGCCGGTACTGGTACTTCTCCTGCGTCGCGTGGTCCCGCAGCTCATCGAGCAGGTCGATGGCTTCGTCCTGCGGCATGCCTTCGATGGCGAAGGAGCTGCCCGAGACGGCATAGAGCGCCTTGCGCCCGGTCACCGGGTGGCGGCGCACCACCGGATGGCGCACCCAGGTCAATTTCTTCTCCTGCTCCTCGGACAGCACCGAGGCGACGGTGCGCGAGCCCCGGTCGAGGTCATTGCGGTTGCCATAGTGATGCAGCGCAACGAGGCTTTCCAGCTTGTGCTTCATCGTCCCCGGGAGGTCGTCGTACGCGGCGTACTGGTCCGCGAACAGCGTGTCACCGCCCTTCGCCGGCACCTCGATCGAATACAGCAGCGTTGCCCGCGCCGGCACTTCGAGATACGAGTAGTCGGTATGGAAGTAGGTGCCGGCGTCCGCGAGGCCGATCGGCTCGCCGTCCTTCTTCACGTTGGACAGGATCAGGATGTCGGGGTGCTCGGGATGGTGGAACTGGTCGATGACGTGCGGCTCGGGCCTGCCGAACTGGCGTGCGAACGCGAGGAACTCCGCCGCCTCGAGTTGCAGATTTCTGAATACCAGGATTTGCCCGGCAAAGAACGCGTCCCAGACTTTCCGGAAATCGGGGCCGATCGCGTCAGCCTCCAGCCCGAAACTGCCGAGCTTCGTCAGCCGCATCCGTGCACCGCGAGAAGTTGCCTCATGCGCGCGCAGGCGAGCGGGGGATCCGACAGCAGCCCGGCGGCGTCGGCGAGCCTGAACAACTCGCAGAAATGCAGCAGGTGGCGCGCCGACTGCTGGCCGCCGACCATCACGAAATGGTCCTGGTGACCGTTGAGCCACGCCATGAATACCACTCCGGTCTTGTAGAAGCGCGTCGGCGCACAGAAGATATGGCGCGAAAGCGGCACGGTGGGAGCGAGCACCTCGTGGTATTCATCTCTTTTGTTAATGGCTAAAGCCGATAGCGCGTGCGACGCCGCCGGCGCGATCGAGTCGAAGATGCCGAGCAGCGCATCCGAATAGCCCTCGTCGTCGCCTTCGATCAGCTCGGCGAAATTGAAGTCGTCGCCGGTATACATGCGCACGCCCTTGGGCAGCTTGCGGCGCATGGCGATCTCCTTGCCCTTGTCGAGAAGCGAGATCTTGATGCCGTCGACCTTGACTCTGTGTCTTTTCAAAATCTCTAAACAGATTTCCATCGCCGCATGGTGATCCTTCTTCCCCCAATAACCTTCCAGCGCCGGGTCGAACATTTCGCCGAGCCAGTGGATGATCACCGGCTCTTTGACCTGCGACAGGATGCGGTCGTACACGCGCGCGTAGTCCTCGGGCGACTTCGCGCAGGCCACCAGCGCGCGGCTGGCCATGAGGATGATGCGGCCGCCGAGCTTCTCGATCGAAGCGCATTGGGCTTCGTACGCGGAAATGATTTCCTGGACGGAGAACTCCTTATGCGAAGACAGGTGGTCCGTGCCGGCCCCCGAAGCGACGAAGGCACCCGGTACATCTCTCGCTGCATCCAGAGTTTTCTTTATTAGTTCCAAAGAGCTTGGCCAGTCGAGCCCCATGCCGCGCTGCGCCGTGTCCATCGCTTCGGCGATCCCCAGGCCCCAGGACCACAGGTGCCTGCGGTACGCGATCGTTGCGTCCCAGTCGATCGCCGGCTCGAGCCAGGGCTCCCTGGTCGAGAACGGATCGGCGACGACATGCGCCGCCGCCAGGGCACGCCGGGTAAACGGTTTCGGCGGCCTGCGAAAAGACTTGGGCTCCCGGACCGCATGGTCTTCGAGCGAGCCGCCCGCGCCGGGAAGCTTGAGGGTGAGGATCGTGTCGCGTTTCATGCTTTCAGCCTCGGCACGTCGAGCCATTTCTTTCGCTGCCAGCTCTTTCGCCCCAGCTCGGCGAGCTGCACGCCCCTGGCGCCCTCGAGCAGGTTCCAGCGGAAGGCGCCTTCGCCGGCGACGTGCTTGAGAAAAAGCTCCCACTGCACCTTGAAGGCGTTGTCGTAGCCGGCGTCGGGCACCTCCTGCCAGCCTTCGAAGAAATTGAGCGGTTGCGGAACGTCGGGGTTCCACACCGGCTTGGGAGTTTTTTCATAAGATTGAATCAAACAACGGCGTAACCCCGCGACGGCGCTGCCTTTCGTGCCGTCCACCTGCAGCGTGAGCAGGTCGTCGCGCCGCACGCGCACGGCCCAGGAAGAGTTGAAATGCGCGATGACCCCGCCGGCGAGCTTGAACGTCGCGTAGGCAGCGTCATCGGCCGTCGCCTTGTACTTCTTGCCGTTCTCGTCCCAGCGATACGGGATGTGCGTCGCGCCCAGGCATGAAAGCGCCTTGACTTCCCCGAACAGGTTGTCGAGCACGTAGCGCCAGTGGCACAGCATGTCGAGGATGATGCCGCCGCCGTCCTGCTTGCGGTAATTCCACGACGGGCGCTGCGCGGGCTCGCGGTCGCCCTCGAACACCCAGTAGCCGAACTCGCCGCGCACCGACAGCAGCCTGCCGAAAAAGCCCGCGTCGCGCAGCTTCTGCAGCTTCAGCAGCCCCGGCAGCCAGAGCTTGTCCTGCACCACGCCGTGCTTCACCCGCGCCTTTTTCGCCGCCTTGTACAGGTCCATGGACTCGGCGAGCGAGGTGGCGAGCGGCTTCTCGCAGTACACGTGCTTGCCCGCCGCGATCGCCCGCTTGAGGAGCCTGGGCCTGAGCTGGGTCGAGGCGGCGTCGAAGAAAATCTCATCTTTCTCGCTCGCCAGCGCCTGATCCAGATCCGTCGTCCAGCGCTCCACGCCATGCTTCTGCGCCAGTTCCTCGACCTTAGCCGCATTGCGTCCGACCAGCAGCGGGTCGGGCATGACGCGCGTGCCGTCCTTCAGCGCCACGCCGCCTTGCTTGCGGATCTCCAGGATCGAGCGCACCAGGTGCTGGTTCATGCCCATGCGCCCGGTGACGCCGTGCATGATGATGCCGATTCGCCTTTCGCTCACTGCATTCTCCTCATCGCCTCCCAGTCGGGCATCGCCGCGCTGGCAAAGCCGGGGCAATCGAGCGATCCGATCTGGAGGTCGCCATCTTTTATTTTCAACCTGACGGCGCCATGGCTGCGCTCGTACAGATCAGAGTGCGCCTCGAGGAACGCCGCCTGCTCCATGGGCGGCAGGCCCGCCATGCCGTTGACATAGTGATGGCCGTTGCGCTCGACGTGGGCCAGGCCGAGGAGCGACACGAGCGCGAGGTCCTGCTGCAACGCAAGGCCGGCCTGCAGCGTCAGGTCCTCGCCCGACATGAAGTAGCGCGCGGCGCCTTCCTCGCGGTTCCACAGCCGGCAGCGCGCCGCGTTGAGCAGCGACTTGTAGAGGCCCTTGCAGGTCTTGGACGAGACCCCCGTATAACCCAGGCGCCGCGCCCGCGGAAACGCCTCGAGCGAATCGTCCGACTCGTCGATGATCACCGGCTTTTCCTCCGCCAGCGCGGACACGTCGCCGGAGAGCGCGCGCTGCCGGTTCACCGGCTGCTCGATGAAGGCGATGCTCGAGGCGAGGCGCTTGAGGCGCGGCTCCGCCCGGATGCGCCGCCACAGCTCGAGCGCGGCGGCGGCACTGGCGTACTGCTCGTTGCCGTCGAGCGTAGCCTGGTACGGCTCATCATTGGGATCAAGGACGGCCGCGATGGCGACCAGGCGCTCCACGTCGGCCTTCGCATCGCCGCCGACCTTGAGCTTGAACCAGCGGTGCCCGTAGCGCGCGACGACCTCGCCGAGCGTCTCGGGCAAGCCGTCGTTGATCTTCTTGTCAGCAGGAGTCAGCGGGTCCAGCAGGCCGACGGTATGCCGGGCGGCGATCCTCGCCGCGGGCGAGAGCTGCGAAAGAAACTCGTCGATGTCGAACGCCGCCAGGTCGGCCTGCCAGCCCGGTGCCGAGATGCCGGGCAGGTTGCTGCGGATCGCCTCGTAGAACGAGACGCCGAGCGCGCGGCACAGCGCGTCGAGCAGGGCGCGGTCGATGAGCGCAGGGCCGAAGCAGGCGGTGAGGCTGTTCATGCCTTGCGTGGCCCCGAGCGCGATTTGCGGACCGTAGTTGTCGATCCAATGGCCGAACGCGGTGTTCTCGCCGGCGGCGAGGTAGGCGTCGCGCGCCAGCGCCAGCGAGGCGCGCAGCTGATCGATGCTCTGCTCGTTGCTGAGGGCCGGGTCCTTGTCGAACCATTTCGGCACCAGCATTTCCGCCGCCGCGCCCTCGTCCTCCTTGCCGTCCTCGAGAGCGATGCGCGCGCGCACGAAAGCCTGCGGCGCCCGGGTGAGCGTGACGACCCCGAAGCGGAACGGCAGCCTGAGCCGCACCTCGCGCTCGAAAAACGAAATTTCTTTTATTGAAAACCGTATTCTCACGGTATGGTCAAGGCGTCGGATTGTCGAGAGCTTCGAGCACGCCGCGCACGTAGCCGATGGCGCGCGCCGCGGCGCCCGGGCCGTCGGGAACGTAGTCGAAGGGTTCCACCGCGACGTCGCCGTCATAGCGATGTCGCCTCAGCGCGGCGAACAGGGGAGCGAATTTCTGCTCGCCCTGTCCAGGGCCGCGGCGGTTGCGGTCGTTCAGCTGCACGTGCGCGATCACGCCCTCCGGCAGCCAGCGCTCGACCAGCGCGGCAAGCGGCTGCTTCTCCATGCGGCCCGCGGCGCTGCAATCGAGCATGCTCTTGATTGACGTGCTGCCGATGTCCTTCACGATGCGGGCGGCCTCCTCCAGCGTGTTGATGAGCGGCGTCTGCTCGGCCGAGAGCGCCTCGATGCAATACACAACGCCTGCCTTCTCGGCGCGCTCGGCCACCGCCGCAAAGCTGTCCTGCGCGCGTGCCAGCGCGGCCGCGCGCGTCTCGCCAGGCTCGACGCGCCGCTGGTGCGGCGAGCCATGCACCAGGTAGCGGCCGCCGAGCTCGGCGCATTGGTCGATGAGCGCCAGCATGACGTCGATGCTGCGCCGGCGTACCGCGTCGTCGCGCGTCGAGATCGAAAGCCCCGCCGGCTTGACCAGCAGCCAGTGCAGGCCGGTGATGGCGATGCCCGCGTCGGCGGCCGCGGCGCGCGCCGCGGCGAGCTGGGCGCTGCCCAGGCGGTGCGGCTCGTCGGACAGCGTATAGGGCGCGATCTCGAGGCCGTCGTAGCCGAGCTTGGCGGCGTAGACGCATTGCGCCGGGAACGGCATCGGCGCGATCACCTCGTTGCACAGCGCAATTCTCACGCCGATCTCCTCAGCGGAGACATTATCACGGGAGGTTTTATCTTTGCGGGCACGGTGGTATGTTTTGCCCTACCGCAGGTCAGGGGGAAGCCCATGAGACGACCGATGCTCGCCGTGTCGCTGTGCGCGCTTGTTTTGGGTTCGGCATGGGCGCACGACGAGTCCCGCCTGCCGCGCAACGCTTCGTTCACCACGCTCAGCGTCACCCCGTTCGCGATCGAGGGTCTCACGGGCGACGCGGCCGGCAACCTGTACACCACGGGTCGGCAACCGGATACCACCAAGAACTGCCCGGTGTGGCGGATCGGCGCCGACGGCTCGCGCACTACCGTGGGCTTCATCGCGAACTCCACGGGCTGCAATCCGTCCGGGATCACGTTCGACCGCGGCGGCGATCTCTATATCGCCGATGCGGCGACCATCTCGGCGGTCGGCGGCTTTGTCTGGAAAGTGACTCCTCACCCCGCCGGTTGCCAGTCCGACGACTCGGCGTCCGCAATTTGCGCTGCTGTTCCATTGGCGAGCCCGTTTGCGTCAGGCGTACCGGGAACGAACGGCTTGGCATTCGATCGAGACGGCAATCTCTGGACCGGCGACGGAACGACGGGACTGGGGCGCGTCTGGAGGATCGGCGCTGCGG
>Ga0210382_10000774_pt1 | contig 10933 bp, 10 predicted proteins | sample PLMedo_FD_155452 | JGI IMG/M metagenome (GOLD analysis project Ga0210382, IMG submission 155452) | Groundwater sediment microbial communities from an aquifer in East River, Colorado, USA - PLM0_60_coex redo | ecosystem: Environmental > Terrestrial > Soil > Riparian zone | place: USA: East...
ACGTCCGTGCACCCGCGGTGCCAGCGCCTATGCGGCGCGGAAGATCAGCGAGGCGTTATGCCCGCCGAAGCCCATCGAATTGGAGAGCGAGGTCTTGATCGGCCGCGCCCGTGCCTCGTTCGGGACGTAGTCGAGGTCGAGCGCCGGGTCCGGCGTTTCGTAGTTGATCGTCGGGGGGACGCACCCGTCGCGCATCGCGAGCACGCACGCCATGGCCTCGAGGGCGCCGGCGGCCCCGAGCAGGTGACCCGTCATCGACTTCGTCGACGACACCATGAGCTTCTTGGCGTGGTCGCCGAAGACCTTCTTGATGGCCGCCGTCTCCTCGCGGTCGTTCGGCTGTGTCGAGGTGCCATGCGCATTGATGTAGTCGATCTCCGAAGGCTTCATGCCGGCCTGATCGAGCGCCATCTGCATCGCGCGCGCGTTCCCCTCGCCCTCCGGCGACGGCGACGTGATGTGGTACGCGTCGGCGGTCGCGCCGTACCCGACGACCTCGCCGTAGATCTTTGCCTTTCGTGCGAGCGCGCGCTCGCGTTCCTCGAGGATGAGGACGGCGGAGCCCTCCGCGAGAACGAAGCCGTCGCGATCCTTGTCGAACGGCCGCGACGCCTTCTCCGGCGCGTCGTTCCGGCGGCTCATCGCGTGCATGGTCGCGAAGGCGCCGATCGGAAGCGGGAGCACCGCGGCCTCCGCTCCTCCTGTCACCATGACGTCCGCCTGCCCGCGCCTGATGAGCTCGGCGCATTCGCCGATCGAATGCGAGCTCGACGCGCAGGCCGAGACATGAGTCAGGCTTGGACCGCGGACGTCGAACTGCATCGAGATCTGCGCCGATCCGGCGTTCGCCATCAGCATCGGCACGAGGAACGGCGAGAGACGCGACGGTCCCCGATCCTTCATGAGGAGCACCTGATCAATAAGCGTTTCGATCCCGCCAACCCCGGTCGCGATCGCCACGCCGATCCGGTCACGGTCCGGCCCGCCACCTTTCAGGCCCGCGTCCTCGAGCGCCTGCGCGGCGGCGGCGACCGCGTACTGCGTGAAGCGATCGGTGCGTCGGATCTCTTTCCGATCCATGTACTTCGCGGCGTCGAATCCCTTGACCTCGCCGGCGATCTGCGTCTCGTACGGCGACGGGTCGAACCGGGTGATGCGCCCGATGCCGCTTCTACCGTGAATGAGCCCATCCCACGTGCTCTTCACGTCGAGGCCGAGCGGCGTCACGGCACCGAGGCCTGTGACGACGACGCGGCGGGTCATCGCGGCGCGGTCGCGCGGTCCCGCAGCGCCGACAGGGCTCCGGTGATGGAGAGAGGATCCGACACGTTGAGAAGCTTCACATCGGCGATGCGCTTCACCAGGCCATTCACGACCTGGCCGGCGCCGATCTCGACGAAGGTCGAGGCGCCCCGTTCCGCCATGTAGCGGACCGAGCGCAGCCACTCGACGCGGTTCGATAGGTGCCGGACGAGAGCGTCGGGTATTGCCGACGCGGACGGGTGCGGCATCGCGCTCACGTTGGCGACGATCGGCACGACCGGCTCGTGAAAGTGAAGCGTGCGCATGAACGCGGCGAGATCGGGACCGATCCGGCCCATGTCCGGGAAGTGGAACGGCGCCGAGATCCGGAGCGGAACGACCTTCCGTGCGCCGTGCCGCGTGAGCGCTTCACTGACCTTGGCGACGCTCTCGCTGTCGCCTGCAATCGTGACCTGCGCGGGACCGTTGTCGTTAGCCACGACGGCGGTGCCGAGCGGCACCGTGTCTTTGATCACGCGGTCCACTTCTTCCGCGGGAAGGCCGACGATCGCGGCCATCGCACCCTTCGCGCCACGGGACGCGGCGAGCTGGCCACGTTCGGCCACGAGGCGGAGCGCCTCCTGGAATGTGAGAACGCCCGCCGCGACGAGTGCAGTGAATTCGCCGAGCGAGTGGCCCGCCACGAAGCGCGGGCGGAGCGACGCCGGGAGCGCGGCAACGCCGCGTGGCTCGACGCCATCGCTCGAGCGCCGGCCGAGCTTGGCGTTCACCGACTCGATAAACGCCTCCAGGATCGCGACGCTGGTCGTCAGGATCGCGGGCTGCGCGACCGTTGTGTTGTCGAGCTCAGTCGAAGGACCATCGAAGCAGATCTTCGAAAGCTCGTATCCGACGGTGCGGTCGGCCTCATCGAAGATCTCGCGCGCGCGCGCCGACTGCTCGTAGACCGCCCGGCCCATGCCGACGATCTGCGAGCCCTGCCCCGGAAAGACGAATGCGAGATCTCCCACTTGAGATGCAACGATAGCGGCCGCACCTCGTCGAGTCGAGGCCGACGAATTATTCCGCTACAGTGCTTCTGTAGTGAATCGCCGATACGTCCAGCGCGAGCGCGCGCGCACCACGGCGCGAACGTCGAACGCCATCGAATCCGCGGCCCTGCGCGAGGTCGCGCGGCGCGGGTACGCCAAGCTTCGTGTCAGCGAGGTTGCGAGACGCGCGCACGTCGCACCGCGCACCGTCTACCTGCACGCGCCTACGAAGGAGCGTCTCGTCGACGCGGCGCTGCGTGGACGGGCCGAGGGTTTGATCGGTCGGATCGAGCGATGGCGCCCGCGCGGAGAGACAGCGGATGCGGTGCTCGCCGAGCTCATCGCGATGCACGAGCGCGAGTATCGGGCCGAGTCCGTCCTTCTCGAGACGCTCGTGGATGGAGCGCTGCCGCGCGAGATCGCGGCCCTCCTCCGCGAGCTGGACGGCGTGCGCCTCGGGATCATCACGCGGACGATCAACGACCTCGGCCGCCGCGGGGGCCTCCGGGTCCGACCGAGCGACGCGATCGCGCTCGCCCACGCACTCCTTTCCTATCCGACATGGCGGACGGCCCTCACCGGCCCCGGACGCAGACGCGCGCCGCGCCTGATCTACTCCGCGCTCCGGAGCGCCCTCCTCTAACAGACGGCGCGTACGCTCTTGGGCATGACAGCAGCGTCCGCCGTGATGGTCGGTGCCCTAACCTCCGGCCCGCGCGCTCGTTGGCTTGCCTGGGCGAGCCTCGTCCTCTATGTCGGCGCGACGATCGTGACCTTTGTCCTCGAGGTCAGGTTCGTCGGTCGGGTCGAGGTCCTCGACCTATGGGTGGTGATCGCGCTGGCGGCGTCGGGTCTGGTGGGTGCATTGATTGTTAGCAGGCATCCACGTCATCCGATCGGTTGGATGTTCTGCGCCGCGCCTCTTTTTTTCGGCGCATCGTTCATCACCCGCCAGTACGCGATCCTCGCGCTCGTCGTGGCTCCCGGCACGCTCCCGTTCGGGCAGGCGATGGCGTGGTTCGGTTTCTGGCTTGAGATCCCGGCCATTGCGCTCTTCGTCCTGTTCCTTCCGCTTTTCTTTCCCGACGGACACCTGCCGTCACCCCGGTGGAAGCCGGTGGCTTTCATCGCCGCCGCCGCGGTCGGAGCGGCCGTGATCATCACGATGGTCGCGCCGAACACCTACGCCCCCTTCTACCCGTCGATACGGAACCCCATCGGCCTCGACCAGTACGCGGCTGTCTTCGACGCCATCGAAGGAGCCCTGCAGGCTCTTCTCCTGGCTGTCGTTGCCGTCGGCGCGATGGCGGTCTTCAGTCGCGTGCGGCGCGCGGATGCTGATGAACGGCGGCAGATCAAATGGTTCGCGTTTGCGGGCGCCGTTCTGTTCGCGACTTTCGTCGTCGAGGCGGTGGCGCGATTCGTCCCCTCGCTCATGAGTGTGACCAACATCCTCGCGGGGGTCGCGCTGAGCGCGTTCCCGGCAGCGGTCGGCATCGCGATCCTGCGGAACCGTCTCTACGACATCGATCTCATCATCAATCGGACCATCGTCTACGTTTTGCTCACCGCAGTCCTCGCCGGCGTGTATACCGCCGCGGTCGCGTTCTTCCAGCGCATGCTCGTGGCGATGGTCGGTGAGAGCAACGACCTCGCGATCGTCATGACGCTCTTCGTCCTCGCGACAGTCTTTACGCCGGTCAAGAACACGCTACAGGGAGCCGTCGACCGCCGGATCAAGCCGACCTCGGTGCCATCGCGCTCGGCGAGCATCGACGATCTTCTGATGCTGTCGGAGCTCCACGACCGCGGCGTGCTGACGGACGAGGAGTTCGCCGCGAAGAAGAAGCAGGTGCTCGGGATCTAGGCGCTCTCCGCCATCTGTTTGAGCTCGTTGGCCCGTGAGATGAGGAACCGTCGCATGTAGCCGGTGAGGAAGACGCGGTCGACCATGGCCCCGATCGGTCCGAGCGGACTCTCGAATGTGAACGTGTCGATCATCGTCGTCCCGCCGTCGCGCGGAACGAATTCGTGAACGTGGCGCAGGGACGCGAAGGCCCCGCGCACCATCACGTCCTCGAAGACGACGGGGCGTTCGAGGCGCGAGATCCTTACGGTAAGACGCTGGCGGATCCCGATATGCCGGGCTTCCCAGGTGACCTCGTCGCCGAGCTCGAGTAGACCGACAGTGACGCCGCCTACCGCGCGCTCATCGGTTCCCGCCGTGGAACGGACGTGCGCGGCAACGTCGCGCGCGAGGTCGAAGCAACGCTCCGGTGGCGCGTCGATCGAGGTCGTGATGCGGATCGTCGGCATGGGGCGGCAGCCCGCTCAAGCCTTCTCGATCTCGAGCTGACCGGCGACGCCGTTCAGTTCGCCTTCCCACTTGTGGCCTCGGTCATGGAGTCCCTCGGTGAAGCTGGTCGCCAGCGCCTCCTGCTTTATGAAGTCGCCGTAGCGCTCGAAGACCCGCCCGATGGGACCTGTGTAGCGGAGCGCGATGCGGTCCGAGATATCGAGGCCCGCCTCCTTGCGCATGTTGTTCAGGTGATGCGCGAGCTCTCGCGCGAGCCCTTCGAGCTCGAGCTCCGGAGTGACCTTCGTTTCCAGCGCGACCGTGGCGCCGGCGTCCCGGCCGACCGCGTGTCCGGGCGCGCCTTCGTGCGAGATGAGGACCTCGTTGTCCGAGAGCTCGAAGCCCTCGACCGTGGTCGTCCCGTCACGCCGCTCGTAGCGTCCCTCGGCGAGCGCCTGGCGGACGCGCGGAAGATCCTTTCCGAGCTTCGGTCCAAGCACCTTGAGATCCGGCTTCACGGTCACCTTCACGAGTCCTTCCGCCTCGTCGCGGATCTCGATCTCTTTGACGTTGAGCTCGTCCTTCACGATCTCCGCCAGCTCGGAGGCGCCGTCGAGGGCTCCATGGTCGCGATCGTTCGCATCGAAGACGACGATGAGCTTCGGGAGCGGCGTTCGCGTCTTTACGCCGGCCGCGGACCGCGCGGCGCGGCCGAGCTCCACGACGCGACGCGCCGCACGCATCCGGCGCTCGAGATCATCTTCGATGAGCGCTGCATCGAAGGACGGATAGCTCGCGTGATGGACGGCCTACGGCACGCCCGACGTCGCGCGACGCACGAGGTTCTGGAACATCTCCTCGGCGATGAAGGGCATGACCGGCCCGAACAGACGGACAAGCGTGGTCAGTGCCTCGTACAGCGTCTGGTACGCCGCGAGCGAGTCGCGCTCGGATCGTGCCTTCCAGAAACGAGAACGGTTCCGACGCACGTACCAGGTGGAGAGGTCGTCCCAGAAGGCCTCCATCTTCAGGCAGGCGGTCTGTGAGTCGTACGCGTCGAGCGCCCCGCGCACATCACGCACCAGGCGATGGAGACTCGAGGTGAGCCAACGGTCGATGAGCGGGCGTTCGCGCGCGGGCACCACGGCGGCGGTCGGGTCGAACCGGTCAAGGTTCGCGTAGGTCACGAAGAACGCGTACGTGTTCCAGAGGACCAGCAGCTTGCGCTTGACCTCGGAGAGCACGCTGTAGCCGAAGAGCACTTTGTCGGCGGGATTCAGGCGCATGTAGAACCAGCGGACGATGTCCGAGCCGACCTGCTCGGCCGCCTGCGGGAAGTCGATGAAGTTCTCGCCGCTCTTGTGGAACTCGTCGCCCTTCTCGTCGTAGACGAACTCGTGCGAGAGGACCGTCTCGTACGGCGCGCGGCCGGTGAGCACGACACTGAAAAAGAGCTGCGAGTAATACCAGAGGCGGATCTGCTCGACGTTCTCGGTGATGAACTCGGCCGGGAACCACTTCTTCCAGTAGTCGCGGTCGGTGAGCCAGTTCAGCGTCGAGAACGGCACGACGCCGGCGTCCAGCCACACGTCGCCGGTCTCGCGCACGCGCGTGCTCTCCGCCTTGCACGTCGGACACGCGACGATGACGTTGTCGATCCAAGGGCGATGGAGCTCCTGCAGTTGGTCGAGACCGCGTACTGCGCGCTCGCGGAGCTCGTCCTCGCTTCCGATGATGAAGAAGTGTCCGTTCGCGCATGTGTAGAACGGCATCGGCAGGCCCCAGTAGCGCTTCCGACTGATGTTCCAGTCCCCCATGTTGTCGAGCCAGTTCTGCATCCGATCGCCGGTGTGCGGCGGAAGCCAGCGCACTTTCGTCGCGGCCTCCTTGAGCTTCGGCCGAAGCTCGTCCATCGAGATGAACCACTCGTCGCCGACGCGGAAGACGATCTCCTCCTTGCAGCGCCAGCAGATCGGATAGCTATGCGTGTAGGCGAGCTCGCGGAAGAGCCGACCGCGCTTGCGCAGGTCGTCCGCGATCTCGTGCGCGACATCGCGCGCGTCCCTGCCCTGGAGCCAGCCAAAGCCAGCGACGAAGTGCGCGTTCTCGTCGATGGGCACGATGACCGGCGCCTTCTCACGCTTGCCGAGTGCGAAGTCCTCGGCTCCGCAACCCGGCGCGATGTGGACGATTCCCGTTCCCTCGGCCTCGCCGACCTCATCCCACGCGATGACCTTATGCGCCGGGGCCGCCTCTGTGCCGGCCGGGAGCTCGTCGAACGGACCCGCGTAGCGCAACCCGACCAGGTCCCGGCCTTTCACGGTCTCAACCACTTCGGCCTTGTGCCACTTCGATTGTGCGTAGACCTTCGCGCCGAGGATCAGCAGCTCAGGTTCGGTTGCGCCATCCGCGAGCACGCGGACCTTGACGTAGTCGAGGTCTGGATGGACGGCGAGCATGACGTTGGCGGGCAGCGTCCACGGCGTCGTCGTCCACGCGAGGAACGACGCGCGCTGCTTCGCGAGCTCGGCGCCCCGACTTTCGGCGAGGACTGGGAAACGCACGTAGAGCGAGTCGTGAGTCATCTCCTTGTACGAGCCGGTCATCTCATGCTCGGCGAGGGCGGTCCCGCAGCGCGCGCACCACGGCATCGCACGATGGCCCTTGTAGAGCCAGCCCTTCTCATGAACGAGCTTGAGCACGCTCCAGATATGCGAGATGTTGTTGTCGGTGTACGTGTAATAGGAGTTGGCCCAGTCCATCCACTGACCGAGCCGGATCGACTGCTTGGTGATCGCGGCCGCGCTGCGGTCGACGCGTGCGCGGCACGCACGCGAGAACTTGTCGATCCCGTAGGTTTCGATGTCGCGCTTGCTGTTCAGGTTGAGCTCGCGCTCGACCTGCACCTCCACCCAGAGGCCCTGGCAGTCGAAGCCGTTCTGCCAGCGTTGATCGAAGCCCTGCATCGCCTTGTAGCGCTGATAGAGGTCTTTATAGGTGCGTCCCCACGCGTGGTGGACACCCATGGCCTCGATGTTTGCGGTGATCGGTCCGTCGATGAACGAGTACCGCGGCCCGCCAGCGTTCTTGCGGCGCAGCACCTCGAAGCTCTTCTCGCGCTCCCACAGGTCAAGCACGCCGTGCTCGAGCTCGGGCAGGTCGAAGCCCGACCCAACCGGTGTGAATCGCGTTTTCTGCTCCGTCGCCATCTCCGCTCCTTCTCGCGCAAAACAAAGCGCCGTCCCGACATCTCGGGACGGCGCAAGCCGTGGTACCACCCAAGTTGACGCTGCTCGCGTCCACTCGATGCGCCTCTAACGGTGCGCGATCCGGCCGGTTCTACTCGCGCTTCTTCCGGCAGCTCGGGGTTGATGGCCCCTCACACGCTTTTGTGCGCCGAGTGTACGTGTCTCGGTCGGCGGATAGAAGGGTCTCGGCCTCGGATCGGTCGGGCCCCGCGGCATTGACCTATAGCGCTCGAACATATATATGTCTTGGGTAACACGGTTGGAGGTGGCGCGATGGCCAGGACAGCGCAGATAAAAGCCGTGCGGATGCGTGCCGACAAGGCCGGTTGCCTCAGCGGACCTGCCTTCAGCGGCGCGCTGATGGCGATCTGGAAGGAGTCGCGCGAACGGCCCGAGCAGCAGGTGACCCTCCTCCTTCTCGACATCGACAACCTCCATCAGCTCAACACGGTCCACGGCCGCGATGTCGGCGATCGCACGATCAACGCCGCGATCGCCGAGCTGTCGCGATCCGCGAAGCGCGAGGGCTGGACCCTCGGCCGGATCGGTGGCGACGAGTTCGCCCTTGTCGCGCCGGGCCTGACGGTCGAGGCCGCCTTCCTCCGGGCGGACGCGCTACGCCGCGACATCGATGCGGCCTTCGGCAGAGTGCTGGTAAAGGGCCAGCGGTGCGCGGTGAGCATCGGGGTCGCCAACATTCCTCGCGACGCGAAGAGTCCGGAAGAGCTCATGCGCAAGGCGGACCTCGCGCTCTACGCGGCGAAGGAGCAAGGGGGCGACACGGTCGGCCTGACCCCAGCCGACGACATGGTCCTCAAGTCCTCCTACTACAGTGCGGCGCAGCTCGCCCGCCTGAAAGCCCTTGCCGAGAGGAAGAAGACGAAGGAGGCGGCGCTGTTGCGCGAGGGACTCGAAGACGTGCTCCGCAAATACGATCGCGACTGATTGACAGAGCTCGAAAAGGAGATCGCCGAGCTCACGGCCCGCTTCGGCAAGCCGCGCAGGCTCGAAGTTCTCATCCATCCGTTCTTCGACCCGGTCCAACGACCGGATCGGTTCGCCGAGGTCTGCATGGTCATCCGGCGGCGCAACGGCAAGGTGCCTCTTTCGATCAAGACCTTCTATCCGCGGGGCGCGCATCGGTTGCCGACCGGTGGCATCCACCACGGGGAGCCGATCCTCGATGCGCTGCGCCGCGAGACCCAGGAGGAGACCGGTCTCGAGACCGAGACGAAGCGGTTCCTTGCGTGGATTACCTATCGCCCGGTGTCAGCGCCTGACGGGCCACCGCTGTTCCACACCTTCGCGTTCCTGCTCGACGAGGTGGGCGGCGACTTCCACACCAGCGATCTCGAGGAGCAGATAGAGGAGTGGATCGAGGTAGAGCCGGCGGCGCTCGCCGATGTCGCCGACCGGCTCGATCGCATCACGAGTGCGCCCTCACACGAGATCGGCGGCGACTGGGCCGACTGGGGACATTTCCGCGCGATCGTGCACCGTGTCGTCCACGAGGAGCTGGCTGGCTAAGACAAGAATGAGCGTCGAAGCCGGACGGCGAGGATGAAACCGGCGACGGTCCAGATCAAGAGCCCGAAGATCTGCGTCCGCACATCCCAGAGCGTCGCGCCCTGCACGCTGATCTCGCGGAGCGCGTCGTTGAGGAGCGTGAGTGGCAGCAGGTTGGTGACCGGCCGGATGAGCTCGGGTGCGGCGTTCTTCGAGAAGAAGACGCCCGAGAAGAAGAACTGCGGGAGTGTGATGAGCTGCGCGATGGCCGGAACCTGGTTTTCGGTGGTGGCCCAGCCGGCGAGCGCGAACCCGATCGTCAGGAACAGGATCGTCCCGAGGAGCGCGACGACGACGAGTGGGACGAGCCCACCGACGATCGTCACGTTGAACAAGATGAGCGCGACCAGCAGCAGCACGGCGACCTGCCCCGTCGCGATAACGAGCCGAGTGAGAACGTGCGCGGCGAGAAGATTCGGTACTCGGACGGGCGTCGCCATGATCCGCCGCAGTACACCGCGCTGTTTGTCGGCGACGAGCGCGAAGGCGACCGAGAAGATCGCGAGCTGCATGATGTTGACGCCGAGGATCCCCGGAACGAGGAAGTCCACGTACCGCAGGCGGACGCCCTGCACCGTCTCGTCTTTGACGGCGATGACCGGCGCCGTTTGCGTGACCGCGAACGAGAGCCGATCGATGACCTGCGCCACGATCTGACGACCCACCGCGACCTGCTGCGGCCGCGCGTCGTCTCCGTACACGACGATCTGCGGGACCGCCTGTCCCGGTCGCGCCGGCGCGATGGCGAAGTCTGCCGGGATCACGATGAGCATGTCGAGCTCCGTCCGGCGCACTTTCGTCAACGCCTGATCCGCCGGAAGCTCTGTCAGCTGGAAGGTCTGAATTCCCTTCAGGATCTGGACGAACTGAGCGCTCGACGGATTCTTTGCCTGATCGTCGATGGCGAGCGTCACGCGGCCGAAATCGCCGAGGTTCAAGTAACCAAAGATCACCATCAGCATGAGCGGCACGATGAGGCTGAAGAACAGCGCCGTGCGATCGCGCACGTAGCCGCGAAGAAGCAGCGCGAAGAGGCGAAGGGTCTGCCTCATGCGTCGCGGATCTCGTGACCGGTGAGGTCGAGGAAGACGTCTTCGAGGTTGGCTTTCTGCTGGAGGACGGGCTTCGTGAATCCTCTGCCGAGCAGGTCGTCGATCAGCTTCCGCGGCGGGTCGAGGGCAACAATGTTGCCCTCGTCCATGATCGCGACGCGATCGCACAGGATCTCCGCTTCGTCGAGGTAGTGCGTCGTCAGGAAGACCGTGGTTCCGCGGCCCTGGATGCCTCGGATGAGGTCCCAGAGATTGCGCCTCGCCTGCGGATCGAGGCCGGTGGTCGGCTCGTCGAGAAACAGGACCTGCGGTTGATTCACGAGCGCCGTCGCGATCGAGAGCCGCTGGCGCTGGCCACCCGAGAGCTTCGCTTGTGGCTGCCGTGCGCGCTCCTCGAGCTCGACCTGACGCAGGAGCGCGAGCTCGTCGACCTCGAGGTCGTAGCAAGCCGCGAAGAACCGCACGGTCTCGCGCGCG
>Ga0210382_10000775_pt1 | contig 10924 bp, 11 predicted proteins | sample PLMedo_FD_155452 | JGI IMG/M metagenome (GOLD analysis project Ga0210382, IMG submission 155452) | Groundwater sediment microbial communities from an aquifer in East River, Colorado, USA - PLM0_60_coex redo | ecosystem: Environmental > Terrestrial > Soil > Riparian zone | place: USA: East...
TGCGCGAGAACCTCGAGCACATGCTCCGGTTCGGCGAACCGAGGATGCACGAGCCGGCGTTCGAGGTCCGCGAGGACGAGTACATCCAGTGGGACTACGGCAAGGGCTACATCGACGCGCTGGCCGACACCGGGCTGGAGCCCGGCCGCCGTCTCGAGGTCACCCAATGCCCCTGGTGCGAGACGCCCGCCGACGATCACTTCCGCTACTGCCCGAGATGCGGTCGCGCCCTCGCCGCGGTTCGTATCTATCGCGAGCTTCTTCACCGCGGCATCGACGAGCGCGAGGTCCGCGCGCTGCTCGTGCGGGCGGGCTTCGAACCCTTCTAACGACCCCGAGCGCTCGACGCCGGGAGCTCGAGCACGCAGTCCTCGGGCGCCTTGTCGTCGCGGATGCCCTTGAAGCTCGGGGCGCGCATCTTCTTCGTCGAGCGCGTCATCTCCAGGTACTCGACCTCGCACACGACCCGCGGTTCGACGAACGTCGCGCCCTTCACCTGCTCGAGCTCCGGGTCGTCGCCCGGGGCGGTCGATCGCACGAGCGGCTCGAGCTGCCCCATCAGCCGCTGCAGCATCGCGTCGGTGAACCCGCTGCCCACCTGGCCGATCCACAGGAGCTTGCCGTCGAGGTACGCGCCCACGAGCAACGCCCCGAACGTCCCCGAGCGACCGCCTTGCCCCCGGGTCCACCCCAAGATCACGCAGTCTTGCGTGTTCGTGAGCTTGATCTTGCGCCAGTCGGGGGACCGGCGTCCGGGCTGATAGCGGGAGCCGAGCTTCTTCGCCACCACGCCCTCCAGGCCGAGCTGCTTCGCGATGTCCGTGAACTCCGTGCCGGTCCCCTCGACGTGCGTCACCAACTGCAGGCGCTCATCCTGCTCGACGATCGTCTCGAGCAACTCACGACGCTCCTCGAGCCCGAGCGTCGTGAGGTCGTGCCCATCGAGCCACAGCAGGTCGAACGCCACGAGCGCGACGGGCACCTGAGTGCTCATGTGTTTGATCTCGCGCTCGTTCGCGAGGTTCATCCGTTGCTGGAGCGCCTCGAACGAGTTCTTGCCCTCCTCGTCGAACGCCACGATCTCGGCGTCGATCACTGCGTTCACCTGGTCCACGAGCTCATGGATCATGTGCAGCTCGGGATACTGCGGCGTCACGTCCCGCCCCGTCCGGGTCACGAGCCTCGTGAGATCGGTCGCGAGGACCGTGATCGAACGGATGCCGTCGAACTTCGGCTCGAACCACCACATCGGGTCGTCGAACGCCGTGTGACCGCCCTCGGCGAGCATGGGCTGCATCTGCGGGGGGGATGGGATGAGCGGAGCGTCCTGTGCCGATGCGAGGAAGGCGAGCCAATCGGTCCGGGTCTTCACGAAGTGGTACTCCAGGCCCGGATAGCGTCGGCCGTGTAGCCGGAAGCTGACCTTCTTCTCGGTCCACTCGACGGGCTCGTACCATCCGTCGTCGAAGATCCGCACCTCTCCCGCTCCGTAATGACCCTTCGGGATCGTGCCCTCGAACTTCCCGTACTCGAGCGGGTGATCCTCGGTGCGTACGGCGAGCCGCTTGTCGCCGGGGTTCGTGGGAAGGCCGCGAGGAACGGCCCAGCTCGGGAGCGCGCCGTCGCGCTCGAGCCGCACGTCGTAATGCAGGCGGGTGGCCCGGTGCTTGTGGATCACGAACGAGTTGCCCTCGCCGCGGACCTCACCCGGTGGGGGCTCGGTCGTGCCCTCCGGACCGAACGTCCGCTTGCGCAGGTACTCGGCGAGCTTCGGATCCTTCGACGCCGCGATCACCTCGTCGCTCGACCGGCCGCTTCGGCCCGGTCCGTGCTCCTTCGTCGGGGGCATGCCGAGCGCCTCGAGAGCCGGCGCCAGATCCTGAGGCTCGGACAACACGCCCGCGAACAGATCACCCACCTTCGCGAACCGGTCCCAGACGCTCACGATCGTGAAGTCCTGCGGCGTCACGTCCGACGCGACCTCGTCCCACGTGAGCGGGGTCGAGACGGTCGCCCCGGGCTCGGGTCGCAGCGAGTACACCGCGGAGATGTTCGCGCCGCGGCGGTTCATGTTGTGGTCGACGAACACCTTCCCGGTGCGGTTCTTGATCTGCCAGGCCATGGTCACGCGGTCACGGTCGGCCTTTTCGATCATGCGACCGACGGCCCCGACGAAGTCTCGGACCTGCTGGTACGAGTAGCCGGACTCGATCGGCACGTAGATTTGGACCCCGGTCGCCCCACTCGTCTTCGGGTAACTCGCAAGTCCGAGCGCATCGAGCGCCGCCTTCACGTGGAGCGCGACCGCGAGCACCATGTCGAACGGCGCCTCCATCGGGTCGAGGTCGAAGAAGAGGTAGTCGGGTTGGTCGACCGAAGCGCACCGCGAGTGCAGCGGGTGCATCTCGATGCATCCGAGGTTCGCGACGTAGAGCAGCGTCGAGAGGTCGTTGACCATGAGGTATCCGATCACGCCGTCCTTGCTGTCCTCCGAGAGCACGGAGCAGCGCTGCACCCAGTCCGGCGTGTGAGATGGCGCGGTCTTCTCGTAGAAGAAATCGCCGTCGATGCCGTCGGGCATCCGTTTCATCGTGAGGGGCCGGTCCCGCAGGTACGGCAGGATCAGCTCGGCCACGTTGAAGTAGTACGCGACCAGATCGCCCTTCGTGTAGCCCTCGTCCGGCCAGAAGACCTTGTCGAGGTTCGATAGGCGCAGTTCGCGTCCGTCGGCCTCCATCCACCATGCGTCGCCGCGCCGCTCGGCCGGGAGCTGCGCGGGGAGGTCGACCGTCAGCGCTCGGCCCCCCGAGCCCTTCTTCCGTGCCGGCATGCGGCGATGGTAGCCGCAGCGGGCACGCGGATGCGCCCGAGCGCAGTCGTGTCGCCGGGCTGCGCTAGGATGCATGTTCCCTGCTCGGTAGGCTCGGATCGAACCCTTGGGAGGACGCAGATGCCACCGCGATCGATGTGGAAGGGAGCCATCTCCTTCGGCCTCGTGACGATCCCCGTGAGCGTGTTCCCGGCCACGGAGGAGAAGTCCCTGAAGTTCAATCAGCTCCACGACGGGGACATGGGACGCGTGCGCTACAAGCGCGTCTGCGAGATCGACGGCGAAGAGGTGACCTACGAGCACATCGTGAAGGGCTACGAGTACGAGAAGGATCACTACGTCGTGATCACTGACGACGACCTGGACAAGGTGCCGCTCGAGTCCAGCCGGGCGATCGACATCGTGCAGTTCGTCGAGCTGGACGAGATCGACCCCATCTTGTTCAAGAAGTCCTATTACCTGGTTCCGGACGAGACGGGGGCCAAGGCGTACGCCCTGCTCCGCACGGCGCTGTCGCAGGAGAGCAAGGTCGGCATCGCCAAGGTGAGCTTCCGCGACAAGGAGCATCTCGCAGCGCTGCGGTTCAAGGACAAGGTGTTCGTCCTCGAGACGATGTTCTGGCCGGATGAGATCCGGGCCGCGGACTTCGAGACCGTCGATGCCGACGGCAAGGTGCGGGGACAAGAGGTCGAGATGGCCAAGTCCCTCATCGAGAACCTCACCGAGCCGTGGAACCCCGAAGCGTTCAAGGACGAGTACCGCGAAGCGCTGATGGAGATCGTCGAAAAGAAGGTGGCGGGCGAGGAGATTGAGTTCGCCCCTCAGGCTGCCCCCGCCAAGGTCGTGGATCTCATGGAGGCGCTGAAGGCCTCGGTCGCGGCCGCGAAGCAGAAGACTCCCTCCGCCAAGCCGAAGCCATCGGCGGGCAAGAAGACCGCCGCGAAGACGGCGGCGAAGAAGGCGGCCTCCCCTCGCAAGAAAGCCGCAGCGGGCTGAGCGCCCGGCTCCCGCCGGGGTATGTGGCGAGCGGGCGGGCATGCGGGTCCGGCGCGAGCACGTGACGTACGAGCGATCGCTAGCTGGCTAAGCTACGGGTCACCGAGTCCCGGGGGAGCGCGCCGCGTGAAGCTCGTGGTTGCCATCGTGAAGCCGTTCAAACTCGACGAGGTCAAGGAGGCGCTGCGCGAAGCCGGCGTGAACGGCCTCACGACCACCGAGGTGGAGGGCTTCGGCCGCCAGCGGGGCCACACGGAGGTGTACCGCGGCGCTGAGTACCAGGTCGACTTCGTCCCGAAGGTGAAGGTCGAGGTCCTGTGCGATGACGAGCAGGTCAGCGAGGTCGTGGACGCGATCGTGAAAGGCGCTCGTACCGGCAAGATCGGTGACGGCAAGATCTGGGTGGTTCCGGCCGAGCAGGTCGTCCGGATCCGCACCGGGGAGATGGGTCCCGACGCCATCTGAGCCGGTGATCCCCGAGCCGGTCGCCCGCTTGCTGGAGGAGTTGCGGGCCCTCGACCGCGCGTCACCGCCGGGGCATCACGGCCGCTCGTCCGCCGCCCGACGGGCCGAGCTCGTGGACGCCTGCCTCCTCGAGCTCGTCGCCGCCGAGCCGTCGCAGGACGTTGCGCTCGTCGCTCTCGGCGGCTACGGGCGCCGCCGGCTCGCCCCGGCCTCCGACATCGACTTGCTCATCCTGCATGCGGGCGACGCGCGCGAGGCCGTGGGGAAGCTCGCAGCGCGTTTCCTGTATCCGCTGTGGAACGCGGGGCTCACGGTCGGTCACGCCGTCCGCACGCACGACGAATGTCTCTCGGTCGCCGCGGAGCGGCTCGACGCGGCCACCGCGATGCTCGACGCTCGACCGCTCGCCGGCGACGCTCGGTTGTGGGACGCGGTGCACTCGGAGCTGGTCGCATGGGCGCGTGCCGATCCCCGGGCGTTCGCGGAGAAGCTTCGGGACGCGGCGCGGGCTCGTCGCGACCGATACGGGGCGGTGTCCTACCTCCTCGAGCCCGAGCTCAAGGAGGGGGGCGGCGGTCTGCGCGACGTCGACACGCTCGGGTGGCTCGCGGCCATCCTCGGGGAATCGCCGGGGATCCCGACGCTCGACGGGATCGGTCTGCTCCGCGCCGCGGAGCGCGCGGCCCTCGAGGACGCCGAGGAGTTCCTGCTGCGGGTCCGCAGCGCGCTCCACCTGCAGACCGGGCGCGCGACCGATCGACTGCTGCTCGACCAACAGCCTCAGGTGGCGGTCGACATGGGGTTCACGGACGAGCCGGGGCTCATCGCGGTCGACGGTCTCATGCGTTCGATCTTCGAGCACGCACGGCAGGTCGAGCACGTCCGCGACGCTGCGTTCGACCGGTATCTGCGGGGTGAGTCCGCCGTGCACGCGGTCGATGCCTCTCCGGCCGGAGTGCTCCGAGCGTTCGCGATCGTCGCCTCCGAGCGCGGCGTCATCCCCGCTGCCACGCTCGACCTCGTCGAGGTCGTCGACATCGCCGACGTCGTCGACTGGGACGACGACGTTCGTGAAGCGTTCTTTGACGTCCTCCGATCGGGAGAGGACGGCGCCCGCGCCCTCGAGACGCTGGACCGCATCGGGCTGCTCGCCCGCTATCTCCCGGCGTGGGCAGCGGTTCGGTGCCGGCCGCAGCGCGACCCGTACCATCGCTACTCGGTCGATGTGCACCTGCTGCGCGCGTTCGGCGGGATGGCGAAACTGCTCGATCCCTCGCACGAGGCGCTCGATCCGCTCGCCGCCGAGGCGAGCGAGCTCGTTCGGCCGGTGCGGGACGCGTTGTTGCTCGGGGCGTTGCTGCACGACATCGGCAAGACGGGTTACGGGAACCACGTCGCAGCCGGCACCGGGATCGCAGCAGAGGCGCTCGACGGTATGGGGTTGCCCGCCCACACACACGACCTGGCGCTGTTCATGGTGAAGGAGCATCTCCTGCTCTCCGACACGGCGACGCGGCGCGATCTCGAGGACGACGATCTCGTCCACGACGTGGCGGCTCGGATCGGTGAGCCCGAGCGGCTCGCGGCCCTCTACCTGCTCGCGATCGCCGATGCGCAGGCGACCGGCCCGCTCGCATGGACACCGTGGCGTGCAACGCTCGTGCGCGAGCTCGTCGCGAAGGTCCAGCATGCATTCGAGCGCGGCGACGTCGGCCTCGAGGCCGCCGATCGGCTCGCCGAGCGCGTGGAGGCGATCAGGGGCGTGGTCGCTCCGGAGTACCAGGGCGAGATCGACGGGTTCCTGTCGCGCATGCCTCGGACCTACGTCGTTACGCTCCCGGTCGAGCGCATCGCCGAGCACATCCCGCTCGTCAGCGCGCCCATCGGCCCGCTCGAGGTGCGCACGTTGTCCGGGCCCGGGACCCGGCCGGGAACGTACTCACTCACCGTCGTCGCGTCGGACCGTCCGGGGCTCCTGTCACTGATCGCGGGAGCGCTCTCGCTCGCGGGGTTGTCGATCCTGACCGCCCAGGCGTTCACCACGCAGGACGGCGCGGCGCTCGACGTCTTCGAGGTCGAAGGTCTCTTCGAACCCGAGGTTCGACCGGAGCGCTGGCGCGATTTCCGTTCGACGTTGCGCAAGGCACTCGGGGGGCGTGGCTCGATCGACAACCGGGTGGCCGACAAGCGCGCGAACTACGCCCGACCGCGGTCAGACGTGGCCGTCCGAGTCGCCGTCGACAACGACGCGTCGGACGCTTTCACCGTGATCGAGATCGCGGCAGCAGATCGCATCGGGCTGCTGTTCGACATCACCCGCACGTTCGCGGAGCTGCAGGTCGATGTGCATCTAGCGAAGGTCGCGACGTACGGCGCGCGGGTGATCGATGCGTTCTACGTCCGCGACGGGCTCGGCCGCAAGCTCGTCGATGAGGCCCAGATCTCAGGGCTCGAGCGCGCTCTCCGCGTCCGCCTCGAGACCTGATCCTGCGAGCACGGCGCGGAGCCGATCGGCCATCATCGTGCTGAGGCCCTCGTCCTCGTGCTTGAAGTAACAGTAGATGTCGTTCCCCGCCTCGAGCGCCGGCCGGATCCGCGCGGCCCACCCGCTCAGCTCCTCGTCGGTGTACTCGGTCTTGCGCAGTCGGAGGTATCCGAACGGTTCCCACGACAGATCGTCGGGAGCGGGGTCCTTCTCGTCGGTCTCGGCGACGCACCACGCGATGCCCTGGCCGAACAGCAGCTCGCGAGCCTCGGTCCACGACGCGTGACGGAACTCCATGGCGGCGCGCGGGGTCGGGGGCAGGTACCCGACGAACGCCTCGATGAGGCCCTTGTCGTACTGCAACGTCGGCGGGCACTGATACAGCACCGTCCCGAGCCGATCGCCGAGGAGCCTCGCTCGCTCCAAGAAGGCGCGGACGTCGTCGTCGGCGTCCCTCAGTCGCTTGAAGTGTGTGATGCGCTGGTTGGCCTTCAGGGTGAAGCGGAACGACTCGGGGGTCTCGGCCTTCCAGGTCTCCATCGACTTCTCGGAGGGGAACCGGCGGAACGTGTAGTTGATCTCCACCGAGGGGAAGCGGCCCGCGTAGTAGGAGAGCATCTCGCGGTTCTTCAATCCCTCCGGGTAGAAGACACCGTGCTTCCACCCGTCGTAGGCGAAGCCCGACGTCCCGAGGTAGAGCGTCCCCGTCATCTGACAGGATTCTAGGCATGACGACGCCCGAGGTCCGTGCGGAGCTCGATCTCCCGGCCGGGACCGTATCGACCGCGTGGCTCGCGCCGCCCGACCCGTTCGCCACGCTCGTGCTCGGCCACGGAGCGGGGGCCGGTATGGATCACCCGTTCATGGCCGGGTTCAGCCGGGGAATCTCGCTGGACGGGGTAGCGACGCTGCGATTCAACTTCCCGTACATCGAGCGGGGCCGCCGCTCGCCCGACCCTGAGCGGGTCCTCCGCGAGGCGTGGCTCGGGGCGTTCGACGCCGGGGTCGCCCGCTCCGACGGGAAGGCCGTGCTCGCCGGCGGCAAGTCGCTCGGCGGCCGGATCGCCTCGATGTGCGTCGCCGACGGCCTGCCGGCGGCGGGACTGGTCTTCTTGGGCTATCCGCTGCACCCGCCCGGCAAACCGGAGCGCATCCGCGACGAGCATCTCTACCGGATCGAGGTGCCGATGCTCTTCCTGCACGGGACCGGCGATCCGTTCGCGACCCCCGAGCTGCTGAGCACGGTCATCGCGAAGCTCGGCGCGCGCGCCGAGGACGTGCCCGTCCAGGGCGGCGACCACTCGTTCAACGTGAGGGGCAGGAAGCGCGACGCGCGCGAGGTGGGCGCCGAGCTCGCCACCGTCGTGGCGCCCTTCGTCCGTCGCGTCGTCGACGGGATCCGCTGATGCCGAGGAAGAACCGCCGCGCCCCCGACGAGCCGCTCGGGCCGGTTCGCCGCCCGCAGTCCGAGGCGGAGATGTGGGCGCTCGTCCCCGGGTTCGACGTCCGCCGGGTCGCGAGTGAGAAGCCCTACCGCTGTCCGGGGTGCGACCACATGATCCAGCCGGGCGTGTGGCATCTCGTCGTCATCCCACAGGACGACCCCGACGAGCGCCGGCACTGGCATACCGAGTGCTGGCGTCGCGAGCTCCACCGCACGCGCGGCAAGCCGCGTCCGCACGACTGATCGATCGAACCACGGATCTTGTCGGTCCGTGCTGCGACTGGGAGGCCGCTCGCTATCATCGGCGCGTGGCTCCTCGACGTCTGCGCGCGGACATGCACGAACGATCGGATGGCTGGCACGGCTCCATCCCGGCCCTGCGAGCCGAGGTCCTCGCCAAGAGCCGGTCCGCGTGTCTGGCTCGGCTGCGACGAGCCGCGGGTGAGGACGCGATCCTCACCGTCGACGTGGTGCCGACGCTCGTCGGCGTCGCGGAGGCGGCGCAGATCCTCGGCTGGGATCGCCGACGGGTCATCACGTACCTGAACCGCGGGTCGTTCCCGGTCCCGGTCGCGAGCCTTGCCTCCGGGCGCGTATGGCGGCGCGACGACGTCGAGGCGTTTGCCCGCACGGTCGAACGTCGCCGCGAGCGTCGGGCTCGGCGATGAGCCGGCGCGTCCTGTACCTCATCCGTCACGGTCGCTCCGACCTCGACGTGAAGGACTACACCCGCACCGCGCAGGGCGAGCAGTACGACCCTCCGCTCGGAGCGATCGGGAAGGAGCAGGCCGAGTTGCTGGCCCGACGGCTCGTCGCGATGCAGCCGCCGGCCGCCGTCTATTGCTCGCCGCTGCGTCGCACGCGAGAGACCGTCGCGCCGTACGTCGAGCGGACCGGCGTCGAGGTGCGGTACGAGGACGACCTCGTCGAAGCGCACATCGGTGAGTGGGAAACCAAGACCTTCGAGGAGATCCTCGCGTCCGACGAAGCGGTCATGCGCAACGTCCTCGGTCAAGAGGCGATCTGGCACCTGGCGCCGGGCGCGGAGATGGTGGATTCGCTCCGCCGCCGCGTCGCGCGCGCGATCGACGGGATGCTCGAGCGCCATCCGGGTGGCGACATCTTCGTCATCTGCCACGGCGGCGTGATCAACGCGTGCATCGGCCCCTTGCTCGGCATCGAGAACGAGATGTTCTTCTTGCCCGAGAACACCTCGGTGAACTCGATCGTCGTGAACGGCGACGACCGGAGGGTCCGTTTCTTGAACGACATCCTGCACCTCACCGATCCCCACCTGTTCGAGCGGGCCTGAGAGATCCCCCGCCTATACTTCCCGAGCCCGTCCCCGAGGAGGAAGCCGTGCCCGTCAAGTTCCTGTCCGACGAGTGGATCCAGGAGGTCAAGGAGCGCTTGAACGCGAGCGAGGGTTTCCGCGCGGGTTCCGCGAACGCGAAGGCGACGCTCCAGCAGGTGGTCGCCGGCCCGGCCGGCGAGAGCCGCTACTGGATCGTGATCGACCACGGGACCGTCGACATGGGGCCCGGCGACACGCCATCACCGGACGCCACCATCACGCAGGACTACGACACAGCGGTCGCCCTCGCGAAGAGCGAGGTCAACCCCGTCTCCGCGTTCATGAGCGGAAAGCTGAAGATCGGGGGCAGCATGATGCTGCTCATGCAGCTGCAGGGAGCGTTCTCCGAGCTGCCGAAGGTCATGGCGGAGATGGACGTCGACTACTGATCGCGCGGTCGCTCGGGGCAGGACGGCTGAGGCTGACGGTGGCGCGTAGGACCTATTCGGTCCCGAACAGGCGATCCCCGAAGTCGCCCAGCCCGGGAAGGATGTACCCGTGTTCGTTCAGCTGCCGGTCGATCGCGGCGGTGAAGATCGACACGTCGGGGTGATCGGCTTCCATCTTCGCGATCCCCTCGGGCGCCGAGACCACGCAGACGAAACGGATCGTGGCCGGTCCGCCCTCCTTCACCGCCGTGGTCGCCTCCGAGCCCGAGCCACCGGTGGCGAGCATGGGGTCGAGCACCATCACGTGCCGATCGACGACCGGAGGGAGCTTGCGGTAGTACGACTGTGGACGCAGCGACGCTTCGTCGCGCTCGAGCCCGATGTAGCCGACGGCCACCTCCGGGACCAGCTCGGTGACCGCTTCCAGCATCCCGAGCCCCGCGCGCAGGATCGGGACCGCGACGATATCCTCGAGCACTCGCCCGGTCGTGGCCTCGAGCGGGGTCCGCACCGCGACCTCGTGCGTCGGTACGCTCCGCATCGCCTCGAGCGCAAGCGCCAGCGCGAGCCGTTTGGCCAGCGTGCGAAACACCGCCGGAGGAGTGTCCCGGTCTCGCAATGAAGCCAGCAGGTGCGCGGCAAGCGGGTGGTCGACCACCGTCACGGACACGCGCGCATCGTAGCCGGTACAACTCGGTGGGTCTGGGTCCCGGAGCCTCCTGGGAGGATGTTGCCATCGGTACCGGGAGCTGGCAGGATTGCGCGACCATGCAGGCGTTCTTCAGCGACTGGTACGTCACCTTCGGGCGGTGCCCGGGGTAGTCGCCTGAGCCGAAAGAGGAACAGGGACCCCGGGCAGGAAGCCCGGGGTTTCGCGTCTCCGGGATGGCCCGTGAGACGGACGGAGGTACCCGATGGTAGTCGTGATGAAGAGGGAAGCGACGGAGGCCGAGATCGAGGC
>Ga0210382_10000776_pt1 | contig 10916 bp, 10 predicted proteins | sample PLMedo_FD_155452 | JGI IMG/M metagenome (GOLD analysis project Ga0210382, IMG submission 155452) | Groundwater sediment microbial communities from an aquifer in East River, Colorado, USA - PLM0_60_coex redo | ecosystem: Environmental > Terrestrial > Soil > Riparian zone | place: USA: East...
CTGCGCGTGGAGCGTGGTGGCCGCTAGCGGAATGGCGTTTCTCGACAGCAAACATCAGCGCGCCGCGTTCATCGTTCTGGCGCTGGGCGCGGCGCTGCTGTGGGCCTTGGGACCGTATGCCACAGGGATCATCGGCATTCCGGTCCTCACGGTCCTGTTCGCGCCGGTCCACAACTGGCTGGTGCGGCATGGGGCGCCGTCGTCCCTGGCCGCATTCGTCGTCACACTGCTCGGCGCCGTCCTGCTCATCGTGCCGGGCATTTTGCTTGCGGGCCTGCTGATCAACCAGGCGCAGGAAATCACACAGAGCGTTCTTCAAAGCCCGATCATCGAGCGGTTCCGCGGTCTGCAGATTGGCGGCATCCCGCTCGGCCCCCGCCTGGCCGACGCGGGCGGCCGCATCGTAGCGGCGATCGGCGCGAGTGTATTCGGGCTCGTGGGCACTGCCACGCGTCTGACGTTGAACCTCACGATTGCGTTCTTCGGCCTGTACTACACGCTGAAGCATCCCGGCGACGTGTGGCTCGACGTCCGTCCCTACCTCCCCTTCTCCAATGCCAACACGGAGAAACTGGGGAAGCGCTTCAAGGACGTGACGGTCTCGACGGTGATCGGCACCGGCGTGGTCGCCGCGCTGCAGGGCGCCCTCTTGGGGCTAGCGTTTTGGATCGACGGGATCCCCAACGGCCTGTTCTGGAGCGTCGTCACCATGGCGCTGGCGATTCTGCCGGTCGTGGGTAGCGGCATGGTCTGGGGTCCCGCGGCGGTGGTGTTGCTCATGCAGGGCCGCGTGGCCGCGGGGATTTTACTGATCGTCTGGGGCGTCGTGGTGGTGGGGAGCGTCGACAACTTCATCCGGCCGCTGATCTATCGCCGGTTCTCCGCCATTCATCCGCTGATCACGCTGATCGGCGCCATCGGCGGTGTGAGCTACTTCGGCCTGCTCGGCCTGCTGATCGGCCCACTCGCGCTGAGCTACTTCTTCGAGCTGATTCGCATGTATCGCGAGGAGTATCTCGAGCCGGAGGCGGCGGCGTCGCGGTAGCGCAGGACCGCGAACGGCCGGCGGACTGAACGTCCGCCGGCCGCTGCGCGACCTTTCTGTAGACCTACGCCCCCTGCGGATAGAAGCGGACTTGTAACAGCTTCAATCCGTTGTTGTCGTACTGCCAGAAGAACCCCTGGAGGCAAGGGTCGAAAAGACTCACGGTCGTGCCGCCGCAAGCGGTCACGACGTCAACGTTCGCAATCGGATCGAGAATGATTGTCGTGAGGGCGTCGGTCACGTTGCGGAAGCTGCTCTTGCCTGTCCCGCGGACGAACACCTCGTTCAGCGTCGAGCAAATCACGCCCGGGCTGGTGATCAGGATGTCGGTGGCGCACGTGGTGATTTTGGCCTGTCCGCCCGGCGTACCGAGCGCGCGCGCCCAGACGGTGTAGCTGCCGGGTGCCGGGAGCGAGAAGGATGCTTGCCCATCGGTCCCGTTCTTGTCGAGGACTTCGAACACACCAGCCGCGGCGCTCTGACTAAGGAGAATCTTCGTGCTGACCGTGACGTCCTTCGACCCGAGATTCACGAAGATGACGTGCCCGCTCGCCCAATCCGGATTGGCATTTTTGGCGCGCGGGACGCCGATGATGTTGAGACTGTAGTGCGACCCGCTAGGGGCGCCGTTTCCGTTCTGCGCGGCGGCCACTGCCGTCGCCAGCGTCGTTGCAGCCAGGACGGCCGCCAAGCAAGCTGTAGTGCGCATGAACTCTCCATCGTGAAAGGTGATCGACCCACCGTCCTGGGGCGTTGCAGCCCGTCATGCACACAAAAACCCCATTGGCCTGATTGCGGGCGCAACGGGGCTGCGGTGACAGAGGACTGCCTCTGGGTCGTGCGTCACTGTGGCTCTTGGGCAACTCCCTTGGCGGTGACGGCCGTTACGACGGGGCCGGTCGGGTAACGCGACCAAGGCGGCTGCCTTGACGCGCCGGTTCCTGAGCAGCTATGCTGCTGACGACGGTTTGCCCTGTTGCGCCCGCGATTGGCTCAACGGGGCGTTCCATTTCTGGGAGGCTGGCCCAGTGCGCGTGTGGGTGACTGCGTGATCCGGCTGCTCGTCGCCGACGACAGTCCGGTAGTACGCGAGGGACTAAAGGGCATCGTCGCCGCGTGTCCAGACATGACGATCGTGGGCGAGGTGGCGACCAGCGAGGCTGTGCTCGAAGCCGTGCGCACGACCGAGGTGGACGTGCTGCTCATGGACGTCTACGTGCCGGGATCCGCCCTTTTCGAGATGACGCGCCAGCTGACCAGCCGATGGCCGAGTCTCCGAGTGCTGATCGTCAACGTGCACGGCGAAGACCAGCACGCCCTCCGGGTGCTGCGGAGCGGCGCTGCCGGGTACCTGGCCCGCGGGCATTCACCGAGCGAACTGGTGGAAGCGATCCGTAAGGTGGCGCGAGGCTCGCGGCACGTGAGTCACGCGCTCGCCGAGGAGCTGTTGTGGGACGCCGCGACCGATGCGGACCGGCCGGTGCACGAGGAGCTGTCCGATCGGGAATACCAGGTCCTCTGCCTGCTGGGCACGGGCATACCGCTCACCCGCATTGCCACCGATCTCGGGCTCAGCCCGAAAACCATTAGTACCTACCGTGGGCGCATTCTCGAAAAGCTCAAGCTCAATAACAGCGCGGCGATCATTCGCTACGCGATCGAGCATCGGCTGGTGAGCTAGCAAAACACGGCGAGTTGCCCTGTCGCGCCAGCGCCACACCAGCGCGTGGGCAGAGCCTGACAGATCCGCCAGCCAAAGACCGATACCGCCGCCCGAAGTCTCCCGGTGAGGTTCCAGCGCTCAACCTCAACCCGGAGGTACACAATGAAGCTCTCTCACTCCCCGCCAATTGCCGCGCTCGCCGCGGCGCTGCTGCTCGGCGCGTGTTCCGACGCGCGGAGTCCGGCGGCGCCACGACCGGCGTTCCTGGCCACGGCTGCGTCTGCCACTACCTACAGCGGCCGGGCCACGGTAGTCCAGGCGGCGCTTCCTTTGGTTGCGCCGATCACCATCGTGGACGCCGGTCCGCTCCCTCCTGAGGGCGGTGCCGACGAGAAGTCGCTGGTCGACGCCACGGTGCCGGGACTGCTCAGCGTCGAGGTCCTGCACGCCTCGACCGTCGGCGAGGGCAATCACAGTCGCTCCGAGGCGTCCGTCGCGCAGCTCGCCCTGAGCGCTGGTGGGAATACCATCTCCGCCGGCTTCCTCATGGCTCGGGCGGAGGCCCGGTGCAGCGGCGGCGAAGCGACGACCAGCGGCAGCTCGGAGATTGCGGACCTGACGATCAACAATCAATCCGTCGTGGTCAGCGGGGAGCCCAACCAAACCATTTTTCTCCCAGCCGGAACCGGGCGCGTGGTGATCAACGAGCAGCCCACCGCTCCCCCGGGTGATATCACGGTCAACGCGCTCCATGTCGTCGTCAACGGGCTCGCGGATGTCGTCGTATCGTCCGCACACGCCGACATCGGCTGTCCGCAGTCGCCGCCGCCCCCGCCGCCCTCCTGCCCGGATTTTGTGACCGGCGGCGGGTGGATCACCGAGACCCCATCGGGGACCAGGGGCAATTTTGCCGTGGCCGGAGGGTTCAAGAACGGCGCGCTGTGGGGCCACCTGAATTACATCGACCACGGGGGCGGCCCGAAGGTCAAAGGCACCGGCGTGACTGGCTACGACGTGATGGAGGGCACCACGCGTCGCATCAGGGGCAACGCCGAGATCGACGGTCAGCCGGGGTTCACTTACGAGGCCGAGGTCGCGGACAATGGAGAGCCTGGTCGCTCCGACCGCTTCGCTCTGAGCCTGTCGAACGGGTACAGCGCTGGGGGGACTCTGGACGGAGGGAACATCCAGCTGCACACCTGCCATTAGGACGGCGCGGGGAATGTAGGGGCGCGGCATGGCCGCGCTCCTACGACGCGTAGATTAGCCTTTCACTCGAGTCGCCTCGCGTCCGATCTTTGCGGCGCGCGTAGATTAAGGTCGGACCTAAGAGAGAAAGGCCACATGGAACCACCTGTGTTTCTTGCCGCGCTCCTGATATTCGTGGGGATTCCCGCGCTCACGGTTCTCAAGATCGCCCGGCTGCGTGCCAGCCGTCCGCAATCACCACCGGCCGACGTCACTGAGCGGCTCGAGGCAGTTGAACAGCGTGTCGAAGACCTCCACCAGGAGCTGGCGGAAACACAGGAGCGTCTCGATTTCGCCGAGCGTTTGCTCAGCAAGGCACGGGAAGAACGGCGGATTGGCGGCTGAGGCGACTCCACCGAGGCCTCCTTGCGCTCGTCCTCGGCGCTCAGGGTCCGGTCGGGATCTTTGCCGCGCACTCGGACGTCGGCCGAGCAAGAGGTTCCGCGTCGTACGACGCGCGGCACCAGACGTATCTGGTCGCCGGCTCGGGTCAGAACATGTGGGACACGCGCGACGACTTTCACTTCGTCTGGAAACGGATCAGCGGCAACTTCATGCTTTCCACGCGCGCGCGCTTCATTGACGCGGGCGTGGAGGAGCATCGGAAGATCGGCTGGACCATTCGACCCTCGCTCGACCCGGGCAGCGCGCACGTGACCGCGGCGTTGCACGGCAACGGCTTGATGTCGCTCCAGTTCCGTCGAAAGACCGGCGGGATCACGGAGGAGGCCAAGTCGGCGGACAGCCTGCCGGATGCGGACGCGATCATTCAGCTCGAGCGGCGGGACGGCGACTATTTCATGTCGGTGGCGCAATTCGGCGACACACTCGTTACGCAGCGACTCACCAACGTCTCACTCCCCGATACGGTCTACGTGGGCCTGTTCGTGTGCGCACACAACGACACCGTCACGGAGCGGGCTACATTCAGCCACGTCCGGATCACGACACCGGCACAGCGGCGGTGAGAAGACCAATCGTCTCCGTCCTGTTATTCACCCTCGGCCTGGCAAGCTGCACGCAGCACGCCCCCACACTCGCCGGTCAGTGGACCCCCGTCAGTGCCGAGCTCGCCGGCCAGGCCCTCCCGGTTGCGAGCTTCGGTGGTGCCACGCTCCAATTGACAGACAGCACGTACGAGTTTGCGGGCGACACAGGCACCTAGGCGGTGCTCTCCACGAAGTCACCGGGCAAGCTGGACATCCATGGACAAGCAGGCCCGAACGCGGGACGCACTATCCCAGCGATCTTCGAGCTCTCCGACGAGCAGCTCACCATCGGCTATCAACTCGGTTCAGGAGAACGGCCGATTGAATTCACGTCGCCAAAGGGTTCGCAGGTTTTGATCGTCGAATACAGACGCATGCACTGAGCGGCTGGCACCTCGGACGGCGGCCCACATGATCCCGCTGAGATTCGAGTTTTTGAAACTCGTCCTCAGATATGACCGTCAAGACCGTCCGACCGTCCGGCCGTCAGGGGCAAGGCTCCGCCAATAAAGGAACGCGGGGATTCCAAGTCCAATGAGCCCGGCGCCGATCGCCGCGTTGCGGGGGTTCGACACAATTGCGCTATAGACCACGAAGGCGGCGGCGGCAACGAAGACTATCGGCGTGACAGGATAACCCGGTACGCGAAAGGGAGCAGGGAGCTGGGAGCGGGGAGCGGTTGAATCGGTTTCCTGCTCCCGGCTCCCTGCTCCCCGCTCCCTCGTTCGATACACAAACAGCGCTGCTGCCGTCAATCCAAAGAAGATCCAATCCCCGAACGTCACGTAATCCACGAGCTGCCCGAACGTGCCGGAGAGCGTGAGGATAATCGCACAGAGCGCCAGCGCCACGATGGCCAACGTCGGCGTGCGGTGAACCGGATGAAGTGCGGCGAGTCGCGCGAAGAACACGCCGTCGGCAGCCATCGCCTGCAGCACTCGCGGCGTCACCAGAATCACGAGGTTCAGGAAGCCGAAGGTCGAGACCGCGATACCGACCGCGATGATCTTGCTTCCGACCGGACCCAGCAATGCGCGCATCGTGTCGGCCGCTGGGGCAGTGCTCGCCGCGAGTCCGTCCACGCCGAGCACGCGCAGATATGCGATGTTCGTGAGGAGATACACGGCCACGACAATCGCGACGCCCAGGACCAGCGCGCGAGGGAGATTCCTCTCGGGCTCGACGATCTCTTCTGCAATGAAATTGGTTTGTTGCCACCCTCCGTACGTAAACAAGATCGGAACCAATGCCGCACCGAGGGCGGCGGAGGGCGGCGAAGGGGCGGCGAGGGGCGGCAACGGAGCGGCAAAAAACATCCCGGCACCGATCAACACGGCGAGGGCGACGAGCTTGAGAATCGTGAAGATGTTCTGCGTGATCGCGGCAGGACGGACGCCGACGTAGTTGATGCCGGCAAGAACGACGATCGCAGCGACGGCTAGGGGCACGGAGTAGCGATGCGGCAGGCCCAGGAGCGCGAGCGTGTAATCGGCGAACGTTACGGCGACGGCGGCGATGGCTCCGGTGGCGATCACGAGCACCAATGTCCAACCGTAGAGAAATGCGGGGAGCGGACCAAACGTTTCACGCAGATACACATAGCCGCCGCCGGCGCGGGGACGCCGCTGTCCCAGCTCGCCCCAGCAGAACGCCCCGATCAATGCGACAATCCCACCGATTACCCACGCGAGCAGCACGAGCCCGGGTGAGCCCAGCCGCTCGGCGACGGTCGCGGGTGTGCGGAAAATCCCACCACCGATGATGCCGCCGACGACGGCCATCGTACCGGAGAAGAGGCCGAGCCGGCGGGCATAGGTGGTGGTCATTGGAGGAGATGAACTAGCGCCTTTCTGATCCGCCCGCCACGTTACACTCATCTCTTCTTCGACATGAGCATATGCCCTCCTACTCCCTCTTGGTGAATGGCCGGCGCCGGACCGTGGAAGTTGCCGCGAACACGCCGCTCCTTTGGGTCCTGCGTGACAATCTTGGGATGACGGGAACGAAATTCGGGTGTGGCATCGCGCAGTGCGGTGCCTGCACCGTGCACCTGGGCGGTGAGGCGGTGCGCTCGTGCGTGCTGCCCGTCTCCGCGGTCGGCACACGCCCCGTCACTACAATAGAAGGCCTGAGCACCACATCCGCGCACCGCGTGCAGCGGGCGTGGATCGCCGAGGACGTCCCGCAGTGCGGCTACTGCCAGTCCGGCCAGATCATGGCCGCGGCGGCGTTGCTGCGCCGCACGGCCCAACCGACGGACGCCGATATCGATGCGGCCATGACCAACATCTGCCGCTGCGGAACCTACCAGCGCATCCGCGCCGCGATTCATCGTGCGGCAAAGGAGGCCTGATGGATCGCCGGCACTTCCTGCACGTAACGGGGGCTGTTGGACTCGTGATCGCTTTCCGCGTTCCCGGCAGGCGCGGCGCTGTTCCCTTCGCGCCCAACGCCTGGCTGCAGATCGGCACCGATGACATCGTGACGCTGACGATCGACAAGTCCGAAATGGGCGAGGGGAACCACACCGCGCTCGCGATGCTGATCGCCGAAGAGCTGGACGCCGATTGGACCAAGGTGAAGATCGGCGCGGTGCCCGATAATCCGGCGGCCTGGTCGCGCCGCATGTCGACCGGTGGCAGCACCAGCGTACGAACTTCCTGGGACATCCTGCGCAAAGCCGGCGCGACTGCACGCGCCATGCTCGTCGCCGCCGCCGCACAGACCTGGGGCGCCGAACCCTCGGCCTGCAGCACTCAAAACGGCACGGTGAGTCATTCGGGCACGAGTCATCGGCTGACGTACGGCCAGCTAACCCAGAAAGCCGCAACCCTCCCTGTGCCCGAAAACCCGCCGCTCAAGGACCCGAAAGACTTCCGGCTCCTGGGCAAGCGGACTCACCGGCTGGATACGCCGGAGAAAGTGAACGGCACCGCCCAATTCGGGATCGACGTCCGTATGCCCGGGATGCTCGTTGCGAGCATCGAGCGGTCGCCGGTATTGGGCGGGACGGTGAAAAGCGTCGATGCCACACGCGCCAAGACCCTACCCGGCGTGCGGCACGTCGTCCAGCTCGAGGCCACACCGTGGACCGGCGTGCAAGGCGCGTGGGGCGTCGGCACCGCGAGCGGCGTCGCCGTCGTCGCGGACACGTATTGGCAGGCCGTGCAGGGACGCCAGGCGCTCCAAGTCACGTGGGACGAAGGACCCAACGCTGCGCTCGGCGGCATCCCAGGCAAACTCGCCGCGCTAGCTGGGGAAGCGGGAGTGACTGCAAGATCCGTCGGAGATGCAGTCGCCGCGCTGACCGCGGCGGCGAAGAAGATCGAAGCCGTCTACGAAGTCCCCTTCCTGCATCACGCCACCATGGAGCCGATGAACTGCACCGCGCACGTGCGCGCCGACGGGGGGGGCTGCGACGTGTGGGCGCCGACGCAAAATCAGACCCGTGGCCAGGAGGTCGCCGCGGAGGCTGCGGGCCTACCAAAGGAAAAGGTCCGCATCCACACCACGCTGCTGGGGGGCGGCTTCGGGCGGCGGCTCGAGTCTGATTACGTCGCGGAAGCGGTGCGCTTGTCGAAAGCGGTGGGCGCGCCGGTCAAAGTGATCTGGTCACGCGAAGACGACACGAAGCACAGCTTCTATCGTCCCGCGACCTACAACCGGCTCGCCGCCGGACTCGACGCGCAGAACAAACCGATCGCCTGGACGCATCACATCGTCGCCCCGCCGATACTGCTCAAGTTCGGTCCGCTGCAAAATGGGATCGATGCGACGCTGATCGATGGCGCGGCGGACGTTGCGTACGCGTTCCCGAACGTGTTCGTGGATCAGGTCGCCGCCGACTTGCCGGGGATCCCGCTCGGATTCTGGCGCTCGGTGGGGGCATCACAGAATGCGTTCGTCGTCGAATCGTTCATGGACGAAGTCGCGGCCGCGGCGGGTCGCGATCCGTACGAGCTGCGCCGCGAGCTGTTGCAATCGAAGCCCCGCCACCTTCGCACCCTCGAGCTGGCAGCGACGAAGGCAGGCTGGGGCACTCCGCTCCCCGCGGGACGTGGGCGCGGCATTGCCATCGCTGAATGGGAACCGACGGTGTGCGCCGAGGTCGCCGAAGTTTCCGTGGCGCCGGACGGAACGGTGCGGGTCCATCGCGTGGTCTGCGCGGTCGACTGCGGCCCGGTCGTGAACCCCGATACGCTCGAGGCGCAGATGCAGGGCGGCGTGGTGTTCGGACTGTCGGCCGCCCTGTATGGAGAGATTACGATCGAGAACGGCCGGGTGAAGCAGGGCAACTTCAACGATTACCCGGTGCTGCGGATGCCGGAGATGCCGCTCGTCGAAGTGCACATCGTGCCCAGTACGGACGCGTTGGGGGGGATCGGCGAGCCCTCGGTTCCACCCATCGCCCCCGCGGTGTGCAACGCGATCTTCGCGGCGACCGGCAAGCGGATTCGGAAACTGCCGATTGGGAAGGTGACGTAGGAGCCCGGAGCGAGGAGCCGGGAGCTGGGGTCGGAATATCCGGCTCCCGGCTCCCGACTCCCGGCTCCTAGCTCCTATTTCAGCGCCGCAACCAACCCCGCATGATCGGACGGCCAGATCGGGTACGCCGGCCCGGGTAGCCGGTCCGCCGGCACGTTGCCGAAGCGATCGATGGAGCCCCGAGCGAACCCGCGCGTCCAGATGTAGTCGATGCGCTGATCGAAGTCAGCGACGTGATCCGAGAGGTCAGCCACGTGGCAACAGGTCAAACCCTCGGCCCCTGCCCCCGGATGCATCGCGGTCCACGTATCGGTGTAGCCCGCGCCCGCCAGCACGCCGTACATCGGCGAGCCGGGCCTGTCGTTCAAGTCGCCCATCAGCACCACATGATCGCTCGACCCGAGCGCTCCCACCATCTCGCCCACCTGCGCGGCGCGAATCTGCTCCAGCAATCCCGGCGGCGCACCTGCGAGATTCGCTTCGGTGTGGGCGCTCGCGAAGGTGTAGGACTGCCCTTCGATAGTCGTGCGGGCAAACACCCAGCCGCGGATCAGCACGACGCCAGCGGCGACCTGACCCAGGTTCACGGAGAAATCCTGACCGCTGGCCTGATCGACGGTCGCCCGATCGACATCGATCAGCAGGGCGTCGTGGTCCCTGAGGCGAACCAACCCGGAGACCAGGTTGACGTTGATGTTGTCGGATGTCGCGGCGACCTGGTAATGCAGACCGCGCGCGGCCAGCGCGGCCTCAAGCATGGCCAGGAAGTCCTGGTCTACGACGAGCGGGACGCCCAGCGGACGCAGATCGACATTGATCTGCGACACTTCCTGCAGGCCCACCGCGTGTGGCCGCCCACGCGCGATCCGGTCGGCGATCGCCTCGGCACGCGCCGGAAAATCGGTCTTGCCAACGGTCTCGATCGCGAACAGGAGCGCCGGGAAGTCATCGCCCGGATCCGGCGTTCCCAGCGCCCGAATCACCAGGTCGACGTCCGCGCCAACGTACAGGTTTTGCGTCATCACAACGATATCGGAGGAGTTCGCGCTCACGCGTTGCACCGAGCTGGGCGCAGGCGTGTTGTCAGGCTCCTGGAACGGATTGTCGTTGCATGCAGCAACAAAGAGCACAGCAATGGAAAGGGAATACAGGCGCGTCATAAACGGACTCCGGGTTGAAGACTGAACGTCGTGATCGGCGTATCAGCATTCCTGGAGCCCGTCAAGCGTGTGTCAAGGTTTGGCCAGACCGGTGCGGGGATCGATCTCGCGCACGCCCCGCAACACCATGATGCGGAAATGAATGCGCTGGATCTTCGTCCAATAGCCCTCCAGCGCGCGCGACTCGAGCGCGACGGCAGCGCGCCGCGTGACGCCCGGCGGCGGTGGCACGAGTGCCGCGAGCCGGTCGTACACGACCCCGCGCAGCGACGGATCGACGCGCTGCAGCAGATGCCAGAGCGAGAGCGCATCCTGCGGGCGCGCCA
>Ga0210382_10000777_pt1 | contig 10913 bp, 11 predicted proteins | sample PLMedo_FD_155452 | JGI IMG/M metagenome (GOLD analysis project Ga0210382, IMG submission 155452) | Groundwater sediment microbial communities from an aquifer in East River, Colorado, USA - PLM0_60_coex redo | ecosystem: Environmental > Terrestrial > Soil > Riparian zone | place: USA: East...
CAACATGAAGGTGTGCCTCGAGGCCGCGGGCTCGTCTCTGAAGAACGTGCTGAAGTGCACCATCTACATCACCAACAGCGCGTACTTCGACGAGGTGAACCAGGTCTACCGCCGCTACTTCACCAAAGACCAGCCGGCGCGCGTGTTCTGCGTCGTCGGCTCGTGGCCGAAGAAGTTCGACGTCGAGATCGACTGCATCGCCCTGGTCGACGACGAATGAAGAAAACTACCGCACTGCGCCGGCTGCTGAAGAGAAAGGATTTCGTCTACATGCCGGTGGCGTATGACGCGCTCGGCGGACGGCTGCTGCAGAGCCTCGGCTTCGACTGCGTCTACACCGGCGGCTTCGTCACCGGCGCGTCGCGCTGCACCTCGGAGCCGCTGCTCACCATGGACGAGCAGCTGCGCGTCGCGGGCGACGTGGCGGCGGCGATCGACATTCCGCTCGTCGTCGACGGCGGCGCCGGGTTCGGCGAGCCGCTGCATACCATGCGCACGGTGCACGAGTGCATCCGCGCCGGAATCGCGGGCGCGCACATCGAGGACCAGCTCTATCCCAAGCGCGCCCACTACCACAAGTACGTCGCGCACGCGGTGCCGCGCAAGGAGTTCGCGGCCAAGATCGCCTTCGCCTGCCGGCAGCGCGACCGGTCGGACGCTGACTTCGTCGTCATCGCACGCACCGACACCTGCCGCTTCGAGGGCCTGAAGGAGGCGGTGGCCCGCATCAACCTCGCCGCCGACGCCGGCGCCGACATGGGCCTGATCTTCCCGCGCGATGCCGATGAGATGAAGAAGGCGCCGAAGCAGGCGCGCATCCCGCTCGTCTACGTCATCAGCCGGGGCAATCGCGACGGCCGGCCGCTGCCCACCGCGGCCGAGCTCGCCGACATGGGCTACAAGGCGGCGATCGACGCGCTCACCTATCTCCTCGCGAGCTTCCACTTCGCCAAGCTCGCCTACCGGGAGATCAAGCGCACCGGCGGCTACACCGGCCTCACCAGCGACGAGTGCGTGGCCGCGCGCCAAGAGATCGAGACACTCGTCGGACTGGACGAGTTCTACGAGATCGAGGAGCAGACCGTCGAGAAGAAGAAGTGGGGGAAGCGCTGAGCCTGCCGCACCGCCGGTTCAACCGGCCGGCGGCGGCCTGCCATCGGACGGTCCTTTCAGCTCGACCGTATTTCCCTCCGGGTCCGTGAGGTAGATCGAGATACCGTTGCCCTCCGCGCCGTAGCGCTCGCGAATTGGGCCAAGGGCAACGTTATGCCGCTTCAGGTGAGCGACGATCGCTTCCTGATCGAACGGTTCGACGCGAAGGCAAAAATGGTCGAGGTTGAGACCGCCCGCCGCCGGCGCGGGAATGCCTCGCTTGTCCACTTCGACGAGGTCGATGATTGACTCGCCGACGCGAAGATGCGACATGCCGAACTTGGGTCGATACGCGATATGTTCCGCGCCCAGCACGTCACAGTAAAAAGCGCGCATGGCATTGATGTCCCGGACTCGCAGAACTAGGTGGTCGATCTTGCGAATCTGAATCTTTGCCATCTCGCATCAGCCTGGGTCGGACAAAGGAAGCCTATATCATCGCATTGTCCCCTTCAGGAAAGACCGAGCGATGAAGATCTGGTACCAGAGTCTGTTCGACGCGGGCCGCGTACCCGCCTATTTCGAAGGCGTCCGCAAGAGAGTTGCCACGGTGGCGCGTCCCGGCACGGAGGTCCACCTGCACGCCATGCCGGAAGGTGTGTACGGGGGACGTACGCCGGCCGAAGCGGTGGTCTACCCCTACATCGCGTCGCTGCACGCGCAGCTCATTCTCGAGAACGCCTTGCGCGCGGAGGCGGAAGGCTACGACGTCTTCGCGCTCAGCTCGGTGCAGGACCCGGCGCTCGAGGAGGCGCGCTCGCTGCTCGACATCCCGGTGGTCGGGTACGGCGAGGCGGCGATGCATTTCGCCTGCCTGCTCGGCAGCCGCTTCGTGATCATCGCGTTCGGCGAGCGCTTCGATCAGATGCTGGACGTGCGGGTGAAGCGGCTCGGGCTTTCCGAGCGCGCGCTGCCGACGATGCTGATGGAGCGCACGAGCTTTGCCGACGTAGGCCATGCGCTCGACGATGCCGCCGCGCTCGTCGACCGCTTCTCGCTCACCGCCAGGAAAGCCATCGCGCTCGGCGCCGAGGCCATCATCCCGGGCCAGCTCTATCTAAGCGAGGCGATCGCACGCGCCGGCGTGACGCGCATCGACGAGGTGCCGATCGTCGACGGCCTCGCCGCTTTGGTAAAGATGGCCGAAGCCATGGCCGACCTGAAGAAGCTTGGCATTTCGGTCACGCGGCGGGGCTACACCCATGCGCGCCCTCCGAAGGACGTGCTCGAACACGCCCGCAAGTTCCACAAGAGAATCGAGACCTGAGGAGGTTGTCGCAGTGCTGAAGCAATGTCTTTTCGCCATCGCGCTCATCCTCACGAATAGCGCGCTAGCACAGAGCTTCGCGTCCAAGCCGATCCGGGTCGTCGTGCCATTCCCGCCCGGCGGCGGCACGGACATCGTCGCGCGCACGGTGACGCCGAAAATGGCGGAGATCCTCGGCCAGCCATTCATCATCGAGAATCGGGCCGGCGCCGGCGGCAACATCGGCACCGAGGCGGCGGCCAAGTCGCCCGCTGACGGTTACACGCTGCTCGTCGCGAGCGCTTCCACCGCGATCAACACCACGCTGATACCGAATCTGCCGTGGGATCTTTCGCGCGATTTCGCACCGGTCGTGCTGATGGTGGTGAACAACCATCTCCTCGCCGCGCATCCCTCCCTGCCCGCCAACAACGTGCAAGAGCTGCTCGTGCTCGCAAGAGCGAAGCCCGGCTACATAACGTACGCCTCCTACGGCCCGGGCAGCTCCGCGCATCTTACCGCTGAGCTATTCAAGCTCATGGCGGGCGTGGACCTGCTGCACGTGCCCTACAAGGGCGCTGCACCAGCGGTCAATGACCTGCTCGGCGGGCAAGTGAACATCATGTTTGCCGACGTCGCGGCCCTGCTGCCGCACATCAAGTCCGGCAAGCTGAAAGCGCTCGGCATCGCCGCGACGAAGCGCTTCGAGGGCCTGCCCGACGTCCGGACCATCGCCGAGTCGGGCGTGCCCGGCTTCGAGGCCGGCGGCTTCCTTGGGCTGGTCGCGCCCGCCGGCACGCGGCGCGCAGTCATCAACGCGCTCAACGCAGCCGCGCAGAAGAGCCTGGCGATGCCTGACGTTCGCGAGCGGCTGATCGCGCTCGCGAGCCCGCCCGTCGGCGGCACGCCGGAGCAGTTCGGGCAGCACATCAAGCGGGAAATAGACAAATGGGCACGCGTGATCCGGGCGGCCAACATTAAGCCGGAATAGCCGGCTTCCGGCGCCGCGTCGGGGCGACTTGGTTTGCGAGCACCCGGTCGCTTGTTGGTACGTGGCGCCCTTGGTTCAACATTGACTCTGAGCGCTGAGCCGCGCTGAAATGGCGCGGAAGATGCGGGCGCCCAGATTTTTTCCGTATTTTTTCCGTACGCGGGAAGCGCTACTTTGTACCGCGCGGCAGATCGATGACGCCGAAGCGGAACGCATCTACGAAAAGACCGCTACGCAATCATCTCCAGCGCGATCTTGGCGAGCGGCGAGCGCGCATCGGCGAGAGTTTCGATGATCTCGAAGTGGTTCATGCCTTTGCCTACGTGCGCAGGCGCCTTCAGCTTTTCAGCGAACTCGCGCGACTGCCGGGCGAATTCGGCGCTCTCCTTTTCCGCCCATGCCACCGTTACGGGGCAGCGGATGCGATCGGTGTGCCGGATCGGGCTGTATTCATGCTCGAGGCGCTCGTCCAGGCGCACGTACTCGTTGCGCGCGCTCAGCCGTACTGGCAGCAGGTCGTAGATGCCGGAAACAAGCAGTGCACTTTTTACAACACTGCTTTTTGTGAGAGCGCAGGCTGCCAGATGCGCGCCGGAGGAATGCCCGCACAGGAAAACATTTTCGGAGAGATTCGATGCGACCCATTCGATCGCGCGGCACACCTGGCCGACCATTTCCGGCAGCGTCACGGCCGGCAGCAGCGCGAAATCGAGCGCCACGTACGCCGCGCCGGCGTGGATGAAGGTTTCGGCGGCGAACGCGTTCTCCCGCTTCGACTGGCGCTTCCATGCCCCGCCGTGCACGAAAACCAGAGCCTTGCGCGTCGAAAACCCATAGACATCCAGCGTTTCGGCCGCGCCGGGGCCGTAGGCATAAGTCCCGGGCTGGCCGAGGCGCGCTCGTACTTCGTCGCTCGCCTCCCCGAAGCGCCGGATGATGTCGTCGGCGTGCGGCACCCAGGCGCGCTGCTCGTACTGCGCATCGAGCGCGATCTGGTCGTAGTCCCGGAATACCTTCTTCACGTCAGAACAGGATCGCGATGCCGTCGAGCTCGCCTTCGGAGTTCACGAGGTCGACTCGCTTGCGGGCGATGCGCAGGCCGGCTGGCGTGCGGCGCAGGCGATGCTCGACGAGCGCGCCCCAGACGCGCTGGCGCTCGGTCCGGAATTCGACCAGCGTCAGCGTGGAAGCGACCAGCAATTCCGGTTCATCTTCTTCAAGGACGAGAATATTGCCCACCTGGTGCACGGTGCGCGCGAGCGGCAGGCGCGCGTGGGCACGGGGGTGGCGCGCCTGCTTCACGCGCAGCCCGAGGAGCGTGCGGTCGTCGTGGATGATCGAGCTTGTCTCGAAGGGGTCCTTCTGGCCGTGCTCGAGCGGCACCCAGTAGGTCGCGTCGTCGGTGAACAGCTCCAGCCAGGCCTCGTACTGCTGCGTGTCGAGCAGGCGCGCCTCGTGGTAGAGAAACTGCTCAACGTCCATTCATGTAATCCAGCCAGGCGCGGAACTGCGCCCGGATGTAGACCTCGCTGGTGCCGGTGGCGCCGCGGCGTGTCCCGTCCTGCTCGTCGATGTCGCGTCCTGCGCCGCGCGCAATGTACACCCACTCCGCGGCGCCGGAGGAAAGCCCGCGCTGCACGCGCTCGTAGACTTCCAGGTCGTCGGTGAGCACCCAGGAGGCGGTGCCGTTCACCACGTTGGCGAACGCCACCGTGTCGCGGAACATCTGCGGCGGGGCGTCCTTCATGCGCAGGGAGTAGGTGTAGACGACGGTGCGGTCCACCGCGAGCGGCTGCACGATGCGCAGCTGCCTGAACTGGCTCATGAACGAGCAGTTCGGATAGAGGATGGTATTCCAGAGCGTCACGCCCAGAATGCGATCGGCTTCCGTCTCGCCCTGCCGCGCCGCGAGGCGCGCGCGGTACTCCTGGAACGCGGGATTCCCCATTGCCGCGACCAGGCGGTTGTCGTCGTGGTAGTCCCCCATGTAGCCGTGGCCGCGCGCCGTGGTCCACAGCCCGATCGCCTCCCATACCGGCTCGGGCATCGCGTTCTGCCGCATCTGGCGGATCGCGATGTCGCGGTAGCTCTCCTCGCCCGGAGGTCCAGGCTCGGGCGCGCCGCGCGACGCGGCGATCGACGAAGCGTGCACCTGCGCCGGGTGAATGCCGTCGAGGTGGTTCTCCAGCATCAGCTTCCAGTTGCCGTGGTACACGTGCTTGAAGACGCCGCCCGCGACTTCCAGCTCGCCGCCCGGGGCGCGGTCGACGAGATCGTCGAGGGAGCTCTTTGCCGGCCCGAGGAACTCCTCCAGGTTGGCGCCAGCGGCGGCTCGGGAAGCGAAGATGAAGCCGCGGTAGGTCGAAACCCGAAGGACGCGGCGCAGGCCGAGCTCCCCGGTCTTGTCGGACGCATAACCCGAAGGCACGGGCACCGAGCGCAGGCGGCCGTCGGTGTCGTAAGTCCAGCCGTGATACGGGCACACAAAGCTGCTGGCGTGACCGCGTCCCTCGGCGCACACGATGGCGCCGCGGTGCATGCAGCGGTTGATCAGCACGCGCACCGAGCCGTCGCCCTGGCGCGCGACGATCACCGGCTCGCGGCCCATGCGGGTGGTGAAGTAATCGCCCGGCGCGGCGATCTGGCTTTCATGCCCGAGGATCAGCCAGGCGCGGCCGAAGATGCGCTCCATCTCGAGCTCGAAGATCGCCGGGTCGGCGTACACCGAGCGATGCACCCGGTCGGGCTGCACCAGCAGCGCGAGTTGTTCGTTGCTCAGACCCAGACCTGCAGCACGTAGTCGTACGCCGCCTGCGCGTTGGTCATGTCGACGCGCTGCAGCTTGATGCGGAAGCCGTCCTTGGTCTTCTTCAGGTGGTGGGTGTAGGAGCCGGCGAAGTGGCGCACGTCGTCGCGGCGCAGCTCCATCATGTGAAAGCGCGAGCGCACCTCGATTTCGCCTTTTGGGGAGCTTTTTTGAATGACAACATTGGAGACGACGTGGTTTGTCCCCCACAGCGGCCGCTGCGACCAGGCGTCGGGATGCAGCACCCGCTTCATGCGCACGTTCATCAGGTTGCGGTCCTCGGCGAAGATCGACGGCACGCCGTCCCAGTGCTTGTGCGACGGGTCGGCGGGCATCCAGTACACGCCGTCCGGGGCGAACAGATCGATCCAGTCCTGCCAGCGCTTGCCGTCGAGCAGATCCGCCTGGCGGTAGAGAAACTGCTCGACCTCGTGCTGCTTCTTCATGCCCGCATGTACTTCGCCCAGGCCTGCATCTGGTTGCGCATCGGCGCTTCCGAGGTGCCGCAGTTCGGCGCGGTCTCGACCGTGCCGTCCTTCTCGATGTCGTGGCCATGGTGGCGGCCGAAGCTGACCCAGTCGCCGCCGTCGGAGGCGAGGCCCTGGTGGCATTTCCAGAAGTTCTCCAGGTCGTCGGCGTTGATCAGCGTTGCCGGCGAGTTCACCAGGTTGTAGTAGGCGAGCGAGCGGCGGTAGATCGGCTCGGGCGCGCCCTTGAGGCGGAAATGCCAGATCTCGGTGAGCGTGCGGTCGACGCCCAGCGGCCGCACGGCGCGCAGCTGCTGCAGCGGCGATTGCACCGACAGCCCGGGATAGATCAGGACGTGGTGGATGTTGACCGCGAGGATCTCCTCTGTGCGCTTTTTGCCGTACGCCTTGTGCATGACTTTCTCATAGGCGAGCGTGTCGGGATCCTTCGGCCTGAGGCCCATGTAGCCGGTGAGGATGCAGTGGCCGTACGGGTAGTTGAGCGTCTGGAAGTTGTCCCACTTGTCGATCGTCACCGTCGCGAACGCCGAGAGCATGTGGTAGGACAGCGGCGCTTTGCCGGTGCGCTTCTCGATCTGCTTTTCGACCTCGTGCGCGGCGCGGCCGGTGGACTGGTGCACCACCGAGGGATGCAGGGCGTCGAGCTGGTTCTCGAGGAAGATCTTCCAGTTGGAGTGCTGGATGACGCGGAAGCAGTTGGGCACGATCTCGACTTCGCCCGCGGGCGCGCGGTCGCACATGTCGTCGAAGGCGACGCGCGAGGCGCCGAGGAACTCGGCGAGCGCCGGGCCGTCCTTCGCCAGGCTCGCGAACACGAAGCCGCGGTAGCTCTCGACGCGCGCCGCGCGCTTCATGCTGCAGTCCGGGTTGTCGCGGCCATAGCGGGTGCCGGCGTAGCCCGACTCCATCATCGGAATCGAGCGCAGCCTGCCGTCGTGCTGGAAGGTCCAGGCATGGTAGGAGCAGCGGAAGAACTCGCCGGCGTTGCCGTGGCGGTCGCCGCACATCATGTTGCCGCGGTGGGGACAGCGGTTGTAGAGCACGCTGATCCCGCCGTCCGCGGCGCGCACCATCAGCATCGGCTGGCGGCCGATCTGCACGGTGTAGTAATCGCCTGGCTTCGGCACCTGGCTTTCGTGCCCGCAGTAGATCCATACCTGCTCGTGGATGCGCCGCATCTCGAGCTCGAAGATCTCGGGGTCGGTGTACACCTCGCGCCGCACCCGGTCGGGCTCGACGCATTTCGCAAGGTCCGGGATTCGCTCTTGAAGCATGGTCGATCTCCTCGGCCGAAATGATAATCTAGCCGCCGCACAGGAGGAGACCCCGATGTTTCGCAATCTCGCCTTTCTAACCCTCATCTCCCTATCGGCAGCAGCAGTTGCGCAGACCCCGCTCCGGGTGAAGATGTTTCCCGGTGCCCAGGCGTTGCCGGTCATGGCGGCGGCGTCCCAGGGCATCTTCGAGCGCCATGGCCTGAAGGTGGAAGTGCTGTTCACCGTCAATTCGCAGGAGCAGCGCGACGGCCTCGCCGCCGGCGAGTTCCGGATCGCGCAAGCCGCGGTGGACAACGCGGTGGCGATGGTCGAGCTCGCCGGGCACGACGTGGTCATCGTCACCGGCGGCGACAGCAGCATGAACGAGTTCTTCGTTCAGCCCGACATCGGCTCGTACACTGACCTCAAGGGTCACATGCTGCTGGTCGATGCCCCCAACACCGCCTATGCGCTGCAGTTGAAAAAGATCCTGCTGATGAACGGCCTGAAGGAAGGCGCCGACTACAGGATCCATCCGGTCGGCGGCACGTTCCTGAGGCTGAAAGGCATGCGCGAAAACAAGGACTACAAGGCGGCGATGCTCAATCCGCCGTTTTCGGTGGATGCGAAGGCGGCCGGGCTGAAGAGCATGGGCCGCGCGATCGATCTCATCGGCCCCTACCAGGCGAGCGGCACCTTCGTGCTGCGCAGCTGGGCGAAGGCCAACGCCGACACGCTCGAGCGCTACATCGCGGCGCTGATCGAGGGCTACCGCTGGGCCGTTTCGCCGGCCAACCGGGAGGCAGGCACCAAAATCCTCGTCGAGCGCCTCAAGGTCACGCCGGAAGTCGCTGCGCGCACCTGGGAACTGATGACCGATCCGAAATTCGGCCTGGCGCGCGACGCGCGCTTCGACATGCAGGGCTTCAGGAACGTGCTTGCATTGCGCGCCGAGATCGAGGGCAGCTGGGGAGGCAAGCCGCCGGCGCCGGAGCGCTACGTCGATCTTTCGTACTACGAGAACGCCTTGAAGAAGCTCGTGCCGTAAGTCGCGGCCTCGAAGGCGCAGACTGCGCGGCCCAGCCGCTCGAGATCGCGAGGCGGCACATCGGGGTGCACCGGCAGATACACCACGCTCTCCATGGCGCGCGCCGCTTCCGCGGCAGGCGGCCGCCCCGGCGGTGCCAGGACGACATACAGATTCGATGCGCCGCGGGTCGCATCGAAGCCGCATTGCCACAGCCGCCGCAGCAGCTCGCCAGGAGACGATGAGCGAATCGGGAACACCCAGTGCGTGTGGCACAAGGCTCGCTCGCCCGGACGCTGTACGCCGGGGAGGTAATTGGCGGCGGTCCTTGCCGAAGCGATGCGCATGGCGATGCTGCGCGCGTCGAAGCGCACCAGCCTGCGCCGCAGGAGCGCCAGCAGCGCGTAAGTCGGCCTTTGCCGGATCGCCCGGAACAGCTCCATGCCTGCAAAGCTGCGCGCCGCTTGCCCGATGATCGCGTCGTGGCTGGTTTGCAGCAGGGAACAGGAAGCCGCGAACAGCCCGTAGGGCAGGCGGTAGGAAAGTGCCTTTAGCGCGGCGCACTTCATGAGCTTGCGCACGTAAGCCGCGCGGCGCTGCGCGGGATACTTGCGCTGGCTGGCTAGCATTGCGGCGCGCAGGCCGGCATCGCTGACACGCAGCAGCGCGCCACCCAGCGCGGTCGCCGTCTTGATCGGCCCGAAGCTGAACAGGCTCACGTTGCTCTGCGCAGATCCGCGGTAGCCGTCCGCCGCAAACGCCTGCGCGCAGTCTTCGATCACAAGCAGTCCGTGGCGGCGCGCGGCGGCGCTGATCGGCTCCATGGCCATGCGGCTGCCGAACAGATGCGCCACCACGATCGCCTTGGTGCGCGCAGTGACATGCTCGGAGATCAGCTCGGCGCGAATCGACAGGCTGGCCATGTCGAGATCGATCGGCACCGCCACCAGGCCGTGGCGCTCGATGATGCGGACCATGTCGCCGATGGTGATCGCCGACACCAGGATCTCGCTTCCCGCAGGCAGCGCGAGCGCCGCGAGCAGCAGGTCGAAGCCGGTTCGCACCGACAGGCAGGCGATTGCATCGCCGGCCGGTGACCAGGCCGCTTCGAGTCGCTTCTGCGCGGCCTGCGCATCTCCGGGCAGCAGGCAGGCGCCGAGGCCGAACGCGATATCGGTCCAGCCGATGTCGAGCTTTTTACGCACGATCATGTGCCTTAGTATCACACGCCATGAAAGTCATCGACGTCCATACCCACATGCTGAATGAAGCCTGGCTCAGGCTTCTGAAAAGGCATGGCGGTCGCTACAAAGTAAAGAAGGTCAAGGGAGGGCAGACCGGGATCCACCGCGACGGCGCGCCCTTCATGACGCTCACACCCGGCATGCTCGACTACCCCGCGCGCATCCGGGCGATGGACGAGGCCGGCGTCGACATCGCCATCGTCACGCTCACCAGCCCCAATGTCTACTGGGGCTCCGCGAAAATAAGTTTATTTGCTTCAAAACTAATAAATGACGACATGGCCGCCCAGCAGAGGCGCTACCCGGAGCGGATCCGCTTCATGTGCTCGCTGCCCTGGCAGCACGCGAAGCTCGCCCTCGCCGAGCTGAAGCGCGCCTGCGACGAGCTCGGCGCGGTGGGCGTGATGGTGCTGGCGAACATCGACGGCGCCTCGCTGACAGACAAGATTTTCAGCTCTATCTGGCGGGAGATCGACCGGCGCGGCCTGCCGGTGCTGGTCCATCCCACCGCGCCGCCGGGCACGAAGGAGCTCGATGCCGCAAGCTACAACCTGATCGCCTCGGTCGGCTTCATGTTCGACACCTCGCTCGCGGTGAGCCGCATGATCTTCGACGGTTTCTTCGACCGCTACCCGAACCTGAAGCTGATCGCTGCGCACGGCGGGGGCGCGCTGCCTTACATCGCCGGCCGGCTCGACATCTG
>Ga0210382_10000778_pt1 | contig 10911 bp, 9 predicted proteins | sample PLMedo_FD_155452 | JGI IMG/M metagenome (GOLD analysis project Ga0210382, IMG submission 155452) | Groundwater sediment microbial communities from an aquifer in East River, Colorado, USA - PLM0_60_coex redo | ecosystem: Environmental > Terrestrial > Soil > Riparian zone | place: USA: East River...
GCCGCAGTGGGTCGACGAGCTGCTGCTGCAGAGCTTTCTCAATGTCGGCTATCCGCTCGCGCTGGTCGCGTTCGGCGTGTGGCGCAGCGTCGCGGGGCCGGTGCTGGACAGCGAGACGGGCGAGCCGATCGCGCATCCCGACTGGGAGCGCTGGACCAAGCGCGGCGTCGAGGCGTGCGCTGAGGTGTACGGGCGGACGTTTCACAAGCTGATGCTCAACTTGCGGGGGCTGCATCCGGCGATCGAGCCCCTCGTGGTGGTGGACGCGTACGGGAAGATTCTGGGGAGACCGGGATTGGATTCGAAACGACGCGAGCTGTGTACGCTGGCGGCGATTGCTATGCAGAATGCGCCGAGGCAGTTGCACGCTCACCTTCGTGGGGCGTTGAATACGGGGTCGAGCCGAGACGAGGTGGATGAGGTGATTGCGATTGTGGAGACGGATCTCACGAAGGAGCGGGCGTTGAAGCTGTGGGAGATGTGGGCGGATGTGAGGGAGCGAGCTCTAGATGGGCGGTGATTCTCTGACCCCGGGCGCAAGCCCGGGGATTAACAGGAGCTCGAGGTCGGTGTCTTTTTCCCCGGGCTCGCGCCCGGGGTCAGTCAGACATCGATGTTCATAGACAGAGTAATCGTCCAGGTGGCCGCAGGTACGGGCGGCTCCGGGGCGAGTTCATTTCGTCGCGAGAAGTTCGTGCCGAAAGGCGGGCCTGACGGTGGCGACGGCGGTGTGGGCGGCAGCGTCTACGTCAAGGTTGACCACAATCTCGGAACTCTGCTGGATTACAGGTACCACACGCACTGGACAGCAGAGCGCGGCCAGCACGGCAAAGGCAAGAACATGAGCGGCAAGTCGGCGGAGGACGTCTATCTCCCCGTCCCGGCCGGCACCGAAGTCCGCAACGCCGATACGGGCGAAGTCCTCGGCGAGATGATTCACCCCGATCAGGTCCTGCTCGTGGCGAAGGGGGGTCGCGGCGGCCGGGGCAATCAGCACTTCGCTACGCCGACGCATCAATCGCCGCGCGAGTGGGAGCCCGGAGGAGAAGGAGAAGAGCGGCGGCTCGAGCTGGTCCTCAAGCTGATCGCCGACGTCGGCCTGCTCGGCGAGCCCAATGCCGGCAAGAGCACACTGCTGTCGGTCATCTCCGCGGCCCGCCCCAAGATCGCCGACTATCCGTTCACGACACTGGAGCCGCACCTCGGCGTCGTCGGGCTGTCGGACAACCGGTCGTTCGTCGTCGCGGACATCCCGGGCATCATCGAGGGGGCGCACGAAGGGAAGGGGCTCGGCCTGCGCTGTCTACAGCACGTCGAGCGCACCCGCATTCTCGCGGTGCTCATTCCGATGGACAGTCCCGATCCGCAGGCGACGTATGACCTGCTCCGAAAGGAAGCCGCCTCGTATTCCAAGGAGCTTGCGTCCAAGCCGCACGTCGTGGTGCTCACGAAGGCTGACCTGACAGGGGCCCCAGACCCCATTATCCGTACAGAAGCCGGCGCACCGATCGTGACCATATCCGCCGTGGCCCGCCAAGGCATACCGGAATTGTTGGAGCAGTTGTGGAAGACACTGAACTCATCGCCACGCTGACGCTGGCGGGGGTGCAGGGCATCGGTCCGCAGCGGCTTCGCACACTCGTCGCGACATTCGGCAGTGCGCAGGCGGCGCTCGACGCGCCGCAGTCCAAGCTCGCCGCGATCTTCGGCGTCGGACCCGCCGCGGCCACGGCGATCAAGGCCGCATCGGCCGCCGCCGGCCAGCGCGTCCTGGACCAACTGGCGGAGCTCGGGGCAGGGGTGCTGGTCGCGGGCGACCCCGACTTTCCCGCGTCCCTCGAGGAGATCCCCGAGCCGCCGGCGGTGCTCTACGTGTGGGGCGACATCACGCTCCTCGCCCGGCCGTGCGTGGCGTTCGTCGGCAGCCGCGATCACACGACATACGGTGCCGAAGCGGTGTGCATCCTGGCGGGCGCCGTGGCGCAGCGCGCGGTCGTGGTGAGCGGGATGGCGCGCGGGATCGACGCCCTCGCCCACACAGCCGCGTTCGATGCCGGCGGCAAATCGATCGGCGTGCTCGGCAACGGATTCGGCGTCATCTATCCCGCCGCCAATCGCGAGCTGTACGAGCGAATGGTGAAGCACGGCTGTCTCATCACCGAGCATCCGCCGGGCGAGCGGCCGCACCTCGGTTCCTTCTCGCGCCGCAATCGCCTGATTTCCGGGCTGTCGCGCGGCGTCGTCGTGATCGAAGCCGCCGTCGACTCCGGCGCGCTCGTCACCGCGAACTTGGCGGCCGAGCAGGGCCGCGAGGTCCTCGCCGTGCCGGGCCGGATTACGAACCCGACGGCCGCCGGCTGCAACAAGCTGATCCAGCAGGGGGCCAAGCTCGTGCTATGCGCGGCCGACATCTTCGAAGAGGTCAAGCTGCCTTCGAGTGGTCTCCGCGATCTCGGGATCGCGCTCTCGACCCCGGCGCCGCGCGTGCCGCCGATCGATCTGTCGGGACTGCAGCTGACGTTGTGGAGCCGGATGACGACGGAGCCGCAACACGTGGATGCGTTGGTGGTCGCGACACAGACTGGCGCGGCGAATGTGCTCGGCGCGCTGACTGAGCTCGAGCTGCGGGGGCTCGTGAGGCAGGGGCCGGGGATGGTGTTTGGGTTGTGTTGATTCGAGGGGCCGGCTTCCCATCTTGTGACCCCGCGGCGTGGCCGCGGGGTTGGTCGACCCGGAGTGGTTGTGTTTCATGAGCACGATTGGCACAAGGCGTTCGAACTCTACGCGCACATCACGTGGCGGACACGGTGGAGTGAGCACGCTGTCGCAAAGCGCCATGTCGAGATCATTTCGACATGTATCCTGAACGCGGCAACACGTCACAACATGCGCGTTATCGGTCAGGCAGTGTTGATGGATCACGTGCATGTGCTGGTCAGTTTTAGGCCGGACTCGCAATTGGCGTCATTCGTTCGGGACGCGAAGTCCGAGTCCTCGCGACGAGCTGAGACCGTCAGCTGGGGCCGCGGCTATTACGCCGGCTCGGTTTGCCGACGACACATCGCAGCCGTGCGCGCCTACATTGCCCGGCAGCACAGCCATCATCCTGACCTGGTCTCACCAGGGTAGACTAGCCCCGCGCCATGCCGCGGGGTTCAAGAGATTGGAAGCCATGCCGCGGGGTTAACGGATTAGGAAGCCTGCCGTTAGGTTTTCCGAGTGCATCTCTACCTTCACGTCCCCTTCTGCGTGCGTCGTTGTTCGTACTGCGACTTCTCGATCGCGGTGCGCAAACGGATTCCGGTTCAGGAGTACGTTAGTTCGGTGCTGAAAGAATTGAGCTCGGCTGACCCCGGGCCGATGGCCCGGGGTGGGGAGCCATCCACTCTCTACCTCGGTGGCGGCACGCCGTCGTTGTTACCGCCTCAAGCGATCGCCACGTTATTACGCGAACTTCACGGGGGGTCGACCTACCCCGGGGCCACGCCTCGGGGTTCGCGAACCGACCCGGAAGTCACCCTCGAAGCCAACCCCGAAGACGTCACCCCCGACGCCGCGCGCGCCTGGCACGCCGCCGGCATCAACCGCGTCTCCCTCGGCGCCCAGTCGTTCGACGACAAAGTGCTCGAGTGGATGCACCGCTCGCACGACGCGGCGCGGATCGGTGCCGCGGTGCACGCGCTGCGCGGCGCCGGCATCGACAACATCTCGCTCGACCTGATCTTCGCCCTGCCCGACGAGCTGCAGCGCGACTGGGAACGCGACCTCGATATGGCGCTCGCCCTGCGGCCCACGCATCTGTCGCTGTACGGTCTGACCGTCGAGCCGCGCACGCCGCTGGACCGATGGATCTCGCGCGGCGCAACGCATGCGCCGGACGAGGAGCGCTACGCCGAGGAGTACCTGCTGGCGCACAGACGGCTGGCGGCCGACGGCTTTTTCTTTTACGAGGTCTCGAATGCCGCGCGCGACGGCTTCCGGTCGCGCCACAATTCGGCCTACTGGTCGGGGAAACCGTATGTCGGCCTGGGACCCGCGGCACACTCCTTCGATGGCACGACGCGCCGCTGGAACCTGCGCGCCTGGGAGGCCTATCGGCGCGCGATCGCCGAAGGGCGCTCGGCCGTGGAGTCCGAAGAGATGCTGACGGCGGAGCAACGGGAGATGGAGGCCATTTACCTGGGACTTAGGACCGCGGAGGGTTTGCCCCTCGCCGCCGCCTCACCACGCCGCCCCTCGCCGCCGCCTCAATTCGCCGCCCAAGGATGGACTTTCGAGGCGGACGGAAGGCTCAAGTGTACGCCGGAGGGCTGGTTACGATTAGATTCAATCGTGGCCGAATTAATTATGCATTCCGAGACGCACCAATGACGACACCGCTGTCGGACCGCGAGCGCCAAGTTCTCGAGGCCGTCATCGAGACGTACGTGCAAACCGCCGAGCCGGCGGGGAGCCGGACGATCGCCAAGCGCCACCAGCTCGGCCTGTCGCCGGCCACGATCCGCAACACGATGAGCGACCTCGAGGAAAAGGGATACCTCTATCATCCTCACACCTCCGCCGGCCGGATTCCGACCGACCTCGCCTATCGCGTCTACGTCGACTACCTGATGCGGCCGCCCGTCGTCGCCCCCGCAGAGGCGCAGCATCTGCGGGGCGAGCTCGAAGGCCAGCGCGCCGCGGTCGAGACGATTCTGTCGCGCGCCGCGCAGGTCCTCGGCGTGTTGACGAACGAGCTGGGCGTGGCGGTCACGCCGACGATCGACGAAGCGGTCCTCGATCGCCTCGATCTTCTACAAGTGTCGTCCGAAAAGTTGCTGCTCGTGCTCGCGCTGCGCAGCGGCGCGGTGCGGACGATCTTCGTGGAAGTGCCCGCGGAGCTGGCGCCCGACGCGGTGCAGAACGTGACGGTCGTCCTCAACGAGCGCCTCGCCGGACTGACGCTGAAAGAGATCCGGGCGACGCTCGCCGACCGGCTGCGCGACGCGAGCCCGTCGGAGCCGGGGTCGTCCGAGCTGCTCAACATCTTCGTGCAGGAAGCGGACGGCCTGTTCGACGTCCCGATCGCGCCGACGGCCGGAGGCCCGGTGCACCTGGGCAGCACGCAGCTGCTGGCGGGGCAGCCCGAATTCGCGACGCGCGAGCAGCTGCAGGGCCTGCTCGCGGTGACGGAGCGGCGCGACCTGCTGCGCGATGCGCTGACGGCGCGCGGCGGCGAAGGGCTCACGATCACGATCGGCCAGGAGCATGCCGACGCGCGACTCTCGACATTCACCCTGGTCACGTCGACCTACCGCTTTGGACCGCTCACCGGCGTCATCGGCGTGATGGGGCCGACGCGCATGGCGTACGACAAGATCGCCGCGCTCGTCAATCACACGTCGCGGCTCGTGGGGGAGCTGCTCGAATAGCATGAAGCAGGATTTCTACGTCGTCCTCGGCGTGCAACGGGACGCGAGCGAAGCCGACATCAAGAAGGCCTACCGCAAGCTCGCGATGGAGTGCCACCCCGACCGCAACAACGGCGACAAATCGTCCGAAGAGAAATTCAAGCTCGTCAGCGAGGCGTACGAGGTGCTGCGCGATCCCGCCAAACGCACCGCCTACGATCGCTACGGCATGGCGAGCGTTGGCCGCGGGGGGGGGGGCGGCCAGGGTGCCGGGGGGGGCGGATTCAGCTCGATGCATTTCGATCTCTCCGAAGCTCTTATGGTTTTTATGCGGGACTTCGGTATAAGCGACAGCGGAGGTTTTGAGAATCTGTTCGGCGGTGGGCAGGGACGCGATCGGCGCCGCGGACACGACATCAAGGTCGGACTGAAGCTCACCCTCGCCGAAGTCGCCACCGGCACCACCAAGACGGTGCGCATCAAGAGCCTCGAGTCCTGTCCCGAATGTGCGGGCAGCGGTGCCGCGCCCGGGACGCTGCCGGTGCGGTGCGGCACCTGCGGCGGGAGCGGAGAAGTCCGGCACCAGGCACAGTCGCTCTTCGGCCAGTTCCTCACCGTCTCGCCGTGTCCCACCTGCGCCGGTGACGGCACCGTCGTCCCCAGCCCCTGCGACCGCTGCGGCGGCGACGGCCGGGTCAAAAGTGAGAAGACGATCCAGATCGATGTGCCCGCCGGCGTGGCCGATCATCATTATCTGACGCTGCGAGGGCAGGGGGTCCCGGGCCCGCGCAACGGCCCGCGCGGCGATCTCATCGCGGTGCTCGACATCAAAGAGGACCCGCGCTTCGAGCGCCACGGCGACGACCTCGTCTTTGACCTCGGCATCACCTTCACGCAGGCCGCGCTGGGGGCGGAGGTCCAGGTACCGACGCCGTTCGGCCAGACGACGCTGCGGGTCGAGCCCGGGACGCAGACGGGCATGGCGTACCGCCTGCGCGCCAAGGGTCTGCCGCGCCTCGGCGAGGGCGGCCATGGCGACATGCACGTTCGCATCCACGTCTGGACGCCCACCAAGCTGACGGCGGAGCAGCGCAAGCTGCTCGAGAAGCTGAGCGAGGTCGAGGATGCGCCGCCGGAGAAGGAAAGCGGCAAGTTCTGGGATACGATCCGCCGGGCGCTGGGCCAGCTGTGAGCAGCTGCGTGTTCTGTAAGATCGCGGCCGGCGAGATCCCGGCGACCATCGTCAAGCGGGGCGACGGCATGCTCGCCTTCAAGGACCTGAATGCCCAGGCCCCGACACACATCCTGGTCATACCCACGACGCACGTCGGCACGTTAAACGATGTGCAGGATGCCCTCATGCTGGGACGGCTGCTCGCATTCGCCCGAGACGTAGCGCAGGACGCGGGTGTCGCGACGAAAGGGTACCGCGTGGTGGTAAATACCAACCCGGACGGGGGGCAGACCGTGTTTCATCTGCATCTCCATATCTTGGGCGGCAGGCCGATGAAATGGCCGCCCGGATGAACCTGAGGTTGTGGAGGATGGTGGAGGTTGGTGAAGGATGGTGAAGGAAGACAACTTACCTCCACCAACCTCCAGAACCTCCACCAACCTTCACCAACTGTTTCGGCTCAGTTGCGATGCTGATGGGGAACCGCTAAGTTGGTGTGTCTCTAATTACTTACACGGGAGCCCAATGCCGGAAGTCATCATCCACGATGACGAGAGCTTTGAGCGTGCGCTCAAGCGGTTCAAGAAGAAATGTGAAAAAGCAGGGATCCTCGCCGACCTGCGCAAGCACCGTCACTACGAAAAGCCCAGTGAGCGCAAGAAGCGCAAGATGAATGCGGCGCGCCGCAAGAATCGCAGGCCGCGCTACGCGTAAATGGCTGCTCAAAGTTTAGCGGACCGGCTGCGCGCCGCGATGAATGAAGCGAGAAAGCAACGCGATCAGCCGCGCACCCTCCTCCTCTCCACGATCCTTTCAGATATCAAAAATCGGGAAATCGAGCTGAACAAGACTCCCACCGACGACGAGACGGCGGAGGTGTTGCGCCGTGGCGTGAAGCGGCGCCGCGAGTCGGTCGAGGCGTACGAGAAGGTGGGCCGCACCGCAGCGGCCGCCACCGAGACCGCCGAGATCACAGCACTCGAAGCATTTCTACCCGCCGCCGTGCCTCCCGAGGAGATTCGCGTCGCTGTGCGCGAGGCCATAGCGGGTGGGGCGAATGACATGGGCAAGGTGATGGGCGCCGTCATGCCGAAGTTCAAGGGACGCGCTGATGGCAAACTCGTCAATCAGATCGTACGCGAGGAGTTGGCAGGATCGAAGCAGTCTTAGAGACACTGGAATTTCCTCAAGCGCTGGCGCGTGTGGCCGAGCACGCCGCCGGGCCGCTGGGCGCCGCCCGCGTGCGCTCGCGCAGGCCCGAGTACGACCCGGCTGCGATCCGCGCCGCCCTCGCCCAGGTCGCTGAGCTGGCGGCGCTGCTGCTGACCGACGAATCGATCCGCGCCGAGCCGGTTCCCGATATCACGCAGTCGCTCGAGCTGCTCGCCGTCCTAGGCAGTGCGCTCGAGGCGCCGGCGTTCGCCGAGCTGACCGTGGCGCTTGCGGCGATGCGTGTCGTCGCGGCGGATCTCAAGCGGCTGGACACGTCGCACGCCGCACGCCGCACGGCGACTTTGCGTGTCGACCCACCTCCCAAGGAACTCGAAACCAGGCTCGTCCAGTCCATCTCACCAGGCGGTGAAGTGCTGGACGGCGCGTCGAAGGATCTCGCGCGCGCGCGCCAGCGTGTCCGCGCAGCCCGCAAGCACGTCATGGACAAGCTCGGCGCCATTCTGGGATCGCTCGATCAGACCGAGCGCGCGCCCGACGCGGCGGTCACGGTGCGCGGCGGCCGCTACGTCATCCCGATCCGCAGCACGGCGCGCTCGCGGGTGGGCGGCATCGTGCATGACGAGTCGGCGACCCGCGGCACGGTGTTCGTCGAGCCGCCCGAGATCATCGAGCTCGGCAACGAGCTGCGCGCCGCGGAATCGGCCGAGCTGCGCGAAGTGTTGCGCGTGCTGCGCGAGCTGACCGATGTGTTGCGCCCCCAGCGTGCCGCGATCGCCGGAGCCTGGGAGATGTGCATCGCGTTCGACGATCTATGCGCGCGGGCGCGATACGCGGTAGAGGTCAACGGGTTCGTGCCGGAGATCGGCGGCACTCTTAAAATCAAGAATGGCAGACATCCGCTCTTGGTGTCCTCACCCCCTGACCCCCTCTCCGTTCCGGAGAGGGGGAACGATCTGAAGGCGCCGTCCCCCCTCGCCCGAAGGGAGAGGGGGACAGGGGGTGAGGACCAAACGAGCGAGCTGGATGTTGTTATCCCATTCGACCTCGAGCTCCACCCCGACGAATTCACCATCCTGGTCTCCGGTCCCAACACCGGCGGTAAAACCGTTCTTATCAAAGCCGTCGGACTGCTCGCGTTAATGGCCCAGAGCGGCATCGTTCCGCCGATCGGACCGCACTCATCGTTGCCGGTCTTCACCGCGGTGTTCGCCGACATCGGCGACCGTCAGTCGATCGCCGCGAGCCTCTCGACCTTCTCGGCGCACGTCGCCGCATTGCGCGAGATTCTCGCGGGCGCGGGTCCGGGCTCACTCGTCCTGCTCGACGAGATCGGCAGCGGCACCGATCCGGCAGAGGGCGGCGCGCTGGCGGCCGCGACGCTCAAGACGCTTACGCGGCGCCGAGCGATCACGCTCGCCACGACGCACCTCGGCGCGCTGAAGCAACTCGCCGCCGAAACCGTCGGCATCGTGAACGCCTCGCTGCAGTTCGACGCCGAGACGCTCACGCCCACCTACCGGTTGCTGAAGGGTGTGCCCGGCCGCTCATACGGTCTGGCCATCGCACGGCGGCTCGGCGTCGCGGAAGACGTGTTGGCGGAGGCGGAGCGCGGCGTGCCCGACGCCGAGCGTACGCTGGACAAGCTGCTGGCGAGCGTCGAAGCACGCGGCCGTGAGCTCGAAACACGAGCTGCTGATCTCGATACGCGCGCCGCGCAGATCGAGCGGGACCTCGAGAACCTCCAGAACCTCCAGAACCTCGAAACCGAGCTTCAGCTCCGCGAAAAGAGTCTGGACACCGCTGCGCGCGATCGCGCGCGGGCGTATTTGCTCGACGCTCGCAAGACGGTTGAGTCCGCACTGGCCCAAGCGCGCGCGGCGGTCACCGAAGCGACGGCGCGTGAGGCCAGGAGGATGGTTGAAGAAGCGATTGAAAAAACAGGAAAGTTGGAAAGTCGGAATGTTGGAATGAAGGAGCTCAAGGTTGGGGACCGGGTGAAGACCGGGCAGGGCAAGGTTGGTGTGGTTACGGAAGTCCGGGAAAACGGACGCGTCGTGGTCGAGGTCGGAGCGGTGCGGTTGGTGATTGCATCAGATCTTCTCGAGCTCGTGCAGTCACATTCCAACATTCCAACGGTCCCACGTTCCCACGAATGATTCCCGACGACGTCATCGAGCAAGTGCGCGAGGCAGCAGACCTCGTCGGCATCATCGGCGAAACGGTCGAGCTGAAACGCACCGGCGCCGATTACCGCGGCCGCTGCCCCTTTCACGGTGGCACGCATCGCAACTTCGCGGTCATTCCCAAGAAGGGGATGTTCTACTGCTTCGTCTGCCACGAGGCGGGCGACGTCTACACCTTCTTTATGAAGAAGCTCGGCATGGATTATCCCACTGCGGTGCGTGAGGTGGCGCGCCGTGTCGGGATCACGATCCCCGAGCGTTCCGGACCGACCGGGCCCGACCCCCGAGAGCCGCTGTACGCCGCCGTCGCGACCGCCGCCGACTGGTTCGCGCGCCAGCTGCGCGACAGCCCCGAAGCGGAGACGGCTCGTAAGTATCTCGAGACGCGACACGTCACGATGGAGCAGGCGCAGGTTGGGGGCTTGGGATTCGGGCCTAGGGGCACGGGATTGCTCGACGCAATGAAAGGATTGGGGTTGCGGGAAGAAGTGTTGCTCGAGGCCGGGCTGCTCGTTAAACGGGATGATGGCTCGAAGACTCCGCGTTTCAGAGGCCGGCTGTTGTTTCCCATTCATGACCTGCGTTCGAGAGTGGTAGCGTTTAGTGGAAGAGTGTTGGGTGAAGGTGAGCCCAAATACTTGAACACGCCTGAGACGCCGATTTTTCACAAGGGACAGCTGCTCTACAACCTGCACCTCGCCAAGCACGGGATGCGCAAGGCGGAGCGGGCGATTCTGGTCGAGGGGCAATTCGACGTTTTGCGTCTCACGTTGGCTGGTCTGGAGGAAGTGGTCGCTCCCCTGGGCACCGGCCTGACCGACGAGCAGGCCGCCCTGCTGCAGCGCCACGCGCCGCACGTGATTCTGCTGTACGACTCGGACGATCCCGGGCTCCGCGCCACATTCCGCGCCGGCGATGTGCTGCTGCGCCACAAGCTGCGCGTCAGCGTCGCCTCGCTGCCGGAAGGCGAGGATCCGGACACGCTCGTCCA
>Ga0210382_10000779_pt1 | contig 10895 bp, 9 predicted proteins | sample PLMedo_FD_155452 | JGI IMG/M metagenome (GOLD analysis project Ga0210382, IMG submission 155452) | Groundwater sediment microbial communities from an aquifer in East River, Colorado, USA - PLM0_60_coex redo | ecosystem: Environmental > Terrestrial > Soil > Riparian zone | place: USA: East River...
CGGGGAGATCGGCCACGACGCGGACGGAGAATTGAACGGCGAGCTGGTGGATACCGCGCGCAGCCTGGTGAAGCTGCCGCCGCCGCCGAAGCTCGCGGCGGAGGAGATCCTCGCGCAGATGAAGCTCCTGAACGCGGCCGGGCTCACCGGAATCCGCATTCCGGGGCAGTTCCAGTTCGGCGGGAGCGCGATCGAGCCCTACCGCATGTTCCAGCAGCTCAAGGCGCAAGGGAAACTCACCCTTCGCGTCAATTACCTGATGCGCATCTTCGATTATTCGAGTGTGGAAAAGATGCGCGAGACGATCGCCTCGTGGAACGTCAAGCCCGACGAAGGCGACGAATGGCTGCGCATCGGCGGAATGAAGACGCTGGTCGACGGCGGATTCGAAGGCGGGTACATGCGCACGGCCTACGAGGAGCCCTTCGGCAAAGGCGGGAAGTTCAGGGGAATCCAGGTCGTGCCTCTCGCCGATTACGTCGCCGCGGTGCGCGAGCTGAACCGCCTGGGCTGGCGCGTCGCCACGCACGCGGTGGGCGACGCCGCGATCGACCAGGTGCTCGACGCTTACGCCGCGGCAGACCGCGACCGCTCGATCCGCGGCAGGCGCTGGTCGGTCGAGCACTTCTTCATCGGCCGGCCCGACCACTATCCGCGCGTAAAGGCGCTCGAGCTGGTGATCTCGGCTCAGGACCACTTGTATCGCGCCGGCCCGAGCTTGATCAAGTACTGGGGCCGCGAGCGCGCCGAGCAGGTGACGCCGGTGCGGAGTTTCCTCGACCAGGGAATCCTCGTCGCGGGCGGCACCGATTCGCCCGTGATTCCCTACAACCCGTTCTGGGCGATGTACCACTTCATCTCGCGCGAGACGATCTCGGACGGCGTCTACGGCGCCGACCAGCGAATCACGAGGGAAGAGGCGCTGCGCGTCTTCACCATCAACAACGCGACGCTCGGCTTCGAGGAGAACCTGAAGGGCTCGATCGAGCGCGGCAAGCTCGCCGACCTCGTCGTCCTTCCGGCCGATATCCTCACAATTCCCGAGAAGCAGATCGAGGGCCTGAAGCCGGTCGCGACCATGGTCGGCGGGCGCTTCGTCTACAGCGACCCGGCGGCGCGGCTCGAATAGCTGACGGCTGCTGACACAACGCTGTCAGCAGGGCGGCCGCATCCTTTCAGGCGTGCGAATTCCGCACTTCACTCGAAGGAGAAGGGAATAGCGAGGCCATGCGGCGCGCCGATCGCCTCTTCCAGATCGTCCAGTTCCTGCGCGGCCGCCGTCTCACGACGGCGGCGTTTCTGGCGGGGCGGCTCGGCGTGTCGCTGCGCACGGTGTATCGCGATGTGCGCGACCTGTCGCTCTCCGGCGTCCCGGTCGAGGGCGAGGCGGGCGTCGGTTACCGGCTGCGCGCGGGCTTCGACGTTCCGCCGCTCATGTTCACGCTGAACGAGATCGAAGCGCTCGCGGTGGGCGCTCGCATGGTGGAAGCCTGGGGCGGGCCGGTGCTCGCCGACTCGGCGCGCACTGCGATCGAGAAAATCGTCGCGGCGCTCCCCGCCGACCGGCGCATCGCCGTGGAGAAGACGCGCCTCTACGCGCCCGGGTTCCACGTCGACGGCCGGGCCATGCGGCAGCTGGAATCGGTGCGCGAGGCGATCGGTTCGCGCCGCGTGCTGCGCCTCGATTACCGCGACTCGGGCGGAAAGGCTAGCGAGCGCGACGTCTGGCCGCTCGCGCTCTACTACTGGGGCCGCACCTGGACGATCGGCGCCTGGTGCGAGCGGCGAACAGACTTCCGCAATTTCCGCGTCGACCGCATCGCGGACCTCGAGACGCTCGAGCGCCGCTACCCGGACGAGGCGGGCAAGCGGCTCGCCGATTTCATCCGCGCGATGGAGGCGCGGTGATGCGCAGCCGATTCCATCGAATGCTCGCGCAGTCAATCCCTTGCTGCGATGTCCTCAGGCTTCGCCATCGAATGATGAAAATTGCACAGGCGACAAGCGCTGGTCAACCGCAGTAGACTTCTTGCGGATTCGGACCGATATCTCCGCAGGAAACACCTCTCACAAAAATGGAACGGCGCCGCCCGCGACGTCATGGCGGGAGCGGCGACAGTAATTTGGGGAAGGCAATGCAGTCACCTTACGAGAATCGCGACGAAGAAGCGCTCCACCAGTCCGTGGTCAACGCGCTCGCCCAGGAAATCCGTCAGCCTGTCGAGAACGTGAAGATCGTCTATGAAGGCGAATTCGCGCGGCTGAAGGCCCGCGCGAAGGTCAAGGATTACCTCGCGTTGCTCACCAGTCGCCGGACGCGCGAGAAGCTGCTCGGCAAGCCCTCGGAGTAATTGCCGCCGGCGATCCCACGCAACGCAGCTGAATCAACCAAGGAGGAGGATCAGCCATGTTCGCACGCACGTTCATCTTTCTGTATGGCATCGCAAGCTACGCGGTATTTCTCGTGGCGTTCCTGTACGCCATCGGCTTCGTTGGCAATCTGTGGGTGCCGAAATCGATCGACACGGGCAGCACCGGGTCCCTCGTCGAGGCGCTCGTCATCGACGCGCTCCTCCTCGGCATATTCGCGATCCAGCACAGCGTGATGGCGCGGCCCGGATTCAAGCGCTGGTGGACGCGGATCATTCCCGAAAAGTCCGAGCGCAGCACCTACGTTCTCGTGGCGAGCCTCTTGCTGTTGCTGCTCTTCTGGCAATGGCGGCCGATCACCACGCCGATCTGGCACGTCGCCGGCGACGGCGGCCGCATCGCCCTGATGGGCGTGTTCTGGCTCGGCTGGGCCATCGTGCTTTTCTCGACTTTCCTGATCAATCACTTCAATCTGTTCGGCTTGCAGCAGGTGTTCGCGGCGCTGCGCAACCGCGACCTGCCGAATATGGAGTTCAGGGCGCCTCTGCTCTACAAGCTCGTGCGCCATCCCATCATGCTCGGCTTCCTGCTCGCTTTCTGGGGGACGCCCGACATGACCGCGGGCCACCTGCTCTTCGCGGTGATGACGACCGGCTACATCCTGGTCGCGCTGCAGTTCGAAGAGCACGATCTGATCAAGCTTTTCGGATCGACTTACGAGGAATACCGCCGGCGCGTGCCGATGATCGTTCCGTTCCTGCCCAAGCACTGATCCGCGCTCTCGGATCTCGCTCAAGCCGGGCGCGAGGATCCGCCCGATCGTGTCGCGAGGATGGGGTCGCGGGACACCTTGCCTCGCGTTCCCCACGGCCATGTTACTCCTTGCTTCGGGCCGGGAAAGGCCTATGCTGCCTTAACACGAGGTCGCCGCTTTGACTTCCGGAGAGTCCGGCTGAAGGGCGCATTTGCATTTCGCGTGTTGGGTGGCGCTTGTCTCGCCGTCCAGGCGGGAGCGCAGGAATTCGCATGAATCGCCAGCTTTTCCCCTTCGAGCGAGCGCGGAGATGGACCGTGGATTTCGCGGTGCGCAACGCACGAACCCTCGCCCTCGACCGCCCGGTCCCCTATCTGGCGAGGGTCGTTTTGCTCGCCGCCGTGTATTTTTCCGCGGCCAAGCTCGCGTTGCTCGCGGCGATACCGCCGGGCTACGCGACCGCGGTGTGGCCGCCCTCGGGGATCGCCCTCGCGTCGGTCCTGCTGCTGGGTAACCGCATCTGGCCGGGGATCTGGCTGGGCGCTTCGCTCGTCAACATCGCCGTCCAGTCTTCGCCTCTGGCCGCGACGCTCATCGGCGCGGGCAATACCCTGGAAGCGCTCGCCGGTGCGGCGCTCGTGCGCGCGTTCATCGGCTTGCCCGGAGCGTTCCGGCGAGGAGAGGACGTGGTCAAATTCGTCGCCATCGCAGCGGCCAGCGCGACGATCGCGGCCACCGTCGCTGCAGGACCGCTCGCCTTCGTGCACTCTCTGAGTTCGCCCGAGCTGTTGTGGAACTGGTGGACTTGGTGGCTGGGCGACACCGTCGGAATCATCGTCGTCGCTCCCCTTATCCTGGCCTGGACCGTTCGCACCCATCTCGCGTGGACGCCCCGGAAAATCGCCGAAGGATCCCTTCTCGTCGGTCTCCTGTCTGGAGTGATGTACGCGATATTCGGTCCGGGCGTTGCCTCCTACATCCCTTCGCTGCCGCTCACTTTCGCGATCCTGCCGTTCATCATATGGGCCGCTTTCCGCTTCCGGCAGCGCGAAGTCGCGACCGTCAACGCGCTGGTGTGCGCGATGGCCGTGTGGTTTACGCTCGGGGGCAGCGGGCCGTTCGCGCAGGGATCGCTGAACGAGTCGCTGCTGCTGCTGCTCGCGTTCATGTGCACCGTGGTGACGACGGGGCTGGTGCTGAACGCGGTCATTGCAGATCACGGGCGCGCGGTCGAAGCGACGCAGCGCCTCCTGCGGGAATTGCGCGAGCAGACGATCCGCGACCCGCTGACTTCCCTCTACAACCGCCGATTCCTGCAGGACTATCTGGAACGGGAGCTGATCCGCGCAAAGCGCGAGCGCGCACCGCTTGCGCTGATCATGATGGACCTCGACCGCTTCAAGCGGCTCAACGACAGCGCCGGCCACCAGGCAGGCGACCAGGTGCTCGTGCAAGTGGGCGCGCTCCTGAAACGCCACGTCCGCGGCAGCGACATCGCCTGCCGATACGGCGGCGAGGAGTTCGCCGTGGTGCTTCCCAAGACGACGCTCGAGAGCGCACGCCGCAGGAGCGCCGAGATCTGCTCGGCCATCAGGCGCGAGGCGGAACTGCTTCGCGGGGTCACCGCTTCGCTCGGGGTCGCGCTGTGTCCGGCTCATGCGACGGACGCGGAGGCCCTCCTTCGCGCCGCCGACCATGCCCTGTACGAAGCCAAGAGAGAGGGGCGCAACCGGGTCAGGATTTTTGCCGGCCCAAGCGGCCGCGCCGGGGAAACGGCCGAGTAAGGAAGAAGCATCCCTCGGAGGGGAATGTGCATTTGACACAAAACCCCTGTGTCAGGCGGCGGCGAGCGCGGGCGATCTGAAGCTTAATGTGGTCTCCATCGGGTGCGCGATTTCCGCAGGCCCGCAAACCATGGAGACCACGATGGACAACCGCAAAAATACCGCCGGCGAGTCCGGACCTTTGAACCGCTTGGCGCTCGCCGCCGTCGCCGCGATCGCGATCTGCGCCACGGGCGCAGTAATCCTGCTGGCGCCGGCGGGCGCGACCTCCGGCAGTTCGACCGGGAGCGCGGCGCCGGCCGCAGCGACTCCCGGCACTTCGACCACGACGGCTTACGCCGGCCCCAGCGGCTATTTCCCGAACCAGTACGTCAATCAGGGCAAGGAAATGGAGCCGATACAGGACCACTCCTACTAAAGCCGGAGGGGGCCCGGGAACATGCTGGGCCTGGGCTGGCGTTGACGCGTCGGTCGACGCCTCAGAACCCGGACTCGAGCGTGAAATAGAAGGTGGCGCCTTCGCCGGGCTTCGAGTCGGCCCAGACCCGGCCGCCATGGCGGTTGATGACCCGCTTGACGATTGAAAGGCCCACGCCGGTTCCCTCGTACTCTTCGGCGCGGTGGAGCCGCTGGAACACGCCGAAGAGTTTGTCGGAATAGCGCATGTCGAAGCCCGCGCCGTTGTCTTTCACGTAGTAGACGTTTGCGGCACCCGTCTCAGCCTCCTTCCGGCAGCCGACCTCGACGACGGCGGGATTCTTGTCGCGCGTGAATTTGATCGCGTTGCCGAGCAGATTCGCGAGCACCTGCTTCAGCAGCGCAGGGTCCGCCACGGCGGTCCCGAGCTTGCCGACTGCGAACTCGATGCTGCGGCCGTCGACGTTGGCGCGCAGCTCGCCGATGACCTGATTCACGAGCTCGTCCAGTTCCACGGGCCGGGTCCTGAGCGGCTCGCGGCCGAGGCGCGCGAAGTCGAGCAGGGCATCGATCAGCCGTCCCATCAGCTGGCTGCTCGCGCGCACCACGCCGAGAAGCCGGCGTCCCTCCGCGTCCAGCCCGCCCGCGTAAGTGTCTTCCAGCATGCGCGCATAGCCGTCCACCGCGCGCAGCGGCGAGCGCAGGTCGTGCGCCACCGAATGGGAGAACGCATCGAGGTCCTTGTTCGCCGCAAGCAATTCGGAGGTTTTCCGGCGCTCGCTTTCATTCGTCTCGACGAGCCGGGCGTAGAGGACGCTGTTTTCCAGGAGCAGCACGATCAGCACGAAGCTTGCCGCCAGCAGCCCGTATATCCGGCCCGCGTAGAAGCCGAGGTCGAAACGGCCCGCGTTTAGGACCGCGGACAGGGCGATATCGAAGATCCACGCGCACATCACGACCATGAGCCACAGATCGAGCACCGAGTGTGGCCGCCGCCGCCACAGGACGGCGAGCGCAACCAGGCTCAACACCCAGACGCTCGAGACGACGACGATCATCGCGGGGGTGTAGTGGTTGCCCTGCATGATCACGGGGAGAGCGTCCTGCCCCGCCGTAGCGAGGAGCGTAAGCCCGCACACGGCGACGAGAACCGCCGCGACGCTGGCAAGGACGGCCGTGCCGGGTGCTGCCCCGGCCGTGTCGCGCGCCTCGCCCTTCAATAGCGCATACGCCATGACGAGGAGCGGGAAGCCGCCGTGCCAGACCATGTACAGCCAAGCGGTGCTCTGGGGACCGGCGCCGAGCAAGCCGGTCGGCGAGAACAGGCCGGGGAAGGTGAGTGCGTGCGCGACGGCTATGAAGGCGGTGAGCAGGTAGCCGCTGGCCAGCACCAGCAGCGCACGCGACCGCAGGATGCTGAACTGGCCGAACAGCAGGGCTGCCGTGATCAGATCGTTGATCACGAGCGCCGATTCGTAGATCGGGATGAAGGCCCCGATCTGCGCGAGCGGCAGCTTCGCAAACGGCGCCGCGGCGAGAAACACCACGACGGACGCGAGCACGACCGCCAGGGCGAGCCGTCGCGCGCCGCGCCCCGCCGGCAATGTCGACAGGAATACCCGGCGCCCGTCCGTCAGCCCACCCGCTTCCATCTCACGTCGTCCGGTTTCGCGTCATTCGGCCGGATTGTAGCGCCCGTATGGAAGAGCGGGGCGCGTGCTTGACGCGTCCGGGGAATCCTGCCTAGCATCCCGATCGGAACGGCGCTCGCATTCCACCCGGGAGGTCCACATGAGGAAGACAGGCGGCGATTCACCGAACCGCAACACGCCGGACACCGCGAAAGGCCGTCGCGGTTTTCTGAAGCAGGGCGCCGCTCTGTTCACGGGCGCCGCATCTGCCGGGCTCGCGCAGGGCGCGAACGCGCAGGGCCTGGCGGGCCAGCCCTGGGAGCGCGTGTACGGCGCGGGGTTCACCGGCTACGGCCAGCCCTCGCGCTTCGAGCAGCCGGTCATGCGCCACATCGGGCGCCCCTACGGCGATCTCGCGCCGGGCTCAGGCTCGGCGCTCGCGCCGATCGAATCGCTGGAAGGCATCATCACCCCGAGCGGGCTGCACAACAACCGCAGCCACAGCGGCACGCCCGACATCGATCCCAAGCAGCACCAGCTGCTGCTGCACGGCCTCGTGGCGCGGCCGCTCGTGTTTTCCATGGAAGCGCTGTGGCGCTACCCGATGACGACGCGCACCCATTTCGTCGAGTGCTCGGGCAACAGCAACCGCGCCCTCGCGCCGCAGCCCGCGCAGGTGCCCGCGGGCGCGATGCACGGCAACATCGCGTGCAGCGAGTGGACCGGCGTGCCTTTGCGCGTGCTGCTCGAGGAAGCCGGCCTCTCGCCGCAGGCGAAGTGGCTGCTCGCCGAGGGCGCCGATTCGGCGCACATGAGCCGCAGCATCCCGATCGAGAAGGCGCTCGATGACGCGCTCGTCGCGCTCTACCAGAACGGCGAGCGCCTGCGTCCCGAGCAGGGCTACCCGGTGCGCCTGTTGCTGCCCGGCTGGGAAGGCAACATGAGCGTGAAGTGGCTGCGGCGCATCAAGGCGACCGAGGGGCCGATGCACACCAAGGACGAGACCTCGAAGTACACCGATCTGCTGCCCGACGGCCGCGCGCTGCAGTTCACCTTCGAGATGGGCGTGAAGTCGGTGATCACCAAGCCTTCATCGACCATGACGCTGCCGCGCACGGGCTTTTATGAGATCTCCGGCATCGCCTGGAGCGGCGCCGGACGCATCCGCCGAGTCGAAATCTCCGCCGACGGCGGCGCGACCTGGGCGGAGGCGGCGCTCATCGGCGAAGAGCGCCCGAAGAGCCTGGTGCGTTTTCGCCTGCCCTGGGAATGGACGGGCAAGGAAGCGGTGCTGCAGAGCCGCGCCACCGACGAGAAGGGGCGAGTGCAGCCGGCACGCAAGGCGTGGCTGGCGCAATACTCAGTCAATCCCTATCACAACAACTCCATTGTGAGCTGGTCGGTGGGCGCAGACGGGAGCGTGAAAAATGTCTACGTCTGAACGCACGGTTATAGGGATCCTTGCCGCGGCGCTCGCGGCCTGTGCAGGTCTGCCGTCGGCGACGGGCAAGCCGCCGGCGTTCGGCGCCACCGTGAGCGCGGAAGAAGTCGCGCGCTGGGACATCAGCATTCCGCCGGGCGGTGCCGGGCTTCCCGGGGGTGGCGGCAGCGCGCGGCAAGGGCTCAAGGTCTACGAGGAGAAATGCCAGTCCTGCCATGGCGCGAAGGGCGCCGGCAAGCCGGCCGATCCGCTCACGGGCGGAATCGGTTCGCTCGCGGGCAAGACGCCGCTGCGCACCGTCGGCAGCTTCTGGCCGTATGCGACCACGCTGTTCGACTACGTGCGGCGGGCGATGCCGATCACCAATCCGCTTTCGCTCACCGACGACGAGGTCTACGCGGTGAGCGCCTATGTGCTCTTCTTGAACGGCATCGTCGGCGAGGACGCGGTCATGAACGCGCAGACGCTGCCGCAGGTGAAGATGCCCAACCGCGACGGATTCGTGAGCGACTGGCCGCCGCGCGCGCGGAACTAAAGACGAAGTCTTCGGCGTCGGGTCCAAATCGAGGAGGAACTATGGTGAAACTATCAGGAGCGATCTTGTTTGCCGCTTTCGGCGCGCTCGCACATGCTCAAACGCAGCAGGATCTGCTGCGCGACGGCAACGGCGGCAGCACCGACAACGTGCTCACCTACGGCATGGGCTATCACCAGCAGCGCTACAGCCCGCTCAAGCAGATCAACAGGAGTACGGTCAAGCGTCTCGTCCCGGTCTGGAGCCTCTCGCTTGCGAACGAGGTCGGCGAGCAGGCGCAGCCGCTCGTCTACAACGGGGTGATGTACGTATCCAATGTCAGGCAGACAGTGGCGATCGACATCGCCACCGGCAGGCAGATCTGGGCGACGCCGATCGAGTGGGACCCTGCCGCCGCGCGCGTGGTGTGCTGTGGGCTCTCCAACAGAGGAGTTGCGCTCTACGACGGCAAGGTGTTCGTCGCCTCCATCGACGCGCACTTGAAGGCGCTCGATGCGAAGACGGGCAAGCAAATCTGGAGGACCAAGGTCGCAGAATGGAAGGAAGGCTATTCGATCACTTCGGCGCCCACGGTGGTGAACGGCGTGCTGATCACGGGCATGACGGGCGGCGAATACGGCGTTCGGGGTTTCGTGGCGGGATACCATCCCGAGACGGGCAGTCAGCTCTGGCGCCGGCACACCACCGCGGGTCCCGGTGAAAAAGGCCACGAAACCTGGCCCGCCGGCGATGCCTATCTGCGCGGAGGCGGCTCTACCTGGATAACGGGTTCCTACGATCCCGAGCTCGACCTGACTTACTGGGGAACGAGCAACGGTGGACCGTGGGATGCCAACTGGCGGCCGGGCGACAATCTGTGGGTGGCGTCGGTCCTCGCGTTGAGGCCCAAGACCGGCGATATCGTCTGGCATTACCAGTGGACGCCTGCCGAGACCTACGATTACGACGGCAACAACGAGAACGTGCTCGCCGACATCGTGGTCAACGGCGTCAAGCGCAAGGTGCTGATGCATGCCGACCGCAACGGCTTTCTCTACGTGCTCGACCGCAGCAACGGTGAGTTGCTCGCCGGCAACCCCTACGTGACGGTCAACTGGGCCGAGCGCATCGACCTCGCGACCGGGCGCCCGGTGGAGACTGAAGTGGCGAAGCGCCTGCGCTCGGGCGAGAAAGTGGAGCTCAAGCCGAGGTGGACCGGCGGCAAGAACTGGTTCCCCATGGCGTTCAATCCCAACACGGGGCTCCTGTACCTTCCGATGAAGGAAGAGACCGCCATTTACCAGATCGACAAGGAGAGGCCGGCATACAAGCCGGGCGAGCGTTACATGGGCGTGGAAAACACCACGGCTCTCCGGACGCCGGGCGCGGCGTGGGGCTATTACGCGGCGCTGAACCCGCTGACGGCGAAACCCAAGTGGAGAATGCCGCTGATCGAATTCCCGATGTGGTCCGGAATGCTCACCACCGCAGGCGGATTGGTGTTCTCGGGAAAGCTGACCGGCGAATTCATCGCGATCGACGAGGATACGGGCAAGATCGTGTGGCAATTCCAGACCAGCTCCGGAATCAATGCCCAGCCGATCACCTACACCCACAATGGCCGCCAGTACGTCACCGTGCTGTCGGGCCTCGGCGGCGGGACTTCGGCAAAGAGGGAGACTGCTGGGAAGATCCAGCCGGGCGGGTCCGTGTGGACGTTTGCCCTGTTGCCCGATTGAAACGGCACGGTTGAAGAAAATAATCCTCATCGGCTCGCTGCTCGCCTTTGCGTGCCCTGCATCAGCGCAGGACGCGCTGAAGTCCGAGCAGGTCAAAAGCGGCTCGGAGGCGTATGCGCGGCACTGTGCCGCGTGCCACGGTCCGCGCATGACCGATCCGGAAGGCGCCCCCGATCTGCGCAAGTTCCCGCGCGATCAGCGCGAGCGGTTCCTCACCTCGGTATCGAAGGGCAAGAACTCCATGC
>Ga0210382_10000780_pt1 | contig 10890 bp, 10 predicted proteins | sample PLMedo_FD_155452 | JGI IMG/M metagenome (GOLD analysis project Ga0210382, IMG submission 155452) | Groundwater sediment microbial communities from an aquifer in East River, Colorado, USA - PLM0_60_coex redo | ecosystem: Environmental > Terrestrial > Soil > Riparian zone | place: USA: East...
CACGGGCGACCTGACCTACAACGCCCTGCTCCGGAACACGATTTCAATCACAGGCCTCAAGGGGAGCGACAAGACGAACGTGATTCCGCCCCTGGCCACGGCGGTGCTCGACGTGCGTCTTCTGCCGGGGCAAGAGCCGGCAGCGTTCCTCGCCGAGCTGCAGCGCGTGGTGGGGGATACGGAGGTGACGTTCCGGCCGCAGGGGCCGAGCTGGCCCGCCACGGAAAGCTCGACCGACACGGAGCTGTTCCGCGCGATCGAAGCGGCAGCACACGTCCGGCATCCCGGGGCGCTGGTGACGACGCCGATGCTCGCCGGGTTCACCGACAGCCATTACTTCCGGCGCATGGGGATCGCGAGCTACGGGATCGGGCCGTTCCCGCTCACCGTGTCCGAGTCGCGCGGCGTCCACGGCAACGATGAGCGGGTCGGCGTCGAAGCGCTACGCTTCGGGGTCCGCTTCCTTTACGATATCGTGAAGCGGGTCGCGGCGAAGTAGGCCGTCAGCGGCACACCCGGGGATTCGCCACCGGCTCGAACTGTCCCGACCACTCCCACCCATCGGCCGACCACGGCTCGAACGGCTCCGTCGCCAACGTGTCCGACCCCGCGGCAACCAGGTACCCGATGGTGTGAATGAAGGGCCACCGGAAGCACGCCTTGCCATGCGGCCCGATCCTGGCGGTGACCAACTCGCGTCCCACGCCGTCGCGGGCGCTGACGATCAGCCGGTTCTGCGTGGGATTCTGGACCATCAACATGGGGCCGCGATACGGCCAGCGGGCATATCTCAGGGTCGCGGCGCACGCGGTGAGCGCCAAGAGGAGGAGGGGAACGAGCACTTTCATTGGACACCGCCTAAGCTGTGGGGCGGGACTGCAGGGACCTTGAAGCTGCACGGGAACCTCGCGGCTGTCCATTGCAGGAACCGCGCCACCGCCCCCCCACCTGCGCCGCCCGAAGTCACGGCGCAGGTGTGTCGTAGATGCCTCTCGCGTTTGATGGATCAGTGATACACTCCCCCCGAAGTGGTGACCCCCGGCGCTCGAGGCTTCGCCTGCTTCACGTACCGATCGAACCAATCGATCATCTCGGCGAGCGTATGCAGCACCGACTCGCGCCCCAGGTAGCCGTGCGCTTCGTTGGGGAGCATGACTAGGCGCGCGGTTCCTCCGAGGCCCTTGATGGCGGCGAATAGCCGTTCCGAATTGATCGGGAACGTCCCCGAGTTGTTATCAGCCTCTCCGTGCGTCATCAGGATCGGCTCGTTGATGCTGTCCGCATACACGAACGGCGACATCCGCAGGTAGACATCCCGCGCTTGCCAGAATGTCCGATCCTCGTTCTGAAAACCGAACGGTGTGAGCGTGCGGTTGTAGGCGCCGCTCCGGGCGATCCCGGCGCGGAACAGGTCGGAGTGCGCCAGGAGGTTCGCCGTCATGAAGGCGCCGTAGCTGTGGCCACCCACGCCGATCCGGTCAGGATCCGCGACCCCCGCGTCGACGACCGCTTTCACGGCGGCTCGGGCGTTCATCACGAGCTGGTCAACGTAATGGTTGTTTGCCGTATCGCCGCCAATGATCGGCATCTTGGGGTCGTCGAACACCGCGTACCCTTGCGTCAAGAAAAAGAGATGCGAGGGTCCGCGGACGATGTTGAAGCGGTTGGGCGCGGCGGACACCTGGCCCGCGGCGGTGGCCGACGCAAACTCGGTCGGGTAGGCCCACATCACGACGGGGAGTCGAGTGCCGGCCGTGTAACCCGGCGGGAGGTACAGCGTGCCCGACAGCGGCACGCCGTCTTCACGCGTGTACGTCACGAGGCGCTTCTGGATCCCCGTGAGCTGCGGGGCAGGGTCCTTGAACGCGGTCAACGCGCGCAGCGCCATGCGGGCTTGGTGCACGAAGTAGTTCGGCGGCTCGGTGCGTGACTCGCGGCGTGTGACGAAGCTTCTGCCGCCGTCGTCCAGCAGGGCGACGACCGCCTCGTAGTGCACCGTATCGGCGCGCCACAAGCGTTCGGTTTTCCGAGTCGTGAGGCTCACGCGGTCGAGGAAGGGCCGGTCGCCCTGCGGCGACGCGCCGGTGCCGGTGAAGTAGATCCAGTCGCCGCTTCGCTGCATGGCGAAGTCGCCGGTGGGCGTCATGCGAATGATCGGGTTCCCCGGATCGGTGTAGCGATCCTCGGCGCTGCGGTCGAAGAGCAACACGGGCGCAGTGCCAGGTTTCGCGGCATCGACGACCCACATCTTGGACCAGCGACGGTCCCGGTCGTACTCCCCCAGGAACCCGACGCCCTGCGTGTCCCACAAGAGGCCGCTGTAGCGCTTGCTGAGCCGGGCCAGCTCGGTGGGCTCGGCGGTGAACGGCGCCGTGAGCGTGACGACGCGGTCCTGGTGTTCGACTTTGCTGCGCGGGTCGCCGCCGTCGAGGGCTTCGGCCCATACGAGCGTCGCCGGGACACCGGGGCGCCAATTGATGCCGCGTGGTCCCGGGCGCACGCCCCGGATGGGGATGCCCTCACCCGTGGGCAGGGAGGCCACGTGGTGCGCGACTTGGCCGCGGAGATCCCAGATATCGACCTCCTTGGGGAAGAGGCCGTCGGGCACGAGATACGAATAGGGACGCACGGTGCGCGCGACCAGTATGTATTCGCCGCCGGGCGCAACGTCGACGCGGTCGAAGATCGCGGGCGTGCCGAGGGGTGTGCGCGCACCCGTCGCCGCATCGACCAGGGCGAGTTGGGCAGTGAAGTAGTAGTCGAAGAGCCGTTCGTCGTTCGCGTTCTTGAGCAAGTCCTCGTAGGTCGGCGCCGGCGCCGCGCGGCCTCGCGTCTCCTGCGTGGTGGGCCCGACAGGTGTCTGCGCAGCCACAGGGGCGGGGCCGCGGCTGTCGGGGACGAACTCGCACAATAGGTTCGTGCTGGTTGGCAGCCACTGGCACGGGGGGCCGCTCGTGGCATTCAAGCTGGGTCCCGTGAGCGCGCGCGCCTGTCCCGTGGTGGGGTCGGCCACCCACAGCGCGAGCCCCGAGTCGCGCGTCTGCACGAAGGCGATCGAGCGGCTATCGGGCGACCAGCTGATAAACGAAAAGGCCGCCGGCGCTGGGACGGCGATGCGCCGCTCCGTGCCGTCCGCCACCCGCCTCAACGCGAGCCCAGTGATCGGCCCGGGCAGCTGCGGCCCCGTCGTCCGGGGGTTGATGCGGTTGCCCGCGAGCCGCAGCATCGGCTGCGCCAGCTCGGCGATCGACGGCATACTGCGCTGCTCGAGGAGCAGCAGCCACTGCCGGTCGGGTGACACGCTGGCCGCCGGGAGGGGCGGCGTATCGAGAATGTCGACGATGACGGGCGGCGGCAGCTTGTAGGGCTGCTGGGCGGCAAGGCTCGAGCAGGCGAGGCAGGTGAGGCTAACGGTGAACAGGCGGCGCATGGTCAACCTCCAATCGTTCTCAGCGGTTACTTGAGGGGCACGACGAACCGCACGGTTACGCTCTCGGCGGTCTGGGGACTCACGGTGCAGGCGCAATCACGTCCGATCAAGCGCTTCACGCCCTGCACCTCCGCGTCGGCGATCCCCGCGACATCGCGGTAAGTGACCTCGAGCGCGTGCCCGTCGATCACCCGGTAGCTGACCGGCCGGCCGAAGAGCCGGTGGTGAGGGTCGATCCTCGCGAGTCCGTCTGCGAGACGCCGTTGCAACTCGTTGATGGCCTCACTCACGGAGTAGGCCCGCCCTCCCGAGGACCGCCGCGGCGTTGCGGCGCATCCCCGAAAGCCCCGGGCGCGCGAACGGCGTATGGCCGTAACGGCGGGCGAACGCGTCCTCGTCCATCTCGAGCAGCGCGGGGAGATGGGGCGCCTGGACTTCGGCGCGTGGTGCGAATCCCGGGTCCGCCGTCGTCTGCGCGAAGCTGACATTCCAGGGGCAGACGTCCTGACAGACATCGCACCCAAACACCCAATCCCCTACGTCTCCACGCTGCCGGTCGTTGAACTCGCCGCGGTGCTCGATCGTGAGATACGAAATGCAGCGCGTTGCATCGAGGACGTGCGGCTCGGGAAATGCGTCCGTCGGGCAGGCGTCGAGGCAACGCCGGCACGTGCCGCAGCGGTCGACGTCGAACGGCAGGTCGGGCGCGAGGTCGGCATCGGTGAGTACCACCCCGATGAACGTGAACGAGCCGATCTCGGGGTGGATCAGCATCATGTTCTTGCCGATCCAGCCGAGGCCGGCGCGCTGAGCCAGCTCGCGCTCGGGCACGGGTCCGGCGTCGACGTAACAGCAGGTCGTGGCTCCTGGCGCCACCTCTCGGATCGCCGTCGCCAGGTGCTCGAGCCGCGCGCCGAGGACGTCGTGGTAGTCGGCGGACCACGCGTACTGAGCCACCCGTGGGTCGCGATCCCCGCGGCCATGCCGCGGGGATCCGTGGTAGTAATTCGTCAGCGTCACCACGGCCACTCGCGCCTCCGGCACGATGCGCCGCGGATCCTTGCGCTTCTCGGCCTGGCGGTTCAGGTACGTCATCGTCCCGGCATACCCTGCATCGAGCCAGCGGTCGAGTTCCTCCGCGTGGGCGTTCGGCTCGAGCGTCGTGACCCCGACGGCATCGAACTCCAACGATGTCCCTCGACGCTTCACTTCGACGCTTCTGTTCAACGCCTCTGCTCGACGACTCATAAGCCCATCGTCTCCCGCCGCCAGCGCGCGAAGTTGACGACGTCGGCCACCGGGGGGATCGCGTCTTCGTCGCCGTAGGCGGTGAACATGCGCCAACGCATGTATTCGCGCGGTGGCAGAGGGAGGAACGGTGGGCGCCGCCACCAGTCGCGCGCCCGAAAGCTCCACGCCAGTCTGAGGAGATCGAACGCGAGCCGCGGGCGCACGAGCGCCCGTAGCGTTAATTGCAGATACAGCGCCGACCAACTCGCGATAGTCTGCATTCCTTCTGTATATTCAGCGCCTATGACGCTCGCAAGCGGCTTCGCCGCACGCGGCCAGGCCCCGCCCCCCCCGCCGCATCCCCTTGCCCGCTACCGGACCGAGTTCCCGATCTTCCGGGAGCGCGTCTACCTGAACACCTGTTCGCTCGGTCCGTTGGGAGAGCGCGCCCGCCGCAAAGTAGCTGAATTCCTGGATGTCTGGCAGAGCCGCGGCGCCTCCGCGTGGTACGACGTGTGGTGGGCCGCCCTGGGCGAGTTGCGCGCCCGCTACGCCGCCGTGATCGGCGCCGCGCCGGCGGAAATCGCCTTGGCGCCAAGCATTTCCGTGGCCGTGAGCACCGTCGCCGAAGCCCTCGATTATTCCAAGCGGCCCAAGGTCGTCGTGACGTCGCTCGATTTTCCAACGGTCGCCTACCAGTGGCTCGCCAAAGCGCGGCGGGGCATCGAGGTGGTCGTGGTGGAAAGCCCCGACGGCGTGACGGTGCCGGTCGACGCCATCGCGCGCGCGGTGGACGACAGGACCGCTCTGGTGGCGACGTCGCACGTTTACTTCACGAGCGGCGCCATCCAGGACATCCGCGCGATTGCCGATCTGGCGCACGCCAAGGGAGCCCTCTGCCTGGTGGACGCGTACCAGTCGGTGGGCCAGATCCCAGTGGACGCGCACGCGGCGGGAGTGGACTTCCTCACGGGTGGCGGGCTCAAGTGGCTGTTGGGCGGCACGGGCATCGTGTTCCTGTACGTGCGGGCGGAGCTGGCATCCCGGCTTGAGCCCACGACCGCCGGCTGGTTCGGGCACCGGGAACAGTTCGCGTTCGATCCGCACGCGCTCGACTTCCACGACGACGCCCGGCGCTTCGAGCTGGGGACACCTTCCCTCGCCGCGATTTACGCGCAGCTCGGCGGTCTCGAGTACATCGAGGAAATCGGCGTCCCCACCATCCGTCAGGTCACAGCGGGACTGGCGGAGGACCTCATCGGCCGCGCGCGCGCCGCGGGGTTCGCGCCCAAAGTGGCAACGGAGGCCGCGGCGCGTTCAGCCATCGTCATGCTCCCGATGTCCGATCCGGCCGCGGCGGTGCGGCATCTGGCCGAGGGAGGCGTGATCGCCGATGCGCGCCCCGGCCACGTGCGGCTCTCGCCTTTCTTCTATAACGTCCAGGATGACCATGTCACAGCGCTCGAGCTCCTCGCCACGCACCGCGGTCACTGAGGACGAACGGCTCCTCACGCCGACGCCGCCGCCGCATCCGGCGGAGCGGCGTGCCTCCTTCACGAGCACCGACCCGTGGCGCGTGCTGCGCATCATGGGGGAGTTCGTGGAGGGGTTCGACACCCTCGCCGACGTGCGCAACGCCGTCTGTGTGTTCGGCTCCGCCCGCACGCCGGCGAGCGACACGTATTACCAGCATGGGCTCGAGACCGCGCGGCTCCTGGCAAAAGAGGGGTTCGCCATCATCACCGGGGGCGGCCCCGGGATCATGGAAGCTGCGAACCGGGGCGCCCAAGAGGGAAACGGCCTCTCGATCGGCTGCAACATCGAGCTGCCCTTTGAGCAGGGGACCAACGCGTACGTCCAGCGATCGGTCAACTTCCGATACTTCTTTGTCCGCAAGACCATGTTCGTGAAGTACTCCACCGCGTTCGTGGTATTCCCCGGCGGCTACGGGACGATGGACGAGCTGTTCGAGGCGTTGACGCTGGTGCAGACGGGTAAAGTGAAGCAGTTCCCCGTGGTGTTATTCGGTCGCGCCTACTGGCAGGGGCTCGTCGACTGGCTGCGCGAACGCGTGGCCGGGGAAGGGAAGATCGCCACCGAGGATCTTCAGCTGTTCCGCGTCACCGACCAACCCGAGGAGGCGGTGCGGTGGATCGTGGAAGCCCGCGAGCGCCGCAGTCGCGCCTACGAAGCCCTATGACCAACGAGTTCCTGCGCGGACCGCGCATCAACCCGAAGCCCATCACCGGCAAGGAAACGGTTGCCGAGCTGGTGGAGAACGCCTTCCTGGCGTACAACGCGGGACGACTGGCCGAAGGGTGCCGCCTCTACACCGAGCGCATGCTCGAGGATGACGTGACGGTCGGGATGAGCCTCACCGGGGCGATGACGCCGGCCGGGCTCGGCATGTCCACGATCATTCCGCTCATCGAGGCGGGATTCATCGACTGGATCGTCTCGACGGGCGCGAATCTCTACCACGACGCGCATTTCGGGCTCGGCATGGCGATGCACAAAGGCACCCCGTTCGCCGACGACGTGGTACTGCGCGAAGAGGGCGTGGTCCGCATCTACGACATCTTTTTCCATTACGACGTCCTGCTATCGACCGACCGCTTCATCCGCGAGGTCTCCGCGCGCCCCGAGTTCCAGCGCCCGATGAGCACCGCGGAGTACCACTTCCTGCTCGGCGGATACGTCGTGGAGCGGGAGAAGGCACTCGGCATCTCGCGCAAATCCGTGCTCGGCGTGGCGCACGCCTGTGGCGTGCCGATCTACACGTCGTCGCCGGGCGACTCATCCATCGGGATGAACGTCGCCGAGCAGGCGCTCAGCGGCAGCCTGCTGCGCTTCGACGTCAGCGCCGATGTGAACGAGACGTCGGCCATCGTGTTCGCCGCGAAGACGCACGGCGGCAAGAGCGGCATCCTCATCATCGGCGGCGGCAGCCCGAAGAACTTCGTGCTCCAAACGGAGCCCCAGATTCAGGAAGTCCTGGGGATCAGTGAGAAGGGCCACGACTACTACCTGCAGCTCACCGATGCGCGGCCCGACACCGGCGGCCTGTCGGGCGCGACGCCGTCGGAGGCGGTCAGCTGGGGCAAGGTCGACCCCGACAAACTTCCCGACACGGTGGTGTGCTACCTCGACAACACCGTGGGCTTCCCGATCCTCGCGTCGTACGCGCTCGCCCGGCGCAAGCCGCGGACGCTGCGGCGCCTGTATCACCAGCGCGGCGAGCTGATGCGCGCGCTGACCGAGTCGTATCTCGAAGCGAAGGCCGATCGCGACGCGCGCGCGGAGGCAGCCACTGGCGGACGCGCGCCCTGACGGCGACGGCTCACCGAGCGGCTCCCGGACGTACGCGGCGTACGTCCTGGGGCTGCTTACGCTGATCAACCTCCTCAATTATCTGGACCGCAACGTCGTGTTCGCGGTCTTCGAGCCGATCAAGCGGGACCTCCACCTCACCGACGTGCAGCTCGGCTGGCTCGGCTCGGCCTACATCATCGTCCTCTCCCTCGCCGCCTTGCCGCTCGGCGCGCTCGCCGACCTGCGCTCGCGCCGCAGCGTGATCACCTGGGGCGTCGCCATCTGGAGCGTCGGGACCGCACTCGGCGGACTGGTGCGCCGCTTCTGGGAGCTGTTCGCCTGTCGCGCCCTGGTCGGTGTGGGTGAGGCGGGGTACGGCCCGGCGTCGCAGGCGATCATCGCCCAGTATTACAAAGGTCGCCGCCGCGCCTCCGCCATCGGCATCTACTCCGTCGGGATGGCGCTCGGCGGTCTGCTCGGCATCGTGCTCGGGGGCCTCGTTGCCGAGCGCTATGGGTGGCGCTGGGCGTTCCTCGCGATGGGGGCTCCGGGGCTCCTCCTCGCCCTGCTCGCTTCGCGGATCCGGGAGCTCGACCGCCGTCCGCCCCCGCCGATCGTCGAAACGCTCCGGCTATGGTGGAATCGCGGGATCCGCGGCGTGATCCGGTACGTGCTCCCGCTGGCGGTGTGCACCGGCGTGGGGGCATTGCTCGCCGGCGGGCTCGCGCTGATCGAGGGCATCCCCTCCGAGGTTGACGCCGCCGTATTCAGCGTGAGCGTGAGCGTCGGAGTCGCCTGGACGGTATGGCGCCTCGTCCCCGCCGCCGTCCGCCGCACGACCGAAGCGAGCGAGGTGGCTGCGGGCGCGCTCGACGACTTCCAACACGCCGCGGCGCTCGTGCTGCGTACGCCGACGCTGATCTGGGTCTTCCTCGGCGGCGCGATGGTCACCTTCGCGGTCAACGGCCTCATCGCGTGGGGCGTCAGCTTCATGCGCCGGGTCCACGGTTTCTCGGTCGGAGACATCGGGTCTAACTTCGGCATATGGGCGCTCGCCGGCGGCGTGCTGGGCGCGCTGTTCGGAGGGCGCGTGGCCGACTGGCTGCAGCAACGCTGGCCTGGTGGGCGGGTATTGGCGGCCGGCGCGGGGTTCGTGCTCGGCGGCCCCGTGTGCGTCGCGCTGATCATGGTGGACGATCTGCGCTGGTTCGCGCCGCTCGTGATGGCGACATACTTCCTCTACACGTGGTACAACGGCCCGCTCGCGGCCGTGATTCTGGACGTGGTGCCGCCCGCCGTGCAGGCGTCGGTGCTTGGGGCGTTCGTACTGTTCTCCCATCTGGCCGGCGATGCCCTCGCGCCTCCGCTCATCGGCTATCTCTCCGACAAGACCGGCAGCCTGCGCACCGCGATGCTGCTGCTCCCGGCCGTCGGCGTGCTCGGCGGAGCGGTGATTCTCATCGCGCTGCGAACCGTGGGGCGGGACATGGGACGGGTGCGCGCGTGAAGATCGCCGTCGCGTTCGACGCGCTCCATCCCGAGTGGGGGGACGCGGAGTACAAGCGCGAGCTCGCCGATACGAAGATCGAGGAGGCGGAGTACGACGTCGCGCGCGCCCTCCTCGCCAACGGACACGACGTGCTGATGGTGGGGATCGGGAACGAGCTCGGGCCCCTGATCGAGCGGCTGGCCGAGTTCGGCCCGAAAGTCGTCTTCAACGGGTGCGAAGCGTTCCGCGGCAATGCGCGCCACGAGTACGCCATCGCCGCAGTGCTCGAGATGCACGGCTACGCGCACACCGGATCGCCGCCGACGGCGCTGCTGGTCGCGCGCAACAAATCGCTGACCAAGAAGGTCCTCGCCTACCATGGCATCCGCGTGCCGGCGTTCGCGGAATTCCACCCCGGCGAAGAGCTGGTCCGGCCCTCGGAGCTGCGCTTCCCGCTGATCGTGAAGCCGCTGCTCGAGGATGCCTCGGTCGGCATCGCGCAGGCGTCGGTCGTCGAGAACGACGACAGCCTCGCCGAGCGGGTGCGTTTCATTCACGAGAAATTCACGCAGGCCGCCATCGTGGAGGAGCTCGTCGAAGGGCGTGAGCTGTACGCGGGCCTGATCGGCAACGACAAGGTCGAGGTGCTCCCCCTGGTGGAGCTCACGTTCGGGGAACCGGAGACGAGCGAGCACCGCATCGCCACCTACAAGGCGAAGTGGGACGAGGAGTACCGCAAGAGGAAGAAGATCCGGAACGTGTTCGCCAAGGGGCTGCCGGACGAGCTGACGACCAAGATCAGCGACATCTGCACCACGGCGTTCCACGCCCTCTGGCTGCAGGACTACGGCCGGGTGGATCTCCGGCTGGCGCATGACGACGAGGTGTACGTGCTCGAGGTGAATCCCAATCCCTTCCTCGCGGTGGAGAACGAGATGGCTGACGCGGCGGAGAAGGCGGGTCTCAAGTACAACGAGTTCATCCAGCGCATCGTGGATGAGGCGGTGGCCCGTGGCCGGCACTAGGCGGCGCCGCGAGGTGCCCACCCCCGAGCTGCGGTGCCCGACCTGCCGCGCCGAGATCGAGCGCTTCTGGTCGTATTGCTCGGACTGCGGCCGCCGGCTCGATTGGCGCGATAGCCAGAAGGTGACGGGAGCGGAGTGCTTCTATTGCGGCTGGATCGTTTCGGACGCCTTCTCGGCGTGCCCCTGGTGTGGACGGGACATCGCCGACACACATTCGAGCGAGGAGCCGCTCAAGGCGCCGAAAGGCTTCAAGTACGATCGGCGCTGCCGCTGGGGGTGCGGTGGCGGCGTGATGTATCCGATGCGGTACTGTCCCTGGTGCGGCCGACCCGAGAAGTGGCGCTACCAGACCTACCAGAACATCTGCCCCAACTGCAGCAAGGGCGTGGACGACTGGATGGACG
>Ga0210382_10000781_pt1 | contig 10887 bp, 16 predicted proteins | sample PLMedo_FD_155452 | JGI IMG/M metagenome (GOLD analysis project Ga0210382, IMG submission 155452) | Groundwater sediment microbial communities from an aquifer in East River, Colorado, USA - PLM0_60_coex redo | ecosystem: Environmental > Terrestrial > Soil > Riparian zone | place: USA: East...
GACCGGCGGGGCCGGGGTGTGGACGGCGGTCCGCGACAACATCTTCTACCGGACGGTGAGCGGCGCGGGCTGGGTGGTCTATCAAGTCAACGGCGCGCTGACCAACGGCACGTTCACCAACGTCGGCTACAACGATCGCTACAACCTCACGTCGGATGGCTACTCCCCGGCGGATGTGGCGTTCACCAGTCCGTCCCCGCCCGGCACCGGGGACCTCACGGTGAATCCGGCCTTCGTGGATGGCACGCGGCGATTCCTCTCCTGGGGCAAAAGCGTCAATCCCTCCTTGACGACGATTCAGCAGGTCGTCGACGAACTGATGAAGCGGAACGACGATGCGGGCTACGCGGCGGGGTTCACGATCGACGCCTACCTCGCGTATCTCCGCGCGGGGTTCACGCCGACCGCGAGTGCCCTGGCGACCGCGGGCCATGACGGGAGCGTGATGGGCGCCGTCGCGCCCGCGATCACGGCGGCGCTGACCCTCACGCCGGAACTGCAGTTGTACCTCAGTGGGGTCTGGACGAACGTCCTCGACGACGTCCGCGGCCCGATTATCTGCGAGTACGGCATTCAGGGATCGACGCCCGCCGACCGCGTCGCCTCCACGGGCACGTTGGAGTACCCGCTCGACAATAGCGCCGGCAATTCCGGCGGCGTGGTGGGCTACTACTCCCCCTTGCATGCCAGTAAACGCGCCGGGTTTGGGTTCAACATCCCGGTCCGGTTGAAGCTGACGGCCGGGGCGTACAGTGCCTACAAGTTCCGCGGCTCCCTCGCCGATATCATCCCGACCGCGGGCCTCTACGACGAGCGCCTCGTCGCCTGCACGGCGCTCGACTGGATGGACGATGCCGCGCAGTTGGACCTGCCGGATCTGGCCGCGCAACTCAGCCAGCGGCCTGATCAGATCCTCACCACGATCCTCGACGCCCTCGCGGTGGCGGACCAACCCGTGGCGCGGTCGATCGAGACGGGCGCCGAGACGTACGACATTGCCCTGGACGGCGGCGCCACGGGGACCCGCCCGAAAGTGCGCGAGGTCCTGAATCAACTGGCGCTCAGTGAGCTCGGGTACGTCTACGTCAAGGGCGATCCGACCACCGGCGGGGTCTTCACGTTCGAAGGCCGCCACCATCGCATCGTGAATCCGACCGTGCAGATCACTCTCCCCGACACGGTGATTGAGCGCGGCGGCCTCGCGGTCCCCGGATCACGGGACGAGATTTACAGCAGCGTCCAGGTGTTTGTCCGGCCGACGAAAGTCGATGCCGCGGCCACGACGATCCTGTACGACCTCCAGACCACCTCGACCCTCATCCAACCAGGGGAAACGACCAGTACGCTCTTCGGTCCGTACCGCGATCCCGACACGCACGAGCCGTGCGGCGGCACGGACATGCAGGTGCCCGTCAGTGGGACGGACTTTCTCATGAACACGGCCCAGGACGGCTCCGGGGCGAACGTGACGGCCAACTTCGTGGTCACGCCGTCCTTTACGGGCCTCGGCGTCCGCTGGAGCGCGATCACGAATACCGGGGCCGTCGCGGGGTACGTCACGCGGTTGCGCGCCGTCGGCAAAGCCATTCGGCGGTATGACGCCATGATCGAGGTGGCGATTCCCAGCAGCTACGGCACCCGGGTCCTCACGCTCGACATGCCGTACCAAAATTCCACCAACGTCGCCACGGACGTCGGGACGTACCTCGCGCAGCTCTTGGCGGCGCCCTTCGCGCATGTCCCGCGCGTGCGGTTCCTGGCCAATAAAAGCGCCACGTTGATGGCGGCGGCGATTAACCGCGAACCGGGGGATCGAATGGCGCTCAGTGAAACGGTGACGGGGGTGAATGCGGAATTTACCATCAACGCCGTGCGCCTGGAGCTGCAGGCCCCGGGTCTGCTCTGGTGCACCTGGGGGCTGGAACCCGGGACGTCGCAACGCTCCTGGCTGCTCGGCACGGTAGGCGTGTCGGAACTCGACGACGCGACGTACCTCGGCTTCTGAGGACTTAGGTTATGGGCTGGACGCTCCCGTCGGTGCGATCGATCGGCGACCTGATCACGGCCGCGATCTGGAACACTGACCTCAAAGACAACCTCATCCTCCTGAAGACGTCCGTCAACAACGACGGGACGCTGCACGGCTGTGCGCGGCTGCTCGACCAGAGCACCACCGAGCAAGACGTCGTCAATACCGCCGCGGAGACGTCCGTGTATTCGTTCTCGATCCCCTCAAACACGCTCGGGACGGCGGGGTCGCTGCGGCTCACCGTCACGGGCAACTACCTCAATAACACCGGGAGCGGCCAATCGATCTTCGTCGCGGTCAAGCTGGGCGGCACGATCTTCGCGGGCTCGCTCAGCGCCGGGTTGGCGTCGGTGTCCACCAGCGCGTTGCGCCGCGGCTTTCTGCTGCAAGCAGTCCTCAATGCCAACGGCGCGACCAACGCGCAGCGCGCCGTGACGCGCGCCATGCTGGGCCTCGCCGCGGCCACCGAGACCGATTGGGGCAACACCACCGTCGCCTTCGATCTGCATTGCATGCACAGTGCGCTCGCGAAAGACATGACGGCCGCCCAAACGATCACGATGACGATTACGCACGGCACCGCGAGTAGCAATTTAAGTTTCAAGCGCTGGGGCGCGACGTTGGAGTTGGTGGCGCCCTGAACGCACGACTGATGAACGGAGGGTTCAACGATGGCGGTGGGATTTACGTGGACCAAAAACGACGTGGATTTAATGGCGGGCGCGATGGCCCGCGATCTCCTTGTGGCCGTCACTCGCGGGGCCAACTTCAAGGCCTGGCTCGACACGCAGCTCGATGCGGATCTGACGCCGCTCGGCTACAGCGCCGGGGACATCAGCAATCTGCGATCGGCGTTTAGCGACGCGGCGCAGCTGGCGACGATCTTCAAAGGCACCGCCACCTTGGGCGTGGCGAAGGATTTCGCGGTCTTTCTCAAACGGCTCGCGGGCCTCGGGCAGATCGCCTAGCGATGGGCCAGATCCTGATCAACGCCCTCGTCACCATCGTCTGCGCCTTCTTCGTGGCGCTGCCCGCGATTCTGTACGCGCGCAAGGGCTTGCTCCAGGGGCAGGCCAACGGCGCGGGGCTCCTCGAGACGAAAGTGACCGCCGCCAACGCGGCCACGTTGGCCGAGGCGGCCAGCGCCAAAACCGATCTCCTCCTTGCCGGCAACGATCGGATCCACGAGCTGGTGAATTCGGGCAGCGATGTGTTGAAGGAGGAGATCCGTGGCCTCAAAGAGCAACTCGCCAAAGCGCACCAGCAGACGACGCAACTGACCGAGACGATCAACGGGCTGCTGGTGCGGCTGCTCCGGCCCCCGCGGCCGATCCGGGTGGCGCTCGCGCCCAAGCCCACGCCGAGGACGCGGAAGACGCGATGACCCCGCGCACCCCGTACACCGATCTGATTCACCGGGTGGCCACCACCTACGGCTTGCCGGCCGACGTGCTCGAGGGCCAGGTGCTCGCCGAAAGCCACGGCGATCCGGACGCGTTCCGCTACGAGCCGGCGTTCTATGACCACTACCTCCGCGGCAAGTCGCCCGCGGTCGTGAAGGCCTCTCAGTACGGCCCGCTCGCGGCGTGTTCCTACGGCTTGCTGCAGATCATGTTGGAAACGGCCGCCGAGATCGGGTTCGACGGGCGGCCCGAGCAGTTGTTCGAGCCGATGGTCGGGCTCGCGTGGGGGGCCAAGCATTTGAAGGCGCTCCTCGACTGGGCGGACGGCGATCTGGTGCGCGCGCTCTGCGCCTTCAACGGCGGCAAGCAGGGCAACGGCGTGCGGCCGTTTCGCAACCAGGCGTATGCCGACACCGTGTTCCGGTTGAGTGGACGGACCGTATGAGGATCCTTGCGCTGCTGCTCCTGCTCGCCGGCGTCGTGGTCCAGGAACCCGACGAGTATCCGCCGGGCCATGTGTGTGTGCGCGTCGCCGATGTGAAGGGGCCGACCACGCACCCCTGCAGCTGTCAGCGCAAATGCGTCCCGAGCGAAGACGCGGACGGCAACCAGACGATCGCCGTGCAGGAAGACCAGCAGTGCGCGCAATTCTGTCACCCGAAATCGTGCGCGTGCCCCGTGAAGGACTGCGAATGAGGCTCACCCTGCTCGAGCCGACGTTCGTCCGTTACGAGATGCGGATCGATACGTGGACGCGCTGCTTGGGCGACGCGGGAACGTGGAAGGACGGCGATCCGACCGAAGAAGTCACCGGCCCGCGCGAACACACGATCCACCGAACCATCGATGCCAACGGTGAATATACGGTGCGCGTCCCCTTCGCACTCGCGGAAGGCATCGAGTTCCTGTGCCCGAAGTGCTTCGCCGAAAACAACGGCGCGAGAGGCACGCACGGCTGCAACGTCACGTTCGCCGATCGGGGCGAGCCCGACGACATGGGCTCGCACAACAAAGAGGGCAACGCCGTCCGCTGGAATGTGTCAGGCGACAGCTTCGAGAACCTGACGACGACGCCGTCGATCCTGCTCGAAGGCGGCTGCGCGTGGCACGGCTACATCACCAACGGAGAGGCGACATGACCCCTGCCGTCGTCCTGCTCGCGATTCAGCTCTTGACCGGGCCCCTCGGCCTGGCGCCGTGCACGGTCCGGTTGCGCGTGCGCGTCGAACCGAAAGCGGAGAACCGATCGGTCACCGTCACGCTCGACAGTCCGGACTTCTACCGGCGCAGCGTGCACGAGCTCGAGGGCGACCAGGCGCCGGCGACGCAACCCGAGCAGACGTATCCGGATCTCCCGCGCGGGAGCTACGAGATCCGGGCCGTCGTGACGCGACCGCCGCAAAAGGACGTGCACGCGGTGACCACGTTCATCTGCGGATAGAAAGGACCCCATGAGTACCGGCACCGGCAGCCTACCGGATCCGATCATCGCCATGAGTGCGGACCCGGCGCAGATCGCGCTCGACGTGCGCGTGAGCCTCGCCGCCTTCGGGATTCCCGAACGCGAGGACTTCTATTGGGTCGACAAGGCCAGTCGGCCCGCCGAGTTCAGCAATCACGTGTGGCATCTGGGCTGGAACGCGTATTGGGAAGCGCGCGCCCTGCCAGGCAACCAGGGGAGTGCGGATCCGAACTTGGGCCGCTTGCCTGCGGTGCATACGCGCACGCCTGTCGTGCCGCCGCCGAATCCTGCGCCCGCGCCCATTGAGCCCGCGCCGCTGAGTGAGGTCCTCGCCGCGTTGACGTTCGCCCGGCTCAATGCCATCGACGCGCGGTTGACGGCCCTTGAAGATCACCTGATCGCGATCGGCGTCCTCGCCGAGCACCTGGCCGCGCAGGCCTATGCCGGCACCGTCACGATTCCGTACTTGGGAGCGGCGCCCATCACGCTGAGGCCGAAAGCATGACCACCCGCTTCAGTCCCGCGCAGCTCCAGCAGATCGTGACCGAGACGCTCCCGACGCTCGAAGACGGGCACACGAGCGCCATCATCGGGACGGTGGACAGTGAAGGCGCGCAAGTGGTCGCGCGGTTCAAGCTCACCAACAATCACTGGACCGTGACGGCGGCCGCGCGCCATCAGTGGACGGGCGAGGACCGCGTGGGCGCGACCGTGCTCTTGTCCTGGTGACGCGATGGAATGGTTCTACTACGTGTGGCTCCTGAGTCAGCAGGGCGACCGGCGGACGGCGCCGCGATGAATGAAGATCTTTCCCTACGAATGTCGCGAACCGAACTGTCTCCGACGGTGTACCCAGCCGGGCGGCCGGTGTCATCCGTGCGGGGGCCAGGCGGCGGCGCAGACCCATCGCGCGCGGGGCGCCCGCCGATCGCCGCGGCCCGCGGCGCACTGTCCGGAGTGCGGCGTCCCGGTGACGCGCGGCGGGCCCGCGCGGACCCTCCCAGAGAAACACTGCCCGTCGTGTCGGGGCCTCGCCAAGTCGCAGGCCCACCAGGCCGCCCGTCGGGCAAAGAACGCCGCCACCTGGCCACCCGCGTCCCGGGCCGCTGGTCCACCGCCTATCGGATTACGCAACGGCTTTTGAAGCTGGGGATTTGGCCATGAGCGGCGGGTTCTTCACCCGCCGGGACAGTTCGGGATGGGCGCAACGGCAGAAGCGATCGTCAATCGTCTGGCACTACTTCGAACACGGAGAGTCAATCTGTGAACGGCGGTGGACAGACGTGCGCGAACCGTATCAGCTCGTCGTCACCGACGGTAAATGTTGTCCGCGCTGCGTCGTCGTGCGCGTGCGGCAGCGAGAACAGCGAGAAAGGAACCGAATGACACGGGTAGGCCTCACGCTCGCGGCGCTCTTGCTCTCGGTAGCGTCCGTGCGCGCCGATGTGATCACGGTCGCCTGGGATGCCAATCCTCCCTCGGGCTTAGGCGGCTACCGGGTCGGGCTCGGCACGACCTCGGGCGTCTACACGACCATCGTGGACGTCGGGAACGTGACGACGACGACGCTGACCGTCGCGAGTGGCGCGCAGTACTACCTCGCGGTCTTGGCCTATAACACGACCGGCGAGGTGAGTGGGTATTCCGCCGAAGTGATCGCGGATCAGACGGTCCCCCCGGTCCCGCTCCCGAGTCCGTGGACGGCGCAGGATCTCGGGGCCCCGACGCTGGCGGGGAGCTCCACGTTCAACGCTGGCGTGTTCACCGTCAGCGGGGCCGGGGTCGACATCTGGGGGACGAGCGATCAGTTTCAGTTCGTGTCGCAACCGCTGACAGGCGACGGGGAGATCGTGGCGAAGGTCGAGAGCCTGGGGCCGCCGACGCATCCGTATGCGAAAGCCGGGGTCATGATTCGCGAAGACCTCACGCCGGGCGCGCCCAACGCGTTGATGTATGTGAGCGCGGGCCAGGGCCTGTTGTTCGCGCAACGCACGACGCGCGGCGGGGCGACCAGTAGCGTGACCGTGCCAGGCGTCGCACCGTTCTGGGTGCGCGTGGTGCGGAACGGCGCGACGGTCACCGCGTTCAGCTCGCCGACCGGCAGCGCCTGGACGCTGCTCGGGACGGCGACGATCCCGATGGCGGCGAGTGCGCAAGTCGGGTTAGCCGTCGTCAGTCTGGTGCCGGCGACCGCGACGACCGGGGTCTTCAGCAATGTGAGCGTCACGGCGGCCGGCGTCCTCGTCCCGCCGCTGCCGCCCACGAGTGTCGAGCCGCGCACGTTTCCCTAAAGGAGTGTCTGATGAAATACCTGTTGTTGACTCTATTCGCGTTGCTGCTCGCCGTGCCGTCGTTCGCGCAGGGGACGACCGTCGCGGTCCCGACGGATATCGATGTGATCGTCATTGCGGCGACCGGCGATCCCGCGACGCTCGCCCCGCTCGCCACGCGGCGCACGCCGATCGCGGCGGGCTCGCCGCTCTGTAATCAGGCGGCGATTCAGGCCCCTGTCGGGACGCTGGTGAATCCCACCGTCGCGCAGGTGCCGGACCCGTTCCTCGCCGGGCGCTTCTGTCGGCCGCCGACGCCGATTGGCCTGGCGACGGCGACCGCGCTCCGGCTCGTGGCCGTGTATAACTCGGCGGCGGGACCGAGCGGAAGGAGCCCCGCCGGGGTGCTCCCTTTCGATATTACGGGGACCCTGGTACCCCCTGCGGCACCGATCTCCGTGGACGCCAGACCGTAACGATCACGACGCTCGACGGCCTCCGGATGCAGGAGACGCGGTGTCTGGAGCCGTGGCCGCGCTAGCGGTCCAGACTCCGGATCGCGCGCACGACGGCATTGAGATCGAGGTCGGTGCGCTGGGCCTCGCGGGTTTCGAGCTGCTCGGCGACGGCGGTATCGAACGTTGCGATGTCCGAGGCGCCGCGGGCGTTCCAGACCTGACGGAGCTGCTCGGCCATCTCCCGGATCGTGACCTCGTCGGTGAATCCTGCCATCGTCGCGCGGGCGATCTGATCGAAGTCGGGGGGCTCAGGCATCAGAACTGAGTCGTTTCAGAATCCGCCGTGCGAGGGCGGCGTGGTCATCATCGTCCGCCGACATGAAGGCGCGATAGCAGTCATCGCAGAGCACGGCGTCGTCTGACTGGTGTGGCGTACCGAACGTCTCCAGACACTCGGCCGCGGCGGCATCATCGCTCCAGCCCTGGTCGAACGTGCCGCCGCAGGCCGTGCAGGTAAACTCAGCCATGTCTCGAACGGTCGGTCAGCGCACCTCGGTGAACGACCAGGAGATGCCGCTCGAGTTGGTAATTGAGACAATACCACCCACGGTAAGGGCGATGGCGTCATAGTGATTGCGCACGTCGGCCACTGAGCACGTGCCCATGATGATATTCACCACAGTGCGCCCACCGATGCTCGCGATGAAGTTCTGACAAAAGCCGCCGTAGTCGGCTTGAATCCGCACCCGTGTCACGGATGTCGGCATGTCGAAGACGGTATTTCCACTGCCGGATCGCGTGAAGAGCGGGACGGGCACCAGTTCGACGTTGACCGTTTGGGTACTCGTCAGCGTGACGCCTTGCTCCTTCGTCACGTAGTACGCGGCGGAGGTGGTGAGCGTGAAGCTACTGGCGGTCAACGTCGCGAACGAGTAACTGCCGTTGCTGTTGGTGGTCGTGGATCGGCCGACGTTCGGACCGTCGGCGATCCGGACCGTGGCGCCTGGGATGACCGGACCTGTCGTGGACGCGACCGTGCCGCTCAAAATAAACGTCGTCGGGGTCGGCGTGGGGGTCGGCGTCGGCGTCGGCGAGGCTGGGGAAGCGTCTCCGCCACACGCCGAAAGGACGAGCGCCGCGAGGATCGTCGCCACGGCGGCGTGGGTCTTGAACATGTGAGCTTTCACTGGCCGATGGGTGGACGAACGATCGAGGTGGTCTTACGTCTTGGTCGTCAGCTTCTTCGGTAACTATCCCTTGACTGTATAGGCATACTGTGTTCTAATGGTGTTATGCCGCCAGTCAATCGAAACCAGCCCAAACGCGCCAAGTCTTCTGAATCGGAATATTCGCTCATGGAGTTCATGCGCGAGTTCCCCGACGACGCCACGTGCCTTGAATGGCTCTGGCGAAATCGGTATTCCGAGAATGGCCTGCACGCCGACTGCCCCAAGTGCGACCGAGAACAGGCGTTTGAGCGCTACAACACCTCGCAGCAGCGCCAGTCGTGGACCTGCACGTCCTGCGGCCTGCACCTGCACCCAACCGCTGGAACCATCTTCCACAAGTCCTCGACGTCGCTGCATCTGTGGTTCTACGCGATGTATCTGATGACTAGCACGCGGTGCGGCATTTCTGCGAAGCAGCTTGAACGCGAACTGGGCGTGACCTACAAGACGGCTTACCGCATGGGTCAACTGATTCGCCAACGGCTGATGTCGCAGACCGCCGGACCGTTCAAAGCCGGACAACCGATCGAAATCGATGAAACCTACGTCGGAGGGAAACGCCGGAACGTCCATCGTGGACGGCCGACGGCAGGTAACAGCAATAAACAGCCGGTGTTGGGGATGGTCCAGCGCCGGGGCCGCGTGCGTGCGATGACTGTGGACAACGCGAAGGCCGCAACGCTTCTGCCGAATATTCAGGAGCACATCCTGCCCGCCTCCGTGGTCTACACCGACGAATGGAAGCCCTACGTGCATCTCGGCAAGATGGGCTACGACCATCAGCGGATTCGGCACGCGCAGCGCGTCTACGTGAGCGGGGATGTCCACACCAACACGATTGAAGGCTTCTGGTCGCTCGTGAAGCGCGGTCTGGATGGTGTGTTCCACGGTGTCTCGAAGCAACATCTTCAGGGCTACCTGAACGAATACGCGTGGCGCTACAACCAGCGCTATGAAGCACGCGGCCGATTCCAAGAGTTACTTCTTCGGTCCACGATTGCCTAATTTCCCTGGCGCGGTGGCCTTCTTCAGATTGCTGAAGAAGTCGCCGCGTTTCGGGATGGGAATAGCTGCGCCCTTTTTTGTCGTTTGGGTCTTTGCCATGCATCACCCGCTAGATGGTGCCCGACTCAAAATCGTCAGGGCACAAGAGCACATCGACGCGTTGAAGGCCGAAGTCCGGATGTATTTGAACGAACGACCTTACAACGTCCTCACCGAGCACGATAGCAATCTCTGGACGTTTCGCCCAGTCGTCAGCGTTGAGCCCCCGACCAGATTGAGCGCCATCATTGGCGACTGCCTCACGAATGCGATGGCCGCCCTCGATTACACCATTTGGCAGTTGGCCCTGAAATACTTCGACGACCCGCCGCTGATCTTCGATGAAGATAGATTTTGGGTTTCGTTCCCTCTCTACCGCGACCGGACCTTGCCGGGTTATCTGAACAAAATCAATCGTCTTACGAACCGAAAGATTCCCGCAGGCGCGATAACCGAGATCCATGCGACGCAGCCGGACAACATTGGGTATGGGCCGCTGTGGTGGCTCTATGAACTCGTAGGTGCGGATAAGCACCGATTGCCCTTGGTGACGTTCGCGCATCTCAGCGGCGCCGAGATGCGAGTCTTCAAAGAAATCAGTGGCGTCTTTACAGCCCTCGGCCATAGCGTCGGCGCCAGTTCCTTCAGTCTGACGGACTCCACTTTCGTAACAGAAGATCCCTCTATCGGCCATCAGATGCACGTGGACTGTCAGGCGGCCGTCTTTGTAGCGCTGCAAGATGTCACGGTGCCACGGATGCCAGTCGATGCTGCGTTGCAACAGATTGTTAAATGCGTTGCGAATACCGTCGTGCGATTTGACCAGTTCTTTGTCTGACTTCTGCACCTTTCTCGCTCCCTTCGTCGTTGTGACGAGCGCGGAGCGGGTAACGATTCATTGACGGATTTCAGGTAAACGTGAGCGGTTTGCTTGACACGCGCACGTAGAATACCCTATACAGTCAAGGGATAGTTACCTTCACAATTTACAA
>Ga0210382_10000783_pt1 | contig 10859 bp, 11 predicted proteins | sample PLMedo_FD_155452 | JGI IMG/M metagenome (GOLD analysis project Ga0210382, IMG submission 155452) | Groundwater sediment microbial communities from an aquifer in East River, Colorado, USA - PLM0_60_coex redo | ecosystem: Environmental > Terrestrial > Soil > Riparian zone | place: USA: East...
ATAGAGCAGCTCCTCGTGGTCCTCGGGCTCGTAGAGCTGCCCAAGGGCCGAGTAGATGCCGAACTGCCTGAACAGCGTCTGCATGCCGAAGGTGCGCGCCTCGTCGGCGACGATCGGCACGACCCGCGCGCCGAGCTTCTCGTCCTTCATGAGCTGCGCGAGCAGCTGCACGAAAGCCATTGTTGTCGACTGATTGCGCGATGAGCTCTGCAGGGAGGGTACCGTGAGGGTGCTCGCCGATGCAGTGCGCATTGGCAGGTAGCCGCCGAGCTCCTTCCTGCGCGCCTCCAGGTATCTGATCTCCTGGCTGTCGGCTCCCGGATTGAAAAAACGCAGCTGCACCACGTCTTCGTCGGACAGCGGCAGCGCGAAACGGTCGCGAAATTCCTTGAGGGCGGCGTCGTCCAGCTTCTTCTGCTGGTGCGTGCCCATCTTGCCCTGGCCCCACAGCCCCATTCCGTAGCCTTTCTTGGTCTTGGCGAGGATCACGGTGGGCTGGCCCGCGTGCTCCACCGCGGCCCGGTACGCGGCATAGATCTTCACCGGGTCGTGGCCGCCGCGGCGCAGCCGGTCGATGTCGGCGTCGCTCATGTGGGCGATGATCTGGCGCAGCTCGGGGTACTTGTTGAAGAAATGCTCGCGGTTGAAGCGGCCGTCGGTCGCGGCATAGGTCTGGAATTCGCCGTCGACCGTTTCATGCAGGCGCTTGAGCAGCACGCCGTCCTCGTCGCGCGCGAACAACGGGTCCCAGTCCGAGGCCCACAGCAGCTTGATCACGTTCCAGCCGGCGCCGGCGAACAGGCCTTCGAGCTCCTGCACGATCGAGCCGTTGCCGCGCACCGGGCCATCCAGGCGCTGCAGGTTGCAGTTGACGACGAAGATCAGGTTGTCGAGGCCGTCGCGCGCCGCGAGCGACAGCCCGGCGAGCGACTCTGGCTCGTCCATTTCGCCGTCGCCGACGAAGGCCCACAGCTTGCGGCCCGCGGTCTTCTGGATGCCGCGATGCTCGAGATACCGCATGAAGCGCGCCTGGTAGATCGCGTTGAGCGGCCCGAGGCCCATCGAGCCGGTCGGAAACTGCCAGAACTCGGGCATCAGATACGGATGGCAGTATGAGCAGAGTCCTTTGCCCTCCGTCTCCCGCCGATAGTGATCCAGTTGTTCCTCACTAAGCCTGCCCTCGAGATAGGCGCGCGCATAGACCCCCGGGGCGGAGTGCGGCTGGAAGTACACCAGGTCGCCGTCGCGCCCGCCGCGGAAGAAATGGTTGAAGCCGACCTCGAAAAGATCGGCCGCCGACGCGTAGCTGGCGATGTGGCCGCCGAGCTCGGCGTGCGCGCGGTTGGCGCGCACCACCATGGCGAGCGCGTTCCAGCGCACGATCGAAGAGATGCGCTGCTCGAGCTCGAGGTTGCCGGGAAACGGCGCCTGGTCGGCGAGCGCGATCGAGTTCTTGTAAGGCGTGTTGAGCACCGGCGGCAGCGGCACGCGCCGCGCGCGCGCATGGTCGAGCAGCCTGCGCAGCAGGAAGGTCGCGCGCTCGCGGCCCTCGACTTCGACCAGCGCGTCAAAGGCGTCCAGCCATTCGCGCGTCTCGACCGGGTCGGCGTCCGACGGGTTGATGCGCCAGAATGCGGACAGGTCGGTCATCGCGGCATCGTAGCGCGCCCCGGCTGGCATTTGGCCCTGTTTATTGATATCATCCCGCCCGCAGGATATCGAGCAGCGAATTTGTACCCCTCTCCCGCCGCCAAAAGCGTCGCCCGTAGTGGCCGTCAGTTCCCTTCTTTGATCGTCGTGCCCGGCTTCGTCGCGCCCGGATTTGTCGCGACGTTCAGTAGAAGGAAGAAGTAAATGGCGACCGGTACCGTCAAGTGGTTCAACGACTCCAAAGGCTTCGGCTTCATCACCCCGACTGAAGGCGGCGAAGATCTGTTCGCGCATCACACCGCGATCCAGATGAACGGCTTCAAGACGCTGAAGGAAGGCCAGAAGGTCGAGTTCGAAGTGAAGCGCGGCCCCAAAGGCCTGCAGGCGGCGAATATCAAGCCGCTCTAAGCGCTGCACGCAACGACAAAAAGCCCGCTTCGGCGGGCTTTTTATTTACTATCCTCGCAGGATGAATGAACAGGATGATGACGCGTCTGTATTCTACGGGCAGCCCGCGCCGGGCCTCGGTGGCGCGCAGGCGCCGATCGGCTCCGGCGTATTGGAGATGGTGATGCCGATCGCGGGCCGCTCGGCGCAGGCCGCGAGCAGCAGGAGCGATGCGACCAGCGCAAGTCGCACGCCGTTCAGAGATACGTAGTCAGAAGGCCGTACAAAACCGTCGCTCCCCACGCTACTAGACCAAGTCCGCAGATCAGCGCAACGGCGAATAGGCTGTCCTCAGGCCGGAAAGTGGCTTTCTGAAAGCGTCCGTAGCAGGACGCAGAATAGGCGTCGTTAAAAGCGTGGTGCGCTGCGCGAGCGCTAGCTTTCCTCTGTCTGCGCCTTGGCATGCCTGCTCCGTCCTTAACGCTGTGTGCGGCCCGACCGATACTCTAATGTCGCACCGGTGGACCGCCAGTGACATAGGTCACATCTTTGCCAAAGAGGGTCAGAAGGGGCGATGGATGCCGACATAGATTTTCGTGCCGAGCGCGGGGCCGGTGCGGCGCCAGTTGACCCGTATACCGCTGCCATTCGGATCGGGCTCGTTCTGGAAATTTAGCAATCCGAACCGGCCGTACAGCCTCCACCCCTCCGAGCGCTCCAGGGGGCCGAACCTCTCGGCGCGCCGCTCTCCGGGAGGAGCCTGCTCGAAGCGCTCGAGCGATGCGGGGTGATAGGCCTGTGCGGCGGCTTCTCCGGCAACAGCGAGCAGCAGGGCCATCACGCCCGGCATGACGCGGCGCATCAGGATTCCGGCTGCTTGCATACGACACCCCGTAAATGCCCAGATGGTCCGCCGATCGGCCGGCCGGCGCTGCGAAGAAGGTCATGGTCTTGCGCTCTTTCACCAAGCGGCCCGCGCTGCAAGTGAAATTGTTGTCACGCTGCGGCGGGAGGCCGGGGTTTTGGTGCCGGCTGACGGATTCGAACCGCCGACCAACGGCTTACAAAGCCGCTGCTCTACCAGCTGAGCTAAGCCGGCACGGCGCGCGCATTATGCACTGGGCTGCGCCTACTTTCACCGGGTCGTGCCCGCCCTTTTCGCTCTCGGGCTTCTAAGATCTTTCTGTTGAAGCGCCGGCCGCAATCCCGCTGAACGGAAAACCCGGCCTTGACTCTGCCTGACGCGCGGTGTGAAGTCTCTCTTTTCAACCGCAGTTCCGTCATTACTGAGGAGACTTGCTCGTGATCAAAGCCACAAAGGCGCTTCTCATTGTTGGCGCGCTCGCCATGGCCGCACCGGCAATCGCCGCGGCACCGGCGCCGACGTATGTGCAGTTCTCGGGCGCCGCGAAAGGCGCGCTGTACTGGCCGGACCCCGCGAAGTACCGGAGCCCGCATGTCGGTGTGATCGTCATGCACCGCAATTCGAATTACCTCTCGCACATCAGCACGAAGGAGCTTCCCGCGCGCGGGTTCGTCGTGCTGGGCATGAACCCGCGCTGCGACAACAACGAAGCGGCGTGTGCGCCGTGGGAAAACAATGCGCTTGACTTGAAGCAGGGGGTGAACTACCTGCGCAGCCAACCGGGGATCACCAAGGTCGTCCTTCTCGGCCATAGCGGCGGCGGGCCCACGATGACCTTTTACCAAGCGGTCGCCGAGAAGGGCGTGGCCTTCTGCCGGCAGCCTGGCAAGCTCATCAAGTGCAGCAGCGCTCTCGCCGGGTTGCCGCCCGCGGATGGCGTCATTCTCATGGACGCGCATCCGGGCAACGGCATCAACGCGGCGCGAAGCCTTAGTGCCAACGTGACGAACGATCCGGCGGTGCTCAACCAGAACCGCCAGCCGAGCACGAACCCTCGGCTCGATCCGTTTGACGCGCGGAACGGTTACCGGCCCGGAGGTCTTACGCGGTACTCGGATGCCTTCAAGGACCTCTACTTCAAGGCGCAATCAGACCGCATGAGCTACCTTATCAGCGAGGCTTTGGCGCGCCTGGACGAGATCGAGGCGAGTGGATCGGGCGACGCGCCCTTCATCGTGCCTCTCGGTGACAACGCCCGGCTGAGCCAGATCGACCTCAGCATCCACCACAGCACGCTGCTGCCGCGGAAGCTCGTCAAGAACGACGGCACCGTGGAGGACCGCTTCCCCGTGGAGAGCGTCCGCGTGGCGAGCCTCGAGCCGGGAGACGAGAAAGGCTTCGGCTCAACGATGTTTCTGACCGTCAAGTCGTTCCTGAGCGTGCGCGCCGTACGTTCGACCGATTCGATGGATGGCGTTGACTGGTGCTCGAGCAACAACTCGACCCCCTGCAACCTTCAGCAGATGACCATCCCGCTGCTGGTTACGGCCATGGGCGGGCACTATTTCATCCGTGACGCAGAACAGTATTTCGACATGGCCGCGAGCTCGGACAAGGACTTCTATGGGATTGAGGGGGCCACGCACGGCGGCACGGAATGCACCGCGTGCGAAACGACGCCCAAGCAGTATTCGAACGCGACGAAGAACCTGTTCGATCTCATGCAGCACTGGATCGAGGCGAGGTTCTAATCGGGTGATCGCTACGGCTCACGCTCGTCGACAACGTCGGCGGAGGCATGGGCGCCATGACGCGCGGTCAGATCCGCATGCACCTCGTCAACGTCGACAAGCGCGTAGCGCCCGGGGCCATCGTCATCGTTGAAAATAAACGTGGTCTGTCCCTGTTTTTGGTGGCGCTCACTTGATTCGCCTGAGCGTCGGCTTGCCGCCTGAGGGTTTCTTCGGCGGCTCGGGGCTGGCGGGGGCTGGCAGCGCGGCGGGAGACCTGGGCTTGCCCAGCAGCGACGCCGGCTCGGCCTCGGCCTTCGCCTGCACCGAGGGCTTCGGCGAATCCGTGTCGAAGGTCATGCCGTGCCCGGTCTCGCGCGCGTAGAGCGCGAACACGTTGGCGATCGGCACCGAGATCTGGCGCGCGACGCCGCCGAAGCGCGCGGAGAACTCGATCAGCTCGTTGCCCATCTGCAGCTTGTGCACCGCATTCGGGCTGACGTTGAGCGTGATCTCGCCGTTCTTGACGTACTCGGAGGGCACCTGCGTGCGCGAGTCGACCTTGACCGCGACGTGCGGCGTGTAGCCGTTGTCGACGCACCACTCGAACAGCGCGCGCAGCAGGTACGGCTTGGTCGGGATCTCGTTCATCGCCCGATTACTTCCGCATCACCTTCTCCGAGGGCGTGAGCGCCTCGATGAACGCCGGCCGCGAGAAGATGCGCTCGGCGTACTTCATGAGCGGCGCGGCGGTCTTGCCGAGCTTGATGCCGTAGTGGTCCAGCCGCCACAGGAGCGGCGCGATCGCCACGTCGAGCATGGTGAAGTCGTCGCCGAGCATGTGCTTGGTCTTGGTGAACACCGGCGCCAGCTCGATCAGGCGGTCGGTGACGTGCTGCCGCGCGCGCTCGACCTGCTTTTCCTTGCCGGACTCCAGGCTTTCGATCTGCGAGAACAGCTCGACCTCCATGTTGAACAGCATCAGCCGCGCGCGCGCGCGCATCACCGGGTCGGCCGGCATCAGCTGCGGATGCGGAAAGCGCTCGTCGATGTACTCGTTGATGATGTTCGACTCGTACAGGATCAGATCGCGCTCGACCAGCACCGGCAGCCGGTTGTACGGATTCATCACCGCGATGTCCTCGGGCTTGTTGTACAGGTCGACGTCGATGACCTGGAAGTCCATGCCCTTTTCGTAGAGCACGAAGCGGCAGCGGTGGCTGAAAGGGCAGGTGGTGCCCGAATAAAGTTGCATCATGGCTTCGATTCCGGCTGAAAAATGCCGGGCCGCGGGCGGCCGGCGGTTACTTCACGTCCTTCCAGTATTCCTTCTTCAGGAGATAGGTGAAGACAAAAACGATGGCCAGCACGTACAGCACCACGATGCCGATCACCTTGCGCCTGGTGGCGGCGGGCTCGCCAGCGTACACCAGGAAATTGACGAGGTCGCGCACCGTCGCGTCGTATTCCGCGGGCGACTGCATGCCTCTGGCGATCTCGGTCCACTTGCGGCTCTCCCGGTCGTAGGCGCGCTCGCCCTGCAGCGTCCATAGCGCGTGCGGCATGGCGACGTTCTCGAACACGGCGTTGTTCCAGCCGGTGACGGTCTTCGGATCGCGATAGAAAGTGCGCAGATAGGTGTAGAGCCAATCGGCGCTGCGCGCGCGCGCGGCCAGCGAAAGGTCGGGCGGCGTCACGCCGAACCAGCTCTTGCTCTCCTTGCGCGGCATCACCGTGCGGATCGGCTCGCCGACCTTGTCGGCGGTGAACATGAGGTAATTCCTGATCTGCGCCTCGTTCAGCCCCAGCTCCGCCAGCTCGCTGTAGCGCATGAATTCCACGCCGTGGCAGCCGAGGCAGTAATTGACGTACGTGCGCGCGCCGGCCTGCAGGCTGATCAGGTCGTGAGGGTCGTGCGGCGAGCTGTCCAGGCGATAGCCGGCTTCGGCGGCCCAGCCGCACAGCGGCGCGAGCAGCAAGACGACAATTAGTTTTCTCATCAGTGCGTCACCCGCTCGGGGACCGGCTTCACCTTGTCGCGCGCGGTGTACCAGGGCATCAGGATGAAGAACAGGAAGTAGACCACCGTGCACAGCCGCGCCGCCCAGGTGGCCCGCTCCTTGGTGTCGAGGAAGAAGGCGTCGAAGCCGAACTGGCCCCACACGGTGGTCGGCTCGGTGCCGAGGAAGCCGAGGACCAGGAACACGACGATGAAGATCGCGAGCGCGCTCTTGTAGTAGGGCCCGCGATAGCGGATCGAGCGCACCGGGCTGCGGTCGAGCCAGGGCAGGAAAAACAGGATCAGCACCGCGGCGCCCATCGCCAGCACGCCGGGGAACTGCGAATGGAACAGCGGCGGGACTGCGCGCAGGACCGAGTAGTACGGAGTGAAATACCAGACCGGCGCGATGTGCTGCGGGGTCTTCAGCGGATCGGCCGGGATGAAGTTGTTGTACTCGAGGAAGTAGCCGCCGACCTCGGGGATGAAGAACATGACGAAGCAGAAGATGCCGAGGAATGCCACCGCGCCCATCAGGTCCTTCACCGTGTAGTACGGATGGAACGGGATGCCGTCGAGCGGCCGGCCGTGCGCGTCCTTGTACTTCTTGATCTCGACCCCGTCCGGGTTGTTGGAGCCGACGTCATGCAGCGCCATCAGATGCACCACCACCAGCCCCAGAAGCACCAGCGGAAACGCGATGACGTGCAGCGCGAAAAAGCGGTTCAGCGTCACATCGGACACCACGTAATCGCCGCGGATCCACAGCGCCAGGTCCGGCCCGATGAACGGCACCGTGCCGAACAGGTTGACGATGACCTGCGCGCCCCAGTAGGACATCTGGCCCCAGGGAAGCAGGTAGCCGAAGAACGCCTCGCCCATCAGCGTGAGGTAGATCAGCATGCCGAAGATCCATACCAGCTCGCGCGGCTCCTTGTGCGAGCCGTACAGCATGGCGCGGAACATGTGCAGGTACACGACGATGAAGAACGCCGAGGCGCCGGTCGAATGGATGTAGCGGATGATCCAGCCGCCCGGCACGTCGCGCATGATGTACTCGACCGAGCCGAACGCCAGGCCGGCATCCGGCTTGTAGTTCATCGTCAGGAAGATGCCCGACACGATCTGAATGACCAGCACCAGCAGCGCGAGCGAGCCGAAGAAGTACCAGAAGTTGAAATTCTTCGGCGCGTAGTACTCGGCGGCGTGCTTGCGCCATTCCTCCTTGAGGCTCGGCATCCTCGAGTCGATCCAGTGCCACAGGCGCGAAGCCATCGGCTAGGCCCCCTTCGCTGCTTTGTCTTCGCCGATCACCAGCCCGGCTTCCGCGACGAACGCGTAGGGCGGCACCCTCAGGTTGGTCGGCGCCGGCGCGCCGCGGAACACGCGCCCCGCGTAATCGAACTTCGAGCCGTGGCAGGGACAATAGAAGCCGCCCGGCCAGTCCGCGCCCATCTCGGCCCTGGCTTCGGCGGTCTTCAGTTGCGGCGAGCAGCCCAGGTGAGTACAAACGCCTTCCATCACCATGATCTCGGGCTTCAATGAGCGGTATTCGTTCGTCGCGTAAGGCGGCTGCTCGGAGGCCTTCGACAAGGGATCGGTCAGCTTCGGTTCCGCGGCCTTGAGCGAATCGAGCATTTCCTTGGTGCGATGGAGCACCCACACCGGCTTGCCGCGCCACTCGATCACCGCGAGCTCGCCGGCGCCGACTCTGGAAAGGTCTACGTCGACCGGTGCGCCGGCTGCTTTGGCGCGCTCCGAAGGCCACATGCTGGCGACGAAAGGGGCCGCCGCGCCAACGCTGGCCGCGCCGCCGACGAGCGACGTGGCGACCAGCAGGTTGCGACGCGTCCTGTCTATTTTTTTCTGATCGTTCATGGAGATGGCTCGAGGTCGGGCGGCGCGCGAAAGCGTGCGATTCTACCGACCAGGCCTCGCCGTGTCTAGGATTTCGCGCGTAAACATCTAAATCTTAAGAGGAATTCTGTATAATGGCCAGCTCGCTCATGTACCGCCTGTGGCTCATTTTTTCGCAGGCCGCGACCATCGCGGTGGCGGCGCTGTTCGTCGTTACGACCTTCCGCCCGGAATGGCTGCCCTCGCGCGCGGGCGCGCAGGTCCCTCTATCGATCACGCAGTCAAGCGGCACAGGACAGATGCAGGTCGCCGCGCGCACTGGCCCCGCGCCAGCGTCCTATTACGACGCGGTGCAGCGCGCAACGCCTTCGGTAGTGAACATCTTCACCTCCAAAGAAATCCGCGTGCCGCGCCATCCTTTGCTCAACGATCCGATTTTCCGGCGCTTCTTCGGCGACCAGCTGCCCGACGAGGCGCAGCGCGCATCGAGCCTTGGCTCGGGCGTCATCGTCAGCAGCAGCGGCTACGTGCTGACCAACCATCACGTGGTCGAGGCGGCGGACGAGATCGAGGTGGCGCTCGCCGACGGCAAGAGGCTGCTCGCCAAAGTGGTGGGCAGCGATCCCGAGACCGATCTCGCGGTGCTGCGCCTCGACGCGGAAAACCTTCCGGCGATCAGCTTCGGCTCCTCGGACGCGCTGCGCGTCGGCGACGTGGTGCTCGCCATCGGCAATCCGTTCGGCGTCGGGCAGACGGTCACCAGCGGCATCATCTCCGCGCTCGGCCGCACCGGCCTGGGCATCAGCACCTTCGAGAACTTCGTCCAGACCGACGCGGCGATCAACCCGGGCAACTCGGGCGGCGCGCTGGTCGATGCGGCCGGCAACCTGATCGGCATCAATACCGCGATTTTCACGCGCGCGGGCAGCTCCGCGGTCGGCTCGATGGGGATCGGCTTCGCCATCCCGGTATCGACCGCCAAGATGGTGCTCGAGCAGATCGTCAGGAGCGGCAGCGTGACGCGCGGCTGGATCGGCGTCGAGGTGCAGGAGATCACGCCGCCGGTCGCCGAATCCTTCAAGCTCGCCGGCACGCGAGGCGCGCTCATCGCCGGGGTGCTGCGCGGCGGGCCCGCCGACAAGGCCGGAATCAAGCCGGGCGACGTGCTGCTCGAGGTGCAGGGCAAGCCGGTCGCCGATCCCGCGGCGATGCTGAACCTCATCGCCGCTCTCCCGCCGGGCTCGCCGGCGACGATGAAAGTGAAGCGCCAGGGCCAGGACGTGGACGCCAGCGTCACCGTCGGCCGGCGCCCCAAGCCGCAGGCGCGGCCGGAGTAAAAATCGGGGTCAGAGCGGGTGTCTGCTGTCGGCCAAGAGCGGTCACTCGCATAATGTTCCACCCCGTTCTGGATGTCGCGTAGCGCTGCGCGAGAGGCACGGGCAGGGGCAGCTGCGCTTACCCTTGGAGGCCGTCCAGCGCCGCAGCACAGGGCCTCGCCGTGCCGCGGTGGAAGCTCTGCTACCGCCGCATGCAGGACCCGCGCAACTTCGCGATGGTGTGGGTGCAGGAGCTTCTTCAGGAGCAGAAAGCCGTCTTCGGCCCCGACCCCTGGCCGTACAACCTCGAGGACAACCGCAAGGCGCTGGAAGCGGTAGTGCGCTACGAATTCGAGCAGGGCATGATCCGCAAGCAACCGGCGATCGAGGACTTGTTCTTCCCTCCAAGCCTGCAGCAGATCCAGCAGTACCTCTGATGAATTGCCGGGATGCGGAGTTAATGCACAACGGAAGCATTGTGCAACGTTCCAATAGTAGGCAAGCACCTATGGCTGGTTTCGGACCCGAAGCGGACATTGCTGACAGGAGCCTGGAAATCGGACACGGACGTTACTGGAAGTCCGCTTCGGACCGTAAAGGATAGGAAATTCCTTCGCGTCCGTGCCCCGAAAAGTGAGTGGCTCCGGCATATTCACCGACGCCGACTACGGTTGGGTCACCCAACAGGTAGGCGATCGCGGATCGCCACGCCAAGGGCCGAATCGTCTCCGCCCTAGAAGGCGGCTACGCGCTCTCCGCCCTCGGCCGCAGCGCCGTGCAGCACATCAGAGCTTTAGCTGGGTTAAACGCATAGCGGCGCACGCTGGCCGGACTTGGGTTCTGGCGCTATAGTTCTTCCTCCAAACCCCGATAAGAGGATCACATGACGGCGTTCTTCAAGCGGTTTATATGCAGGCTGGTCATCCTTAGCAGCATCGTGCTGCCGTATTCGGCGAATACGCAGGCGGCGATGATCGGCACCGGGCAGGCGATTGCGAACGTCGAGGCGCAGCGCGCCAAGGTGAAGGATTTCGTGGCGCGCGCGGATGCGCAGA
>Ga0210382_10000784_pt1 | contig 10853 bp, 9 predicted proteins | sample PLMedo_FD_155452 | JGI IMG/M metagenome (GOLD analysis project Ga0210382, IMG submission 155452) | Groundwater sediment microbial communities from an aquifer in East River, Colorado, USA - PLM0_60_coex redo | ecosystem: Environmental > Terrestrial > Soil > Riparian zone | place: USA: East River...
GGGGTCCTTCTGCGCGGGCCGATCGTCATGGGCTATCCGGAGCAGAAGCTCCAGATCACCCTCGAGCAGCTCGGCTTCCGCATCAGTGCTAAAGAGCCGATCGACGTCGCCTGGACCGACGTTCGGGAGATCAAGTCGCGCCGCGGTCGTGTCGTCGTGCGCACGAAGGGCAGGCCAGTCGCGTTCGGGATTCCCGTGGAAGGCGTCGCCGAACCGACGCTCGCGGGCCCACTCGCGCGCGTTGTCAAAGAGGCGAGCGGCGGCAGTCTCGATCTTGCCGGAAGCTCATTCCTCGAGCTGCAGAACGCGACCGACTCGCTGCGCGACCACTTTCACGACGAAGACGACCCGCTCGTACCGACCGTCGTCGGCCTCGTGTTCGGCCTCGCGGGCCTCACTTTTACCGCGATACTCCCCGACGCTCTCGCGATCGCGACCCGCGGCGCGATCGCGCCGGGCGCGTTTCTCCTCGACTACCCCCTGGCGGGGTTCGACCCGCGCGTCCTCGCCGCCGCGTTCGCGGCGGGCGCGATGCTGGCCGCGGGGATCGTCCGCGTCGCGATGGGAAAGTCGGCGACCGCGTGGGCCCGCGGGACGCTACGCGGCTGGCACGAGGCGGGACGCAGGCCGATCGTTCTCGCGCGTCGTGGCCTCGCCGCGATCGTGCTGAATCCATCCATCGCCGCGGCCGTGCTTCTTGCTGCGGTCGTCCTCACCCTGCCGAGCCTGCGCGTTCAGACGGTCATCGACCAGAGCGGCTTTCACATCACGACGCCCATACCGTTCTTCGACGACAACCGCCCGTGGTCGTCGGTCACCGACGTGACGGTGATCGACGCTCCGACGACCCAGCACTTCGAGGGCGTCGCGGTCGTGTTCACGTTCAAGGACAAGGGGCCGTTGTCGACCCTCGATGGCCGCCTTCGCGGCGGCAGCGACAGACAGCTCGTCACGAGCGCCGAGAAGTGGCGCGGGGAGCACGGGGCTCCCTAGCTTTCGCGGTCGACCACTGTGAGCAGATGCCCGAGCTTGTTCCGCTTCGTCGATAGGTAGCCGCGATTCGTCGCGCGTGGCGGGACCTCGATGGGAATTCGCTCCACGACCTCGAGTCCGTAGAGGGGAACGAGCTTTTGCGGGTTGTTCGTCAGGATGCGCGCCCGGCGCACGCCGAGATCGAGCAGGATCTGCACGCCGACGCCGCGCTCGCGCTCGTCGGCCTTGAACCCCAGGCGTTCGTTCGCCTCGACGGTGTCCAGGCCCTGGTCCTGTAGCGCGTACGCGCGCAGCTTGTTCATGAGCCCGATGCCGCGACCCTCTTGCCTCAGATAGAGAAGGACGCCGCGGCCCTCCTCCGCGATCCGTTTCATCGCCACCTCGAGCTGCTCGCCGCAATCGCAGCGAACGGAGTGGAACGTATCGCCGGTGAGGCACTCGTCATGGACGCGCACGAGAACAGGCTCGCCGGACGCGACGTCGCCCAGCGTCAGCGCGACGTGCTCGGCCTCGGTGTTGCCGACCTTCGCGCGGTAGCCGTGCACCGTGAACTCGCCGTACTCGGTCGGGAGCTTCGCGGTGGCGACGCGCTCGACCAGACGCTCCTGAGCCATGCGGTGCGCGATGAGGTCCTTGACCGTGATGAGGCGGAGCCCGTGACGTTTGGCGAAGCGCTTGAGCTCCGGCATCCGCGACATCGACCCGTCCGGGTTCGTGAGCTCGCAGATGACGCCGACGGGCGAGAGTCCCGCGAGCCGGCACAAGTCGACCGCGGCCTCAGTCTGGCCGGCGCGCACGAGCACGCCGCCGTCGCGCGCCTGGAGCGGGAAGATGTGTCCGGGTTTGACGAGGTCGTGCGCCTTCGTGGCCGGGTCCGCCAGCACTTTGATCGTACGAGCGCGGTCGGCGGCGCTGATTCCCGTGGTCACGCCCTCGCGCGCGTCGACGCTCACCGTGAACGCCGTCCCGAGGCGCGCCTCGTTGCGCGAGACCATCTGCGGGAGATCGAGCTCATGGAGCCGCTCGGTGGTCATGGGGACGCAGATCACGCCGCTGGCGTACTTGCGGATGAACGCGACGTCCTCGGGGCGCGTGAGCTCGGCGGCCATCGTGAGGTCGCCCTCGTTCTCGCGGTCCTCGTCGTCGACGACGACGACCATCTTCCCCTGGCGGATGTCGTCAATCGCCTGAGTGACCGAGGCGAACGGACCCGCGGGCGCGACCACTCGCGGTCGCTTCGGAGCCAGGCGCTTCACTTTGCCCACCGTCTCAAGTCTAGGGAGCCGGTCACGCCTTCTTGATGAGACGCTCGACGTACTTGGCGAGCACGTCGGTCTCGACGTTGACGAGGTCCCCCGGGGCGAGCGCGCCCAGTGTTGTGCGCTCGGCGGTGTGAGGGATGAGCGCGATCTCGAAGAACGTCTTCCCGAGCCCGGCGATGGTGAGCGAGACCCCGTCGAGGGTTACGAAACCCTTCATCACGATGTAGCGGGCGAGGCCCTTGGGAACGGCGAAACGGAGGCGCGCCGCGCCACCGCCCTCCTCGCGGCGACCGACCAGCTTGGTGGTCGCGTCGATGTGTCCTTGGACGAAGTGGCCGCCCAGCGCCGTCGTGGGCGTCGCGGCGGCCTCGAGATTCACGCGCGTTCCACGGATGGCGCGTCCGAGCGTGGTCCGCGAGAGCGTCTCGGCGACGACGTCGACGGCGAACCCGTGGGTGTCCCGTTCCACGACGGTGAGACACGCGCCCGCGACGTTGACGCTCGCGTCGACGCCGAGATCCTGGGCCACACCCGATGAGGCGATCTCGAGTCGGAGACCCGACGCGTTCGGTCCGGTATGTCGGACAGCGCCGATCTCCGCGACGATTCCGGTGAACATCTAGCCGAGCGCTCCTTCCAACGCGAGATCGTCGCCGAGCTTGCGCACGCGCACGTCGCGGAGCTCGCTCGCCTTCGGAACGCCCTCGAGCGCGGGTGGGCCGTCGCCGCCGGCCACAGGCGAGAAGAAAAGCAGCACGCGATCGGCGAGGCCGCCGCGCACGAGCGCGCCGGCCACGTGCGGGCCGGCCTCGCTCATCACGGTATTCACGCCATGCTCGCCGAGCCAGTGAAGGACCGCGCCGAGGTCGAGCCCGCCGTCGGCGCGCGGCGCGGTGACGAGGAGCACTCCCGCCTCGCGAAGCTTGTTCGTGCGGCGGACGTCCGCATCTCGCGCGACGAAGATCACCGTGCGCTGCGGATCTTTCGAGCGCACGACCTTGGCCGTGGGAGGAGTGCGAGCGTCCGCGTCGACGATGATGCGCAGGGGGTCCCGTCCTTTGACCTCGCGAACGGTGAGTGCGGGGTCGTCCGCCAGCACGGTCCCGATCCCGACGAGGACCGCGTCGGTGCGGTCGCGGAGTCGATGCACCTCGCGCAGCGCCGGCTTCCCGGAGAGGTACCGCCGCCCAGGGACCGCGACGCGTCCATCGATGGTGGTGGCGAGCTTCAGCAGCACGAACGGCCGACCGCGCTTTAGTCGAGACACGAATCCAGCGTTGAGGCGCTCGGCCTCGTCTTTGAGGAGACCCTCCTCGACCTCGACCCCCGCGGCGCGCAGCCCGCGAATGCCCTTTCCGTCGGTGCGCGGATCGGGATCGCGCATTGCAACGACGACGCGCGCAATCTCGGCCTCGCGTATGGCATCCACGCACGGCGGGGTGCGGCCCTGGTGCGCGCAGGGCTCGAGGTTTGTGAACAGCGTCGCGCCGCGAGCTTTCTCGCCGGCTTTGCGGAGCGCGTTCACCTCAGCGTGCGGCTCGCCGGCCGCGCGGTGATAACCCTCGCCGACGATTTCGCCATCCCGGACCACGACGGAGCCCACGAGGGGATTGGGGCTGGTTCTCCCCGCCGCGCGCGCGGCGAGTCGGAGCGCGCGACGCATGAACGTCGTGTCCGCGTCAGTCACGGCTGCTAGTCTGCGGCCCTCGTGACCGTTCTGAAGATGCCCAACGCGGAGAGCCCCGGCCACGAGCTCCTCCTCCACTCCGCTCTCTCATAGCTCGACCGCGCTTCCAAAGCGCTCAATCTTGACCCGGGAATGCACCGTTGGCGGTCGAGAAGCGCTCGCTCGCGCGGCGCCTAGTACTTGTCCCCGTAACTCGGACGAACCTGGCTTCACTCACGGCTACGTTGCCGCGCGTGACCCGGACATTGGCATTGCTTGCTGTTCTCGCCACGCCGATCGCCTGGCTGGCGCTCCTTGCGCCGAGGTCCTTCAGGGCGATGCAGTGCTTCCACTACCCGACCGCCAGCGGGTGCTCCAGCCGGTCCGCGTCGCTCCCCGACATGATGGCGACGGCCCCCGAACAGGTGGCACCACTCCTTGTCGCGGTCGCCGCGCTCCTGTTGCTCGCCCTCACCGCGTCGTGGGCCGTCTCCGACGGCAGTCACCTGACGCTCGCGGCGATCTCCATCGGGACCTACGCCTTCCTGATCGCCGGCGCGTCGGTCGCGCTCGGACCCTGGCTCGTCGGGCCGCTCCTCCTCCTCATCGCGATGTACGCATCCGCGCTCGGCGGGCGCTCGCGAGAGATCGCGGGTTCGCTTCTACGCATCGGCGCTCTGACGTTCGGAGCATTCGCGGTGGCATACCTCTTCGCGCAGGGCTGGGCCCTGCGGCTGGGTCCGTTCCCCGGCGGCGGATTCGATTCCTTCTGGCTCTACGTCGCGCTCTCGTCGGCGGCGGGCATCGCGATCGGGCTCGGCCTCGCGGCGGTTCGGCGTGATATCGCCGAGATCGCCCGCGGCATGGTCGTGGCCTACGCGTCCTTCGGCGCGGCGGGTCTCGTGGTGGCGCTCGGCTCTGTGGCGATCATGTATCCGCACGGGTCGTACGTCGCTTTCGGACTCGCGGCCCTCTGGGGTGTGGTCTTCTGGCTGATTGTCGCGAACTCGATCGCCATCTCGATCGCGATGCGGACAGTGGCCCGCGTCTGGTGGGGGAGTGCGGTCCGAGCTGGGATCACGCTCACCCTCGTTGCCCTCATCTGCGGGATCGCCACCTTCGCGTCATTCGGCCCGCTCGCGGCCTCCGGGGTCGCGCCACCGCTCTTGATCCTGCCGAACACCGCGACCGCACCGTGATGCAGGCTCCTTGCATAATTATCCACCCAACCGCATAATCCCACGTCTATGCCAACGAGGGTCGCGATCGTGGGCGTCACGGGGTACGCGGGCGGAGAGCTCGCGCGTCTTGTGCTTCGGCACCCCGAAGCGCGGCTCGTCGCCGCGGTCGCGCGGTCGCACCAAGGCGAGCCACTCCGCACGGTGCAGCCACACCTACACGCGGCGCCCGATTCGCTCGTCGTCGGGTCGGACGTCAATGACGCCGAGGTCGTGTTCACCGCGCTGCCGGCCGGCGAGGCCGCGAAGCAGGCCCGCGGATGGCTCGGCGACGGCCGCACGGTCATCGACATCGGAAGCGATTTCCGCCTTCGCGATCCGAAGCTCTACGAGCGCTGGTACGGCTATACGCATCCCGCCCCTGAGCTGCTGAAGGAAGCGGTCTACGGCCTCACGGAGGTGACGCGAGACCGGGTGCGGACGGCGCGCCTCATCGCCAATCCCGGCTGCTATCCGACCGCGGCGCTCCTTGCGTTGATCCCTGCTTTGAAGGCGGGCCTCGTGACCGAGGACGTGATCGTTGACGCGAAGTCCGGCGTCAGCGGAGCTGGTCACGCCGTCGAGGATGCCTTTCTTTTCGGGACGATCGACGAGAGCGTCCGCCCGTACGGCGTGCCGAAACACCGCCACACCCCTGAGATCGCGCAGGAGGCCGCGGCGCTTCTCGGCAAGCCTCTGAAGCTCACGTTCACGCCTCACCTCATTCCGATGAACCGCGGGCTCATCGCGTCCTGCTATGCGCCGCTTCGTCCAGGCAAGACCGCCAACGACGTTGCGCAGGCATACGCGAGGGAATACGCGGAAGAGCCGTTCGTGCGAGTCGTCGACAGCTATCCCGCGACGAAGGCCACGCTGGGCAGCAACTGGTGCCTCGTGCACGCGCTCGTCGATGAGGACAATGCGCGCCTCGTCGCGTTCGGCGCCCTCGACAACCTCGTGAAAGGCGCCGCGGGTTCGGCGCTTCAGAACTTCAACGCCCGGTTCGGCTATCCCGAGACGATGGGACTCGAGGCTCTGCCGCTGTGGCCGTGACGAGCGATGTAGCAGGGTTCACCGTTGGTGCCGCGATGGCGGGCGTGAAGGACGGCACGCCGCGGCGCCTCGATGTCGCCCTGATCGTGTCTGACCGTCCGTGCGCCGCTGCTGGCGTCTTCACAACGAACCAGGTGATCGCGGCTCCCTGCGTCGTTACGAGGCGGCACCTCGAGCGCGGAAGGCTCCGCGGGATCGTCATCAACTCTGGGAACGCGAACGCTTGCACTGGAACACAGGGCGAGCGCGACGCCATCGCCATGGCTGAGGCCGTCGCGGCGAAGATCGATTGCGATCCGCACGAGGTCGCCGTCGCCAGCACGGGGGTGATCGGCGTGCCGCTCCCGGTCGCTCGCATTGCCAACGCCGTGAAGGAAATTGTCCTCGGCCCCGACCGTTGGAGCGAGGTTGCGAACGCGATCATGACCACGGACACGAAGCCGAAGTCGATCAGCGTCGGGTTGCCTCTTTCCAGCGGCACCGTTCACCTCCGCGGCGTGGCGAAAGGCGCAGGGATGATCCATCCGAACATGGCCACGCTGCTCGCGTTTGTACTGACGGACGCCGATGTCGATCAGGGTGCGCTCCGGGAAATAGTTCCGTACGCGGCGGAAACGAGCTTCAACGCGATCAGCGTGGACGGCGACACGAGCACCAACGACACGTTGCTCGTGCTCGCGAACGGAGCCTCGGGGATCAAAATGCGCGGCAACGACCTCGCCGCCTTCAAGGGCGCGGTGCGGACGCTCTGCGAAGCGCTCGCCAAAGAGATCGTCGCCGATGGCGAAGGGGTGACACGCGTCTTCGAGGTCATGGTCAGAGGCGCCGCGTCCGACGACGACGCAAAGCGGGCCGCGCGAACGATCACAACGTCCAACCTCGTGAAGACAGCGATCCATGGAGCCGACCCGAACTGGGGTCGCATCCTGGCGGCGGCGGGGCGGTCCGGCGCAAAGGTCGACGCGACCCGCGCGACCGTGCGGATCGGCGACATTGTCGTATTCGATTCCGGAGCTCCTCGCGCGTTCGATGCCGAGAGGGTCCGGGCCATCTTCAGCCAGCTGGAGATTTGGATCGAAGTCGAGCTCGGGCTTGGAAGCGGAAAGGCACATGCGTGGGGCACCGATCTCTCAGCGGAATACGTGCGGATCAATGCCGACTACACCACGTAAGGACCTTCTCGTGTTGAAGATCGGCGGATCGGTCGGCGCCGAGAACGACGCCGCGCTCGACGCCGTCGTCGCGCTCAACGACGCGGGTCATCCGCTCGTCGTGGTGCACGGCGGCGGGCCGCTCGTCGGCGAGTGGGCGGAACGAATGGGGATGGAGACGCGATTCGTGCGGGGCCTTCGGGTGAGCGACGCCGAAACGCGGGACCTCGCGCTCGCCGTGCTCGGGGGGCTCGCCAACGGACGCGTCGTCGCGACGCTCATCGGTCGCGGTGTCCCGGCGGTCGGCCTCACCGGCATCGACGGCGGGATGCTCCGCGCCGAACGAGAGGATGCCGAGCTCGGGTTCGTTGGCCGCGTGACCCTCGTGGACAGCGCGCTCGTCGAAGAGCTCATCGACGCCGGCCGCGTGCCGATCGTGGCGCCGGCCGCGCTCGACCGGACCTCGGGCGAGGTCCTGAACGTGAACGGCGACGCCGCCGCCGGGGCGATCGCCGCGAGCCTCAGCGCGCGGCTCCTCGTGTTCGTCACCGACGTTCCCGGCGTCCGCGGCAAGGACGGTCGTGTGATCGCACAACTCGACGCGGAGAAGGCGCGCGCCCTCGTCGACGACGGAACGATCGAAGGGGGCATGCTCCCGAAGGTCGAGGCGTGTCTCATCGCGGCCGCCGCGGGATGTCGCGCGGCCATCGTCGCGACGCGCGGCGTCGACTCTGTCGAGCGACTCCTCGCCGGTGAGCAGGTCGGCACCGTCTTCGAGGCCGCGGCATGAGGGACGCCCTCGCGCGCAAGCACCACCGGCAGCAGGCCCTGCTTCGGGTCGTGTCCCAGCAGCGGCTCTCGACGCAGGCCGACCTCGTCCGCGCACTGCGCGGAGCAGGGTTCGCCGCGACTCAGGCGACGGTCTCGCGCGACATCGTCGAGGTCGGCCTCGTAAAGGTCGCCCGCGACGGGACCCACGCCTACGCGCCGCCGTCCGCGGCCACGCCCGGAGGCGGCATGGAGCGGCTCCGCCGTTTCTGCGAGGACTACCCGGTGGAGGGCGCGCTGGCCACCAATCTCGTCGTGCTGCGGTCGCTTCCCGGGACCGCGAACGCGCTCGCCGCGGCGCTCGATGCGTCGCGGTTGGACGAGGCGGTCGGAACGCTCGCCGGCGACGACACGGTCTTCATCGCCGCGACCACCGAGCGTCACGCGCGCGCGCTCCTCGGTCGGCTGACCACGTTCGGCATCGCGCGAAAGGGGACGAAGTGAGTAAGCAGTACGCCGGCGAGACCTGTGTCCTGGCGTACTCGGGCGGCCTCGACACCAGCGTCGCGGTCGCGTGGCTGCGCGAAACACTCGGCTTCGAAGTGGTGACCTGCACCGGTGATCTTGGCGCGACGGGCGATCTCGACGCGGTGCAGCGCAAGGCGATCGCGAGCGGGGCGCGGAAGGCGATCGTGCAGGACGCCCGCGACATCTTCCTTCGCTACTTCGTCTGGCCGGCGCTCCAGGCCGGTGCGCTCTACGAGGAGCGTTATCCGCTGGCGACGGCGCTCGGCCGCCCGCTCCTGGCAAAGCTTCTTGTCGACGCGGCACGCGCGGAAAACGCGCGCTTCGTCGCGCACGGCTGCACCGGCAAGGGCAACGACCAGGTGCGCTTCGACCTTGCGGTCGGCGCTCTCGCGCCCGATCTCACTGTGATCGCGCCGATGCGCGGCGGGATGAACATGACGCGCGACGAGGAGATCGACTACGCGAAGAAGCACGGCATCCCTGTGGAAGCGACGAAGAAGAGCCCGTACAGCGTCGACATGAATCTCTGGGGGCGCTCGATCGAGGCCGGCGTGCTCGAGGACCCGTGGGGCGCCCCGCCGCGCGACGTCTTCCAGTGGACGGTCGATCCGGACGAAGCGCCGGCGAAGCCGCGCGAGGTCGCGATCGGGTTCGAGGAGGGCGTACCGGTGACGCTCGATGGTGCGAAGGTCGAGAGCGTCGATCTCGTGCAGCGTCTGAACGAGCTCGCCGGAAAGCACGGGGTCGGGCGCATCGACATGGTCGAAGACCGCCTCGTCGGGATCAAATCTCGCGAGATCTACGAAGCTCCGGCCGCGGTGCTGCTGCACCAGGCGCATCGCGCTCTCGAATCGCTCGTCCTCACGAAGGAATCCCTCCGCTTCAAGGCGCAGGTCGGCCGCGAGTACGCAGAGCTTGTATACAACGGTCTCTGGTTCTCGGCGCATCACCAGGATCTCGCCGCATACGTCCGCAGCACGCAGCGATTCGTGACCGGCGAGGTCCGCGTCCGGCTCGACCGAGGTACGGCGACCGTCGTCGGCCGGCGCTCCCCGCACTCGCTGTACTCGACGTCTCTCGCGACCTATGGAAAAGGCGACGCGTTCGACCACCGGGCATCGGAGGGATTCATCCGCGTCTTCGGATTGCCTCTCCGCACGCAGGCGCGGACGCAGGCGCTCTGGGGCGAGGGGAGCGAGGCGTCGCTCGACATACCGAGAAAGGCGCTCTCCGCGCCGACGAAGGCGGGGCGAACGAAACGAAAGAAGTGAACGAGGAAAAGAAGCCACTCTGGTCCGGGCGATTCACCACCGGTCTCGATCGCTCCATGCTTTGGTTCACGAGCTCGCTGGAGCTCGACCATCGCATCCTGCGATACGACGTCCGTGGCAGCCTCGCGCACGCACGGATGCTCGGCCGGCAGGGGATCCTCGCCGCGGACGATCTCAAGCGGATCGTCGAGGGGCTCGAGCGCATCCTCGAGGAAGTCGATCAGAAGCGGTTCCCATGGCCGAGCGATTTCGAGGATGTCCATACGGTCGTCGAGCACCGCCTCCGAGATCTCGTCGGTGAGGTCGCGGGAAAGCTGCACACCGGCCGGAGCCGCAACGACCAGATCGCTCTCGACCTGCGGCTTTTCACGATCGACGCGCTCGACCAGCTCGACGCCGCGATCCTCGATCTCGCGCGTGCCCTTGTGGAGCGCGCAGCCGACGAGACCACCACGCTGATGCCCGGCTACACCCATCTGCAGCGCGCGCAACCCGTGGCGCTCGCGCATCACCTGCTGGCGCACGTCGAGGCATTGCGACGGGACCGGACGAGGGTGGCGCAGGCACGCGAGCGCACCGCGACGTCGCCGCTCGGTGCGGGAGCCCTTGCGGGTGCGCCCTACCCGCTCGACCCGCGATCGGTCGCGAAGGAGCTCGGGCTCGGCGCGGTCTTCCGCAACAGCATCGACGCCGTCTCCGATCGCGACTTCATCGCAGATTTCGTCTATGTGTCCGCGCTGACGGCGATGCACGTATCGCGCCTCGCCGAGGAGCTCGTCCTCTGGACCTCCTCCGAGTTCAGCTTCGCCGAGTTCGCCGATCAGCACGCGACCGGGTCGAGCATCATGCCGCAGAAGAAAAACCCCGACGTCGCCGAGCTCGTGCGCGGTCGCGCCGGTCGCCTTCTCGGAGATCTGGTCGCCGTCCTCACGACGATCAAGGGC
>Ga0210382_10000785_pt1 | contig 10834 bp, 8 predicted proteins | sample PLMedo_FD_155452 | JGI IMG/M metagenome (GOLD analysis project Ga0210382, IMG submission 155452) | Groundwater sediment microbial communities from an aquifer in East River, Colorado, USA - PLM0_60_coex redo | ecosystem: Environmental > Terrestrial > Soil > Riparian zone | place: USA: East River...
CGAACAGCTCCCGGGCCCCGCGCAGCCCGCGGTGTTCGAGATCGAGTTCGGCTGCACGTGCGGGGCCGAGCACCCCGGGCTCGTCTCGCACGACGAGCTCGACTGGGCGCCGCTGGGCCTCGGCGGCGATGCGACGTTCCTCAACCTGATGACCGCCACCGTCGACCCGCTCGACGCGGAGCTGGCGGACCTCGCCGCGCGACGGATCCAGGCCGGCGAGTGGCCATGGAGCTTCTTCTGCTACGCCGAGGAGCGGCCCCGGCCCGTGTTCCCGTCCGCGTTCGTCGTGCTCGCGCCGGCCGGGGGCGGGGAGGAGGTCGGCCTCGCCGTTCGCTGCCCGGTCTGTTCCAGCATCTCGGTCAACCTCGTCAGTACGCAGCACCTCGACGTGCCCTTCCACAACGATCGCGAGATCGGCGTTCTCGAACACCTGTTCGCAGCCGACGCGGCGCGCGTCGTGGAGCGGTTCGCCGCGGAGCTCTACTCCGCGAGCTTTGACACGCGGCGCCTGGCGCTCCAGTAGCCGGGGTTCACTTCTCGCCGACCGGGTACAAAGTGGCCGGAGGTGGTGGCATGTACGGCTTGACACGTGGAACGATCACGCTTCTCGGGGCGGCCGTGGCCGGATTCCTCGTCTGGCTCGCGACGCAGATCAACCACACTTCGAACGGCGGCTACTGGGCCGTCTACGGGTTGATTGCGGCGGCCGGGCTCGTGATGGCGTTCTCACAGATCCTCGGCGGCTGGACGAAGTGGGGGTGGCCGCGCCTCTCGCTCAACGTCTTCCTGCTCGCGTTCGTCCCGGTGCTGATCGCGGCCGGGTGGGTCATCCTCGCCAAGCAGCCACACGGGAACTGGTTCCGCGCCCACGTCGACAGCTGGTCGGGCGACATCGGGATCAGAGGGCTCGTGAATGACATGGGCGAGTACGTCTCGGTGCTTGCCTTCGGGATCGGTCTCGTCTTCGGCTTCACGTTCGACACCTCCGGCCCCGCCGCCTACCGCTCGTTCGGGCGGCGCCGCCGCGCTGCGGCGGTCCCGGCCGGTGGCGCGGCGCCTCCGCCGGAGGAGGACCGGCCGACCGTGCGCGAGGAGCGCGAGGCCGGCCGCGACGGCGACGGCGAGGTCCCGCGCGAACGCCAGCCCGCCCGCAGGGAATAGTCAGCTCGTCCCGCTTCGGGCCTTCCCTCCCGGGAGGGATGAAGCGGGCTGGACCGGCACCGATACAGCTTGCATGAGCGCGGCCCTCTCTACTCGCGAGCCCAGCCGAGTCAGCCTCCTCCTCGTCCAGTGCGCGGAGACGGAGCCTCGCAGGCCGGTCTTCGAGCGACTACGCGAGAAGGTCGGCGCCGAGCTCGCGCGGGTACTGGTCTTCGCGCTGGCCGGCGGTCAGCGGCGGTCGGCGCGGCGCGGTTGACGCCGCGGCTCGTCCGCGCCGTACACCATCACGACGATGTAGACCAGGAAGCCGACGACGGCTCCGAAGATGAACGCCGTCCCGCCGTTCACACCGACCGCGAGCCCGCCGAGCCAGACGTACAGGCCGAACACGAGCGCCCAGATGAACGAGACGACGCCGTGTGAGATGGAGGGCAGGCGGAAGTGCGGCACGGCGTGACTCTACCGTGTGCGGGCCGGGAAGTGGTTATCCACATGCTGCACGGCTTGCTGTGGAAATGTGGAAAATTGAATTTCCGCAAATTGCGGCTTCGACGTGTTCGGACACCCTTGAACCGACCGTGCCGGATCCCTAGATTGCCTCTTGCGCCGAGCACGGAACCGGAGTAGGTCGAAGCCGAGTTCGAAGGCAGTACCCGCAAGGGGAAGGTCAGCGAAAACGGTGGACGAAACGGAGACCGGCTCGGCGAATTTTTTTGGTCCAGTCGGGACGGCCGAGGGTGGAGCGGCCGCTGCCGGCCTCGATTCGAAGTTGACATAACATCCATTATCGTGCATTCGGTCACAATCGCGCTCAGCAGAGGGTTTCACCGCCGCACATTCGTGGCAGGAAGCAGCTTGGCAGGATGACCGCGGTCGAAATCGAGAACGTTCTCGCGACCCCCGAGCTGCACGAGCTCTTCGAGCAAGCCGAGCAGACGGGGTCGATGCGCTATCGGGATCTCAACGAGATCCTCGAGCCGTTGCGCCTGGACCTGCTCGAGACCGACGCCGTCTTCCGCGAGCTCGAGCAGCGCGGGATCGAGGTACTGGAGCCGACCGCGGAGCAGCGTGAACCGCCGCCGCCTCCACCGCCGCCGGCGGCTCAGCAGGAAACGACAACGGACGCGCTGCAGCTCTTCCTGCGCGACGCCGGGCGGCACCCGCTGCTCACGGCTGCCCAGGAGGTCGAGCTCGCGAAGCGCATCGAGCGCGGCGACATGCAGGGGAAGCAGACGATGATCCAGTCGAACCTCCGCCTGGTCGTCTCGATCGCCAAGAACTACCGCAACCAGGGGCTGCCGTTCCTCGACCTGATCCAAGAGGGCACGCTCGGCCTCATCCGGGCCGTGGAGAAGTTCGACTGGCGGCGGGGCTACAAGTTCTCGACCTATGCCACCTGGTGGATCCGCCAGGCCGTGGCGCGGGCGCTCGCGGACAAGGCGCGGACGATCCGGATGCCGGTCCACATCGTCGAGCGGATGCAGAAGCTGAACCGTGCCGAGCGGACCCTCTGGACGCAGCTGGGCCGCGAGCCGTCACTCGAGGAGATCGCCGAGGAGGCCAACCTGCCGATCGCGCAGGCGCACGAGGTGAAGGCCGCCGCGCGCGCCTCGACGAGCCTCGACCAGCCGGTCGGCGAGACCGAGGACGCCGTGTTCGGCGACTTCGTCGCCGGTGACGAGCCGTTGCCCGACGAACAGGTCGAGGTCTCACTCCGCTGCCAGGCTCTGGCGGAGGCCCTGGCCGCGCTGGGCGACCGCGAGCGGCAGGTGCTGATCCTCCGCTACGGCCTGGACGACGCCGAACCGAAGACGCTCGAGGAAATCGGCCGCCGTCTTGGTCTCACGCGCGAGCGCGTGCGCCAGATCGAGACCGAAGCGCTCAAGCGTCTCGCGCGGCTGCGCGAGATGGAGTCGGTCGCACGGAGCTGACTGAGGCACCGCTTGCGGTGCCCACTTCGAGGCCAAGCGCGGAGCCGTCGAAGAGCGGCCTTGCGGCGTCCTCCCCCACTCTCGCCTTCACCAGCTCGTAGGCCTCGTCGAGCCGAGCCGGCCGCTTCACGCGGTGCCCGTCCGAGGCGACGACGGCCACGTCGCCGGCATCGATCAGACGCCACCCGAGCTCTTCCGACTCGGGCCCGTGGCGGCCGAGCAGGCTCGTCGCGTTCACCTGCAGCGGCCACCGCTCCGCGAGCTCGTGCGCGAGCTCCGGGCGGTCCCGCACGGACTCGGTGCGCTCGGGATGGGCGATGAGCGGCGTCAGGCCGGCGTACTCGACGTGCTCCGCCAGCTCGACCAGCCCGGAGGCAGGCCCGGCGAACGGCACCTCCATCAGCACGAGCTCCGTGCCCTCGAGCACGTAGCGGGACGGATCCTCTCCGAGCAACGGCGGTGCGGGCGTCAGCTCGAAGCCGAGGCGCAGCTCGAGCCGCGCACGCGCCCGGAGTCGCTCGAAGGCCCGTCGGAGGTCACGCTCGCGCTTGTCGGTCAGCGTCAGATGGGGCCACACGTGCGGTGTCGCGAAGAGGACCGCCGTGCCGGCGTTCGCGGCGATGTCGCAGAGCTCGAGCGCGTCCCCGAGCGTGGCAGCACCGTCATCGCCGGAGGGCACGACGTGGGAATGGACGTCGACGAAGCGCGCACGCACGCCTCTGAGGCTAGCGGGCCGGTGCCCGGTCGCAGTACGGGCTGGGGCTTATTCGCCGCGGAGGTAGAGCTGCAGGCCCGGGGCGACCGAGCGCAGCTCGCGCAGTGCCCGCGACTCGAGCTGGCGCACACGCTCGCGGGTGATGCCGAGGTCGGAGCCGACCTCCTCGAGCGTCTGCGGCGGCTCGCCGTCGAGGCCGAAGCGCCTCGAGACGACGTGGCGCATGCGCGGGGCGAGCCGCTGGAGCGCAACTCCGAGCTCCGCCGAGCGCAGGTTGTCCGAGGTCGCCTTGTCGGGGCGGTCGGACTTCGTGTCCTCGATCAGGTCGCCGTAGAGGCTCTCGCCGTCGCCGACCGGCGTCTCGAGGCTCACGGGGTCCTCCACGAGCTCCAGCAGCGTTCGTACGCGCTCCAGGGGGAAACCGCTCTCCTTTGCGATCTCCGGCAGGAGCGGCTCGCGATTCAGCTTCTGAGCCAGGACGCGCCGGGCGCGCATCACGCGCCGGACCTGCTCGGCGACGTGCACGGGCAGCCGGATCGTGCGGCCCTGGTCGGCCAGCGCCCGCGTGATCGCCTGGCGGATCCACCACGTCGCGTAGGTCGAGAGCTTGAAGCCGAGCTTGTAGTCGAACTTTTCCACGGCTCGGATCAGGCCGAGGTTCCCTTCCTGGATCAGGTCGAGCAGCGGGACGCCGGCCTTCGTGTAATTGCGTGTGATCGACATCACGAGCCGGAGGTTCGACTCGATCAGCTTGCGCTTGGCGGCCTCATCGCCTTCGTCCTTGAGCCGGGCGAGCTCGCGCTCCTGGGCCGGCGTGAGAAGCGGGCCGTCGCCGATCTGGCGGACGTAGAGCTTGAGCGGGTCGGCGGTCTGAGGCTCCGTCTCCTCGACCTCCTCCACCTCGTCGGCCTCCGTCTCCGTCTTGTTCTCGGCGACGTCAGCTGGCCCGGGCACGACCTCGAGCCGGGGCTCGGGTACGTCAGGCTCGGGGAGGGCTTCCGGGAGCGGCCGCTGCTCCATCACGCAGGCTGTATCGGTGATCCCTCTCCCTCGCTTGAGGGACGGTTCCACCCGCAAGAGGGATCAGGACTCGAGGTGTCGAACCGAGACCGAGCGGGAATGCCTAACTCTCAGCCGAGGCTGACGTCAGACTCAGTGGCGATCGTAATGGTCGCCGATTTGACGCAAGGGGTTTTCTGACCGATGTGCGGAATTGCCGGATACAGCCTGAGCGCGTCCAGTGGAGTCGAGCGCACGCTCGCCGCCCAGGCGCTGCTCGCGGGGATCGCCGAGCGCGGCGCCGACGCGGTCGGGTACGCGTACCGCAGAGGCGAGCGTCCGGCGACGATTCACAAGCAGCGCTCCGGCGCCAGTGCTCTGCTGGAGCAGGTCGTGCTTCCTGCGAGCGTGACCGAGGCCCTGATCCACGTGCGCGACTACACGAAGGGCCATCCGCGCATCGAGGCCAACAACCACCCGATCCGCCACGGCGCGGTTGTCGGCGTCCACAACGGGATCATCGTCAACGACGACGAGCTGATGGAGCGCCACGGCTTCGAGCGAGCCGAGCCCGAGATGACGGTCGACTCCGAAGCCATCTTCGCGCTGGCGGAGGCTCACGACGCCCGGCCGCAGGCGTTCGAGCAGCTCCGCGGCTCGATGGCGACCGCTTGGCTCGACGAGCGCCGTCCCGGGATGCTCTTCCTTGCCCGCGGCGTCGGCAGGCCCCTCTGGATCGGCACGGGTGGTGACGAGCTTCTGTTCGCTTCGACGAAGGCAGCTCTGGAGGTGGCCGAGCGCTACCTCCGCCTCAAGCTCCGCAAGCAGGAGCTCGCCGAAGGGACGCTCGTTGCCGTCCGCGACGGTGAGGTTCGCGAGAAGGGACGCTTCCGTCTCGACCGTGACTTCGAGGAGCGCTCGCTCCCGGCCGTTCGTGCGCCTCAAGAAGGCGCTTTTTGCCTGCAGCGCCTCGCGGCGCTAGCGGCGCTCGCGGCCTAGGCGATTCGACCGTCCGCGCCCACGTCGGTGCCGGACGCAAGCAGCCTCTCCCGGATCAGGAACTGAAACGTCGACCACGCACCCTTGCGACCTTCGAACATCCGGTAGATCTGCCACTCGGTGAGCATCGCCTCGTCGTCCGCCCGCGCCTTCGCCCAGTCGGCGAACTTGGGCAGGCGCCGGAGACCGCGCGCGAGCTCCATCCCCTGCTCGAGGGCCCGCTCGAGCCGCTCCTCCCCCACCGGCACGTCGAACCCGGCCTCGCGCAGGGCGTTCGCGAGTGAGCCGAAGGTGTGCCAGTAGAGCGACTTCGACGGCATTCGGCCGCGATGCTCCTCGATGTCTCGGGCGGTCGGGATGCTGCCGAGCTCCTCACCCAGGCCTTTCAGCAGCTCGAGCAGCTCCTCGCGCGTCGCGAACCGGCGCGGGACGAGCCCGGCCTTGCGCTTGGCCTCGTTCCAGCTGCCGAAGTGCTCGATCACCGTCTGCGGATGGACGCTGGTCTCCGCGTCGGCGGCGAATTCGCGCATCGTCGGCGAACGGCCGAGCCGCTTCGCGCACGCGGTGAGCTCGGCGAGGATCTGCTCGTCCGAGTAGCGCTTGCGGATGCCGGCCTGGAAGACCTCGAGCGCCTTCCGGTCGATGCCCGCGAGCGCGCGGTACTGGGGCCGGCGTGCCATCGGTTGTCCAAACAGGATAGAACAACTTCGCCCGCATGCAAGCTCGGCGCTAGCGTTTGCAGGAAATTGCTAACGCGTCCGACTAGGACTAAGACGCTACGAGGACTCGCGGGCGCGTGCCGCTGTCGTCGACGCCCTCGATCGGCAGAATCCGCTCGAGCGCGGTTACGCAACGCGGGCAGAACTGCGTCCCGGCGGCGCGGCGGAGCTCGTCGAGGGCCTCCGCGGCAGGGCGCGCGGCGCGGTAGATGCGCGTCGTCAGCATCGAGTCGAGCGCGTCCGCGACGTGGATGATGCGGGCGCCGAGTGGGATCTCGTCTCCCTTGAGCCGGTCGGGGTAGCCGGTTCCGTCGAAGCGCTCGTGGTGGTGCCGGATGGCCGGCACGGCATCGTTCAGGAAGCCGAGGCGGTCGATGATCCGCGCACCTTCGTCGGCGTGGCGCTGCATCAGCCCCCACTCGTCGTCGGTGAGGCTGGCGGGCTTGAGCAGGATCGCATCCGGGATCGCGAGCTTGCCGATGTCGTGGAAGAGCGCCGCGTGGCCGAGGAGGTCGAGCTCAGCCTGCGAGAGCCCGAGCTCGCGGCCGATTGCCAGCGCGAGCTGCTGGACGCGCCGGGAGTGGCCGGCGGTGTAGGCGTCGCGTGCATCGACCGTCGCCGAAAGGCTCTCCATGGCCGCGGTCGAGCGCTCCTTCAGCAGGCGGTTGGCGTGCTCGAGCGAGACGTTTTGCGTCTGGATCGTCTCCGCCGCAGCACGAAGCTTCTGCGCGCTCCGCTGCGTGTGCCGGAGGTAGGCCTCCTGCGTCTTGCGCATCAGCAGCAGCGGCACTGCGAAGACCGCCAGCGCCCACAGCCCCGCGGTCTCGTGCCCGACCCAGATCACGCCGCCGATGAAGCCGTAGACGAGGTAGTGGGTTCCGAGCCATGCGAAACGCTCCCTGAAGACCGCCCACCAACGCTCATGGCCCTCGATCGCGACCACGAGGCTGAGGAGGCTCATGTTGACCGCGAAGTACGTCGCCCCGGCCGCGATGCCCGCGCCGACATAGACGACCTTGCCCAGGTCTCCGCTGAAGCCGGCGGTGAACACTGCAGCCGCGGCCAGCGACGAGAAGGAGAGCGTGCCGATGTTGAAGAGGACGTAGTGCAGCGGCGAGCGGCGTGCGCTCCACTCGACAGCGGCGATGGTTACCGCCAGGGCAAGCGCCGCGCGTGGGCCGAACAACGCCGCGCCGGCGATCGAGCCGACGGCGCTGACGGAGATCGAGCCGTCGTCGACCTCCAGTGCAAGTGCCTGGCCCGCTCCAACGAGCGCCACGAGCGCGATCAGCCCGATCCAGTCGGCGCTGTTGCCGAAGACCGCGCCGAAGATGCCTGCCGCCACCCCGAAGGTGCCGACGAGCCCCACGAAGACCGCCAGACGCCGCGAGAGCGAGAGGAAGCGCGGGCCGTTCATCGCGTGCGGCCGCGGGTGGCGCCGCTCGTGTGCCGGTGCGCTATCGGGCCTGGGCGGCAGCGGGACGACGTGGTCGCCGTCCTCCGGCACCGCCATGAGCCGTCCCTGCCGCTTCTCCGGCATGAGCAGCGGCTCGGAGCTCGCGTCCAGGACGCGGTTACGTCCCTGTAGCTTCGCACGGTAGACCGCGAGGTCGGCCTGGTGGATCAGCTCGTTCGCGTCCGAGCCGTCGCGCGGGAAGCCCGCGACGCCGATCGACACCGTGGCGCGAATCGGCTCGCTGGAAGTTTCGACGTCGAACGTGCGACCGGCGACGGCGCGCCGGATCCGCTCGGCGATCTCGAATGCCTGCTCCGGCGGCGTCTCGGGCAGCAGGATCGCGAACTCCTCGCCGCCGAAGCGAGCCGGAACGTCGTAGTGGCGCAGCTGCTCGCGGAAGACCTCGGCGAGCCCCTGCAGGACTGCGTCGCCGGCGAGATGGCCGTACGTGTTGTTGATGTCGCGCAGGAGGTCGAGGTCCGCCATCACGAGCGAGAGCGGGCGCTCGAAGCGCTCTGCGCGCATGAGCTCCTCGTTCAGCGCTTCCGCGAAGTGCCGGGCGTTGAAGAGCCCGGTCTTGGGGTCGACGCGCGCCTCCTCCTGGAGCTGCGGCACCGAGAGCGAGCGGTGGATCAGCAGCAGCGGCGCGACCGAGAACGGGATCAGCCAGGGGTTGGTCACCCAGAAGGCGGCCATCGCGACCCCGAGCATCGCGAGCACGAGGTCGGTCGACAGGCTCGGGAACGAGAACAGGCCGGACTCGCGCAGCGAGTGGCCGCGCGCGAGGTGGAGCATCGGTGCCATCAGCAAGTGGTTGACGCCGACGATCGCTGCTGCTGCCGCCAGGCCCGCGGCCGCGATCTCGACGTCGGAGCCGGAGTTGATGCTGAGAATGCCGTGGAAGCACGCGTAGGCCGCGAGCATCGAGAGTGTCCAGTTGCAGATGTTGAAGATCTGGATGTACCAGGCGTTACGGGTCTTGAGCCACTCGGGAATGTGGTGGACGACGCCGATCAGCGCGACGAGCTCCGGTGGGAGCAGCATCGCTGCAGGGATCAAGAAGACGATCGTCGTGTGGTAGGACTGGTTCAGGCGGGGCATGCGCACGACGAACAGCTGCGCCGCTGCCGCGATCGCTCCGAGGATGACGAAGGTCGCCCAGCCCGGCGTCTTGGGGCTCAGGTGAGAGAGCAGCGGAACGACGATCGCCGTGGTCACGGCCGCGACGACGAAGAAATAGCCCGCAGCCTTGGGCGCGAGCCTGGGCGCGTCGGGACCGATCTCGACCTCGTTGGCGAACGGGCCCGGGAGCGCGCTCACGCCGCCCCCTCCCCCGGACGCCTCGGGCTGAGCTCGAAGCTCGTCGTCACCCGCTCTCGGTCTCCTATCTCCGCGACTTTTCGCGGGGCCGCACGAACAGAGGCCAATCCTCCGTGGTGATGCTCGCCAGTCGGATCACCACTCATGGAAGCTACGTGCGTGCAGGAGGGGTCACATCCCCCTTTTTCGGTACGCCCCGAATATCCCCCAAAAGAGTGAGGGGCCGGGAGTTCGTCCCGGCCCCTCATCTGATTAGCCCCGTCCGTCGCCTTGGCCCGCCGTTCGCTCTCCCTGACTAGTGCGGCAACTCCGCCGGGAGATTGCTCGGGTCGGGGGCAGTCTCCGGATCGGCCATGATCTCCGCCGCCTGCTCGGGTGTCAGCTCGTAGCCGTTCGCGTCGCCGCTCGTGTCGCCCTCGGCCGCGTCCTCGTAGGAGGTATCGGCCCAGGAGACATCCGCCCAGGAGACGTCGCCCCAGGAGACATCCGCCCAGGAGACGTCCGTCCACGAGACGTCGGCCCAGGAAACCACGTTCCAGGCTGCGTCGGCCCACGAGACGTCGGTCCAGGAGACCGAGTCCCAGGAGACGTTCGACTTGGCAAGGTCGAGCCAGCTGACCGAGTTGAACGCCTTGCCTCCGGTCAGATCGGGCGCCACGAACTGGTCGAGCGCCTTGTTCGGGTTCGGTGGCTGGAGCAGGGATGCCGCCTTGGCCATCTGGATCTCGCCCACGCCGACCGAGCCGTCAGGGGCACCGTCGACGGCCTTCGTCGAGACCATCAGCGCGCCCTTGACCTGATCCGGCGTGAACTCCGCGTGCTTGGCCAGGATCTGCGCCGCTGCCGCCGAGATGACCGGAGCGGCGAACGAGGTGCCCGAGAGCTGGATGTAGCCGGGCGCGGTGATCTTCTCAGCGCGCTCGACAGCCAGCGTCGACCCCACCGGGACCGGGCCGATCATGTAGCGCCCGGGTGCCGCCAGCTCAGGCTTCGAGAAGCCGTCCAGCGTCCGGCCGTAGGCCGACCACGGCGCGTTGATGTCGTCCCTGACGTTCTTCGTCCCTCCGATGTCGACCGCACCGACAGTGATCACGAACGGATCGTTGCCGGGAGCGTACGGGACGCCGCTCGGCCGGTCGGCTAGACCGTAGTTGCCGGCCGCCGCGACCACGACCACGCCGTTGAACCAGAGCTTCTCGACCGCCCGGTCGAGCGGGTCCTGGAAGAAGTGGCTCTTCGTGCCCGAGTGGAGCGAGAAGTTCGCTACCCGGATGTTGTAGGTGTCCTTGTTCGCGAGGATCCACTGGCACGCCGCGATCACGTCGCTCGTGCGGGCGACACCGTGGTCGTTCATGACGTCGAGCGAGACCAGCGGAGCCTGAGGCGTGCCGCCGGTGTAGCCGTCGGCGCCACCGGCCGCGATCCCGGCCACGAAGGTGCCGTGGCCGCGCCCGTCGCCGGCGGAGTCATCCGGAAGCGTGCTGAACTTCACGCTCGCGAGCACGCGGTTCCCGAAGTCGGACCGACCCGGCTG
>Ga0210382_10000787_pt1 | contig 10822 bp, 9 predicted proteins | sample PLMedo_FD_155452 | JGI IMG/M metagenome (GOLD analysis project Ga0210382, IMG submission 155452) | Groundwater sediment microbial communities from an aquifer in East River, Colorado, USA - PLM0_60_coex redo | ecosystem: Environmental > Terrestrial > Soil > Riparian zone | place: USA: East River...
TGGACGTCGGCGGAGCAGGGGTGTCGCTCGCTCTAAGCCCGGACGAGCGCCACCTCTGCATCAGCCTGGTATTTGCCGGCGGCGTGGCTATCGTCGATCGCGCCTCCCTGACGCTGCGGGAGACCCTGCGAACGGGGGGTCGACCGGGTCAGATCGCGTTCGACCCGGCGGGACGCGTCATGATCGTCCCGAATGAAGCAGGATGGGTGGATCTGGTGCCCCCGTTGGTCTGGCGACCATCGGATCCCGCGCGCGACCCATGTGCGACGGCCCTCTCCCCCTCGTCGTAGCGACGGCCTGACCCTCGCCTAGCCGCGTCGCCGTCGTATGACGTTTAGAGCGCTTCCCCTTGCTGCGCCCCCTCCGCAGGTGGCTTGGTTCCCCTCTCAGGCCTGAACCACCACCAGGGGGCGCCCCGTGAGACCTGCTTGCTCGTTCGTCGCGTTGACCCTCGTTGTTTTCGGTCTCAGCTGCGGCGACTCCACGGGCCCGGGGGTGGCGACGTTGCACGTCAGCCCCGATCCGATCTTCGCCGCCCGCTTTGACAGCGTGCAGCTGTCGGTCAGCGCCCTCGATGGAGCCGGACACCTCGTCACGGGCGTGAGCGTCGTCTTCTCGTCGAACGACACTACGATCGTGACCGTCTCGGCCCTGGGCCGAGTGCGCTCCAAAGGACCCGCGGGGCTAGCCACCATCACTGTAGAAGGCGGCGGGGCGACGAAACTCGTGCCGGTGACGATCACGCAGGCCCCCGTCGCAGTGGTGATCGCTCCATTCGATACGTCGATCAGGCAGGGCGGGTCGCTGCAATACCGCACCAGGGTGGTCGACGCCTACGGCGATTCCGTCCCGGGCCAAGCCGTCACGTTCGCGTGGACGGACTCCAGCATGGTCACCGTCTCGAACACGGGCCTCGCCACGACCATCGGCGCGCCCGGGGAGGTCTACATCATCGCCCGGAACGGGCCCCGCCAGGCGTTCGCCCACCTCGTGGTTCGCGACACCAACATTGTCGCCCGTGTGCCGTTTCCCGCAGGCGCGAGTGGCCTCGCCGTCTCAGGCAACATCGCGTACCTCACGCTGCCGACCGCCAACACCGTGGCCCGCTTGAACCTGGCCACGAACATCGTCACCGACACGATTCACGTCGGGTCGCTGCCGGCCCACATCACGTTCAACGCGGCCGGGACGAAGGCCTACGTCCCGCACCAATCGGGCGGCAACGTCGGGACCATCGACGTCGCTACGAATACGCTCACCAGCAACATCGCGGTTCACGGCGATCCGCTCCCCGTCGCCATCAGCGCCGACGGTAGCACGCTCTTCACCACGACGGACGCGGACCCGGACCGGCTTTACAAGATCAACTTGACCACCGCAACCGTCGTCGATTCGATCGATCTCCCCGCAACGTCCCACCACCTCCTCATGCATCCGAATGACACGTTGCTCTACGTGGCCACGCGGGACGGCGGCAGTGTGTTGGAAGTTGCTTGGCGGTCGATGGCGATCGTGCGGACGTTCACGCTCGGCGGTCGCACTCAAGGGATGGCGATGTCACTCGACCGGCAGGAGCTGTACGTCGCGGATGAAGCGCAGGGCGCACTCCGCATCGTCACCCTCGCCACCGGCGCCACGGCCACACCGGTGGCGCTGGCGGGCGGGGGCGAAGGACTCGCGCTGAGCGCCGATGGCACCAAGCTCTACGTCGGCCTGGTGTTCGACGGCAAGGTACAGGTGATCGACCGCGCTTCGCGCACGATCCTGCGGACCATATTCACCGGCGGCACGCCGCGAGAGATCGCCGCAGATGCGGTCCGTTCGCAGGTCCTGGTCGCTAACCACGCGGGGTGGGTCGACATCGTGCGCTGATGGTTCGCTTCCCCCGCGACGGAGGCTGGCTAGACTTCCCGAGGTAGTTTTGGCATCGTACTGGCCGCGATGCCGACCGCCCCCGAAGTCAAAGCCTGGTACAACCGCCACTACGCCGCTAAGGGACCGCAGAGCATGCGGCCCGCACCGGCCTATGGTGTGTTTCTCGACCTGCTCGACGTGAAGCCGGGCACGCGCTTGCTCGATGTGAGCTGCGGGTCGGGGTTTCTCCTGGAGGCGGCTCGCACTCGGGGGGTGGACGCCGTGGGTGTGGACCTCTCCGACGCCGCGGTCCGGCTCGCGCGACGCGTGGCACCCGCCGCCAGGCTCGCGGTCGGGGCAGGGGAGCAGCTTGCGTTCCACACCGGCGTGTTCGACTACGTCACCTGCCTCGGCTCCCTGGAACACTTTCTCGACATGGGGCAGGGCCTGCGCGAAATGATCCGCGTCGCGAAGCCCCACGCGCAGTTCTGCATCATGGTACCGAATCAGGACTTTGTCGGCTGGAAGGTCCTGGGACACCAGGGCACGGCGCAGCAGGATATCAACGAGCGCCTGCTGTCGCTCGCGGCGTGGCGCCGGCTCTTTGAGCAACATCAGTTGGAAGTGATGCGAGTCGTGCCCGACCGCTGGCACGCGGTCCGCTGGCGCTCCGTGCCGGGAGCGAAAGGTGTCGCTCGCTACGTGACCGGGCCGCTGTTCGAGGCAGCGTGGCGGTTGGTCCCGCTGGCGTGGCAGTATCAGTTTGTCTTCTTGCTGTGTCAGTCGCGCGGCAGCCGAATCCCGTAGCGCCCCAGGAAGAGCGCCAGCTCCTCGGTGAGCGGCGAGCCGTCACGACTGCGGTGACGTCCCGCCAGGTCGAGCCAATAGACGCGCGCTTTCCGGTGCGCTGAACGTTCATCCACGGCGAGCGGCACTTCACTCAAGACCGTGTCGCCGCGCTCCAGCGCCGGCGCCGCCTGACCGGCGGAGCGGCGCCACCACAGCCGCCACGCCCGTCCCGTTCCTCGCGTGTACGACCGTAGCCCGTCGCGCTCCACAACCGTCACACCGTCGTCCCTGACAAAGCGCTCGAATTCCGCCACGATCGTCTCGACCGTCTGCCGGCGTTGGTCGTCGCCCAAGCGCTTGGGAAAGTCCGGCGCCGACCGCACCACCTTCGCGGGAGTGCCCAGGGCGAGGCTGTAGGGCGGGATGGCACCCGAGACGAGCGAATTCGCGCCGATCACGCTACCGTCCCCGATGGTCGATCCCGGCATGACGAACACGCGCCACGGCAGCCACACGCTCTTGCCGATCGTGACGGGCTCGTAGGTCGCCGGATACCCATCGAGCACGTTCAGCCACGCGCCGTGCGTAAAGATCAGGCAGTGGCCGCCGATTCCCGTGTCGTCCCCGATCACGACGGGCTTGGTCGGATTGATGTTCGTCAGCTGCAGGATGATGGTGCGGCTCCCCAACACGAACTTGGACTCTGGGAGCTGCGGTCCCCCCACGTACACCTGCTCGCGAATCTTGGCGTCTTCGCCGATCTCGATCACGTTGCACGACAGATAGCTGAACGTGCCAACGCTCGAGAAACGCCCGATCCGGATCGTTCGGCCTTGCACGACCGCGAGAAACCCGATCTCGACGTGGTCGCCGAGCTCGACATCCCGTCCCACCACGACGCCGCCGAAACTGATGCGCACGCCCCGGCCGATGCGGTAACCCAAGAGCCATCGGTAGGCCAATACCTTCAGCGGGCTCGGCAACCAACCAAATAGAATGAGGTGCCGCCAAGGAATGCGCGGCTTGGGGAGGAGCGGCTTGGGGAGGAGGGATTTGGGCATTCTGGTGACGTAAAGGCTAATCGATTGTAGGTTTCCAGTCCACGTGATAAAACTTCCCAGCCAGTCCTCGGGCGTGACGGCGGCGGAGCGCTTCGCGCTCGACATGCTCGTCGACCTCTCCCGCCTGGTGCCCGCGCCTTCGGGCGTCGAAGCCGCGCAAGTCGAGCTCACAACCGGTGACCGCCCGCGCGACCTGCGTGGCTGGGCGGCCGCGGGGTGGGGCATCGAGGTGACGGACGGCGTGGTCCGGGTGCCGCGTGCAGTTCTGCACACAGTGATCGACATCGCGGGAGCGGCAGACGAGCAGCGCGCCACCGCCCGCGACCGCTACAGCCGCGTCCCCTCATCTGAGAACCCGCTCGTCCGCGCAGGTCTCGAGCGTGAGCCGATCGTCCAACGCGCGGCGCTGGCACTCCAGGCCGCCGCCCGCCGGGCTGCCGGCCGCCGTCCGTTTCGCACCGTCGCGGCCTGGCCCGACGGGCGCCGCTGGGCGGCGGCATTCACCCACGATCTCGACGTCGTGGCCTGGTGGCCGGCCTTCACGCTGCTACGGGCCGCGGAGCTGGGCCGCAAAGGCGCGTTCGGGCGGCTCGCCCGGGCTGCCGCCGCAGCCGTCGGGTCCCTCGCGCGAGACCCCGTCATGCGCGGCGTCTCAGGCGTCCTCGACGCGGAAGCCCGCGCGCGGGTGAAATCGACCTGGTTCGTTCTGTGTGGCACACCGACGTTCCAGACGATGCGCGCCGGCGACCTCACCTATCTGCCTGAGTCCCCCAAAGCCAAGGGCATCGTGGCGCGCGTCGCGGCGGCCGGTCACGAGATCGCCCTGCATGGCAGCTTCGCCACCCTCGAGAACCAGGACGCGTTCGCGGAGCAGCGCGTCCGGCTCGAGCGGTTGGCCGGCGTTTCGGTCCGCGGCGTGCGCCAGCACTACGTGCGCATCCACCCCGGGGTCACGGAGCGCGCCATGGCCGCCGCAGGCTTCGAGTACGACGCCACCTTGGGGTTCCCCGACCGCAACGGGTTTCGGCTGGGCGTCGCCGACGTGGTCCCGCGCTGGGATGCCGTCGGGGATGGTCCCCTCGGCGTCGACGAGGTCCCGTTTGCGTGGATGGATCGCGCGCGGCGTCGACGAGGTCCCGTTTGCGTGGATGGATCGCGCGCTGAGCAAATACCGGGGCATCGAGGATCCGATGGCATGGTGCTCGGACGCGCTCGAGCTGGCGGCCGCTGCCCGCGCGGTCGGAGGGCTCTGGACTGGCCTCTGGCATCCGAACCTCACGCCGGCGCTCGGCTACCCGGACGCGCCGGCCGCCTACGCGGCGACGATCGCCGGCGTGCTCGCCGAGGCGCCCTTCGTGGCACCGCTCGCAACGATCGTTGAGTGGCGCCGCGCGCGCCGTGCCGTGTGGGCGCGCGCCGTCGCCGCGGACGGCCGCGTCGAGGCCAGGAGTTCCTCGCCTACGCCGTTTCCGTTGCGTCTGGAGGATGCCGAGGGACGGCTCGCTGAGCCTGTCGATACACGGTCTCCCACCGGGCGATGATCGCGTCCCAGCTGAAACGGGTGCGCAGCCGTTCGCGCCCCGCGTCCGCCAGTCGGGCCGCGTACGCCGGGTCGCGCGCCAGCTTCTCGATCGCGTTCGCGAGCGACTCGGGATCGGCGGGGGGCACGAGCACCCCGGACACGCCGTCCTCGATGATATCGGGAATGCCCCCGACGCGGCTGGCGATGGCGGGAATCCCGTAGCTCATGGCGTCGAGCAGGACCACCCCCAGGCCTTCCGTGTCACCGCGCGCGTCGACGATCGACGGCAACACCAACATGTCCGACGTCAGGAACGCCCGATGCAGCTCCGCATCGGGGACCTTGTTGCGAAAGTCCACTTCGACGCCTCGGCTCCGCGCCAGACGCTCGAGGTTGTCGCGCTCAGGACCGATGCCGATCGCCACGATGCGTGCGAGAACGCGTCCCTTGAGCCGGCTCACGGCCTCGATCAGATGCGCCAGGCCCTTCAGCTCGACGAGCCGGCCAACGAAGAGGATCGTGTGCGGCCTCTTGCCGTCGGGGCTGACCTCCCTGGGCGCCTCGGGCTCCGCGATCACGGTGGTGTAGGGGATTACCTCGACCGGCACGTCCACCAACTCTTTGATCTCGCGGGCCGTCTCCGATGAGATCGCCACGACGCGGTCGGCGCGGCGGGCGACGCGGCGCACGAACCCCTTGAGGAGCGGCAGCGAGCGCTTGACCCAGCGCAGCTCGATGCCGTAGAAGGTCACGACGAGCGCCGTACGACGGGCGAATCGTGCTGCCCAGCCCCACAATCCCAGCGGGACGGGCCAGTGCACGTGGATCACGTCGTAGCGCTCGCGGCGGCACAGCCGCCAGATGGCGACCATGCCGGCGAGGACGTAGAACGCGGGCATGATGCGATACAGAAGGGAACGCCGCATCCGATCGGGCGCCGACTCTTCGTGGGTGAGCGTTTCCCAGCGCGCGAAGAAGTAGCGGAAGCGATGCACGGGGATGCCGGCGTACAGGTGATCGCCGGCCCCGCGATATGAGGAGGTGAACACCTCCACGTCGTGCCCGGCTTCGCGCAGTCGCTTCAGCAGCTCCACCAGCCACGGCGCGATGATGTCGCGCTCGGTGCGCGGGTATCCCGTGACGAGGTGAAGGATGCGCATCGCCTGAATCATAACACGCCGCTACAGGGTTTCCGGCGGCGGCGGCGTGTAGTAACATTCATGGCACCGTCATTCACCTTTGGGCAGAGGGGCCTCCTGGATAACCCCACGACGACCGACGCGCCGAGCCGTGCCAACAGATGGTGGGTTCGGGCGCTGCAAGCCGTGGTTCTCGTCGGGGCGGGGTACTACCTCGTCAGCATCGCCGCCCCGCACTGGCCCGCCATCAGCAGTCGCAACCTCGCGTGGCGCGTCGGACCGCTGCTCGCGAGCGCCGTGCTCGTCCTGATTACCCTCGCGGTGCTGCTCGCCGCCTGGACCACAAGCCTGCGCTGGTGCGCCGCGCCGGTGCGCTATCGCGACGCCGCCCGCATCTGGTTCACCGCCAACCTCGCGCGCTTCATCCCCGGTACCGTTTGGCAGTTCGCCAGTCTCGCCGTCATGGCCACCCGCTACCGCGTCGCGCCGCTCGCCGCCACAGCCACCGTTCTGCTCGAGCAGATCGTGTTGCTCATCACCGGTCTCCTCGTGCTGGCAACTTTGACACCGGCGGTGCTGCACGCGGCGTGGTGGCAGGCGGCGTTTGCCGTCGCCGCCGGCCTGGGCGCCGTCGGCCTGCTCGTGCCGCGACCTGGAGGCGGGGTGGGGCGCTGGCTCGAACGTCGGATGCCCGGCGTCCGCGTGCTGTGGTCCGGCATGACCGCCGCCCGGCTGGCGCAGTTCGGATTGGTCCTCGTCGTTCCGTGGCTGCTCTACGGCGCGGCGTTCCGATTGCTCGCCGTCGGGGTCTTGGGGACGGCGCCCGGCTCCTGGGGGTTCTATATTGCCGCGTTCACCGGCAGTTACGTCGCGGGGGTGATCGCCGTGCTGGCACCTGCCGGCCTGATCGTCCGGGAAGCGGCACTCATCAGCGTCCTGGCACCGGTCGTGGGCAGCGGTGACGCCGTCATTCTCGCCGTCGCGTCCCGCATCTGGCTCACCGCCCTGGAGCTGCTCGGCGCGTTGATCGTCCTCACCCTGCCGTTCAACGCCTCCCCCCCTGAGGCTTCGTGATGGATACGCCGCGCCGGCCGCACCTCACCGCGCTGCTCTGCACCAGTCTCTTCGTCCTGCTGCTCTGCGCACCGATGTTCGCCGGCAAGTTTCTCATTGGCCCGGAGAGCGATTCGTTCGTAGGCGGCTATGCCTTCCGCGCGTTCTGGACCGACTACGTGCGCGCCCACTGGGCCGTCCCCCAATGGGACCCGTACATCTTCAGCGGGCTGCCGTTCGTCGCCGCCACCCACGGCGACACGTACCACCCGATCGTGTTGTTGCGCCTGGTGCTGCCCACCGACATGGCGATGAACGCGAGCTTCCTGATCCACCTGATCCTCGCGGGCTTCTTCATGTATCTGTTTCTGCGCGGCTTCGGGTTGCCCTGGGTCGCGGCCGTTGCATGTATCTGTTTCTGCGCGGCTTCGGGTTGCCCTGGGTCGCGGCCGTTGCCGGAGGCATCGCCTATCAGCTGACGGGGCAGGTGGCGTCCCTGGTCAACTCGGGGCACGATGGCAAGATCATCGTGTCCTCGCTGCTGCCTCTGGCTCTGTGGGGTTTGACCCGCTGGATTCGTGATGGCCGGTGGACAGGCGCGGGCACCGTCGCTGCGAGCGTCGGCCTGGCCATCCTGAGCCCGCAGCTGCAGTCATCGTACTATCTCTTGTTGGCCTCGGGCCTGTTCGCCCTATATCTGGCATTCTTCGATCCCGACCGCCCTGTGCGACGGGTCGCCGTCCTTCGTCTCGGTGGAGCGCTCGGTGCTGTGGCCTTGGGTGGTGCGATCGCCGCGATTCAGGTCCTCCCATTCCTGCAGTACATCCCGTACTCGCCGCGCGGCGCCGCGGGGGAGTCAACGGGTTGGGAGCACGCAATCTCGTGGGCGATGCCCCCCGAACGCAATCTCGTGGGCGATGCCCCCCGAAGAGCTCTTGAACACCATCCTGCCCCAGTTTTCCGGTCTCCGCGACATGTACTCCGGGCGCAACTTCTTCAAGCACCACTCCGAGTATTTGGGCGTTGGCACGCTCATCCTCGCCACCATCGGCGTGACGCAGACCGCGCGCGTGCGTCTCCGCTGGGCGTTCGTGGCCTTGGCCGCCTTTTTCCTCACCTTCGCCTTGGCCGGCGCGACGCCGTTCTTCCAGATCTGGTATGCGATCCTGCCGATGGTCGCCAAGGCGCGCGCGCACAGCATGGCCTTCTACATCGTGAGCTTCGCCGTAGCGGTGTGGGCCGCGTTCGGCGTCGAACGCGTGTTGCAGCGAGAGCGTCGGATCCGCGGTCTCACGGGGTGGCTGGTTGCGCTTGGCGTCATTCTCCTCTTCGCGGTGGCCGGAGTCTTCACGAATCTCGAACGGAGCATCGCGGCCGCAGCCGGTCAGGCGCTCGGCGATCCCGATCGCGTCGGGCGGGCGGTGGCGAACCAGTCCGCCATTGTGTGGGGCGCGCTTCGGATCGCGCTCTTCGGTGCCGCGACGCTCGGGCTCTTGTTCGCTTGGGGACGGGGCCGGTTGCGACCCGCCGCATTCGCCGCACTGCTGTTCGTCGTGCTCGGGTTCGATCTCTACAGCATCGACCGCCAGTTCTTCGTGTTTTCGCCGCGGGCGGCCCAACTCTATCCGTCCGACCCCATCACGGAGCGGATCACCGCGACACCCAAGCCCTATCGCGTCCTGGACATTCCTCAGGCGCCCGTGTACGACGGTAGCAACCTGATGGTGTACGGCATCCCCCAGGTCCTGGGATACCATTCGTTTCAGATTCGCTTCTACGACGAGCTGCTCGGCGGCAAGGGACAGTGGCGCAACCTCTTCACGAGCCTCCATCTGTGGAAGCTGCTCGCCATTCGTTACGTCACGGCCTCAGACTCGATTCACATTCCGGGTTACCATCGCATCCTGGGTCCTGTCCGGGCGGCCACCGGACGCACGGGCTATCTCTACGAGGCGGACAGCATACCGGCGTACGCACGTGTCATCCCGGCGGCCGTGAAGGGGGAGGCCGAGCGCATCGTCCCCACGCTGATCGACCCCAGGCTCGACTACGACCGGGTCGTGCTCTTCGCCCCCGACCAGCCGGTCAACCCGCTGCCGGTCGACTCGATGCCGCCTCCGAGCCCCGCGCGGGCGCAGGTCACGGCCTGGGAGCCGGGGCGCATGAGCATCACGCTCGATCCGCCGCCTCCCGCGCCGAGCTACGTGCTCGTGGCAGAGAACTGGTATCTGGATTGGCAAGCAACGGTAGATGGCGTGGCGGCCACCGTGCTGCAGGGGGACCAGACCTTCATCACGGTCCCCGTGCCGGCGGGGGCCCGGCGCGTGGAGTTCGTGTACCGCTCGAGCCGATCTCGCACGGGGCGGATGATCTCGATCTTCGCGGTGCTCATCGTCGCCGGACTGCTGGTCGGGCCACCCGTCACCCGGCGGTTCGCCGCTCGACCGAGTCATGGCTGAGCGGGCCCTCGTCGTCATTCCGACCTTCAACGAGGCCGAGAACCTCCCGCACATCGTTCCCCAGGTCCTGGCGCAGGACCCGCGGCTCGAGGTGCTGGTCGTGGACGACAATTCTCCCGATGGGACGGGGCGGATCGCGGACGAGCAGGCCGCCCGGAACCCCCGGGTACACGTCCTCCACCGGGAGGGGAAGCTGGGGTTGGGCACCGCGTACATCCGCGGGTTCCGCTGGGCCCTCGAGCGGACCTACGACTACGTGTTCGAGATGGACGCCGACTTCTCGCACGACCCCGTGCACTTAAAGGAGTTTCTCAAGGCCATCGAGGACGCCGATGTGGTGCTGGGATCTCGCTATCTCGAAGGGAAGGTAACCGTAGTAAATTGGCCGATGGGGCGCTTGATGCTTTCGTACTGCGCCAACATCTACGCCCGCTGGATCACCGGGCTCCGGATCTGGGACCTGACTGGCGGGTTCAAGTGTTTTCGCAGGCGAGTACTCGAGACGATCGATCTGTCTCAAGTGCGGTCCAATGGATATGCCTTTCAGATCGAGATGAGCGTGCGCGCATGGCGAAAAGGGTTCAAGCTCCGGGAAACCCCCATCGTGTTCGTCGACCGGACCGAGGGACAGAGCAAGATGAATCGGTCCATCGTCCGCGAGGCGGTGTGGATGGTGCCGAGGCTGCGGCTCCAGAGGTTGTTGGGCCGCATCTAGTCGGCCTCCCGATCTACAAGATGACGGGGTCGGGGAACGACTTCGTCATGGTCGGCGGGCGGGTCTCGACACCGGACGACTGGACGCGGGCCGACATGCGGGCGGCCTGTGCCCGCGGGACGGGCGTGGGCGCCGACGGACTCGTTTTTGTGGCCCCCGGGTCCCACCCAGGGGCCGTCCGCATGATCTACTTCAACTCCGATGGCTCCCGCGCTGCCATGTGCGGCAAC
>Ga0210382_10000789_pt1 | contig 10807 bp, 12 predicted proteins | sample PLMedo_FD_155452 | JGI IMG/M metagenome (GOLD analysis project Ga0210382, IMG submission 155452) | Groundwater sediment microbial communities from an aquifer in East River, Colorado, USA - PLM0_60_coex redo | ecosystem: Environmental > Terrestrial > Soil > Riparian zone | place: USA: East...
GCATCGTCGGCAACACCAAGCCCGGGATCAAGGCGAGCATCGAACTGTGGCGCAAGGGCCTGACACGGGAGATCACCGTCACGGTCGGGGAGTTGCCCGAGGATCGAGTCGCAAGCCGCAGCGAGCGCCGGGGAAAGCAGCCCGAGCAGGCGGCCAATCGCCTCGGTTTCGCGGTCGTCGATCTTACCGCGGAACAGAAGCGCGACCTGAAACTGGGAGGCGGCGTGATCGTCGAGGAGGTCCGCAACAATCGCCGCGCGGATGTGCGCGCGGGCGACGTGATCACGGCGGTGACCAGCAAAGGCCAGACCACCGAAGTGAGATCCACGGAGCACTTCAACAAGCTCCTCGCGCAGCTGGAGCGCAACACCACCCTGACGCTCCACGTACGGCGCGGCGAGAGCAATCTGTTCGTAACCGTCAAGGGCGAAGGTGCGCCTGGGTAGCGCAGCCTGCATATCCCGCTTAAATGCGCTAAAATTCAAAGTCTTGGAACCAGGAAACAAGGGTGCTGAACGGCACCCTTTTTTGTAGGCCAATGCAGCACATCCGCAACTTTTCGATCATTGCCCATATCGATCACGGCAAGTCGACGCTCGCAGACCGTTTCATCCAGCGCTGCGGCGGGTTGTCGGAGCGCGAAATGTCGGAGCAGGTGCTCGATTCGATGGATTTGGAGCGTGAGCGGGGCATCACCATCAAGGCGCAGACCGCAGCGCTGCAATACACTTCGCGCGACGGAAAGACCTACAACTTGAATCTCATCGATACGCCGGGTCACGTCGACTTCTCCTACGAAGTATCGCGCTCGCTCGCCGCGTGCGAAGGGGCGCTTCTGGTGGTGGACGCTAGCCAGGGAGTGGAGGCGCAGACCGTCGCCAATTGCTACACGGCCATCGAGCAGGGCGTCGAGGTCGTTCCGGTGCTCAACAAAATCGACCTGCCCTCGGCCAATCCGGAGCGCGCCATCCAGGAAATCGAGGACGTCATCGGCATCAAGGCAAGCGATGCTTTGCTTGTGAGCGCAAAGACCGGGGAAGGCGTGGAGGAAGTTCTCGAGGCGGTGATCCACCGCATACCGCCCCCCAAGGGGGATCCCGATGCGCCGCTGAAGGCATTGATCATCGATTCGTGGTTCGACAATTACGTCGGCGTGATCATGCTGGTGCGTCTGGTGGACGGAATCATCCGGCCGAAGGACAAGCTGCTGCTGATGTCCACGCAAGCGGTCCATCTGTGCGAGCAGGTCGGCGTGTTCACGCCCAAGTCGCAAGGCCGCGAGCAGCTTTCGGCCGGAGAGGTGGGATTCGTCACGGCTGGAGTGAGGGAACTCCAGCACGCGCGCGTCGGCGACACCATCACGCTCGTGAATCGTCCCGCGGCCGCGCCGCTGCCGGGCTTCAAGGAGATCAAGCCGCAGGTGTTCGCCGGGCTCTATCCGGTCGAAGCGAGCGAGTACGAAGCGCTGCGCGACGCGCTGGAGAAGTTGAAGCTCAACGACGCATCGCTGCACTACGAGCCGGAAACCTCCCAGGCGCTCGGATTCGGATTCCGCTGCGGGTTCCTGGGCCTGCTGCACATGGACATCGTGCAGGAACGCCTCGAGCGCGAGTACGACATGGCGCTCGTGACCACCGCTCCCACCGTCGTCTATGAGATTCAGCTGCGCGACGGCACGGTCGCGCGCATCGAGAACCCGGCGAAAATGCCGGATCCCTCCAAAATCGAGGAGATTCGCGAGCCGATCATCGAAACGGTCATTTTCGTGCCGCAGGAGTACGTCGGAGCGATCATGACCCTGTGCACGCAAAAGCGAGGAGTGCAGAAGAACATGCAATATCACGGGCGCCAGGTGATGCTGACCTACGAGATGCCCCTCAACGAGGTGGTGATGGATTTTTTCGACAAGCTCAAATCCGCGAGCCGCGGCTACGCCTCGCTCGACTACGAATTCAAGGAGTACCGCACAGCCGACATGGTGAAGCTCGACATCCTCATCAACGGAGAGCGCGTCGATGCCTTGTCGCTCATGGTGCACCGGGAAAACTCGACCTATCGCGGCCGCGATCTGGTCTCGAGAATGCGCGAACTGATCCCGCGGCAGATGTTCGACGTGGCCGTGCAGGCGGCGATCGGTTCGCACGTCATCGCACGCGAGACCGTCAAGGCGCTGCGCAAGAACGTGCTGGCGAAGTGCTACGGCGGTGACGTGAGCCGCAAGAGAAAATTGCTGGAAAAGCAGAAAGCGGGGAAAAAGCGCATGAAACAGGTGGGCACGGTGGAAATACCCCAGGAGGCTTTTCTCGCCATACTGCAGGTTGAGAGCAAATGAATTTCGCGCTGATACTCTTCGTCTTGCTGGTCATTACGGGGGCGTTTGCGCTGGCCGACGCAGTCTATTTCTCCAAGCAGCGCCGCAAGGACGACAAGGAACCCTGGTGGATCGAGTATCCGAAGAGTTTCTTCCCGGTCATCCTCATCGTTTTCCTGCTGCGCTCGTTCCTGGTCGAGCCCTTCAAGATTCCCTCGGGCTCGATGGTGCCGACGCTGGTGGTCGGGGATTTCATCCTGGTCAACAAGTTCGCCTACGGCATCCGGATCCCGCTCATCAACAAGAAAATCGTCAATGTCGGGGAGCCCAAGCGCGGCGATGTGATGGTGTTTCGCTTTCCGGAGGATCCGTCGCTCGATTACATCAAGCGCGTGGTCGGCGTTCCCGGCGACAAGATCGTCTACGAGAACAAGAAACTAGTCATCAACGGCGTCGCGCAGCCCCGCAAGCAGATTTCCGACTACCTCAATCGCGAGCGGATCCACTACTCGGCACAGTTCGTCGAGACGCTGAACGGGGTCGAGCACGCCATTCTCCTCGAGGGCGATGCGCCTGCGGCGGTCCCTTTCACGCGACCATTCCCGTTTCGCGAAAATTGCAACTACAATAGCGAAGGTGTGACCTGCACCGTGCCGCCCGGGCATTATTTCATGATGGGCGACAATCGCGACAACTCGGCGGACAGCAGAGTGTGGGGTTTCGTACCGGACGAGAATATCGTCGGGAAGGCGTTTTTCATCTGGTTCAATTTCAGCGAGCCGCGGCGCTTCGGAACGTTCAAATGAAGGGGGATTCATGAAGAATCAGCGAGGCATTACCCTGATTGGAATGGTGGTGGTGTGCATCGTCATTGTTCTGGTCGCCATAGGCGGCCTGAAGATCGCCCCCGCCTACATCGAGTACTTGACGGCCAAGAAGGCGATAGTCGCCATAGCGCAGGCCAACAGCAAATCCACCGTGGGGGAGGTCCGCTATGCATTCCAAATGCGCTCCGCGATAGACAACATCGACGTGATCGGACCGAAGGACCTCGAGGTCACCAAGGAGGGCAACGATATTGTGATCTCGTTTGCCTACCCGAAGCGCATCGCCCTGTTTGGCAACATCAGTCTCGTGATCGATTTTGCTGCGAGCAGCAATAATTAACGACACACCGGGATCGGGTTCCGTCGCACGCTCGGCCCGCTCTTCGACAGGGTCCGTGGACCGGGAGCGTCTTCAGCAACGTATCGGATACCGTTTCTCCCGGCCCGAGCTGCTACTGCGCGCACTCACGCACCGCAGTCACAGCGCGCTTCACAACGAGCGCCTGGAGTTCCTGGGCGACAGCGTTCTCAACTGCGTCGTCGCAGCCGAGCTGTTCGAGCGCTTCGACGAGCTTTCCGAGGGAGACCTGTCGCGGCTGCGCGCGCAGCTGGTGCGCGAGGAGACATTGCATCAGGTGGCGCAGACCCTCGGCATCGGCGATCACCTGCAGCTGGGCGAAGGCGAGCTGAGGAGCGGCGGGTTCGCGCGGCCCTCGATTCTGGCCGATGCGTTCGAAGCTCTGATCGGAGCGGTCTTTGTCGACGGAGGTTTTTCGGCGGCCCGCGAAGCCGTTCGGCGCCTGTATGAGCCCCTGCTTGCTTCGCTGGATCCGACGGCGCCCGGCAAGGACCCGAAAACGCTTCTGCAGGAGCTGCTTCAGGCCAGGAGGATCGCCCTGCCTCAATATTCCGTGGTCGCAACCCACGGGGCCGCTCACAGCCAGAATTTCGAGGTCGAGTGCCTGATTCCCCAGCTCTCGGTGCGGACCACGGGAAGCGGAAGCAGCCGGCGAAGCGCCGAGCAGGAGGCGGCCATGCGCGCCTTCGAGCAGATCCGGCGCCGAACGGCCGTACCGTGATGGCCGCGGAGCCGTACCGCTGTGGAGCGGTCGCTCTGATCGGGCGCCCCAACGTCGGCAAGTCCACCCTGCTGAACGCATTGCTGGGACAGAAACTCAGCATCACCTCCCACAAGCCGCAGACCACGCGACAGTCCCTTCGCGGGGTCCTCACGACCGAAACGGCGCAGTTCGTCCTCATCGACACGCCGGGGTTCCAGACCCGGCACCGCGGCGCCCTCAACCGGGCGATGAACCGTGCGATTCGCGGAGCGCTCGAGGGGGTCGATGTGGCGGCTCTGGTCGTCGAAGCGAAGCGCTTCGGGGCGGAGGATCGCGCACTGCTGAAACAGGTCGCCGTGGGCGTTCCGCTGCTCCTGGTCGTGAACAAGATCGACACGACCGAAGCTGCGGATTTGCTCCCTTTCCTGAAAAAGGTGGCGGGCGAAGCAAAGTTCGAGGAAATCGTGCCGGTCAGCGCGAGCCGCGGCAAGGGGCTCGATGAGCTGCTGGGGGCGCTCAGGCGCCACCTGCCGGAGCAGCCCGCGATCCATTCCGAGGACGATCTGACCGATAGCAACGAGCGGTTTCTCGCCGCAGAATTCCTGCGCGAAAAACTGTTTCGCCTTCTGGGCGAGGAGCTTCCTTACAGCACCGGCGTGGAGATCGAGAAATTCGAGGAGCAGCGCGGCCTCCGGCGGATTCACGCCGCTATCGTAGTTGGAAAGGAAGGACACAAGGCGATCATCATCGGATCGGGCGGGAGCAAGCTGAAACAGATTGCCACCGCCGCGCGTCTCGACATGGAGACGCTTTTCGGCGGCAAGGTCTTTCTGCAAGTCTGGGTCAAGGTCCGCAGCGGGTGGACGGACGACGAAGCGGCGCTGAGGCGCATGGGCTATGGTTGAGCGTACCAGACAGGAGAGCCGGGAAGCCTTCATCCTGCACGGCTACCCGTATCGCGAAACGAGCCTGCTGCTCGAAACGTTCACTCGCGCATTCGGACGGGTGTCGATGGTGGCGCGGGGAGCGCGCAGCCCGCGCTCGCCTCTGCGCGGGGTGTTGCTCGCTTTTCAGCCGCTCGCCCTGTCCTGGTTCGGCAAGGGCGAACTGCGGACCCTGGCACGCGCCGAGTGGGTCGGGGGACAACCGCTCCTTCACGGCGAAGCGCTGATGTGCGGGTTCTATCTCAACGAGCTCCTGTTGCGGCTGCTGCCCCGCGAAGACCCCCACGACGCATTGTTTTCACGATACTGGGAAACGCTCCGGCGACTCGCGCCGCACGGCAGCTCGGCCCCTGCGCTGCGTTCTTTCGAGAGAGCTCTGCTCAAGGAGCTCGGGTATGCCATGGCGCTCGAGCGCGACAGCGCGAGCGGCCGCGCGATCGACCCGGCGAAGAGCTATGCGTACGATCCCGAGCGCGGACCGATCGAGGTCAAGGACGCGGGACCGGAGCCCCGCGTGTCCGGCCGGACGCTCCTCGACATGGCGCGCGACGACTATGCCGATCCCCAGACCCAGCAACAGGCGAAGGCGCTGATGCGCACGCTCCTCAATCATCGACTCGATTACCAGCCGCTGAAGAGCCGCCAGATCTTCAGGGATCTGCTCGCGCTGTGAGGCGTTCGTCCGCATGACTCTCTTGAGCGTGAACCTCAACAAGGTTGCTTTGCTGCGCAATACCCGCACCATCGGCATTCCAAGCGTCGTCCACGCGGCGCGCATCACGCTGGACGCGGGCGCTCGCGGAATCACGGTCCATCCGCGCCCCGACGGACGGCACGTGCGGGCGCAGGACGTACGCGAGCTCGCCGCCGTGCTGCGGGACCGGCCCGGCACCGAATTCAACATCGAAGGCAATCCGTTCCACGGCCTGCTCGAATTCGTCCGTGAGGTGCGCCCGGCGCAGTGCACGCTCGTTCCCGACGAGACCGGAGCCTTCACCTCCGACCACGGCTGGGAGCTCGGCCGCGACGGCGCGCGGCTCGAGCCCGTCATTGCGGAGCTCAGGGCGCTGGGCGTGCGCGTGAGCCTCTTCATGGATCCGGTCGCGGATGCGATGGCGGCGGCGGCCGGCCTCGGCGCCGACCGGATCGAGCTGTATACAGAGCCCTATGCGCTGGCGTTCGGCACCGCGGAGCAGGAAGGGGTGCTCGGACGCTACGCGGAAGCCGCGCGCGCCGCGCAGCGCTCGGGGCTGGGCGTCAACGCCGGGCACGACCTCAATCTCGGCAATTTGCCCGTCTTCCTGCGCTCGGTGCCGAAGGTGCTGGAAGTGTCCATCGGACACGCGTTGATCTCCGACGCGCTGGAGCTGGGTCTCGCCGAAGCCGTGCGCCGGTATCTCGAGGCGATTCGTCGAGGCGATGCGGACCGAGGGAAGGGCACATCGTGATCCTCGGAATCGGGACCGATCTCTGCGAAGTCGGCCGGATCGAGCGTGCACTGGAGCGTTTCGGCGAGCGCTTCGCCGAAAGAATCCTGGTGGCTTCGGAGCTGGAGCGCTTTCGGCGCCACCGCAAACGGGCGGCGTATCTCGCCAAGCGTTTTGCCGCCAAGGAGGCGTTCTCGAAGGCGCTCGGCACCGGCATCCGCTTTCCCGTCAACTGGCACAGCGTCTGGGTCGAGAACGAGCGCTCGGGGAAGCCCTCGCTCAAATTCTCCGGGCCCCTCGCCGCGTTCCTCAAGCGGCGCGGCGTCGAAAGCGTCCACGTGTCGCTGACCGATGAAATCGGCATGGCCTGTGCATTCGTCGTGGTCGAAGGAGCCGCTCCGAAGGCCCGGAGGAAAGGATGACGCTCGGCCCGGTGATGCTCGATGTAGCCGGGCCGCGGGTTACGTCGGAGGAGAAAGAGATGCTGCGTCACTCCTCGGTGGGCGGGGTGATCCTGTTCGCGCGCAACTTCGAGTCCCCGCGGCAGCTCCTCGGACTCACGGGCGAAATTCACGCCCTGCGCCGGCCCGAGCTGCTCATCGCGGTGGACCATGAGGGCGGGCGGGTGCAGCGCTTCCAGGAGGGGTTTACCCGGATTCCGCCGATGCGCTTGCTCGGTGAGCGCTGGGATGCCGGCGCAGCGCAGGCCCGGACCCTGGCGGGAGCGACGGGTTATGTCGTGGCGGTGGAGTTGCGCTCGCACGGCGTCGATTTCAGCTTCGCGCCGGTGCTCGACGTGGATTTCGGTTCGAGCAGCATCATCGGAGATCGTGCTTTCTCGGACGAGCCGGCGGTGATCGCGGCACTCGCCGGCGCATTCGTCGCCGGATCGACTGCCGGCGGCGCGGCGTCGGTCGGCAAGCATTTTCCCGGTCACGGCTACGTGAAGGCGGACTCGCATGTCGATGTTCCGGTGGATGAGCGCGGGCTCGCCGAGATCGAAGCCGCCGACCTGCTGCCTTACCGCGAGCTGATCAGGAGCGGGTTGGGCGGAATCATGCCGGCTCACGTGATTTATCCGAAGGTGGACGAGCGGCCAGCCGGATTCTCTCCGGTGTGGCTGAAGGACGTGCTGCGGGGCCGCCTGGGCTTCGACGGCATGATCTTCAGCGATGACCTATCAATGGAAGGCGCAAGCGTCGCCGGCGGCGTGGTGCAGCGCGCCGAAGCCGCGCTCGCGGCGGGATGCGACATGATCCTCGTATGCAACGCGCCGCAAGCGGCGGCCGAGCTGCTGGATAAGCTGAAAGCCCCCGCGCTCGACACGCGGCGCGCCGAGCGCATGCGCGGCCGGGGGGCGTTGAAGCCGCTGGGTTCGGATACGCGCTATGCATCCGCGGTTGCCGCGATTAAGGGTGTCTCGGTTTAGAATTCGAGAATGACGCACGACCACGATCACGACCACGGAGCGCGCGATCCGCGACACGCCGGCCGGGCTTTCGCGCTGGGAATCGGCCTGAATCTCGCGTTCGTTCTGGTCGAGGCGGTATACGGCGTGCTCGCGCACTCGATGGCGCTGCTCGCCGACGCCGGTCACAATCTGAGCGATGTGCTCGCGCTGACGCTGGCATGGGGCGCGAGCACCTTGGCGAGGCGCGGGCCCTCGGAGCGTTTCACTTACGGCCTGCGCAGCTCGTCGATACTCGTCGCGCTGCTGAACGCGGCGCTCCTCCTCGTGGTGACCGGCGGAATCGCCTGGGAGGCGATCAATCGCCTGGCGACGCCTTCGCCCGTCGCCGGTGCAACGGTGATCTGGGTGGCACTCGTCGGCATACTGATCAACGGGGCGAGCGCGATGCTGTTCGCGCGCGATCGGCGGCGCGACATCAACATGCGCGGCGCCTTCCTGCACCTTGCGGCCGACGCGGCGGTCTCGCTCGGGGTCGTCGTCGCGGGAATCGGGATCCTCTTCACCGGCTGGCTGTGGCTCGACCCGCTCGCCGGCCTGATCATCGCGGTCGCCATCGTGTGGAGCACTTGGGGCCTGCTGCGCGATTCGGTCGCGCTCGCGCTCAACGCCGTCCCCGAGCACATCGACCCGCGCGTCGTGCGCACCTACCTGTCGCTGCTCGCGGGCGTGGCCGAAGTGCACGACCTGCACATCTGGGCGATGAGCACTACCGAAACCGCGCTCACCGTGCACCTCGTCATCCCCGGCGGGCATCCCGGCGACGCGTTCATGGCGGAAGTGTGCAAGGAACTGCGCGCGCGCTACCACGTGCATCACTCGACCATCCAGGTCGAGACCGGCGCGCAACCGTGCGAGCTCGCGCCGGATCACGTGGTGTAACAAGAGTCGATTGTCGAAGGAGTGGTCCCATGTCATCCGCATTTCGATTGAAGTTGCTTCTCGTCACCATCAGCACGATGGCGCTCCTCACCGATTGCGCCACCACCGTCCACTACCAATCCATCCCCGACTCCCAACCGACCAACGATCTGCCCAGTCCGTATCATTCCGTCGCGCCGTGGGGAAATCTCCCCGACGGCAGGAAGTGGGGAGCGCTGAACGGGGTCGCGATCGACAACGACGGCGAATCGGTGTGGGTGGCGGACCGGTGCGGCGCGAATCCGGACGTTCCGCCCGGTGTTTCGCCGTTCACGTACGACAGCTGTGCGGGTTCATCGGTGCCGGCAGTGCTGAAGTTCGATTCGTCCGGAAAGCTCCTGAGGAGCTTCGGCGCAGGCATGTTCATTTTTCCCCACAAGATGTATGTAGATCGGGACGGCAACGTGTGGGTGGTCGACATGCGGGGCGCGAACGAGCGCGAGCTGAAGAAGAATCCGGAAGCAAAAGCCAAGGGCCACACGGTTGTGAAATTCAGTCCGGAAGGAAAGGTGCTGCTCACGCTCGGGAGGGCGGGGGTCGCCGGAAATCCGCCGGACGCCTTGACCGAACCGTGCAGCGTTGTGGTGGCTGCGAATGGGGAGATATACGTCTCTGAGGGACATTCGGGGCAGGGGGAGAAGGCGACGCCGGATGCCGTGGCGCGGATCTCCAGGTTTACCAAGGACGGCAAGTTCATCAAGTCCTTCGGCAAATGGGGATCGGGGCCGGTGGAATTCCGCACCCCTCACGACATCGCGATGGATTCTCAGGGGCGGCTCTTCGTTGCCGACCGAGGAAACATGCGCATTCAGATCCTCGACCAGGACGGCACGTTCATCGCGGAGTGGAAGCAGTTCGGCCGCCCGAGCGGCGTGGCCCTGCGCAACGACATGATCTACGTGGCCGACTCCGAATCCAACGGGGTTGCGCCTCACCCGGGATGGAAGCGAGGCATCCGGATCGGCAGCCTAAAAGACGGCAAGGTCCTGTACCGCATTCCCGACCCGTTGGAGATGAAGGGGACCAGCGCGGCGGAGGGTGTCGCCGTGGATGCGAAAGGAAACGTGTACGGCGGGGAAGTCGGCCCGAGGCAGCTGGTGAAGCACATGAAGGGCGGCTGAAAGCCGTCGTCAAAACGGGAGAATCGCGATGAGGAAAAATCCTGCTGTCTGGTTCGAGATCTACGTGCAAGACATGAATCGCGCGAAGAAATTCTACGAATCCGTGCTCCAGGGCAAGCTGGAAAAGCTCGACAGCCCGGGAATGGACATGCTGGCGTTTCCGATGGAGATGAATGCTCCGGGCGCGAGCGGCGCACTGGTCAAGATGCAGGGCGTTCCCTCCGGCGGCAACAGCACCCTGATTTACTTCGGCTGCGAGGACTGCTCGGTCGAGGAGGGCCGCGTCACAAAATCGGGAGGACGCATCCACAAGAACAAGTTTTCCATCGGCCAGTACGGCTTCATTTCCCTGGTCATCGACACCGAGGGAAACATGTTCGGTCTGCATTCGATGAAATGAGAACCACGAACCACCGCGTCGCCTGCGGCGACACCCCTCCTTAAGAAAGGAGGGGAAAGTCAAAAACTAGACGCGCTCGATATACGCGCCGTCGTTGGTGTTGACCTTGATCTTTTCGCCGGAGTTGACGAAAGGCGGGACCTGGACGATGAGGCCGGTCTCGGTCTTCGCGGGCTTGAACGAGGTCGTGACGGTGGCGTTCCTGATGTTGGGATCGGTCTCGGTCACGGTGAGCACGACCGAAGGCGGCAGCTCGACGCCGATCGGCTTGTCGTTGTAGAACACCACTTGCACGTCGGTGTTGGGCAGCAGGTAGCCGGTCTGTCC
>Ga0210382_10000790_pt1 | contig 10794 bp, 10 predicted proteins | sample PLMedo_FD_155452 | JGI IMG/M metagenome (GOLD analysis project Ga0210382, IMG submission 155452) | Groundwater sediment microbial communities from an aquifer in East River, Colorado, USA - PLM0_60_coex redo | ecosystem: Environmental > Terrestrial > Soil > Riparian zone | place: USA: East...
GCCACGCACGACCATCTCACGGGCCTGCCCAACCGGGTATTGTTCAACGAGGAGCTCCAGCGCGCGCTCGCCAGGGCGGAGCGTCACGCGAGGCCGGTCGGCCTCTTCTTCATGGACCTGGACCGTTTCAAGAACATCAACGACACGCTTGGCCACCAGTTCGGCGACCGGGTGTTGCAGGAAGCCGCCAAGCGCCTGGCGGGCTGCGTGCGCGAGGGCGACATCATCGCGCGCCTCGGCGGAGACGAGTTCGTGCTGCTGGTCGAGGAGCAGGGCGACCCGGCCACGCTGACCGAGATCGCGCGAAAGCTGCTCGCGGCCGTGTCCGAGCTCCGCAAGATCGACGGACACGAGCTCAACGTCACGCTGAGCATCGGGATCTGCACCTATCCGGCCGACGGCCGTGACTCGAAGACGCTGCTGTCAGGGGCCGACATCGCCATGTACCGCGCGAAGGATCGGGGCCGCAACGGATTCTGCTTCTACTCCGCCGAGCTGCAATCGCACACGCCGGAGAAGCTCGCGCTCGAGGCGGGCCTGCGGCACGGCCTGGAGCGGGACGAGTTCCGCGTGTACTACCAGCCCAAGATCGACATGGCGACCGGCGCGATCACCGGGGTCGAAGCGCTGCTGCGCTGGCAGCACCCCGAGAAGGGCCTCCTGCTTCCGGAGAAATTCATCCAGCTCGCCGAGGAAACGGGACTGATCGTTCCGATCGGCCTGTGGACGCTGCGCGAGGTCTGCACGCGCGCCAAAGCCTGGAAGGATGCCGGCCTGCCGCGGATGCCGATCGCGGTCAACCTTTCGGCAATCCAGTTCCGCGAGGAGCAGCTCGTACCCCAGCTCGCGGAAATCCTGAAGTCGACCGGGACTGAAGCCGGCATCCTCGAGATCGAAATCACCGAAAGCATGGTGATGCAGGATCCGGACGAGGCGGTGAAGCTCATGCGCAATCTGCGCGCGATGGGCGTGCACCTCACGATCGACGACTTCGGCACCGGCTATTCGTCGCTCGGCTACCTCAAGCTCTTTCCGATCAACAACCTGAAGGTGGACAGGAGCTTCGTGCGCGACCTGCCGCACTCCAAGGACGACGTCGCCATCACGCGCGCGGTCATCGCGATGGCCCACAGCCTGGAGATGAACGTGATCGCAGAGGGCGTCGAGCTGCGCGAGCAGTTCGACGTGCTGCGCAGGGAGGGTTGCGACGAATTCCAGGGCTATCTGTGCCGGCCGCCGCTCACGGAGGAGGACCTCATCCGCTTCATCCGGGAAGGCGGCACGCGCGGAACGCTGAGCTAGCGCGCGAACCCCGACCCGTCGGGTCGGGGGTTTCCCGAGAAACCTGCGCGACTTTAGGCCGGAACGGGTTCCCTGGGCTTCACTTCGGGGGCGGCGGGCCTCGCGGGCGCGGAGGGCTTCTCCTTGCTGTCGTCGGCCGTCTTCTTTCTGCGCGTTTCCTCGGCCTGGCGCGCTTTCCAGTACATCTCGTCGAGTTCGTAGCACATAAGGACTCCTTTCGCATCAAGTGATCGGCAAGTCTCCCTTGTCACGCTTGGAGTTGTTCGATGCATGCTACTCCCGCGGTCCGGGAAGTTCAACGAGAACGATCATGAAGCGTCCCTGACACGAAAACCTGTGCTACCGTTACAGGAAAATCAATCCCTTCCCAGAGTCATGAAAGAGAAACCGATTGGCGCCGTCCGGCTCGCCGCGCTTCTCGCCGGTGCGCTCGTTCTCGGCGCCGCCCTCGCGCAGTCCCCGGGATATCCTGCGAGGACGATTCGCCTGGTGGCGGGCACCGCCCCCGGGGGCATCACCGACTACCTCGCGCGCATGTCGGCCGAAGGCCTGGCGATCCAGCTCGGAGCGCAGGTCGTAGTCGAGAACAAGGCGGGCGCGACCGGCAATCTCGCGATCGAGCACGTGGCGAAATCGGCGCCCGACGGCTACACGCTGCTGCTCGTGGCGGGGGGAAACGTCGTCATCACGCCTTTCCTTTACGGCTCCCTGCCGTTCGATCCCCTCCGCGACATCGTGCCGGTTTTCAACGTCGCCGGCGCGCCGCAGCTCCTGGTCGTGCCCGGGGCGCTTCCGGTGAACAACCTGCGGGAATTCATCGCGCTCGCCAGGGCGAATCCGGGAAAGATGAACTACGCCTCGGCGGGTCCCGGAAGCACCACGCACCTGGCCGCCGATCACTTCGCGCGGCTCGCGGGCGTGCAGCTCGTGCACGTCCCCTACAAAGGCACGGGGCCTGCGCTCACCGATCTCGTCGCGGGCCGCGTGCAGATGCTCTCGGTGGGCCTCGCGCCCGTGCAGGCGCACTTGAGGAGCGGCGCGCTCAAGGCGCTCGCGGCGGCTTCCAAGACGCGTCTTGCCGCTTTGCCCGAGGTGCCGACCTCCGCCGAGGCCGGACTGCCCGGGTACGAGATGACCACCTGGTTCGGAATTTTCGCGCCCAAGGGCACGAACCCCGGGATCGTGAGGCTCGTCAATTCGAAAATGCAGGCGGTGATCGACGATTCGAAGGCGAGGCAACGCCTGCTCGAATCCGGGATCGAGCCCATCGGCGGCTCCGTGGAGGCGTTTGCCGAGCTGGTGAGCTCGGACACTCGCGCCTGGGAGCGGGTCGTCAGGGCCTCGGGCGTGAAGCTCGACTGAGCTCGTTCCGGAATCGAGGGAGAAGGCGATGAAGATCTGCCAGTACAACGAAGGTCTCGCGGGGGCGGTGGTCGGGGAAAAGCTGTATCCGATCGGCGACGCGCTCATGAAAGCGGGCCATCTGAAGCCGGGCCACAGCATGCTCGAAGTGATCGAGCGCCTCGCGAACGAGCCCGCGGCGACGAAGTGCGCGCGCTTCGCGGTGCAGACCGGATCGTTCGTGCCGCTCGCGCAGGTGAAACTGCTCGCGCCGCTCCTCGATCCGCCCGCGATCTGGGCCGCCGCCGCGAACTACAGGGCCCACCAGGCGGAGATGCGGGAAAAAATGGGCTCGTCCGACCGCTCGGAGCTCTCCAAGGACGAGCTGATGGCGGAGTTTTTTCTCAAGCCCGCGTCCTCGATCATCGGCCCGGGCGGGACCGTGATCCTTCCGAGAATATCCAAGGACGTGGATTTCGAATGCGAACTGTGCGCGGTGATCGGAAAGACGGCACGCCACGTCAGCGAAGACCAGGCGCTCGACCGCGTGTTCGGCTATACGATCTGCTGGGACTTCAGCCAGCGCGATCCCTGGGGGCGGGGCAGGCAGAACACGCGCAACATCCGCAAAGGATTCGATACCTTCACCGGCCTCGGGCCGTGGATCGTGACGCGCGATGAGATCGACGACCCGCAGAACCTCGCGATCCGCGTCGAGCAGAACGGCAAGCTCGCCATGAGCGCGCATACCGGCGACATGATCTGCGGCCTTCGCGAGCACATTCGCTTTCTCTCGGACGTGATGACGCTCAGGCCCGGAGTCCTGATCACTACGGGAACGCCGGCGGGCGTCTCGAAGCTCGCCGACGGCGATCACCTGAGAGGCAGCATCGAGGGGATCGGCGAGATGGAGGTGGCGGTGCGCGCCGAACGCTAGCCGGGCGCGGTGACTGTGGGCGCCGCAATGGCGTAGACTGGCGATCGACATCCCCACAAGAACAAAATGAAATCGTCTTGTGCCGCATTGTTCGTCACGGCCGGCTTTTTCGCCGCGTTCGCATTCGCGCAGAGCGGCTATCCGAGCAGGCCGATCCGACTCGTCGTGCCCTGGCCGCCGGGACAGGCCACCGATCTCTCTGCGCGGCTGGTCGCGCAGAAGCTCTCGGAATCGCTCGGCCAGCCGCTGGTGGTCGACAACCGCCCCGGCGCGGGCGGGGTGATCGGCTCCGACGCGGTTGCGAAGTCCGCCCCCGACGGGTACACACTGCTTGCGGGCTCCTCCGGCCCGATCTCGATCAACCCCATCGTCCAGAAAGTCCCCTACGATCCGGAGCAGGCGTTCGCGCCGGTGAGCCTGATCGCGACCGTTCCCTACGTGCTCGTCGCCAACCCCGCTTTCCCGGCGGCGGGCATCCGCGAATTCATCGCGAACGCGCGCGCGAACCCGGACAAGCACACGTTTGCGTCTTCCGGAACCGGGGCGACCGGGCATCTGGTGGCGGAGCTCTTCAACTCGATGGCCGGCATACACGCGAGGCACATACCCTACAAGGGCAGCGTTCCGGCGATCACCGACCTGTTGAACGGCAACGTGACCTACGCTTTCGAGACGCTCGCTGCGACGGCCGGTCACGTGAAATCCGGGCGCCTCAAGGCCTACGGCATCTCGAGCGCCCGGCGCAACGACGCGCTGCCCGATGTCGCGCCGGTCCACGAATCGGCCGACCTGCCCGGTTTCGAAGTGGTCGCCTGGATCGGCTATCTCGCTCCGGCCGGCACCCCTCCCGAGACGCGCGCGCGTCTCGCCGCCGAGGTGCGCAAGGCGGTGCAGGCGGGCGACCTGCGCGAGCGCTACGCCGCGCTCGGAATGGACCCGGTGTCGAGCTCGCCCGAGGATCTCGGTGCGCTCTTGAAGCGCGAGCACGAGCGCTACGCGGCCATCGTGAAAAAAGCGAACATCCGCATCGACTAGGGAAACGATGCGCTTACCGCCGCGCAACTCCATCCGGATCGCAACCGGGTGCGTTCTCGGATTCGCTCTGGGCACGGGTGCGACTCCCGTCGCGGCCCAGAGCACGTATCCGAGCCGCGCGATCCGGATGGTGGTCGATACGTCCCCCGGTGGGCTCACCGATATCCTCGGGCGCCTCGCCGCCGAGGGCCTCGCGCAGCAACTCGGCCGGCAGGTCGTGGTCGAGAACAAGGCGGGCGCCTCGGGCAACGTCGCCATCGAATACGTGGTGAAATCGCCCGCCGACGGGCACACGCTGATCATCTGCGCGGGGGGAAATCTCGTCATCAAGCCTTTCCTCGAGCACTCGCTCGTTTTCGATCCGCTGGTCGATCTCGTCCCGGTGTTCAACCTCGCCGAGGCGCCGCACATACTGGTCGTCCCGGGCCCGCTTGCGGTGAAGGATCTCGCCGAGTTCATCGCGTACGCGAAAGCGAACCCGGGCAAGGTCTACTACGGCTCGGCGGGGACCGGCAGCCCGCCGCACCTCGCCGCCGATCAATTCGCGCGCCTCGCGGGGCTGCAGCTCGTGCACGTGCCCTACAAGGGCGTGGGGCCGGCGTTTCCCGATCTCATCGCGGGCCGCCTGCAGATCATGTCGATGAGCTTCGGTTCGGCGCGGCCGTATCTCAAGAGTGGCGCGCTGCGCGCCCTTGCGGCCGGATCGAAGCGGCGCCTGGCCGGACTGCCCGAAGTGCCGACCTCCGCGGAGGCGGGACTGCCGGGCTGGGAGATGAGCGCCTGGTTCGGCATTTTCGCGCCGAAAGACACCAGCCTCGAAATCGTGCGCCTGCTGAACGAGAAGTTCCAGGCGGTGATCGAGGAGCCCAAGGCGAGGCAGCGGCTGCTCGAGGTCGGAGCCGAGCCGCTCGGCGGTCCGGCTCCGGCATTTGCCGAGCGCGTGCGCGCCGACTATCGGATGTGGGGGCAGGTCATCAAGGAATCTGGAATCAAGCTGGAGTAGCGCCATGGCTCGTTCAGTGCTCAAGACGAAATTCATCTCGCACGGCACGCTCGGCTCGAAGGATCTCGAGGCGACGCGCCGCTTCTACGAGGAGTTCCTCGGTCTGGAAGTGGTGCGCACCAGCCCCGTCTCCCTCATGATCCGCCTCGGCGGCAACCACGTCTACGCGGTGGTGTACACGAAGAAGAAGGAGCGCATGCCGCGCGTCTACCACAACGGCCTGGACGTCGACACCGACGCCGAAGTCGACGACGCCTGGCGGGCGTGCACCGAGCAGGCGGCCCAATGGGGCTTGCACGACATCGACAAGCCCTCGGCCCGCCACGGCACGTACAGCTTCCTTTTCTGGGACGCCGACGACAACGCCTGGGAAATCCTCTCCAATCCCAGAGGGGGCTACACCTGGATCTTCGAGCAGGGCGATCTCGAAGGCCGGGGGCATTTCGAGCGCGGCTTCCGCCATAAACGCCCTGACGCGAAGAAGGAAACCGCGTGAGGGCTGCGTACTACGAGCGCAAGGGGCCCGCGTCGAAAGTCCTCGTGCTCGGCGAGCTGCCCGATCCGCAGCCCGGGCCGGGCGAAGTGCGCGTCAAGCTGCAATTTTCCGGAATCAATCCGACCGACACGAAATTGCGCGGCGGCTGGGACGGCAACGTGGAAATGCCGTTTGCGCGCGTGATTCCGCATCAGGACGGAGCCGGCGTCGTCGACGCGGTCGGGCCGGGCGTGCCGCAATCGAGGCTCGGCGAGCGCGTCTGGGTCTACGAGGCGCAGCGCGGCCGCGCCTTCGGCACCGCCGCCGAGTACGTCGCCATCCCTTCGGAGAATGCGGTCGCGCTTCCAGAGGGCGCGAGCTTCGAGACCGGGGCCTGCCTCGGCATTGCCGGAATGACCGCGCACCGCTGCCTTTTCCAGGACGGCGGCATCCAGGGAAAGACCGTGCTCGTCGCGGGTGGCGCGGGCGCGGTGGGCCACGCAGCGATCCAACTCGCGAAATGGGGCGGAGCGCGGGTCGCCTCCACCGTGAGCCGGCCCGAGCAGGAGAAGGTCGCGCGCGAGGCGGGCGCCGATCTCGTCGTCAACCGCAAGACGGAGGACGCCGCCGCGAAAATCAAGGCGTTCACGCGGGGACTGGGTCTCGACCGCGTGGTGGAAGTCGCCTTCGAGGCGAACTTCGAGCTCGACCGTGCGGTGCTGAAAGCCAACGGCGTGATCTCCACCTATTCCTCCGGTCCGCCCGAAAGCGCGCCGCGAATCCCGTTCACGGCTGTCATGCGGCAGGGGATAAGCGTGCACTTCATCCTCGTCTACGTGATGCCCCGCGAAGCGCATTGGGTGGCGGCGCGCGACCTGAACGCGGCGATCGAGGCGGGGCGCTACCGCCCCCAAGTCGCGCGCATCTTCAAGCTCGATGAAACGGCCAAGGCACACGAAGCGCAGGAAAGCGGCGGCACGGTCGGCAAGCTCCTCATCGGTGTCTGAGACCACGCGGACCGACTTCGTGAACAAGCTGCGCGGAGTCGCGAAAAAAGTGCGGGAAACCGTCATTGCGTGGCGGCGCCGCGTGATCGCTCGAGCGCGCAAGCTGCGCCCGTATGCGACAAAGGCGCTCGAAACCGTCAAGGCCTGGTGGATCGCCTGCACGAACAGGCTGCGCGCGTACGCGGGAAGCGCGCGCGAAAAGCTCAGGACCCGGTTTCCGATGCTGGAGGTTTATGCGCGCACGCTCCGCCTGCACGCCGCCCGATTGCTTGCAACCGTCGGCAGCGGGTACCGCGCGGGGCTCGCCACCATCGGCAGGGTCAGCCCGCGTACCGCGAAAGCAATCGTGGCCTGCGAGACCTGGCTCCGGCAAAGCAACCGGCGCAGGCTCGGCCTCACGGCGCTCGCCGTCGTCCTCGTGCTCGTGACCGGTTTTGCGGCGATTTTTCCGGAAGCAGCCGGCCGCTATGCCCGCGTGATATTCACCTCGAACCGGGTCGTGCCGCTTCCGGATGAAACGCGCCGGGCCGTCCGCGAAAAAGCGAAACAGCTTGCTGCGGCGCTCGACAGTCGCCTGGACAGGAAAAGAAAGCTCGCCGGCGAGACCTGGACCTCCGCCCAGATCCTCGTCGCGCTCAGGGAAAACGATCCGGGCTACGCGAGCCGGATCGACGTCAAACTGGTCGAGCAGTATTTCCGCTCCATGGCCGGACCCGAATGCGCCTGCTGGCGCCGGTTCCCGCAAGGCACGCATCCCAATCACCTCGGCGTCACATCGTGGGTGCTGTGGACTTTCGCGCAGTACGGAATCCCTGCGCACAAGGGCGAGCTCGAGTTTCTTCTCTCGGCCCAGGGCAGCGACGGCGGATGGCCCCTGTTCGGGGGCGCGCAGCAGGAAAAGTTCGCCTCGAGCTACGCGACGGCCGCCGCCATACTCGCGCTGCACGAACAATCGGCTCTCCAACCCGACCGCCAGCAGAAGAGGCGGCTCGCCGCCGCGGTGGACCGCGGAGCGGCCTGGCTGAAGAACCGCGTCGTCGCCGGCCGGGCGCGCTGGGTGGATTATCCAGCGTGGCCCGAGGCCCAGGAAGACTTCCTGGGGGTTTCGGGTTTCGCGCTGTTCGCGCTGCATCGCGTGGGCGCCTGGTGGCTCGGCTCGCTCGACCGCGAGTGGCTGCGCGAGCTTCCGGCGCAAGCGCCCGCCGCGCTGCGCGGCGAAGCCTCGGCGAAGGCGGTGCAGGTCGGCAACCGGTCCTTCCCCGACGAGACGCGCTACTACGAACTCCCCTGGACGATTCTCGCGACGGAGGAGGTCTACCGGAGCGCCGGGATTTTCCGAAAAGTCCGCGCGGTGCAGTGGCTCGAGCGCGCCCTTGCCCCCGGGGCTTCGATCTACGAGCTCACCGGACGCGAAAAGAGCGCGACGATCGTCGCCGAAGCCCTGCTCGCCTTGCGGAACGAAGTGAAGCATGAGTAGCGCGAAGAGCCGTCGTGGCGCCGGACCCACGCTCAAGCGCGACGTGGCTCTGGCCAACCGCATCGTCGAGCGTTTCGGTCTCTCCAACGCATTCGGGCACGCGAGTGCCCGCATCCCGGGCACCGACACCTTCTTCATGCCCACGCGGCGCAGTCCCGGCCTCGCCAGCGCGAGCACGCTGCTGGTTCTGGACACCGAAGGCAAGATTCTCTCGGGCAGGGGGACGCCGAACAGCGAGCTCTGGATCCACGCGCGCATCTACGCCGCCCGACCCGATGTGGGCGGCGTCGTGCACGCGCATCCGCCGGCCTGCGTCTGCCTCACGCAGATCGGGCAACCGCATCGCGTCGTGCACAACCAGGGCGGGGCGTTTTACGCAGGCGTGCCCGAGTACGAGCGCATCGGCCTCATCCGCACACGCGAGCTGGGCGATCTGCTCGCGCGCAAGCTGGGCTCGGGCCTCGCCGTCATGATGCGCGGCCACGGCATCACCACCGCGCTCCCCGATGTGCGCGCGGCCACGGTGGCCGCGTGCATGCTGGAGGAGAGCGCCGGCATGCAGCTGCGCATGCTCGCCGCCGCGGGCGGGGACGCGGCGCGCCTCCGCGTCTACAGCCGCGAGGAGGCCGAGAGCCTGACCGACCAGATCAGCCCGAGGGTGGTGGAGCGGGCCTGGGAGTACTACGCGCTCGCGGCGGAGCAAAGGCCGCTGGGCGGCTAGAGAGCTCCGGTCTCGTCGTGACGGAAAGGACGTCCTCGATCGGCCGGCTTACTTCCGCCCCGGTCCAGCCTCCTGCACCAGGTTTTTATCGATCAGCGTGATCTCGATACGGCGGTTCTTCTTCCGCCCTTCGGGGGTGTCGTTCTCGGCGACGGGCTGGTATTCGGCGCGGCCCGAAGCGATCATGCGCTCGGGCGGGATGCCCGTTTCCTGCAGAAAATGCACGACGTTGGTCGCGCGCGCGACCGAGAGTTCCCAGTTGGAAGGAAAGACCTTCTGCGCCGCCTTGCTGATCGGCACGTTGTCGGTGTGGCCGACGACGCGGATGACCTTGTCCTCGTAGCCTTTCAGCGCTTCGCCGACTTTTTTCAGCACGTCTTTGCCCGTGTCTTTGAGGCTCGCCCGGCCGGAGTCGAAGAACAGCTGCTCGGAGACGTCGACCGTGAGCATGTCCTTGTACTGCCGCACCTGAAGCTGGCCTTTCTTGACCTCCTCGGTGAGGTTGCGCACCAGCGCGTCGTATTGCGATGTGTTCTGCTGGCTTGCGGTCAGCAATTGCGCCTTCTGCTGCTCGAGCGCGTCGATCTGCCTGCGCAGGTCCGCCTGCTGCGCCTCGAGCGAGGTCTTCTGCGACTGCAGGCCCTGCACCTGCTCCTGGAGCCCGCCGCGCTGCTTCTGCAGCGCCGCGATCTCCTGATTCTTGTCCGCTTCCAGCTTTTCGTACTCGCCCGTGCTGACGCATCCGCCTACCATGACGGCCGCAGCGACCGCGGCGCCCGCAGCGTGCAATCTCCTTCCGTTCATTTCCTTCTCCTTCAAGCGATGACTCCCCTGGCTCGACACAATATAACACCGCTGGCGCGATCCTCGCCGCGCCGCGGTTCCTCGGGGGGGTACCCTCAGCGTAAGGTGGAGTTTCCGGCGGTGATGGCGTTCGGGCCGTTGAAGGTACCGGGCATGATTCCCCGGCTCACGACGTTCCCGGCCGTGACTGCGCTCGCGCCGTTGAAGGTGCCGGGCATGATTCCGGGGCCCACGACGTTTCCGGCGCCCAGCGCCGTGAATGAGGTGCGGACGCGGATGGGACGACGGTGCCGGACCGGGACCACCGCGATGGGCCCGGCATACGGCATGGTTCCGCCGTAAGCGTCGCAATCCACGCGCCGCTCCGCAACGCAGCGCTCATAGACCGACTGCGACGCCTGCATGAAGGAGGCAAGCTCGGCCTGATGCCGGGCCTGCGCCAGGCGCTCCGCATGCAGCTGCCGCTCCAGCCCGTCCACCCTGTTCGAAAGGGCCGGGTCGGCGGGCGCCGCGGCGCGCGCGAGCAGAGCAGGGTCGGGCGCATAGACGGAGATCCTGTCCGAGACGGTGTCGGGCCTCTTCCCGTCCATGGGCGCCGTATCGGAGTAGTGCGTCTTGCCGGCTTCGTCCACCCACTTGTAGATCTGCGCATGGGCCGCTCCACCGGCGACGGCCAGCAAAATCACGGATGA
>Ga0210382_10000793_pt1 | contig 10776 bp, 5 predicted proteins | sample PLMedo_FD_155452 | JGI IMG/M metagenome (GOLD analysis project Ga0210382, IMG submission 155452) | Groundwater sediment microbial communities from an aquifer in East River, Colorado, USA - PLM0_60_coex redo | ecosystem: Environmental > Terrestrial > Soil > Riparian zone | place: USA: East River...
GATACGCAATTCCTCACGTCGAACCCGTTCGGATCGGACGCGCTCGCCGGCCTCCTCCATGTCGTGGGTCCCGTCACCTGGTGCATGGCCATCGTCGGCGTGCTCGCGGCCCCGATCGCGATCGTCATCCGACTCCGCCGATCGAGCGGTGACGAGCGACGGCAGATCGCCTGGCTCGCCTACGCGGGAGTCATCGCGGTCATCACGCTCGTCGGGGCGATCACGGTGGGGAGCGCGCTCGGCTTCGATCAGCACTCGACCGGGCAGAGGATGACGGAGTTCTGCATCATGGCGGCACTCTCGCTCATCCCCCTCTCCGCGGGTGTCGGGATCCTGAAGTACCGCCTCTACGACATCGACGTCGTCATCAACAAGACCGTCGTGTACGGGCTGCTCGCCGCGATCGCGACGTTGATCTACGTCGCGATCGTGGTCGGGATCGGGACCGCGGTGGGAAGTGGCGGCAACGCGTTCCTCTCGGCCGTCGCCGCGGCCGTCGTCGCGCTCGTCTTCCAGCCCGCGAGGCGATGGGCGCAGCGACTGGCGAACAGGCTCGTGTACGGGGAACGGGCGACTCCCTACGAGGTGCTCTCGGGGTTCTCCGGACGCCTCGCGGAGACGTACTCGGTTGACGATGTCGTGCCTCGGATCGCGCGCGTGCTGGGCGAGGGCCTCGGGGCCGAGCGGGTCGCGATCCTCCTTCGAACCGGGACGCGACTCGTGCCGGTGGCCACCTGGCCGGACGCTGAACCGGCGGGACGACCTGAGCAGCGGTCGTTCGAAGTCAGGCACCAGGGAGAGCCGCTCGGCGCGATCGAGGTCACGATGCCCGCGAACGAGCCGATGAACGTTGCCCAGGAGAAGCTCGTCGAAGACGTGGCCGCGCAAGCCGGCCTGGTGCTTCGGAACGCGGCGCTCATCGCCGACCTGCGGGACTCGAGGCGGCGGATCGTCACGGCACAGGACGAACGCGCGAGGAAGCTCGAGCGCAACATCCACGACGGCGCACAGCAGCAACTGGTCGCGCTTGCGGTCAAGGTCGGCTTGGTCGAGCGAGTGGTCCAAGCCGATACGCAGAAAGCGGTGGCGATGCTCGGCGAGGTCAAGGATGAAGCCAATGACGCGCTCGAGAACCTCCGGGACATCGCACGAGGGATCTACCCGCCGCTGCTCGCCGACCAAGGCCTCGCCGCGGCGCTGAGCGCCCAGGCACGAAAGGTGCCGATCCCGGTCGGCGTCGAGCCGGACGGGATCGGCCGCTATCCGGAAGAGATGGAAGCCGCGGTGTACTTCTCGTGTCTCGAGGCCCTGCAGAACGTCACGAAGTACGCGGAGGCGTCGAAGGCGACCGTGCGCCTCGAGCAGTCGAACGGCACCCTTCGCTTCGAGGTGTCCGACGACGGCCGGGGCTTCGACCCGGCCGTCGTCGGACACGGCACCGGTCTGCAGGGCATCGCCGACCGGCTCGCTTCCCTGGGCGGCGAGCTCGACGTGAGGTCGGCGCCCGGCGACGGTACGACCGTCGCCGGGCGGCTCCCTGTCACCGCGGAGCGTCGATGAACCAGCGCCGGATCGCGTGGACGATCTGGGGCCTCTCGGTCGCGTTCACCGCCGGGTACGTGGTCGTGAACACTGCGGCGAAGGGCTTCAACCTCGGCGAGTACGCCTTCACCGTATTCGCGGTGCTCCTCTACTCGACCGTCGGGGCCCTGATCACGTCCAGACAAGCAGGGAACCGCGCCGGGTTGCTGTTCGCCTGGGTCGGCCTTTCCGCGTCGATCAGCATCCTCGCGGGCTCGTACGCGACCCTGGCCCAGCAACGGGATCTGCCCCTCCTCGCGGCGACGGCGTGGGTGGGCCGTGTCGGGTTCGCGGCGATGTTCGGTCCTCTCGCCTTCCTCTTCCTCATCTTCCCGACCGGCCGGCCACCATCTCGGCGATGGGGCTGGCTGCTGCGCGTGATGCTGGTCGCGTACGCGGTCGTGATGATCGGGTTCGCGCTCACGCCCGGGTCCCTCAAGGCCGGCTTCGCCGAGCTGACGGTCGCGAACCCGATCGGGCTCCCTTCGTCGTGGAAGGAGTCGATCGAAGCGATCACCAGCGGTGCCGGATTGGTCGTGGCCTTCGGCGCGTTGTTCTCCGTCCTTTCCCTGATCCAGCGATACCGGCGCGCCGCTCAGCTCGAGCGACAACAGGTGAGGTGGCTCGCATTCCTCGGCGTCTTCCTCGGGATCGTCCTCCTGCTCTCCTTCGGCCTGATCGCGACCGGCGCCATCAACGACGAAGGTGTCGTTTCGGGCGTGGCCTTCTTCGCCTTCATCATCGGCGTGTTCCTCGGCATCCCGATGGTCTGCGGCATCGCGATCCTTCGGCACGGTCTCTGGAACCTCGATGTCGTAGTGAAGAAGACGGTCCAGTACGGGCTCCTCGTCGCCGGCTTCGTCATCGCGGTGGCGGTCCTCGCAGCCCTTCTTCCGCTCCTCGTTCTCGGTGTGGGGGGCGGCAACGTCGTCGACGTTCCGATGATCGTTCTCGGGGCGTTCCTTGCGATCGGCTTCATCCTGGTGCGCTCGCGGGCGCAGCGTTGGGCGAACCGCGTCGTCTACGGCAAGCGATCGACCCCGTACGAGGTCTTGTCCGAGTTCGCGGAGCGCGTGGGAGAGACGTATTCCACGGAGGACGTCCTCCCGCGGATGGCGCAGCTCCTCGGTGAAGCAACCGGCGCGCGGGCGGCTCGGGTCTGGCTCCGCATCGCCAACGAGATGCGGGCGGATGCATCCTGGCCCCCCGATGCCGCCCAGACCCGAAACGTGCCGGCCCCGGCAGACGAGCTCCCAGACTTCGGTGACGACGTTGCGTTCGACGTGAGGCACCAAGGCGAGCTGCTCGGTGCGCTCACCGTTTCGGTGGCGGCCAACGACCCGATGAACCCGACGAAGGAGAAGCTCGCGCGCGATATGGCCGCACAGGCGGGCTTGGTGCTTAGGAACGTCCGCCTGATCGAGGACCTCCGGGAATCGCGCCGCCGGATCGTCAGCGCGCAGGACGAGCGAGCCCGCGCCCTGGAGCGGAACATCCACGACGGCGCGCAGCAACAGCTCGTGGCGCTCTCGGTGAAGCTCCGCCTCGCGACCGGGTTGCTCGAACGCGACCCGGGGAAGGCACGCACCATGTTGGAGGAGCTGCAGGGCCGGACGACGGAGACGCTGGAGGATCTCCGCGACCTGGCTCGGGGTATCTACCCGCCGCTGCTAGCCGACAAGGGCCTACCAGCAGCGTTGGAAGCCCAGGCGAGGAAGTCACCGGTTCCCGTGACCGTGCAACCCGACGGCCTCGGCCGGTACGGCCAAGACGTGGAGTCGGCCGTGTACTTCTGTTGTCTCGAGGCGCTCAACAACGTGGCGAAATACGCCGACGCGTCCTCCGTCGAGATCCGGCTGCGGCAGAGCGACGGAGAGCTTCGCTTCGAGGTCGAAGACGATGGCGTCGGCTTCGACACCGTCGTCGCGCGCAGCGGCACCGGTCTGCAGGGGATGGCCGACCGCCTCGATGCGATCGGAGGTCGGCTGGACGTTCGGAGCGAACCGGGGAACGGGACCGCGGTGGCGGGGGCGATCCCGATCAATGAGGCGACCGCATGAGAGTGACGACGAGGAGGATCCTGCCGTGGACCCTCTACGGGGTCCTCGTCGCGATGATGGGGATCGCCCTCTGGCTCACCGACGTGAACGATTCGTTCGAAGCATTCGTCGCGTTGGCGATCGTGATGATGTTCGGTTACGGGACCGTGGGTGCGCTCCTCGCGTCACGCGGCCGAGCGGGCGTCCTGGGCTGGTTGATGCTCACCGTCGGCCTCGGATTCGTTCTGACGGGGATCACCGACGAGGTCCTCACCTACGGCTACCTCACGAACCCTGACGCCTCGGTTCCGTTCCTCGGCTTCGCGGCGTGGCTCACGAACTGGCTGTTCATCTTCGTCTCCACGCCGCTCCTCCTCCTGCCGCTGCTCTACCCGACTGGTCGGGTCCAGTCCCCTCGCTGGCGCTGGGTCCCCCGAGCCGTCATCGTCTCGTCCGCGATCGGCGCGCTCGCGACGATCCTCCGGCCGGGTCCGGTGGACACCGACCAAGCGAGGATCATGAACCCGACCGGGGTCGAGGCGCTCCACTGGTTGACCACCCCGGTGCTGTTCATCGGCGGGATCGCCCTGCTCGTCCTCGCCGTGGTGTCGGTCGCCTCGCTGTTCCTCCGTTTCCGGGGCGCGAGCGGGGACGAACGACAGCAGATCCGATGGCTGGCGTACCTGGCGGTCCTCGCGATCATCCTGGTGGCCGGCGCCGTCATCTCCGGCTTCGCGACCGGTGGCTCCCCGCTCAACGATGCCTTCTTCCTGGCGCTCTTCGCCGTCGTTGGCATCGCCTTCCCGATGGCGATCGGCTTCGCGATCTTCAAGTACCGCCTCTACGACCTCGACCTCGTGGTCAAGAAGACCGTCCTGTACGCGATCGTCGCGCTCTTCCTGACAGGCCTCTTCCTCGTGTCGGCCTTCGTTCTCGGCCAGGCCCTGATCGAGGCCGATCCCGCCGCGATCCTCGTGTCAGTGGCCCTGGGGCTCGCGTTCTGGCCCGCGACGCGGCTGGCGCGCCGTCTCGCCGACCGGATCGTGTACGGAGGCCGGGCGACACCGTACGAGGTCCTGACGGACTTCTCCCAGCGCTTGGGGGGCTCCTATGCATCCGAAGACGTGCTGCCCCGGATGGCAGCAATCCTTCGTGAGGCGGTGGGCGCGAGCCGCGCCGTCGTCTGGCTCCGCCTCGCCCGCACGTGGCGCCCGGTCGGCATCGCGCCGGTTGGAGCCGAGGCGCCCGAGCCTGTCGCCTCCGTCGGCGACCTGATGCCGGCCCTGCCAGCGGACGCGGCGGTGGAGATCAGGGACCAGGGCGAGCTCCTCGGCGCGCTCACCGTGTCGATGCCGGCGAACGACCCGATTGGCCCCTCGAAGGAACGGTTGGTCCGCGACCTGGCGTCGCAGGCCGGCCTCGTCCTTCGGAACGTGCGGCTGATCGAGGAGCTCCGGGCCTCACGCCAACGTCTCGTGGCCGCGCAGGATGAGGAGCGACGGCGTCTGGAGCGGAACATCCACGACGGAGCACAACAGCAGCTCGTCGCGCTCACGGTGAAGCTCCGGCTCCTCGAGCAGATCGCCGGACGCGACCCGGCGAAGGTCGCCGGGATGGCGGCGCAGCTCCGGGCGGAGACCACCGAGACGCTGGAGGATCTCCGCGATCTCGCGCGCGGCATCTACCCACCCTTGCTGGCGGACAAGGGACTGTCCGCAGCATTGGAGGCACAGGCGCGGAAGTCGACGCTTCCCGTGACGGTCGAGTCCGCAGAACTGGGACGCTTCCCCCAAGATGTCGAGGCGGCGATCTATTTCTCCTGTTTGGAAGCCCTCCAGAACGTGGCCAAGTATGCGCAAGCCTCTCGCGTCACGATCTCGCTCGACCGGAGCAAAGGACGACTCTCCTTCGCGGTCGCCGACGACGGCATCGGCTTCGATCGGGACGCGTCGACCTACGGGACGGGTCTGCAAGGGATCGCGGACCGCATCGACGCGCTCGATGGGACGTTCGAGATCGTCAGCTCAGTCGGCGCCGGCACGACGCTGAATGGGAGCGTTCCCGTCACGACACTGGAGCCTGTTGCGTCGGATCCCGCCGGTGAGGATCAGGCGACGCCGCGCGCGGCGGCCCACGCCTCTTCCAGCCGATCGGGGCCGAAGGCCGACTTGGGGATGTAGGCGGCCGCGCCGCACTCCGCCGCTCGCGGCGCGTACTCCTCTTCTTCATAGGTAGACAGGAGGAGCACGACGGAACTGTTCGCGTTATCGGCAAGGATCCGGCGGGTGGCGTCGAGGCCGTTGATCCCCGGCAGGTTCACATCCATCAGGACGAGATCCGGCGTGAGATCGGACGCCATCGCCACGGAGTCCTCACCGGTCTCGGCCTCACCCACGACTTCGAACCCCTCCGTCGCGTCCACCACCATCCTGGCCGCCATCCGGAAGGGTTCCTGATCGTCGACGATGAGCACTCGCACGGTCATCCGTTCCTCCACCTGCAAGCGTCCCACCGTCGGCGGCATGCGCCAGTGGTGCCAGCACCACAGTTGTTCTCCCCCGAGCGTCCTTACGCGGCAACGTCGCCGAGGCGGAGGAACGCCCGCTCGAGGACAAGACGGGGGTTCAGGTTGATGTCTTCGGCGAGAGCGGCGCGCGCCTCCTCGACCGCTGCCATGCCGCGGGCCGCTCGGACGACGGGGAGGCGCGCGCCGCCCCCCTCGCCCGCCAGATCGGGGTTGAGGAGGACCTCGATCCCCCCGCCGACCTCGGCCGCCACCGAGTCACGCAGCAGCGCGGAGACACCGAGGAGTACCCAGTCGACGTAGTCCCGTTCGGCGCGGCGCTCCCGCCGCTGGAACCTGAGCTCGAGACGCCTGATCGCACCCCGGTAGGCCTCCTCGAGCTGACCACGATCGTCCAGGAAGGGGGCCAGCTCCTCTTTGAGCTCCTCCTTCATCCCCTTCTTGTAGTCGGCGGCGGCCTGCAGGACGACGTCGGCCGCTTCGAGGGCTCCGGCCGGTCCCCCCGCCGCCAGTTGGATCGCCGTCCGCGCGGCGTCCCGGAACCGGAGACCCTCCTCCGAGCCCGCGAGTCTTCTCGCCCGGCCCAGATTCCCTCCCGTGAGACGCGCGGCCAGGCGCGCCCGGACGTCGTCGGCGCCGCCTCGGATCAGCTCCTCGACGACGAAGGCTTCGGGCAGTGCGGTGAAGGTAACGATGTGGCAGCGTGACAGCACCGTTTCGGGCAGCTCGTGCGCCCGCGCCGACAGCAGAAGGAGGACGGCGTCGGCTGGAGGCTCCTCCAGCACCTTCAGCAACGTGTCGGCGGCCGGCGGAGAGAGGCGGTCGGCCTCGCGGACGATGAAGAGCTTCCTCCCCGGCTCCGGTGCCGTGCGGTAGGCCGGCTGCCAAACCTCGGTACGGATCGTGTCGACGTGGATGTCACGGCCTTCGGGCTCGATGACGAACTGATTCGGATGGTGGTCTTCCTCCGCGAGGCGGCAATCGCGGCACTCGCCGCATCCTCCCTGCCGGCACAGCAGGGCTGCGGCGAACGCTCGGGCGGCGAGCGACTTCCCGCTGCCCTCGGGACCCGCGAACACGTAGGCGTGGTGGGGACGCTCGATCGCGCCGCGCAGGAACGCCATCGCGGCCTCCTGGCCGGGGACGCGATCGAGGACGGGGACGCTCACGGCCGCACGCTATCGCGGTGCACCGACGACGTCAGTCGATGGGCAGCGCCTCGGATCCGGGCTCGCCGTCGCTCGAGGACGCGTCGGCATCCGTCTCCGTGGTGTCGGGGGCCGGCCGGAGGGATCCGGCACCGCCTCCTTCCTCTCGCTCACCGAGCGCCTTGTCGAGCGCGGCGCGTACGGCGTCGAAGACCTCGGCCGGAGGCTTGTCGGCCTCGATGACGACGAAGCGTTCCGGGTGCTCCTCGGCGATCTTCAAGTAGGCGTCGGCGACCTTGGCGTGGAAGTCCTGGCCCTCGAGCTCCATCCGATCGGGCGCCTCGGTCGACCGGAGCAATCCCCGCTCGGGTTCCAGGTGCAGCAGGATCACGAGGTCGGGGAACAGACCCTGCGTCCCCCACACGTTGAGCGTGAGGATGTCCTGCTCGCCCAAGCCTCGCCCCCACCCCTGATACGCGAGCGAGGAGTCGACGTATCGGTCGCAGATCACGACCTTCCCCTCCGCGAGGGCGGGGCGGATCACCGAGTGGACCGTCTGCGCGCGCGAGGCCGCGAACAACAGCGCCTCGGTGCGCGAATCGAGCTTCCCGGTGTTGGGGTCGAGGAGCAGCTCCCGCACCCGTTCGCCGACGGCCGTCCCGCCGGGCTCTCGCGTCACCAGCACGTCGTACCCCTCGGACCGCATGAACTCCTCGGCCATCCGCACCTGGGTGCCCTTGCCGGAGCCCTCGACGCCCTCGAAGGCGATGAAGAACCCGGTGGCCGGCGGCCGCTTCAGCTTCGGCACGAGGGTGAGGGCCTGGGGACGAGAGAGTCGGTATCGCTTGAGGAGACGCCAGGTGTTGAGGCCGGCGATGGCCACCGCGATGCCCGCGCTCGCGAGAGCCAGTCGGATCCCGAGCTCGGAGCCGGCGCCCAACGTGCCATAGACACCCGCCAGCGTAGGGAACGTGGCGAGGGAGAGGAACAACCCCATCCGCGAGAGCACCGTCAGCGAGGCGAACGTGCGACCGCGGAACTCGTCCCGAACGTTCTCCTGCAACAAGGTGTAGCCGGTGACCCACGCCAGCCCGCAGAACGCGCCGAGCCAGACCGTCACGACGGCCGCGAAGGCGAACGTCGGCATCGCCGAAAGCACGAACAGCGTCGCGGCGGCCACGACGATCGACCAGGGGAAGATCGAGACCCGATCGATCAAGCGCGAGGCCTGGTTGGCGCTCGCCATCCCGAGACCGATCCCGATCCCGAACGCCGTCACCATGAATCCCCAGCCGCCCTTGTCGGCACCGAGGGTGTTGACGACGAAGATCGGCGCCAGCGCCAGCACGGCGCCGACCGCAGAGAAGGCGACGACGATCCCGGCGGTCATCGCCGAGGCCATGGAGTCCTCGCGGAGGAACCGGACCCCGTCGCGCACGTCGCGCCAGATCCGCGAGAAATCCAGACGCCCGGTGAGCATCGCGGGGGACGGAGGGATCGGCACGCGGCTGATCATCGCGGCGGAGAACACGAAGGTCGCGGCATCGAGGAACAATGGCACGGCCTGGTCGCGGCCCCGGAGGATCGGGATCGCGTGGCTGAGCAGCGTGTTCAGCCCGACGAGTACCGTGAACACGATCCCGCCGAGCGGGAGGGTGCCGTAGGTTGAGGCGAGCGCGATCGAGTTCGCGTTGGCGAGTTGGCGTCGCGGGACCAGGTTCGGGAGCGAGGCATCGCGCGCGGGCCCCCAGACGAGAGAGAAGCTCTCGATGGCGAACGACAGCGCGTAGATCGCCCAGAGTTGTCCGATGAACACCATCGCCACGTACATCGTGCCGCGGGCGAGATCGGCCATGACCATGATGCGTTTCCGATCCAGCCGGTCGACGAGCGTCCCGGCGATCGGTCCGAACAGGACGGCGGGGAGGGTGCGGGCGAGCATCAACCCCGCAACCGAGAAGGCGGCCCCGCCCGTGCCGCCGGCGAGATCCGCGACGAGCGAGGTCACCGCGAGGAATCCGACCCAGTCCCCGAGCGAGGAGACGGACATCGCCGCGAGCAGACGCGCGAACGGCGGATGGGTGATCAGATCGCCGAGCGTCGCCGACCGGGTGCCGCGAAGCGCGGCAACCTCGTCGGCGACGCTCGCCACGCCTAGCTTTCCTCGCCGGCCGTGACCGGCTCCGGCGCCGTCTCCTGAGCGGCCGCGACCTTTCGCTTCGCCGCGGTCGTCTTCGTTGCCGCCGTCTTCTTCGCCGCCGTCTTCTTCGTGGCCGGCGCCTTCTTCTTCGTGGACCGCTTCTTCGGAGATCGGCTCTTCGTCTTCGCGGCCTTCTTCGCGGTCTTCTGGGGGGCGCGCGCGGCCGCTCGTGCCTTGCGCGCCTCGGCCTTGGCCGCGCGCGCCGCCGCCTCGGCCTCTCGGTCCCCCGACTTGGTCACGTTCATATCCAGATCGACCTCGGATCCGCAGTGCCAGCAGCGGAGGCTCTTGGGCCGGCGGAGGAGCAGGCCACCACAGTCGGGACACGGGATGCCCTTCTCGGGCGGGTTGTTCACGGCGCAGTCGCAGTCGGGGTACCGCTCGCACCCGTACATGAGTCCGAAGCGGGTGCGCTTCTCGACCAGCTCGCCCCGGCCGCACTGCGGACAGGTCACGCCGGTGCTCTTCGGCGGCTCCTTCTTGATGTAGCGGCAGTCCGGGTAGCCGGTGCAGCCCACGAACGGCCCGAAGCGACCCACCTTCTTCACCAGCTGGCGGCCGCAGTCCGGGCAGTTCTCGTCGAGCAACTCCGGCTCTGGGCGCTCGCTCCCGTCGAGGTTCCTGATGTAGTCGCAGTCGGGGAAGTTCTCGCAACCGATGAACTTGCCGAACCTACCGAGACGCACCTGCAAGCGCCCGGGCGTGCGGCCCTCGGTGGGGCACTTGGGGCAGAGCTCTTCGGTCTCCTCCAGATAGCGTTCCCACTTCTCCTCCGCCAGCAGCAGCGCCTCGGAGAAGGGGTCGTAGAAGTCCTGGAGGACCTTCAGCCGCGTGGCCTTGCCCTCCGCGATGTCGTCCAGCTCCTCTTCCATCCGAGCCGTGAAATGGACGTCGACGATGTCGGGGAAGTGCTGGACCAGCCGGTCCGTCACGACCTCGGCGACGTCCTCCGGCATGAACCGCTTCTGCTCGAGGCGGACGTAGTTGCGGGCCTGGATCGTCTGGATGATCGACGCGTACGTCGACGGGCGCCCGATCCCGAGCTCTTCGAGCGTCTTCACGAGCGTGGCCTCCGTGTAGCGCGGCGGCGGTTGCGTGAAGTGCTGCTCGGGCAAGACCTCGAGCAGCTTCAGGAGCTGCTCGGCGGTGAGCTCGGGCAGACGCGACTCGGCGTCCTCGTCGGGACCCTCGTCGCGGCCCTCGGTGTAGACGCGGATGAACCCATCGAAGACCATCGTCTGGCCGGTCGCCCGCAGGCCGTAGCGCGCATCCCCGTCCACCGCC
>Ga0210382_10000794_pt1 | contig 10772 bp, 12 predicted proteins | sample PLMedo_FD_155452 | JGI IMG/M metagenome (GOLD analysis project Ga0210382, IMG submission 155452) | Groundwater sediment microbial communities from an aquifer in East River, Colorado, USA - PLM0_60_coex redo | ecosystem: Environmental > Terrestrial > Soil > Riparian zone | place: USA: East...
GCTGTGGGGCGGGGGGGACGCGGAGCGCAGCACGCGCACCGATTCTCTGGGCGTGGCGCAGGTGACACTCGATGCGGCGGGCAAGTGGTACGTCAAGTTCATTCACATGGCCCGTGCCAACCGGGCGGGGCTCGACTACGAGTCCAAGTGGGCGACGCTGACGTTCGAGACTCGCTGATCGATGCTCGTGGTGCTCCTTGCACTTGTCGCCCAACATCCCGGCCACGAGATGCCCATGCCCAGCCCCGAGGCCGTATTGGGCATCCCCGACGCCCGCGCCGGCTCCGGCACCGCGTGGCTCCCCGATTCGTCGCCGATGCACGCGGCGCATTTCCGCGCCGGCAAGTGGACCCTGATGGTCCACGGCATCGTCGCGCCGCTGTACGATGCGCAGCGGGGCCCGCGCGGCGACGAGCAATTCAATGTGATCAATTGGGGGATGCTCACCGCGCGCCGATCGCTGGGGGGCGGGTCACTCGCCCTGCGCGCCATGGCGAGCGCCGATCCGTGGACGGTGGGCGCACGGGGCTACCCGCTGCTGCTCCAGTCGGGGGAGAGTTACAACGGCGCGCCCCTCGTCGATCGCCAACACCCGCACGATTTGTGGATCGAGCTGGCGGCACTCTGGGAACGGCCACTCGCCAAGAACCTCGCCGCTTCGCTCTACCTCGCCGCGGTGGGCGAGCCGGCCGTCGGCCCGCCGGCATTCCAGCACCGCCCTTCGGCGCAGAGCGATCCGTTCGCTCCCCTCGGTCACCATTGGCAGGACGCGACCCACATCACATACGGCGCGTTGACGGCGAGCTTGTTCAGTCGCGCCGTGAAGATCGAAGCCTCTGCGTTCAATGGCCGTGAGCCCGACGCGCGGCGCACCGATTTCGACTTTCGAAAAATCGATTCCTACGGCGCGCGGGTGGCCATGGCTCCGAGTCCCCGCTGGAGCCTCTCGGCTTGGTACGCCTATCTCGACACGCCCGAAGAGCTGCACCCCGACGAATCGATTCATCGGTACGGCGCGGCGGTGCTTACGGCGCAAGGCTCGCTCAACGCTGCGCTCGTATGGGGGGCCAATGGAAACCGTCACAGCGCGCTCATCGAAGGGGACGTCGAAGTGTCGCGGGGCCACCACGTGTTTACGCGTGTGGAATACGTGCGGAAAAGTGGTGAGGACCTGGTCGTGACTCCCGGGACGTATGACGTCGGTTCGATCGTGCTCGGTTACTTGAAAGCGGGGGGCGTGGGGCGTGGGGAATGGGGGCTCGGCGTGCGAGGCTCCTTAGGCCTGGTCCCGGCGACACTCGAGGGGGAATACGGCTCGCGCACTCCCATGGGAGGCGCCATCTTCGCGCGGTGGAGGCCACGCTGAGTGCCTGATCTCAAACGGTCGCTGCGTTTGTTCGACGGCCTCACGATGGTCGTCGGCGTCGTCGTCGGCGCCGGCATCTTCCGCACCCCCGGAATCATTGCCGCTCAGCTCGGCCGCCCCTGGCTCACCTTCGTGGCGTGGGTGCTCGGCGGCGCCCTCGCGTTTCTCGGCGCGCTGATCTTCGCCGAGCTCGCCACGCGCCTCCCCAGGGCCGGCGGCAAGTACGTGTACGCGCGCGAGGCATTCGGGCCGCGCGCGGCGTTCGTGATCGGCGCGGTGGAGGGTCTCGTCCTCTATCCGGCGGCGATCGCCGCGATCAGCGTCGCCGCCGGTGAGTTCACGGCGCGGCTGTTCGGGTGGTCGCGCGGCGTGTCGCTCCTGGGTCCGGCGTTCGTCATCGCGTTCACCGCGATCAACTTGATCGGCGTCGCCGCGGGCCGCTGGGTGCAGAACGTCGTCACCACCGCCAAGATCCTCGCGTTGGGCGGCGTCGTCGTGATCGCCTTCGCCGCCGGCGACGGTGTCGGATGGAGCGGTACGCTCCCGAATGCGCCGCAGGGCATCGCTGTGTGGGGCGCGCTGGCCGTGGCGTTCCAGGCGGTGATCTGGACCTACTACGGCTACGTCGAGGCCGCCAAGATCGCCGAAGAAGTCGTGGAGCCCGAGCGCACCCTGCCGCGCGTGTTTCTTGTCGGCATCGCCGTCGTGACGGGACTCTATCTGCTCCTCAACGCCGCGTTCCTGCACGTCCTGCCGTTCGAGCAGATCGCCGCGTCGAAGCTCGTCGCCGGCGATGCCGCGGCCGCCATCTTCGGGACGAACGGGAACGTGGTGATCACGATACTCGCGCTGCTCGTCGTGCTCGCGTCGCTCAACGGCAATGTGTTCGTGACGCCGCGCGTTTTGTTCGGCCTGGCGCGGGACGGGCTAGCGCCCGCCGTGCTGGCGCGGGTGAATGCGGGCGGCACGCCAGGTCCCGCGATGATCGTCGTGGGCCTCGTGGCGGTGGCTCTGGCGGCGACGGGACAATTCGGCCTGCTCTTGTCGTTGGCGATTCTCATCGTGCTCGTGATCGACGGCTTCAGCGTCGCGGCCTTGTTCCGGCTGCGGGCGCGACAACCAGACGCGCCGTTCCGCGCGCCCTTCTATCCGTACCTCCCGGCGTTCTTCATCCTGGTGTACGCGGTCCTGTTTGTCGGTTCGGCGATCGCGCAGCCGCGTGTGGCGCTGGCCACGGGGGCGGTCCTGGTAGGGACCTGGGCGTTGAGCTGGACGGTCAGGGGGTAGCAGGCCGGTAGAGAATCACGTTGGCCCGTTCCAGTGTGATCAGCCCACCGCCGATCAGCTCATCCAGGTCGGGAAGAATTGCCTGGATGGCCTCCTCGGTCTCGACGACTTCAATTATCATGGGCAGGTCGAGTGAGAGCCGGAGGACCTTGTCGGTGTGCATTTTGCTCGACGCGCCGAATCCCGCGACGCCGCGCAGCACCGTCGCGCCGGCGAGGCCCTTCTTACGGAACCGCTCCAGCAGCACCTCGTACAGCGGCTTGCCGTGGTACTTGTCGCTCTCGCCGATGAAGACGCGCATGAGGGTGCGCTCACCTCGAAACCGTTCGGTCATGAATCGCTCACAGTAGTTTGTTGGCCAGCGCCGCGCCGAGGACGATCGCTGCGAGACAGCCGACGATTGTGCCCCCCATGTACAGTCCCGCTCGCCAGTAGTCGCCGTCGCTCAAGAGCGCCATGCTCTCGTAGCTGAATGTGCTCATCGTGGTGAACGCGCCGCAGAACCCGATCGTCAGGCCGCCGCGCAGCTCGGGCGATACGATCGTCGAGCCGGTGGCGTAGCGAACGATGAAGCCGAGTGCAAGCGAGCCGGCGAGGTTGACGATGAGTGTGCCGGTGGGGAAGGTGCCGGCTCGGGGCTGGATCAGCCCTTGCAGGCCGTAGCGCGCCAGTGTGCCGGCGACGCCGCCCAACGCGATGTACAGGATGTTCAAGAAAAAAACTCCTCCCGTGGTCTGGTTTGGGTAGGAGTCATCAGCCCTGTCGAGAAGGGCGGTTTGAGGCGAACTCCATCGCCTGAAGGGGAAAGATAAACAACGGCGGTGGATCTGGCAGTCCACCCGCGCTGCCGCCCAGTTCCCACTCTGAAGAGTGGGCCCAGTGAATCACTGCGCCTAAGGCGCAGTGCTTTGTCGGGCCCACGCTTTGAGCGTGGGAACGGGATGCGGTCGATGAGACCCGCCTTACACCGCGATACCCAGGTCCTGCCCCGCGATACGCGGTCGCCACCCCTGTCCATGTTCCCACTCTGAAGAGTGGGCCAATGAACCACTGCGCCTAAGGCGCAGTGGGGATCGCTTCGATCGGATGCCGCTGATCCTGACCCTGGATGTACGTAACCGCTGCGTTCACCAGCCTCGGACTCACGCTCGTTACTGAGTACTCCCGATTCCATCGCAGGCCCAGCACGTTGCCTGGTTGACGGCTCGCTGCATAGCTGCTCCCGCCCTTGAGCAATTGAACGAGCCGCGAAAGGTCATACCGGGGTCCCGCGTGCAGTAGCAGATGCACATGGGTTCGAAGAAACGCGACAGCGACGATAGTTGCCCGTTCTTGGATTGCGATCCTGCGGAAGTATGGTTCGAGGAACGCACGCGTCGGCGCGTCGATCATTGGTTGGCGACGGAAGGTCGACCAAGTCAGGTGAAAGTAGATCTGATGGGCTGCCATCGGATGCGCCGGGAGTCCAAGGCTAGCGGGGTGGATCAACCAATCGTCAAAGGGGGGGGAACTGCGACACTCCCGTCGTCCCTGTTCCCACTCTTTAGAGTGGGAACGGCACCGGACGGCCGCCCGGTGTGGCACTATCTTTCTCCCATGCCCGCCATCCGGCTCGCGATCTCCCAGTTTCGCCCCGCCAAGGGCGACTACGCCGGGAACGTGGCGCGGATCGGCGGGGTGATCCTTCAGACGGCCAGGCTGGACCCCAAGCCTGACCTCCTTGTCTTCCCCGAGACCGCGACGTCGGGCTACTTCGTCGAGGGCGGGGTGAAGGAAGTCGCCGTGACGGCGGGAACGCTGGTGCGTGATCTCGCGGCGCTATATCAGGGGCCGCCGATCGACGTTTCGATTGGGTTCTACGAGAAGTTCCAGAGCCACATTCACAATTCGTGTTTGTACGTGACGCTAGGTAAGAAGCCGGAAGTGCGTCACGTCCATCGCAAGGTCTTCCTCCCCACCTACGGCGTGTTCGACGAAGAGCGCTTCGTCGATCGCGGGCAGGAGGGGGTGCGGGCGTTCGATACGAGCTGGGGCGGCCGAGCCGCGATCCTGATCTGCGAGGACGCCTGGCACTCCCTCGCGGCGACGGTGGCCGCCCTCGAGGGGGCGCAGCTGTTGATTGTGCCGAGCGCGTCGCCGGCGCGGGGCAGCGGCAGGGACGAAGACGGCTCGCGGCTACCGGCGTCGGTGATTCGCTGGGAGCGTATTGTCCGGGGCATCGCCGAGGAGCATGGTGTGTTCGTCGCGCTCGCGAACCTCGTCGGGTTCGAGGGAGGGAAGGGATTCCCCGGCGCGTCCGCGGTGATCGATCCGATGGGAAACGTGCTGGTGCGCGGTCCGCTCTTCGAGGAAGCGTTGCTGACCACCGACCTCGATCTCGAAGCTCTCACCGACGCGCGCGCGGATTCTCCTCTCCTCGCCGATCTTCGCAGCGCGCTACCGGTCCTGACGAAGGGGCTCGGCAAATCGAAGCCCGCGAAAGTGAAGTTCGATCCTGCGACGAATGGCGCACGCACGCCCCACGCCCCACGCCCCACGCCCTTGCTCGTGGTCAGGAAACGTGAGGAATCCGACGATCCCCTCGCCATCGATCCCGAGCTCACGCGCAAATGGCTGGTCAGCTTTCTGCGCGACGAGGTGGTAACGCGTCGCGGCTTCACCAAGGGCATCGTCGGGCTCTCGGGGGGCGTCGACTCGGCGCTCACCGCGTTCCTCGCCGCCGAAGCCCTCGGCAAAGGAAACGTCATCGGCGTACGCATGCCGTATCGGGATTCGAGCCCCGACTCCCTGGCGCATGCACAACTCGTCATCGATCAGCTGGGTATCGACTCGGTGACGATAGACGTTACCGATGCCGTCGACGGCTACCTGAAGCAGATCGGCGACGTCGATCCCGCGCGTCGCGGTAATGTCATCTCGCGCGAGCGAATGATCGTGCTGTTCGATCTCTCCGCCAAACACAAAGCCCTCCCCCTCGGCACCGGCAACAAGTCCGAGCGGCTGCTCGGCTACTTCACCTGGCACGCCGACGATTCGCCGCCGGTGAATCCCCTGGGCGATCTCTTCAAGACACAAGTCTGGGCGCTGGCTCGTCATGTGGGTGTGCCCGAGGTGATCGTCAACAAACCCGCGACCGCCGACCTGATCCACGGCCAGACCGACGAAGGCGACTTCGGGATCACCTATCCCAAAGCCGATCGGATTCTCTATCACCTGATTCGCGGCGAGGAGCCGCGCGGCTTCAAGCCCGAAGAGGTGGAGCTGGTGCGTAAACGGCTCGATTCGACGCACTGGAAGCGCAAACTCCCCACCGTCGCCGTGCTGTCGCAGACGGCGATCGGCGAGTTCTACTTGAGACCGGTGGACTATTAGATGAAGGCCCGTCATCCCCGCGAGTCCGAAACCGTGATGTCCGAGCTGATGATGCCGAACCACGCCAACATCATGGGCAACGTGTTTGGCGGCGTGATTCTGTCTCTCGTTGACCGGATTGCCGCCGTATGCGCCATCCGCCACGCCAAGAAGCAGTGCGTCACCGTGTCGGTCGACAAAGTCGATTTCAAGGAGCCGATCCACGTCGGCGAGCTGATCACCGGGTTCGCGCGCGTGAACTATGCCGGCAAGACGTCGATGGAGGTGGGGGTCAAGATCATCTCCGAGCACCTGATTACGGGCGAGAAGCGCCACACCAATTCCTGTTACGTGACGTACGTAGCGCTGGACGACAACGGCCGGCCTGCGGCCGTGCCGCCGATCGTCCCCGAGACTCCCGATGAGAAGCGCCGCTACGAGCGGGCGGCGAAGCGGCGCGCGAGCCGGGTGATGGATCGCAGGTATGATCAAGGCCGAGGGGAGTGACGCGAGTTGTAGCCGTTTTTAGTGGTGGTGGAGCGAAGGCGCTGGCGCACGCCGGCGCCTTTTGGGCCCTCCAGCAGGCGCATCTCGAGCCCGATCACATCGTCGCGACTTCTATGGGCGCCGTTGTTGGCGCGGCGCTGGCGTCCGGGTTGCCGTTCGATGAAGTGCGCCGCCGCGCGCTCAGCCTGCGGCGCAAGGACGTCGCCCCCTTTAATCCACTGGCCCTCGTGAAGGGCATGTTCGCCAACGCCTTGATCCCGGGCTCGGCGTTACGCCGCACGATCGCGCGACTCGTGCCCGCGCAGCGCTTCGAGCGCCTGAAGATTCCCCTGACCGTCACGGCAACAGACCTGGACAGCGGTGAGGCGGTGTTGTTCAAGGGCGGCATGGAGCTGCACGACGCCCTGTACGCCTCCTGCGCCCTTCCTCTGTATTTCCCGCCGCTCGAGCTTGACGGCCGCCGCTTCGCCGACGGGGGCCTGCGGGCCGTGCTGCCCCTCGACGCCGCCCGCGCGATCCCGGCCGATCTTGTCGTGGCAGTGAACGTGGGGCCCGGGTTCGACGAGGTAGGGGCGCAGCATGCTGCGCCCGTACACATACCACCCCTGGTTCGTGCGCACGGTGAGGCCATCAGAGTCATGATGGCCGCGCAAGCTGAACAGGCAGTCGCCTCGTGGCCCAAGGACGCGCCGAGGCTCGTGTACGTCAGGGCAGTCGCCGAGCGAGAGGCGACGTTCGCCGTCGAACGACTGGAGCAGTACGTGGAGATGGGTTACCAGGCGACAAAGAAGGCGATAGCATAGGGCATGCGCGCTGCCGAAGCCATGATCGCGGATCCCATCGTCGTCGCAGCCGGCGCTACCTCATCCGAGGTAGCGGCGCTGATGCGAACCAAGAACATCTCCGTCGTCCCCGTCGTCGACAATCCGAAAGACCGTCGTTATCTGGGGACGATCTCCGACCGCGACATTGTGACCGAATGCGTTGGACTCGGTCACGACCCCAGTGATTGTTCCGTACAGGATCATGCCCGGACCGATACGCCGGTCGTGAAACCCGATACCGACCTGAAAGGGTACAAGTTGGCGAAGCCGCTCGATCATCACGTGCGAATGACCATCGTCGTGGTGGATGGTGACAAGCGAGTGGTGGGGTTCATACCGCACCCTGAGGAAATCGAGGGGATTAGGCTTGAGGGATGAGACGGCTAGGGAGACGCCGAGATGCCTAGACGCCTAGCGGGTCCTAGGGATGAGGGAGCAGGTAGGCCTAACTGCCTCCTGACCCCTACCGCCGCTCGGCGTCTCGGCCTCTAGGCGTCTGCCTGCAACCTATGCCCCACAAGTTTTTCACTCTCGCAGAAGCCAACAGGACGCTCCCCCTAGTGCGGCGCGTGGTCCAGGACATCGCGTCCTATTATCCCGGCTGGCAGGATCTCGTCTCCCGCTACGAGCTCATCGCCGCCAAGGCGCGTCCCGACTGGGGTGAGTCTCCCGAACAGCTCGGCCTCAAGTCCCAGATCGACGACGTCGCCCGGAAGATCAACGCCTGCCTCGTCGAGCTGGAGCAGATCGGCTGCGAGTTCAAGGGCTTCGAAGAAGGGCTCGTCGACTTCCACGGCAAGCTCGACGATCGCGAGATTCTCTGGTGCTGGAAGATGGGTGAGGACCGCATCACGCACTGGCACGACCTGGACGCGGGGTTCGCGGGGCGGCAGCCGATACCGGAGGTGGTCAACTCATGAGGGGCGTCTGGCTCTTCCTGCACTACATGGGCTTCGCCGCCTGGCTCGGCGGCGGGCTGGCCATGATGCTCGCCGGGATCACCGCCAAGCACTTCCCTCCCGAGGAGCGGCTTGCCGTTTACCGCACCACGAGCGTCGTCGCGCGCAACCTGATCGGCCCCGGCGCCCTGCTCGTGCTCGTCTCGGGGTTCGTCCTGTCACTGCCCTTCTTCCAGACCGTCGATGTGCCGAGCTGGCTGATGGCGATGCAGGCGCTGGGACTGATCGGGGCCATCATCGCGATCGGCGTCGTGACACCGACGGCGGCAAGGATGGGAAGGCTCGAGCTCGATCCGCGCGGGGAGCTGCCAGAGAGTTTCGCCGGCCTCAGGAAACGGCAGGCGATCTTTGCGACGGCGGCCGGCGTTTTCGCGCTACTCGCGCTGGTGGCTGGGACGGTGATGAGGTAATGCCCCGTTAGTTAACCAATACCGACATTCGTTTCGCACCGGGCACCTGGGGCACTTCGGTGACCTCGCTGTGCACACCAGAGCTCCCAACTCCATCAGTGCCTGATTGAACCTCCACGCCCTCTTGCCAGTCTTTGGCACAATTGCGCTCGCCAAGCCCCACACGTCTTTCGTCTTGAAGACGCGCTCGAGCACTCGCTTCACGTTGGTGTCTACTGCCGGAACCGGCTTCTCATACGCGAAGCAGGCAACGGCTCCGGCCGTGTAGCGCCCCACTCCCGGCAGCTCATCGAGTTTCTCTGTGTCGTCCGGCAGCCTGCCGTTCATGGTCTTACTGACCACGCGCGCCAGCGCGTGGAGGTTGGAAGCCCGAGCGTAATATCCCAATCCATCCCAAGCCTCCCGAACCGCCTTTGGTTTGGCCTTTGCGAGATCGTAGACCGTCGGGAACCGTTTCAGAAACCTCGGATAGAACTCCGAGACTCTGCTGACCTGCGTCTGCTGCAGCATGAACTCCGACACGATGACTTGGTAGGGATCGCGGGTGCGGCGCCACGGGAGGTCGCGCGCATGCTGTCCATACCACCTAAGCAGCTTGCGCGTAAAGGGTTGAGTGGACTTGGTAGGCATCGATACATAACATACATCATCCCATGACCGCGTTTACCGCCGCCCTCGACCTGCGCCGTCACGTCGGCCGCGCCGCGCTGCGCACCGCTGGGCACGCGGGGCGGTTCGCCTTTCTCGTCCGCGATCTTTTTATCGGTCTGTTGGAATGGCGCATCTGGTTCCCGCGCACGATCGATCAGGCGATTGCGATCGGCTACGGGAGTCTCGGCATCGTATTGCTCGTCGCGGCGTTCGCCGGCGCGGTGACGGCGCTGCAGACGGGCTACCAGTTCACGAGCAGCGTCATTCCTCTGTATTACGCGGGCGGCGTGGTCACGGCGGGGGTTGTCTTGGAGCTCGGTCCCGTGCTCACGGGTCTCATCCTGGCTGGCCGAATCGGCGCGCGCTATGCCGCCGAGTTGGGCACGATGCGGGTTACCGAGCAGATCGACGCGCTCGAGAGCCTGGGCCGCTCACCGATGAGTCACTTGTTGCTCCCCCGGATCATCGCGGGGATCCTCGTGATTCCGGCGCTGACGGTGTTCGCGAACGTGATGGGGATCGTCTCCGGGTATTTCGCGGCGTCGAGCTCGCTGCACCTCTCCCTCACCGAGTTCACCTACGGCTCGCGCTACTTCTTTCACACCTTTGACCTCTACTACTCGATCATCAAGGCGTTCTTCTTCGCCGCCGCGGTGACGGTGATCCCCTGTTACATCGGCTACAACACCCAGCAGGGCGCCGAAGGCGTGGGGCGGTCGACCACGACGGCCGTCGTGGCCGCGTCGATCACGATCCTGCTGCTGGACACGGTGCTCGCCAAGGTTTTGCTCGGCACATGATCGAGCTCAAACAGGTGTCGAAGCGCTTCGTCGAGAACGTCGTGCTCGACAAGATCGATTTCTTCGTCAAGCGCGGCGAGACGGTGGCGCTGCTCGGTCCCTCGGGCACGGGGAAAAGCGTGCTGCTCAAGCACATCATCGGGCTCATCAAGCCCGATTCGGGGGAGGTACTGGTGGACGGCCTGTCGGTGCCGACACTCGGTCGCAAAGAACTGTCTGAGCTGCGCAGCCACATCGGGTACGTGTTTCAGAATGGGGCGCTGTTCGACTCGGATAGCGTCTTCGAGAACATCCGCCTCGGCATCACGAACCAGGAGCAGTACGGCGACGACAAGTTTTGCGAGGAGCGGGTGCGCGAGTGCCTGCGGCTCGTCAATCTCCAGCCCGAGGTCGGCAACAAGTTTCCCTCGGAGCTGTCGGGCGGGATGCGCAAGCGCGTCGGCATCGCTCGGGCGATCGCCGGCAAGCCCACCTATCTACTGTATGACGAGCCGACGTCGGGGCTCGACCCCGTGAACGCCGACGTCATCGACTCGCTGATCGAGCGGCTACAGCAGGAGCTGGGGGTGACGAGCGTGGTGGTGACGCACGACGTACGGGGGGCATTCCGCGTGGCG
>Ga0210382_10000795_pt1 | contig 10770 bp, 9 predicted proteins | sample PLMedo_FD_155452 | JGI IMG/M metagenome (GOLD analysis project Ga0210382, IMG submission 155452) | Groundwater sediment microbial communities from an aquifer in East River, Colorado, USA - PLM0_60_coex redo | ecosystem: Environmental > Terrestrial > Soil > Riparian zone | place: USA: East River...
GGGTCTCCGACTCAGAAGGAGTCGGGGTCTCGCTCTCGCAGTTCGTGCGGTCCGCGGTGCCTTCGTCGGAGAAATATCTGCTCTCGCCATCGAGGCCGAGCCTGATCCGATAGAAATGGGACTCACCGAGGGGTGTCTCGTACGTGCGTTCGACCCGCTCGCCGGGACCGAGTCGGCCCTGATCGACGATCACGCCGTCGATCCTGATGAGCCAGCCGAGTTCGATCTCCTGTGTGTTGTGTGCGCGAAGGATCGTCGTTCCGTCCTCGCAATTGCCGAGGATCACCTCGACCTCATCGGTGGGCCCCGGGTCTGCGAACGCCGGGAAGGCGAACGCGAACACGAGCAGCACCGGAACAACCAGTAGCTTCTTCACCCCATCCTCCTCGTGGTGGGCCCTCTGTAGGGAGTTCTACCCATCCCGGAAGACTTACCCCGAGTAGCGACCCAGATAACCCTCCAGTTCCCTAGGTCTTTCGCCCCACGATGCGACCATATCTCATGCGCCGCGTGCGGGTAAGTATCTACGGCCATGTTCAGGGCGTTTTCTTCCGCACGTCGTGCCTCGATCGAGCGGAACGATTGGGCCTCGCCGGCTGGGTCCGCAACGTGGAGGGCGGAGGCGTGGAGGCTGTCTTCGAAGGGCCTGAGTCAGCCGTGGCGCGGATGTTGACCTGGTGTCGCGAGGGCCCGCCGCTCGCGCGCGTGGACCGAGTCGCATCGATCGAGGAAGCGCCGACCGGCGAGTCGAGATTCCGCATCACCCGGTAGGAATTGCACGCGTCCGGTTACCGGGTCGGGAACCGGACCACTGTTAGCATCGCGCCGCATGTTCTTGCGACAGATCCAGATCCGCGGGTTCAAGTCCTTCGCGGACAAGACCATCTTGGAGTTCATCCCCGGCGTCAGCGTGATCGTGGGCCCCAATGGATCTGGGAAGTCGAACCTGGTCGATGCGATCAGCTGGGCGCTCGGCGAGCAGGGTCCGCGCGCGCTCCGGGGCGGGCAGATGGCCGACGTGATCTTCGCCGGGACGCCCACCCGTCCCGCGCTCGGGATGGCGGAGGTCAAGCTGGTCATCGACAACGAGGCCGGTCTGATCCCGGTCCCCATGTCGGAGATCGAGGTTAGCCGCTCCATCTTCCGGTCCGGGGACAGCGAGTACCGGATCAACGGCAAGCTCGTCCGGTTGCTCGACGTGCAGGAACTCCTCTCGGAATCGGGCATCGGCCGGGCGCTCCACACAGTCGTCGGGCAGGGACAGCTGGAGGAGGTGCTCCTCTCTCGTCCCGAGGAGCGCCGGAAATACATCGAGGAAGCGGCCGGCATCGCGAAGCATCGCCGTCGCAAGGAGCGGGCCGAGCGGAAGCTGGCGGGTCTGGACCAAGATCTGCTCCGGCTCCAAGACGTGATGGGGGAGCTCAGGCGACAGCTGAAGCCGTTGCGGCAACAGGCCGAGATGGCGAAGAAGCACGAGTCGCTGACGGAGCAGGCGGAGGAACTTTCGCGCAAGCTCGCGGCCGCACGGCTGCGAGGGCTGCTGGCGGAGCGCGATCGCAGGAGCAGCGGCTGGGACCAGGGCCTGACCGAGCGAGAGGAAGCCCGTGCCCGGCTGGACGCGCTCGACGCCGAGGTGCTCGCGGGGGCGGATGAACGGGCGGCCGCGTCGAGGCGACTGGCGGAGAGCGAACTCCGGTTCCGCTCCGCCCAGGCCGACCGGTCGGAGGCGCAGCAGGCGTTCCGGAGCGCTCTCGATCGCGAGGGCGGATCGCGACAGGAGCTGGCCTCCCAGGCTGGCCGAGCAGCCCGGCTCGATGCGATCGAGGCTGAGCTCGCCCGAGTCGAGGTGGATCTGGAGCGGACCATCGCGGAGCTCGCCGAGCGGGAGCGCGAGCTCGACGAAGCCGAGGCCGCGTTCCGGGACGCCGACCAGCATCGGCGCGAGGTGGACGAGCTCCGGCGGCGGGTGGGCGAGGAGGCCGTGGGACGCCGCGTGGAGATCGAAGCGCTGGAGCGCGCGATCTCCTCCGGCGAACGAGAGCGCGATCGGCTGGAAGCGGAGCTTCGAGAGCTCCACGACCGGAGCGGCGCGATCCGGACCGAACAGGAGGAGATCGAGGCGGACATCGAGGGGCTCGACGGCCAGACCTCTCCGCTCGCGGAACGTCGTACGCAACTTGAAGACGAGCGACGCCGCTCGACCGAGAAGGTCGAGGAGCTCGAAGAGATCGAGCGGCGACAGCAGTCGCGCCTCGAGCTCTTGGAAGCGCGTCGTCGTGACATCGAGGAAACGGCTGGGTCGCGGTTCCTCAAGACCCACCGCGGCCGTGCGGCAGGCGTCCTGAAAGACCTGGTGCGCGCGGCGGCAGGCCTCGAGCGGGCTCTCGTCTCGGCTCTCGGCCCGTTGGCCGACGCGGTGGTCTACGAGGATCGGGAGCAAGCGCTCGCGGTCGCTCCCGAGGGCGACGGCGCGATCCTCGCGATCGCCGCGGGAGGGCCGGTCCCGCAGGGTCTTTCCGGCGAACGCCCGCTCCTCTCGCAGGTGGACGCGGACCCCGCGGCCCGCGGGATCGTGAGCACCGTCTTGCGCGACGTCTACCTCGCCGACTCGATCGAGGAGGCCGCCGAGAAGCAGGCCGCGAATCCGCGCGCCTCGTTCGTTATCCCCGATGGCACCCTCGTGGGACCCGCCGTGATCCACACGCCCCGAGAGATCGACACGCGGGGTCGCGAGATTCGATCGGAGCTCCAGGTTCTCGCCCACGATCTCGCCGGGACCCGCAGCCGGTTGAAGCCGAAGCGCCAACGCCTGGGAGAAACGACGGAGGAGATCGAGTTCCTCAACCAGCAGATCGAGGCCGCCGACGCCGACATCACGCTCGCCGCGGAGCGACTCGCCATCCTCGAGCGCGACCTGGCCTCGGCGGGGAAGGAGCAGGAGTTGCTCGCCGAACGGCTGGGGGCGGTGCGCGAGGCGCAGGCCGCCGCCCGCGCCCGCCTCACCGAGCTTGGGCCGGCAGGTTCGGACGAGATCCCCGAGCTGCCACCGCTCCCCCAGCCGCCGATCCAGGCGCGAGTCGTGGTGGAGACCCTCCGCCGGGATCGCGCGTCGTTGGATGCGCGCCGGGCGAGGTTGCAGACCGAGCGGGACGAGGCATCGGCGCACGACCCGCAACAACTGCGGTTGGAGCTCGAGGAGGCGGAGGCGGCGCGGGCGGCGACCGAGCAGGCCGCCGCCCGCGCCGACGAGCGTGCCACCGAGGCCGCCGACGAGCGAGATGCCGCCGCCGCGGCGGAGCGCGCGGCGGCGTCCCGCGAAGCCGAGATCAACAAGGCCTGGCGGGACGCGTCGACCGAGCTGGATCGGCTCCGAGAGACCTATGAGGAGGACGACCGCCTCCGAGGAGATATCGAGCGGCGGGTCCGCGATGCCGAGCGTCTGCTGCGCGAGGGACACGGACTCGAGCCGGAGGCCGCCCTCGCCATGCTGACCGAAGACGACTCGGTCCCGTCCATCGAGAAGGCGAGCGAGCTCGTCCAGCGACGGCTCGGCCTCCTCGGCCGGGTGAACCTGCTCGCGACCGGAGAGTTCGAGGCGGTCCAGGAGCGACACGACTTCATGCAGCGAGAGCTGGATGACGTCCGGAAGGCGCGCCGGGATCTCTTGGAGCTGGTCGCCCAGGTGGACGCGGAGATCCAGGAAACGTTCGACGTGGCGTTCCGAGACGTCGCGACGCAGTTCGAGCGACTGGTGAAGGAGCTCTTCCCCGGCGGCGACGGCAGGCTGGTATTGACGGACCCCGCTAACCCACTGGAGTCGGGGATCGAGATCGAGGCGAGCCCCGGACGCAAGCGGGTCAAGCGGATCTCACTGCTCTCGGGCGGCGAGCGATCCCTCGCGGCCCTCGCGTTCCTGTTCGCGATCTTCACGGCGCGCCCGTCCCCTTTCTACCTGATGGACGAGGTGGAGCCGGCGCTCGACGATCTGAACCTCCACCGGTTCCTCCGACTGGTGGCGGGCTTCGCACGCGATGCACAGGTCATGATCGTCACGCACCAGAAGCGCACGATGGAGATCGGCTCGATGATGTACGGGGTCTCGCTCAACAAAGACGGCACCACGAAGATCCTCTGCCAGCGGCTCGAGCAGCCGGAGGGTCTCGCGCCGGACACCCCGGAAGCGGGCGGGCAACCGGTGCATGACCCGGTCGAGGTGCCGGCGACCGAGCCTGTGGGCTAGCGTCCGGCTGTGGAGATCGCCGTCGCCATCCTGTTCGTCTGCGTCGCGCTCGTATTCATCTTCGTCCGGCTCGCGAGCGCTCGGAAGGAAGCCCAACGGCTCGCGGGTGAAGCGAAGCCGGAGGGCTCTGCTCCCCCGGTCGAGGCGCCGTTGCCCGAGCGTCCCGAGAGACTCGGGACGAGGGTCCGAGCCCTGCTGTCCAGGGATGCCGGCGAGAATGCATGGCGCGCGCTCCACGACATCTTGCTGAAGGCGGACGTGGGGCCGACGGCCGCCTCGGAGCTCGTCGAGCGCGTGCGGGCACGTTGGTCCCGTGACGCGGACGCGGAAGCGCTGCTCCGAGAAGAGATGGTTGCGATCCTCGGGCCGGACTCACGACTCTCGCTCCCGGACGAAGGCTTGGGCGTGATCATGGTCGTCGGGGTCAACGGTACGGGCAAGACGACCACGATCGGGAAGCTCGCGCGGCGCCTCGTCGGCGAGGGACACACCGTCAGCCTCGCCGGCGCCGACACGTTCCGTGCCGCCGCCGGCGAGCAGCTCGAGATCTGGGCCGTCCGCGCCGGCGCGCATCTCGTCTCGCAGGAGCGAGGCGCCGACGCCGGCTCGGTCGTGTTCGACGCCGTCACGTCGGCGCTCGCACGCGGCTCCGACGTACTCATCGTGGATACGGCCGGACGCCTGCACACGAAGACCCCGCTGATGGACGAGCTCCAGAAGATCGGCAGGGTCGTCCAGAAGGCGGGCGCCTCGGTCTCCGAGACCCTGCTCGTGCTCGACGCGACGACGGGTCAGAATGGGATCGCCCAGGCCAGAGCCTTCACGGAAGCGGTGGACGTGTCGGGGATCGTGCTCACCAAGCTGGACGGGACGGCCAAAGGCGGCGTCGTCTTGGCGGTTCGCGAAGAACTGGGTGTTCCCGTGCGCCTCGTCGGTACGGGCGAGGGTCTCGAAGATCTCCAGCCGTTCCGGGCGGCCTTGTTCGCCGACAGGGTGCTCGCGTCGTGAGCGCTCGCATCCTGATCGTCGAAGACCATCCGACGATGCGGGAGGCGATGCGCCTCGTGCTCGAGGGCGAAGGGTTCGACATCGACGAGGCGTCCGACGGAGATCAAGCGCTCGCGGCCGTCCAGGACGAACGCCCCGACCTCGTCCTGCTCGACATGAGCATCCCCGGCGCGTCCGGGTCGGAGGTGCTCGCCGCCGTGAAGAGCGACCCGGCCACCTCGGAGGTCCGAGTGATCGTGGTGACCGCAACGGGGGAGGAGGGGCGGGCCGCGGCGATGACGGCGGGCGCCGACCACTACTTCACCAAGCCGTTCAGTCCGATCGCGCTCCTCCAAGCCGTCGAGGAGGTCCTCGGACCGGAGGACGCGGCGCCGGCCGAGTAGGATTCGTCGTCTCCGCCCGGGAGAGCGGCCCGGCACCGATCCACACGACGACCGCACGGAAGACCGACAAGATGTTCGACACCCTCACAGACAAGCTCGATAGCACCTTCAAGAAACTGCGCTCTCGCGGCAAACTCCACCCCAAGCAGGTGGACAACGCTCTCGGTGACATGCGGACGGCGCTGTTGGACGCCGACGTCGCCGTGGGGGTCACCGACGCTTTCCTCGGACGGGTGCGAGCTCGCGCGCTGTCCGAGGAGGTGATGAAGAGCCTCACTCCCGCGCAACAGGTGATCAAGGTTGTCCGGGAGGAGCTCCAGGAAACACTGGGTGGCGAGCATCGGAGGTTCGTCCTGCCCTCGGGTCGTACGGCGGTCGTGATGATGGCGGGTGTGCAGGGTTCCGGGAAGACGACCGCGTGCGCGAAGCTCGCCCTCCGACTCAAGAAGGAGGGGAGGCGGCCCTTGCTGGTCGCGGCGGACCTGGAGCGGCCGGCCGCCGTGGAACAGCTGTTCACCTTGGGCGACGAGGTAGGTGTCCCGGTGTCGTCTGAGGGCCGCGACCCCGTGAGGGTCGCGAAGAACGCGCTGAAGGAGGCCGAGCGGAGGGGGAACGACGTTGTGATCGTCGACACCGCCGGCCGGCTGCACGTCGACGTGGAGATGATGAAGCAGGCGCGTCGCATCCGCGACGCCGTGAAGCCGGATCACGTCCTGATGGCCTGCGACGCGATGACCGGACAAGATGCCGTCCTCCAGGCTCGCGAGTTCCTGAAGGAGGTCGACACCACCGGCTTCGTCCTCACCAAGCTGGACGGCGATGCGCGAGGCGGCGCTGCCCTCTCCATCACCGCCGTCACGGGTCGCCCCGTCTTCTTCGCGGGCGTGGGAGAGAAACCCGAGGATCTCGAGGACTTCTACCCCGACCGGATGGCCGGTCGCATCATGGGGATGGGAGACGTGTTGAGCCTGATCGACAAGGCGAGCGAGAAGCTCGACGCGGACGAAGCGAAGGCGTCGGCGGAGAAGATGCTCCAGGGCGCCTTCACGCTGGAGGACTTCCTCGGCCAGTTGCGGCAGATGCGACAGCTCGGACCGATCCAAGATCTGCTGAAGATGCTCCCTGGGATGCCGGGCGGCAAGAACGCCTTCAAGGAGATCGCCGATCAGGTCGACGAGCAGAAGCTCGGCCAGGCGGAGGCACTGATCCTGTCCATGACCCCGGAGGAGCGACGGAATCCCGGTATCATCTCCGGGTCCCGCCGCCTGCGGATCGCCCACGGAGCGGGCAGCACCACCTCCGACGTCAACACGCTCCTGAAAGACTTCGAGGGCGCGAGGAAGATGATGCGGACGATGATGGGCGGGGGGAAGGGCGTTCCGGGCATGATCTCGATGCCGAAGATGCCCCCAACGATGCCGAGGCCGCCGAAGCGCTAGGGAGGACACGCGACATGACGACGAGGATCCGGCTCCGGAGGATGGGCTCGAACAAGCGCCCGTTCTTTCGCGTCGTCGTGGCCGACCAGCGGAGTCCCCGCGACGGCCGCTTCATCGAGAACATCGGCAAATACCACCCGCTCGACGATCCGAGTGTGATCGAGATCGATCAGGACCGGGCGCTTCACTGGCTTCGGGTCGGGGCACAGCCGTCCAACCAGGTCCGGAACTTGATGAACAAGATCGGTATCTGGGACGAGTTCGTGAAGGAGCGTCCGTCTGCGGCCGAGGGTCCCGCGAAGGAGCGGACGCAGAAGCCCAAGCTGTCGAAGAAGGCGAAGCAGAAGGCCGAGGCCGCGGCGTCCGAACCCGAGCCGAAGCCCGTCCAGGAAGCCGTTCCGGCAGAGCCCGAGCCGGAGGTCGCAGGACCGGAGGTTGCTGAGCCCGAGGTTGCTGAAGCCGACGCCGCTGAAGCCGTGGAGGCCGTCGCTGACGTGCAGGCCGAAGAGGCGTCGACGGAAGAAGCGGCTCCGGTCGAGGAAGCGGCACCGGTGGAAGCCGATGAGTCTCCCGTGGCCGAAACCGAAGCATCCGGCACCGAGGACGCGTGAAAGACCTCGTCGAGTTCCTCGTTCAGGAGTTGGTCGACGAACCCGACTCAGTTTCTGTCGAGGAGACCTTCGATGAGCGTGGTCCTCGATATCGCGTTCGGGTGGCCCCTGAGGACATGGGCAAGGTCATCGGCCGAGGTGGCCGAACGGCCAAGGCGATCCGAACCGTGGTTCGCGCGGCCGCGCAGCGCCAGGGACATGGCGCCATGGTGGATATCGAAGACTGAGGTGGACGAGCCGACCGTCGTCGTCGGCGTCGTGACAGGAGTCCACGGTCTCCGCGGCGATGTTTCCGTTCAGAACCGCTCCGACAACCCAGATCGTTGGACTGCGGGCGGCAGCGTCCTCCGTGAGGACGGCGCCAAACTCACGATCGAAGCGAGCAGGCGTCACGGCCGCCGGCTGATCGTGAAGTTCGCCGAGATCGCCGATCGGAGCGCCGCCGAGGCGCTCCGCGGCGCGGTTCTCGTCGTCCCCGAGTCCTCGCTCCCCGCCCTGTCGGAGGGCGAGTGGTGGGCGTATCAACTCGAGGGGTGCGAGGTGCGGTCCGTATCGGGTCGCGTCCTCGGCATCGTGAGAGAAGTCATCCCGAATCCCGCGAACGACCTCTGGGTCGCCGTGGACGCAGAAGGGAACGAAACATTGGTCCCGGCGCTCGCCGACCTCCTCGTCGACGTCGACGTCGTCGCTCGAACGATCGTGGTGAAGGACGTGCCGGGACTCACCGCGCCCGAAGAGTCCCCGAAGGAGCCGCCAGAGGAGACGCCAGAGGAGACGCCAGAGGAGACGCCAGAGGAGACGCCAGAGGAGACGCCAGAGGAGACGCAGGACTAGAGGTCGGCGATCTTCGCCAGGCCGGACACCTTCTTCAGGACGTAGCGATGCCCATCGCGCTCCACGAGCCCGCGCCGCTGCCACTCGGTGAGGATGCGGGTCACGTTCTCCCGGCTGCCGCCGCAGAGGCTCGCAAGGTCGGCGTGCGTGACGGCCGGCACGAGGACCCCGTCCTTCGGAAGATCGTCGAGGGTCGGCGTCACGAGTTGGAGGAGTCGTTTGGCGAGCCGACCTTTGAGGTCGAGGTGAAGGAGGTCGTCGGTGAAGGACTGATGCTCCCGAACCTGGCGGGCCAGCGCCTGGAGGAAGCCGCGAGACGCGGCTGGTTCGGCCGTCACGAAGTCGAGGAACGACTCTGGCCCGGTCTACCACACGTCCGAGTCGTCGAGGGTGAGGACGCTCGCGGTCCTTGGCATCTTCCCGAGGGCCGAGAGCTCGCCGACGAACCCGGGGGTATCCAGCGTCGCGTGCAACACCCTGTTCCCGTTGGCCGTCTCGGAGCTGATCTCGACCCGGCCGGAGACCAGGAAGAAGACGTCTCCGTCCGGGTCGCCCTGGTGACAGAGGTAGGTCCCCCGGCGGAAGCGGTGGACGGCGCCCTGCCTGGCGAACCGGTCCAGGGCCTCGTGCGGGACCTGCTCGAGGAATGGGGCGCCCGCCATCACCTTGCCTACCTGGAGGTCGTCGGCCCTTAGCATGACGAGAGGAGCCTAGCCCGGCTGCCTCGTGCAAGCCAAAACGAAGGGCGGGCGCCTGCGGCGCCCGCCCTCGATCACGTTCGGTCCGAAGATCGGACCTGCTACTTGGTGTTCCGCTTGGTCAGCCGCTTGGTCAGCCGCTTGGTCTTCCTCAGCGAGACGCGAGCTGCGGCGCGATCGCCCGACTGCTTGTCCTTCGAGCTCGCGGCCTTCGGGGTGATCTTCTTGTCCGCCATCCCAGGGTCCTCCTCCTGAGTCCTTGGGCCCGGCTGGGCCCTGTTCTTCGACACGCGAATCATGTCGTTTCGAGCACGGGCCGTCGGTGGTCTGCGTCACTCGAGGGCGGTGACGTTCGTCACCCCACGCGATGTGACGTCCAACGACAACGAGCTGTGACATGGAACAGGCCCAGGATGTGACATAGGTCACATCTCGAACGGGAGGTCAGGCGTCGAGCTCCGGGAGGTCCACGGGGTCCGGGCGGGGTGTGCAGGCCGCGCACCACAGAGCGTCCTCCACGACGAGCGCTCGCGTCACGTCCTTGCCTCGGAACAGCTCGAGGACGAACGGCTGGGTCTCCGCATGGTCCTCGCAGACGCCGCGGCCGCAGAATCGGCAGGTCCCGACGGCGGTCCTGCGGCAGTGCCAGCAATCCACGGTGATCCCCTCTCAGTGCTGCCAGATGCGGTCTCGGCGGGGCGGAGCGTACCTCGCCGGAAGGCATCGGCGACGACGAGCTCGAATCCTTCACGATCGAGAGCGAACAGACGCATCGGGGTGGAGGCGACCACCGAGGCCGTCCGCGGTACGTCGCGAAGCAGGGCCACCTCGCCGAAGTACATCCCCTTGCTGACCGAGTCGAGCACGGCTCCGTCCCGGACGATCTCGGCCCGTCCCGACTCGATCACGAAGAACCGGTCTCCCGGCTCACCTTGCGTCACGAGTTCGTCCCCATGGACCGCGGTGACCCACTCGCCGTGTTCGAGGATGAGGTTCAGCTGCTCGGAGTCGAGTCCGTGGAAGACCGAGAGCTCCCGGAGCTCGGCGAGCGCCTGCATCGTGTGGCCGAACTCCGGCGCGCGCATGTCCTCGGCCAGGAGTCGATCGAACGTGCCCTTGTCGACCTCGAACAGCTCGACTTCGCCGACCGCACGAACGGTTGCCTGACGCCGATGCCCGCCGAGGAGCCCCATCTCGCCGAAGGATTCGCCCCGACCCATCGTCCGGAGGATGCGCGTGTCGCTCGTCTCCGGATCCTCGTCCTCGATGCGCACGGTCCCCGCCCGCACGATGTAGAAGGCATCCGGCTGATCCCCCTGTCGGAAGACCGGCTCCCCAGGGTGAAGGATCCGCAGCTGGACACGTCCCGCGAGGTCCGAGAGAACCTCCTCAGGAAGATCGTCGAACGCCGGGAGCGCGTCGATCAGCTCTGCCGCCTCCACACGCCACGTGGTCTCGAGGCGGAACCGGACAGCTCGGACGAGCGCACTGACGCGCCGGACGAGGATCAGGGCCAGTTTGAGCAGACCTCGGACGATCGGCCCAGCGAGGAACGCG
>Ga0210382_10000796_pt1 | contig 10767 bp, 11 predicted proteins | sample PLMedo_FD_155452 | JGI IMG/M metagenome (GOLD analysis project Ga0210382, IMG submission 155452) | Groundwater sediment microbial communities from an aquifer in East River, Colorado, USA - PLM0_60_coex redo | ecosystem: Environmental > Terrestrial > Soil > Riparian zone | place: USA: East...
CTTCCTCGGCATGTCCTTCAACCTGATCACGCTTTTCCTCGGGCTCGAGTGGTTCTCGATCTGCCTCTACGTGCTCTGCGCGATCGGGGAGCGGGAGCGGTCGCTCGAGTCGGGCCTCAAGTACCTGATCATCGGCAGCTTCGGGTCGGCCGTCCTGCTTTTCGGCCTCGCGCTCGTCTACGGCGCTACCGGCGAGATCAACTTCGAAGCGATCGCGCGGGCGACGACAGCGCAGGATCTCCGCGGGGACGCGCTCCTCGTCGCAGGCCTCGCGATGATCCTCACCGGCCTCGGCTTCAAGGCCTCCGCCGCCCCGTTCCACCAATGGACGCCGGACGTCTACGAGGGCGCGCCGACCCCGGTCACCGCGTTCATGTCGGCGGCCACGAAGACGGTTGCGCTCGTCCTGATGCTCCGCGTGCTCACGACCGCGTTCCCGCAGGAGGCGCGGTTGTGGACGTACGCCATCGCTGCGATCGCCTGCGCCTCGCTCGCGATCGGGAACCTCGCGGCCCTCGTCCAGACCAACGTGAAGCGGATCCTCGCCTACTCGTCGATCTCGCACGCCGGGTTCATGCTGATCGCCGTCGCCGCGAACAACGCACTCGGCGCCCGAGCCCTCATGTACTACCTCGTCCCGTACTCCGCGATGTCGATCGGGTCGTTCGCCGTGCTCGCCGCGCGCGAGCGCGAGCTCGGGAGAGCCGTCACGATCGACAACCTCGGCGGAATGTTCGGCTGGGAGCGGCCGTTTCTCGGGGCCTCGCTCGCGCTGTTCATGTTCGGCTTCGTCGGCTTCCCGCCGACCGGCGGATTCGTGGGCAAGTTCTACGTCTTCGCAGCCGCCCGCGACCGGGGCTGGACATGGCTGATCATCGTCGGCGTCGCCGCGACCGCGATCAGCCTCTACTACTACCTCGGGATCATCCGCGCGCTCTTCATGCGGCCCTCGGGCGCGCCTAGGTTGGCGCCCGCAGGGGGCTCACCACCGAGCGAATGGCTCATCCAGGGATCCGTCCTGCTCTGCGTCGCAGTCACGGTCGGCTCGTTCGTTTTCGTCCAGCCGCTGATCGACGTCGCGCGGCACGCCGCCGCGGCGCTACCGCTCTAGGTTGTAGGCGCGCTCGCGCACGGCGAGGAGCCGCAATTCGTCGAGCCGAGTGGCCAGCGCGACGACGGCCTGGAATCCGTACAACGCAAGAGCGCCCACAAGAGCCGAGCTGCCGAGTGCGGGAACAGCGCTGTCGAGGTGCGCCGGCGACCGGACGGCGGCCGCGAGCACCATCAGCGCCAGCGCGATCCCTCCGAGCGCGGTGAAGGCGCGGGCGCGAGCCTCTTCGTCGGATCTGGGGACCGCCTCGACGAGTCCGCCGAAGCCGCTCAGAGCAGCACAGGCGGCTGCGGGTACCGCGGCGACGACGAGCCAGTACGCAAGCTCGTGCCTCCCACGAGCGTCTGCGAGCGCCGCGGCGAGTGCGAGCGCGGCGGGAAGGACACGAGCCGTCATCGCCGCCTCGATTCGCCGCTCGGTCCGGTCCTCCTGCGTTACGCTCGGCGCACCGCCAACCGAGGACGAAAGGAGAGTCATGCCGGATGTCGCCCTGACCTGGCTCGGCCACGCCGCCTTCCGAATCGACAGCCCCGGAGGGAAGCGGATCTACATCGATCCGTTCCTGACCGGCAACCCGAAGTGCCCGGAGGCGGAGCAGCAGCCGGAGCGCATCGACATCCTCGCGGTCACGCATGGCCACTCCGACCACATCGGCGACACGGTCGAGCTGACGAAGCAGTTCACGCCCGTGGTCGTCGCGCAGGTCGAGGTCAAGGGCTGGCTCGGCGGGCAGGGGGCGCAGATCGGCGACCTGCCGGGGATCAACAAGGGCGGCTCGCAGGAGATCGACGGGATCCGGTTCACGCTCACCGACGCCCGGCATTCCTCGAGCGCGGACGACGGGACGTACCTCGGCGAGTCGTGCGGGTACGTGATCGAGTTCGAGAACGGCTTCAAGATCTATTTCGCCGGCGACACGTGCGTGTTCGGGGACATGCAGCTGATCGGCCGCATCTACGAGCCGCACGTCGCCGTCCTGCCGATCGGCGACTGGTTCACGATGGGTCCGCGCGAAGCCGCGGTCGCGCTCGAGCTGATCGGCGTCGAGCGCTGCGTCCCGTCGCACTACGGAACGTTTCCGCTCCTCACCGGCACCCCGGCGGAGCTGCGCGAGCTCGCCTCCGGTGTCGAGATCCTCGAGCCGCAGCCCGGGGAGACGATCGAGCTGTGATCCGGCAGCGCTGGTTCGGTGCGACCGGGCAGCGCGTTCCCGAGCTCGCTGTCGAGGGCGATCCGGACGTTCCGGTCGACCACGCCCTGGTGCTCGAAGACGTCTCGGACGAGCAGCGCCTGCACGCCGAGTACGAGAAGGGAACGCCGATCGTCGTCCGGGCGCGCACCGCCGACGAGGTTCGCCGTGCGCTCGCACGGCCGGAGATCGCCTCGGTGCTGGTGCCCGAGTCGGCGCGCGAGCTGCTCGAGCTCGACCTGACCGAGCTCACGTATGGACACTGAGCCGATCGTCGCGACGTACTCGATCGCGGCGTGCGACCTCGGAGCGGGCGAGTGGGGCGTGGCGACGCAGTCGAAGTTCCTGGCCGTCGGGAGCGTCGTGCCCTGGGCCGAGCCGCACATCGGGGCGATCGCGACGCAGGCCTACGCCAATCCGCGCTACGGGCACGAAGGGCTGGAACTGCTTCGGGCCGGCCGCTCGGCCCAGGAGGTGGTCGCCGCGCTCACGGAGGCCGACACGGATCGCGATCATCGCCAGCTCGGCGTGGTCGACGGCCAGGGCCGCGGTGCGACCTTCACCGGCGAGGCGTGCAACGACTGGGCCGGAGGGCGTGTCGGCGACGGCTACGCGACGCAGGGAAACATCCTCGTCTCGGGCGACACGGTGGACGCCATCGCAGCGACGTTCGAGGCGAACGCCGGCAGGCCGCTCGCCGAGCGTCTGATCGAGTGCCTCGCGGCCGGCCAGGCAGCGGGAGGGGACAGCCGCGGCCAGCAGTCCGCCGCGCTCCTCGTGGCCGCGAAGGACGGCGGCTACGGAGCGCTCTCGGATCTCCTGGTCGACCTCCGCGTGGACGACCACGAGCATCCGATACCCGAGCTGCAGCGGCTGTACGGGCTCCATCAGGCGATCTTTGGCAAGACGCCGCGCGAAGAATGGCTCGACGTGGACGAATCGCTCGCGTCGGAGCTTCGCGAGCGACTAGCCCGGCTGGGCTACGAAGACGAGCTCGGCGAGGCGTTGTTCAACTGGGGCGGGAGGGAGAACCTCGAGGAGCGAATCGACGGGGCCGAGCGCATCGACCCGGTCGTACTCGAGGAGCTGAGGAGGCAGACCTAGGCGCTGGCCGCGGCGTCGACCACAGGCCCGAAGATCTCGTCCACGAGCGGCTCGAACGCGTCGGGCAGGAAGCCGTCCTCGTCGGCGTACTCGCGGAGCTGCTCGAGATACGACCTGAGCTCGGCGGCACGGGCTCCCTCGCTGTCGCCGACGGTCTCGACCAGGGCCTCGAGGGTCGCGTATTCCCAGCGCGAGCGGTTGAGCTGAGCAAGGTCAGACGGCGCAGCGTCGGGGTCGAGCTGGCGCTTGGCCGAATCGAACCTGGCTACCGCTTCGGCGAGCCTCCGTTCGCGCTCGGCAAGCGCAGCCGATGTCCGGAGCAGCTCGGCCCTGACGCCCTCGTGCCGCCGGTGGGCCTCCTCGACAATCGCCCGGCGGGCATCGACCTCCGCCAAGTCGTCTGCGACACGCCGTTCGGCGCGGCGCAGGTCGAACTCGCGTGTATCGAGCTCGGCAGCGACGCGGCCGAGCTCCTGGAGCTGAGCGTGGATCTCGGCCTCGCGCCGGGCGACTGTGTCCGAGTGCTCCGACCGCGTGTCGTCGGCCCGCCTCCGGTTCGATTCGAGATCCGCGCGCTGTGCGGCGAGATCGTCGCGCTCGGCCGAGAGGGCATCCCCGAGTCCCGCCAGCTCCCGAGACAGGGCGGTCACGTCCAACTCCTGCTGCTCGAGCCGCGCGGCTTCCTCGCGCTGCCGCTCCGCGACGCGCGCCACCTCTTGCTCGCGTGGCTCCAGATCGGCCTGCCGAGCCTTCAAGCTCTCCTCGACGGCACGGGTATCGTCGGCCCGCCGCGCGACCGCGGCCGACGCGTCGGCCGCCGCGGCCTCCTCGCGCTCGACCTGATGCCTGCGGGCCTCCAACTCGAGGCGCTGCGCCGCCAGTTCCCGCTTCTCGGCTGCGAACGACGCCCCGATCGTCTTCAGCTCGCCCTCGAGCCGCTTGCTCTCGGCCTGCCTTTCGACCAGCTCGGCCTCGCGCTTTGCCAGCGTGGCGGCATGCTCCTCGAGCCGTTCGCGCTCGCCAGCGAGGCGTTCCTCGGTCGTGGCGAGCTCGGCCCGGACAGCTTCCGCCGACGCGAGCTCGTCCGCGAGCGCGGCCCGAGCGGCCTCGACTTCACGCACGCTCTGGGCGGCGACCTCGGCCTCCTGCAGCGCCTTGTCACGCCGTCGCTCCGCCTCTTCGAGACTGTCGAGCGTCTGCTCGATCGCATCGCGGAGCGCCTCGGACTTCGCGGCCCGGATGTCGAGCGCCTCCGTCCGCGCGTCGCTCTCGCGCTCGCGCGCGACCACCGCAGCCTCGCGCTCGTCGAGCTGCTGCCGGCGGGCGATCTCCGCAGCGTCCTCGTCCGCAGCGCGCGCGGCGCGAAGGGCCGCGAGTTGCTCGACCAACGCCGACAGCTCGACTTTCTGGTCGGCGAGGCGTGAGCTCTCCTGGCGACGGCGCGCTTCCTCGTGCTCCAGCTCGGCCCGCAGCGCGGCGATCTCCTCTCCGCGTCGTTCGAGCTCCGCAGCGCGCGCATCGAGGAACTGCGCTCGGCGGGCGAGCTCGGCGGCGTCGCTCATCGGTCGCCCGGCATGCGAATGCCGGCAGCGCGCTCGCGGAGGGCAGGAACGGGATCGCCTCGCGGGCGAGCGACCAGCATGACCGCACCGTAGCCCTCGCCGGCGACGGAATCGACGAGCAGCTGCAGTCCGACTGCGAGGGCGAAGGCCTTGTGCGCGTGCTCGCCCCCGAAAGGCACGAGATCCTCCTCGTTCGCGGTCCCGGCGATCACGTCGCCCCAGGTGACCTCGCCCATCGAAACGTCCACGACGATTGGTTCGCCGTGTGAGCTCGGAATCCCCACGGCGAGCGGATTCGTGCCCGCGAGCTTCGGGCCCCCGTCGGGATGCCCGAGGCGTACGGGCGAGGTAGCGGTGAGCGCCGCGACGAGCCCGCCCTCGGCCAGCCTCCGCACGTAGTGGCCGAGCATTCCCGTCGGGAAGCAGCGTTCGGCCGCGACGACGCGCGCATGTGCCGGCGGGTCGGCGAGCTGGGAATCGACGATGGCCGCGAGCGTGAGGTACCCGAGGGCGCCGCGGCCGTGCCAGCGCTCGTAGCCGGGCTCGGCACCCACTCGCTCGGGGCGGGCGCCGGGATCGATGTCGGGCAGAGTCTCGAGCCACTCGATGCGCGAATAGCCGTGCCCCAGCTTGCCGCGCGTCTCGGCGTCGTCGAAGTGCAGGAAGAGGCGCTCGGCATCGTCGGCAGCGAACCCGAGCGCGAGCAGCCGCCCCTGCGCCTCACCCGGCGTCATCGCTTCCTCCGGCCGCCTCTTCTAGGTCCACGCGCGCGCGTTCCCCCCGCCCAAATAAAAGGGTGGTGGCCAACCACCACCCTCTGCAAGCGACGATATCGCCGACAACCGCGCGTGTCTGGGCCAATTCCGTGCCGAAAGTGTGACCCCGCGGCCGGATCGGAACCGGTCAGGACAGGACGGTGAGCGGCTTGACGATCCCGACGCCGCGCTCCCGCTTCAGGGTTACGAGCTCCTCGGCGATCCGCATCAGCTCGCGCGCGCTGTCCGACTCGGGCTGCGCCGAGACGAGCGGCTCGCCGCGATCGCCCCAGATCCGCAGCTCGGGATCGAGCGGGATCCGTCCGAGGAGGGGCAGGCCGAGCTGGAGCGCGAGCTCCTCGCCCCCGCCCGTTCCGAACACGTCCCCGCTCATGTTCTCGATCACGCCGACCAGTCGCATGTTCGTCTTCTGCGCCATCGTTGCGGCGCGAGACGCAACCTCCTGCGCGGCCCGCTGCGGTGTCGTGACGACGACCACCTCGGCGCGCGGCAGCAGCTGTCCGAGCGAGATCGACACGTCGCCCGTGCCTGGGGGCATGTCCACGACGAGCATGTCCAGCTCGCCCCAGTGCACGTCCGACAGGAACTGCTCGAGCGCCCGGTGCAGCATCGGCCCGCGCCACATCACCGGCTGGTTGTCGTCGAGGAAGAAGCCGATCGACATCAACTTGAGAGCAGAGGCGGCGCTTGCGACGCCGTCCTCAGGACGTACGGGCTTGCCCGTGCGTCCGTCTGAACCGACCGGTCGACCCACTTCGGACAGCTCTCGCTGCGGCACGACCCAGACGGGCGGAACGATCATCTTGTCCACGAGCACAGGCTTCTGGTGGATCCCGAGCAGATGCGGGATCGAATGGCCGTAGACGTCCGCGTCGAGGATCCCGGTGCGCTGGCCAACCTGCGAGAACGCGACCGCGAGATTGGCCGCGACCGTCGACTTGCCGACCCCGCCCTTGCCAGAGCACACGGCGAGCACGCGCGTCGAGGCGTCGAGCGAGATGCCCTTCGTCCGCTCGGTGACGCCACCGCGCAGCTTGGTCGTCAGCGCCTGCTTCTCCTCGGAGCTCATCACGTCGAACCGCAACGCGACGCGCTCGACGCCGGGCACGCGGCCGACATGCTCGGAGACCTGATCCTCGAAGCTCGACCGGAGCGGACAGCCCGCAATCGTCAGCGCAATCGTCACCACGACGTCGCCGCCGGCGATCTCGACCGCTCGCACCATGTCCAGATCGGTGACGGGCCGCCGGAGCTCAGGATCGATCACCTGCTCGAGCGCTCGGAAGATCTCGTCGCGGGAAGGGTCGGTCATGCCTACGAGGCTAGCTTTTCCAGCGCTTTCCCGGCTGGCGCGAGCGGCCGTGGCTCCTCCAGCACCGGCGCGAACAAGTCGCCGAGCTTCTCCACGCGCTCGAGCGCCTCCCGCATCCCGAACGAGCGCGGCCGCACCTCCTCCGTCAGCTCCTCCCAGCGCAGCGGTGTCGAAACGGGGGCTCCCGGTTTCGGCCGCACGGAGTACGCCGAGGCGATCGTCTTCCCGTGGCCGTTCTGGCGGTGGTCGACGAGGACGCCAGTACGCTTCTTCTTCAGCCACTCGGTCGTCACGAGCCCGGGATGCCTGGCCTCGAGCAGCCGGGAGGCGCGCTCCGCGAAGGCGTACGTCTGCCTGAACGTCGAGCGCCGGGTGATCGGCGCGACCACGTGGATTCCGTCCGCCCCGCTCGTCTTCACGTAGCCGGGCAGATCGAGCTCGTCGAGCAGCTCGTGGATGAGATGCGCCACGCGAATCGCGTCGACGAAGCCGCCGTCCGGAGGGTCGAGGTCAAAGAGGACGAAGTCGGGCCGGTCGGGCTTGTCGACGCGCGAGTACCACGCGTTCATGTCGATGCAGTTGTTCTGCACCATGAAGAGCACCGCTTCCACGGAATTGACAAGTGCAAAGTCGACGAGCCGCGAGGCAGGCGCTTGCGCCTGCCGTTCAGAGGACGTGCGGGCTTCGCCCATGCGTCCGCCTGCAGCGCCCCTCCGCGGCCACGTCCGAAACTGACGCGTCGGGATCCAGTTCGGCAGGTGCTTCGGCGCTTGCTTCTGGAAGAACACCTCGCCGTCGATGCCGTGCGGGTAGCGCTTCATCGTGAACGGGCGATCGCGAAGGTGCGGGAGCAGGGACGGTGCGACCTGCTCGTAGTACGCGAAGAGGTCGCCCTTCGTGATCCCGTCGTCGGGGAAGAGGATGCGATCCGCGCTCGAGAGCCGGACCTCACGGTTCTCCTTGCGGGCGACCCTTTCCTTCGCTTCGGCCATGGCTCATTCTCCCTGGTGCGTCATGGCTACGTCGCGTCGCTTGCCAAACGAGCTCGTGATCGTCTGGCTGCTCTTCGGCCTCGGCACTCTTGCGATCCTCGTCACCTACGCACGGCTTCGCCCCGAAGAGCTGTACCACGTGAGCGGCACCGGACTCGCAGCCGGGCTCTCCCGGGCGCTGGTCTACGTCAACTTCCCGGTGGGAATCGCCGCCCTCGCCGCGCTCGTTATCCTCTTCGACCGGCTCCCGAGCCGACCGCTACGCATCCTGACGGTCGTGGCGGCGGCGCTCTCTGCGGTCGTCTTCTGGCCTGGGGTGGTCGATCAAAAGGATCTCGACGCCAAGTGGGTGAACGCGCTGCCGGCCTTTGGCGTGGGGCTCGCCGCTCTTCTCACCATCCACGCGATCCGCTATCGGGCACTTCCGCCGTTCGCGGCCTCGAGAGAAGGAGACCGGCTTCGGATCGTCGCCGCGACTGTGGTGACCTTGCTCGCGCTACCGTGGATCGCCGCCGAACTCGGCTTCTATCTGGACGGCGTGCCGGGACTCGGGTCGATCTTCCTGACCGGCGACATCCGTCTCGCGCCCGGCCAGACCGAGATCGAGGCCGCCGTCCACCACGGAGATCATCACGGCCTTCAGGGAACGCTCCTCGTTCTGACCGCCGTCCTGCTCTCGCGAGCGCTTGACACCTTGCGGCCACGTGCGCAGACCGTGCTGCGCGCACTGCTCGCTCTGATGTTCGTCTATGGGTTCTGGAACGTGGCCAACGACGACTGGCTCGAGCAAGTCGTGAAGCGTGGCTGGACGAACTGGCGTGTCCCCGATGTCCTTCGTCCAACCGCGAGCGTGAAGTGGGGGATCCTGCTCGTCCTCGCGGCGGCGCTCGGGGGCATGCTCGAGCGGCACGAGCGCATCAGACGCCGAGCCGTCGCTTGAGCCAGAGCGCGTTGCGAATCGCGAAGACCTCCCAGTCGTTGTTGAAGTAGGCGAGCACCTCGACCTCGCGCCGCCAGTCCTCGAAGCGCCAGGCCCACTCCTCCAGCTCTGTCTTCGAGTAATTGCCCCGCCGTCCGCGCGAGCCGTAGTGGAAGCGGACGACCGTCCAGGGAGCGGTGAACACCTGCGCCTGGAACGACTTCACCTCCGGACGGTCGCCGATCACCAGGGCGACTCCGTGCTCTCGCAGGATCGAGTACACCTCTTCGACGAACCACGACCGATGGCGGAACTCGACGCAATGCCTTCCCTCGGGAAACGCGGCGCACGCAGCGGCCAGCCGTTCGTCGTCGCGCCGGAAGTTCGGCGGCACCTGCCAGAGGACGGGCCCCAGCTTCGGCGAGCGCACGAGCGGCTCGATGCGCGCGTAGTAGCGGCGCAGGCCCTGGTCGAGGTCGCGCAGGCGCTTGACGTGCGTGAGGTAGCGGCTCGCCTTGACGGAGAAGAGGAAGTCCGGCGGGGTCTGCTCGACCCAGCGGGCGACCGAGTCCTTGCGCGGCAGCCGGTAGAAGGTGTTGTTCACCTCGACCGTGTCGAAGTGGCGCGCGTAGTGCTGGAGCCAGAAGCGCGCCGGCTTACCTTCGTAGAACTCGTCCTTCCAGGACGCGTAGTTCCACCCGGAAGATCCGATCCTTATGCGGTGAGCGCCTCCGTCAGCTTCTTGCACGTTTCCGAAGTTCCCGCTGCGACGACGCGTGAACGCCCCTGGAGATCGAGCAGCGCCGCCTCGAACGGCGGATCCTCGAACAGGTCGATCGCGAGCCCGCACTCGCGCACGAGCAGCTGCGCCGCCGCGATGTCGACCGACCGCGCCGCCTTCAACGAGCAGACCGCGTCGACGCGACCCGCGGCGAGATGGCACAGCGACAGCGCGAGCGAGCCCATGATCCGCAGCCGGTAGGCGAGCCCGACCATCGCCGCCGCCTGCTCGGCGACCAGCGAGGTGAGCGTCGCCTCGAAGGAGAGGATCTCGATCTCGTCCCGCGGCCGGTCGGCGCCGAGCCGCACGCCGTTCAGGAATGCGCCCTCGCCTCGGCGCGCTGTCCACTCCTCGCGCGTGCCGAAGTCGTAGACGTAGCCGAAGAAGACGTCGCCCATCGCCGGCCCGTCCGCGACCGCGATCGAGAGCGAGAAGAACGGGATCCCGCGCTTCGAGTTGAGCGAGCCGTCGATCGGGTCGACCACGACGTACGTGGCGCCTCCGCCGACGATGCCGACTTCCTCGGAGACGATCGTCAGGTCGTCGATCCCTTCGAGACGGGCGAGGATTGCGCGCTCGGCGGCCTCGTCGATCGCGGTCGTGTCGTCGCCCCCCTCGCCCTGGCGGAGCACGACCTGACGCTCACTCGGCGGCATCTCCGCGAGAATCGCCTCCACGTCCGCCCCCGCCGCGCGGCAGACCGCGAGCCAGTCAGTCAAGCGGGTAGAGCAGCAGGCCGGACGTGAGCTTCGGGAAGAAGTACGTCGTCTTCTGCGGCAGAACCTCGCCGCGCCGCGCGTAGGCGAACACGTCCTCGATCCGGGTCGGCCGCAGCAGGAAGGCTCCTTCCGCATCGCCCGTGTCCACCGCGGCGACCGCGGCGGCCCGCTGCGGCGTGTACGTGACGCCCTGAGCGCCCGCGCGGTCGACGATCTCGACGTCGAGGCCGTCGCCGCGCACGAGCTCGTACTCGCCGCCACGGTAGAGCACGACGCCCGGAAGCTCCTCCCCGGGCTCCTCG
>Ga0210382_10000797_pt1 | contig 10757 bp, 12 predicted proteins | sample PLMedo_FD_155452 | JGI IMG/M metagenome (GOLD analysis project Ga0210382, IMG submission 155452) | Groundwater sediment microbial communities from an aquifer in East River, Colorado, USA - PLM0_60_coex redo | ecosystem: Environmental > Terrestrial > Soil > Riparian zone | place: USA: East...
CCGCGTGGTCCACTGCAGAGACGCGCGCCGCTCGGCGTCGCCGGCGTGCGCGAAGCGGTCCGGGTGAACCTTCGCCTGGATATCGCGGTACGCAGAGTCGAGTGAATCGGCGTTCAGCGCAAAGACCGGCTCAAGCCCGAACAACTCGAAATGATTAGACGTTAAAGCTTTCCCCGCAACCGCATTCATCCTTGACCTTGGGGTTGCGGAACTTGAATCCCTCGTTGAGGCCTTCGCGCGTGTAGTCGAGCTCGGTGCCGTCGATGTACTGCAGGCTCTTCGGGTCGACGAACAGCTTCACGCCGTGGCTCTCGAACTGCCGGTCCTCCGGGCTCACCGTGTCGGCAAACTCGAGCTTGTACGCGAGCCCCGAGCAGCCCGACGTGCGCACGCCCACGCGCAGCCCGACGCCCTTGCCGCGCTTGGCGAGGGTCGAACGCACGTGGCTGGCCGCCTTTTCGGTCAGTGTAATCACGCGACTTTCTTCTCCTGTTCTGCAGCGAGGCCGTGTTTCTTGCGGTAGTCCTCCACCGCCGCCTTGATTGCGTCCTCGGCGAGGATCGAGCAGTGGATCTTGACCGGCGGGAGCGACAGCTCCTCGGCGATCTGCGTGTTCTTGATCGTCACCGCCTGGTCGAGCGTCTTGCCCTTGACCCATTCGGTGACCAGCGAGCTCGACGCGATCGCCGAGCCGCAGCCGTAGGTCTTGAAGCGCGCGTCCTCGATGCGGCCGTCGCTTCCGACCCGGATCTGCAGCTTCATCACGTCGCCGCAGGCGGGGGCGCCGACCATGCCGGTGCCGACGGATTCGTCGGACTTGTCGAACGAGCCGACGTTTCTCGGGTTTTCGTAATGGTCGATGACTTTGTCGCTGTATGCCATTTTCAGCTCCTAATGTGCAGCCCACTGTACCGTGTTCAAGTCTACCCCTTCCTTGTACATCTCCCAGAGCGGCGAGAGCTCCCTCAGCTTTTCCACCTTGCGCCTGATCAGGTCGGCGGCGAAATCGATTTCTTCCGCGGTCGTGAAGCGGCCGAGCGTGATGCGGATCGAGCTGTGCGCGAGCTCGTCGGAGCGCCCGAGCGCGCGCAGCACGTACGACGGCTCGAGCGAAGCCGACGTGCACGCCGAGCCCGAGGACACCGCGATGTCCTTCACCGCCATGATCAGCGACTCGCCCTCGACGAAGTTGAAGCTGACGTTGAGGTTGTGCGGAATGCGCCGCTCGAGGTCGCCGTTGACGTACACCTCCTCGATGTCCTTGATGCTGTTCAACAGCCGGTCGCGCAGCGCGCGGACGTGCGCGTTGTCGGCCGCCATCTCGAGCTTCGCGAGGCGCGCCGCCTCGCCGAAGCCGACGATCTGGTGCGTCGGCAACGTGCCGGAGCGAAAGCCGCGCTCGTGGCCGCCGCCGTGGATCTGCGGCTCGATGCGCACGCGCGGCTTGCGGCGCACGTAGAGAGCGCCGATGCCTTTCGGGCCGTAGATCTTGTGCGCGGTGATCGTCAGCAGGTCGGCCTTGAATTTCTGCAGGTCGATGTCCACCCGGCCCGCGCCCTGCACCGCGTCGCAATGGAAGATGATGCCCTTGCCGCGGCAGATCTCGGCGATCTCCCAAACCGGGTGGATGACGCCGATCTCGTTGTTCACCATCATGATCGAAGCCAGGATGGTGTCGGGACGGATCGCCGCCTTGAATTTCTCCAGGCTGACGATGCCGTTTTCCTCGACCTCGAGGTAGGTGGCCTCGAACCCCTGGCGCTCGAGCTCGCGCACCGTGTCCAGCACCGCCTTGTGCTCGGTCTTCTGCGTGATGATGTGCTTGCCCTTGGTCTTGTAGAAGTGGGCTGCGCCCTTGATGGCAAGGTTGTTGCCCTCGGTGGCACCCGAGGTCCACACGATCTCCTTCGGGTCGGCGTTGAGCAGCGCAGCGACATGGCCGCGCGCCTCCTCGACCGCCTCCTCGGCCTTCCAGCCGAAAGCGTGCGAGCGGCTCGCCGGATTGCCGAAATTCTCCGTGAGGTACGGAATCATCTTCTCGGCGACGCGGCGATCGACCGGAGTCGTCGCCGAATAGTCCAGGTAGATCGGAAGCTTCACGCCGCGACCTTCTCGGAAGGCCTGAAGTCCTTGATGACCGCCACTGGCTTGCCGCTCTGGTGTGCCACCAGATCGGCAAGCGTCACCGACGAGAGGTAATCGTGCATCTTCTCGTTCAGCGTCGCCCACAGGTCGTGCGTCATGCAGCGCTTGTCGTCGTGGCAGTTTTCCTTGCCGGCGCACTGGGTCGCGTCGAGCGGCTCGTCGACCGCAGTGACGATGTCCGCCACCGAGATCTCCTGCGGACCGCGCGCGAGGTTATAGCCGCCTCCCGGACCGCGCACGCTGGAGACCAGCTTCGCGCGGCGCAGCTTGCCGAACAGCTGCTCCAGATAGGAAAGCGAAATGTGCTGGCGCTCGCTGATGGCCGCCAGCGTGACCGGGCCGCGATTCTGGCGCAGCGCCAGATCGACCATGGCGGTCACTGCGAACCTGCCTTTTGTCGTGAGTCTCATGATGAGCTTTCTAATACCCGATTAGGGTAGTCAAGTATATCTTATTCCGACCAATTTACTCAACTTAAGTCCTATTTTTGAAACAGCTACTTGACTGCCCTAAGCTGATCTCGGGCAGCGGCTTCGGCATCGCGTTCCAACTGGGCCAGCTTCTCGCTCACTTCGGCGAGAGCGCGCTCCAGCTCCTGCGAATGCTCGACCAGGGTCTGGATGGCTTTCGCGTAGGGATCGTCCTGCTCCTGCACTACCGCGTAAGCGGCAAAACGCGCCGCCTTTTCGGCTGTTTCTTCAACCATCCTGCCGGGGATCCCGACCACCGTCGCGCCCGCCGGCACTTCCTTCACCACGACGGCGTTGGATCCGATTCGAGCACCGTCCCCGACCTTGAAACCGCCGAGCACCTTGGCGCCGGCGCCAACGACGACGCCCTCTCCCAGGGTGGGATGCCGCTTGGCGCCGCGGTAGAGCGAGGTGCCGCCAAGGGTCACGCCCTGGTAGATCGTGCAGCCGTTGCCGACCTCGGCGGTTTCGCCGATCACGACTCCCATGCCGTGATCGATGAACACGCAGCGGCCGATCTTCGCGCCCGGATGAATCTCGATGCCGGTCAGCCAGCGTCCTAGCTGGGAAGTAAAGCGGCCGAGCCAGTGCAGGCCGTGAATCCACAACCAGTGCGCGAGCTTGTGGACGTAGAGCGCGTGCAGCCCGGGATAGCAGGTGAGCACCTCCCAGCGCGTACGCGCCGCCGGGTCGCGCTCCAGAATGCATGCCATATCGTCGCGCAGCTGTTTGAACATGAAAGGATTCTAAGGGTGTCCGACTGATCTGATCAACTATTTGCCGGGGCGTTTCGCGAGCAGCGCGCGCAGCAGGCCGCGCAGGATGTTGACCTCCTCGCGCTCGAGGGCCGGCACGCGCGAGAAGAGCCGCCGCCAGCGCTCGCGCAGGCGCGAGCCGGATCCCGGCACGAAAAATTCGCTGTCGAGCGCGGCGTCCTCGAGATGCGCGTAGAGACCTTCGATGTCCTCCACCGTGGCCAGCTTCTCGGTTCTCCCCGACGGTATCGCCGCGCCGGCTGCGACAAAAATCTCATATGCGACCACCTGGACGGCCTGAGCGAGATTGAGCGAGCTGAATTCCTTGCTGGTGGGAATGTGAACCAGAAACTGGCAGGCGAACATCTCCTCGTTGCTGAGCCCTGCCATTTCGTTGCCGAACACGAATGCAACCGGCCCGTCCAGCGCGACAGCGCGCGCAGCTGCGGCGCGCGCGTCGAGCACCTGCGGCGACCATTCGCGCGGCCGCGCCGAAAGCGCGAAAGCAGCGACGCAGTCCTTGATTGCCTCCCGCAGGCCGGAGTGGATTTTCGCTTGCTGAAGAACGTCGCCGGCGCTGGTTGCCATCCATTCGGCTTCCGGCGCCGGGAAGCGCTCGGGCGCGACCAGCCGCAGATCGGACAAGCCCATCGCCTTCATCGCGCGCGCCGTCGCGCCGATGTTGCCTGGGTGGCTCGGCCTGCACAGCACGATGCGGATTCGCTCCATGGCGACAGTCTAGAATACGCGGCCCATGCATCCGATGCTCACCATCGCGGTCCGTGCCGCGCGCCGCGCCGGCTCGATCATCAACCGCGCTTCGCTCAGCGGCGGCGCGCTGAACGTCCGCTCGAAGCGCGTGAACGATTTCGTGACGCAGGTGGACCAGGCGGCGGAAGAAGCGATCATCGAGATCGTGCGCAAGGCGCACCCCGACCACGGCTTTGTCGCCGAGGAATCGGGCACGACGGCCGGCGCGGCCGAGTACGTCTGGATCATCGACCCGCTGGACGGCACCACCAATTTCATCCACGGCTTCCCGCAGTACTGCGTGTCGATCGCGGTGGAGCATCGCGGCGCGCTCGCGCACGGCGTGGTCTACGACCCGGTGAAGAACGAGCTGTTCACCGCCTCCAAAGGCCGTGGCGCGTTCCTCAACGACCGCCGCATCCGCGTCTCGAAATGCACGCGCCTGAAGGAATCGCTGGTCGGCACCGGATTTCCGTTCAAGGAGCTGTCGCGCCTCGATCTCTACACCGGGCAGCTCAGAAACCTCCTCCAGGGCAGCGCGGGTGTACGGCGTGCCGGCGCCGCGGCTCTCGACCTGGCCTATGTCGCCTGCGGGCGACTGGACGCGTTCTGGGAGATGGGGCTATGGCCGTGGGACATGGCGGCCGGAGCGCTCCTGATTCAGGAAGCGGGCGGGCTGGTGGGCGATTTCAGCGGCGAAGCGCGTTACATGCAATCGGGCGACATCAGCGCGGCGACACCAAAGGTCTTTCCTCAACTGCTCGAAGCGCTGCGCTGAGAGTTGCGGTAGCATCCGAGTTATAAAAAGCAGCAGTTGCCGCAGTCCTTGCCGGGAGTATTCAGGGGGTCTAAAGGAGGCGTCTGTGCGCATAGTCGCCACAGCGGTTCTGGTGCTTGTGCTTCTGCCGTCCGCCCCGGCGGCCCGGTCGGAACAAGCGCGGCTGGACAAGGCAGTCGATTTGCTCCAGCAGCAGTCGCAGACCGGCAAAGGCGAATTCATCGCCTTCATCAATGCCGCAGGCAGCGCGTACAGCTGGGTCAATGCCGAGCTCGAGATCAAAGATGCCGGCCACCGCCTCTTCTGCCCGCCGCCGGGAAAATCGCTTACGTCGCGCGACTATGCGCACATCGCGGTCGCCGAATACAAAAAATCAAAACACGCGTACGCGCAGCGGATTGAGTACCCGCTGGACGTGCTGTCGCTCGCCTTGCTGAGGGGGTTGCAGGACACGTTCCCCTGCAAGTGAGGGGCTAGCCGAAATGGCAGGCTACTACGTGCCCTTTCCCTGCGTCCCGCAACGGCGGCTCGGACGCGGGGTCGGTGCAGACGGCGGGGCGGCCCTTGTCCTGGTAGAGCGGGCAGCGCGGGGCGAAGCGGCAGCCGCTGACCGGCTGCTCGAAGTCAAACACCCCCCAGGCGCGCGGTTCGCGCACCTCGGTGCTGCGTTTGTCCGCCAGCGATGACCACAGGATGCGCGTGTAGGGATGGCGCGGTTGATGCGCGATGCTCTCGGCCAGGCCCATCTCGACGATGCGCCCGAGATACATCACCGCCACCTTCTGACTGACCAGCTCGACGACCGGCAGGTCGTGCGAGATGAATAGATACGCGAGCCCCAGATGTTTTTGCAGGTCGCGCAGCAGGTTCACCACCTGCGCCTGGATCGAGACGTCGAGCGCGCTGGTGGGCTCGTCGGCGACGATCAGGCGCGGGCGCACCGCGAGCACGCGCGCGATGCCCACGCGGCGCTTTTCGCCTCCGGAGAGCTCCGCGGGAAAGTTCGCCAGCTTGCTGTCCTTGAGATTCACCTGCTCCAGCAGCTCGCGGATGCGCCTCGCGATCTCGGCGTCGCTCGGGCGCTCGTAAACGGTGAGCGCCTCGCGCAGGATGGCTTGCACCCGCATTTTCGGGTTCAGGCCGGCGTCGAGATCCTGGAAGATCATCTGCATCTCGCGCCGCAGCGGGCGCAGCTCGGCTCGGCTCAGGCGAGTGATGTCGCGCCCGTCAAATACGATGCGCCCGCTGCTCGGGTCGGTCAGGCGCAGGACCGTGCGCCCGATGGTGGTCTTGCCGCAACCGGATTCCCCGACCAGGCCTACAGTCTCGTTTTCCCTGAGATAAAAGCTCACGCCGTCCACCGCCGGGATCACGCGCTCCTGGCCGGTCAGCATCGAGATCAGGCCGCGACGCTGACTGTAGTCCTTGCGCAGATCGGTGACGTCAAGAATAGTGCGGCTCATGCGTTGCGCGCCGCCGGGTACAACCAGCAGCGCACCTTGTGGCCGGGTGCGACTTCGCCGAGCGGCGGCTCGAGACCGGCGCAGTTCTGGCGGACCGCCTCGGTGACGCGGTTGCAGCGAGCGTAGAAGCGGCAACCGCGCGGCACCTCGATGGTATCGAGCACCTCGCCTTCGATCGCCTGCAGATAGCTTTTGCGGCGTATCGCCTCCGCGCTCGGGACCGAGGCAAGCAGCGCCGCAGTGTACGGGTGGCGCACCTGCGCCTGCGGCGCGAGCACCTCCGCGGCGCGACCAGTCTCAACCACCGTGCCGCCGTACATCACCGCAATACGATCCGATAGGCGCTGGATCACGCTGATGTCGTGGCTGATGAGGAGCGTAGTGATGCCCGTCTCGGTCTTGAGCTGGGCCAGCAAATCCACGATGCGCGACTGGATGGTGACGTCGAGACCGGTGGTCGGCTCGTCCGCGATCAGCAGCGACGGCTCGGCGGAGAGCGCCATCGCGATCATGGCGCGCTGGCACATGCCGCCGGACATGCCGAAGGGGAAGTTGTCGAAGCGCAGCCGCGGCGAGTCGATGCGCACGCGCTCGAGCCAGTGGATCGCGCGTTCCTTTGCCTCGCGCCCGCCCTTGACGCTGGTGTGCAGGCGGATGGTCTCCACGAGCTGGGTGCCGATCGTGGAGTAAGGGTTCAGCGCCGAGCGCGGATTCTGGAAGATCATGGCGATCTCCTTGCCGCGCACGCCTTCCATCAACGCCTCGGCGCGCCTGCGCCAGCCGCGGTCGTCCTTCTCCACCGCCATGATGCGCCCATCGCGTTCCTTGACGCGCACGTAGCGCTCCAGGCCGTCGAGCAGGTTGCGCCGTGCTCGATGCGAGCGCAGCTCGATGCGGCCGCCGATCACGCCCGGCGCGGCGCTGACCAGGCCCGCGGCCGAGAGCGCGGTCACGCTCTTGCCGCTGCCGCTTTCGCCCACGATGCCGAGCGTCTCGCCAGGCGCGACGTGCAGGCTGACGCCGTCCACCGAGCGGATGAAAGCGCGCTTGGCGCGCGAGTAGAAGTAGGTCCGCAGGTTCTCGACGGCGAGCAGCGGCGCGTCCATCACCTGCCCCGCTTGCCTTCGAGGAGGTTGTTGAGCCCGTCGCCGAGCAGCTGGAACCCGAGGATGGTCGCGAGGATCGCGAGCGCCGGCGCGGTCGAAGGCCAGAAGTTCCCCTGCAGGAAATAGTTCGCGCCGGCCTGGACCATGTTGCCCCACGAAGGCGTGGGCTCCTGCACGCCGAAGCCGAGGTAGCTCAAGCTGGTCTCGACCAGGATCGCCTCGGCCATGCCGAGGGTGGCCTGGATCACCAGCAGCGCGCGGCAATTGAACCACAGGATGTGCTTGAGAATGACCGTGTGCGCCGGCAACCCGAGCGCGTGCGCGGCCTCGATGAAGTTCGTCTGCCGCAGAAACGCGATCTTGCCCGCGATCAGGTTGGCGATCACCGGCATGCCGGTGATGCCGACCACCACCATGACATAGTAGATGTCGGGCTTGAAGCTGGCGATCACGAGCAGGATCAGCACCAGCCGCGGGAACGAGTCGAGCAGGTTGTCGAAGTAGGTGATGATCGTGTCGAACCAGCCGCCGCGGTAGCCCGCCAGGATGCCGAGAACGCTTCCGGCGACGACGGAAATCGTGACCGCGAGCAGTCCGGGGAGGAAGTAGGCCTGGATGCCGAGGATCAGCCGCGCCTGCAGGTCGCGACCGAGGAAGTCGGTGCCGAGCAGGTGCCCGGGCGTGAACGGCGCCGCGTTGATCAGCCCGACGTTCATCGCTTGCGGATCATGCGGCAGCCAGCCGAGCGCCCCGAGCAGGTACGAAGCCAGCACCAGCGCGACGACCAGAAGACCGTAGCCGACATACACCAGGTCCAGCGTTGCCGCGCGCTGCCACAGCGGCAGCTGCGAGAACTCGCCGACGGAACCGGGGCTCTGGACGTAGCGGCGCATGCGCCCTGATCGACCTATTCTCTCGACGCGCGCGGGTTGACGGCGGTGAAGACCACGCGCTGCAACAGGCTGCCGAAACGCACGAACGCCGCGGCGACGAGCGCAATGCCCATGATGACCGGGAAGTCGCGGTCCTGCGCCGCCTGCCAGGCCATGCGCCCCATGCCGGGCCAGTTGAACACCTGCTCGACGATCACCGCGCCGCCGAGCAGGAACGGGATCTTGGCGCTCACGATCTCGGTGACCGGAATGAGGAAGCCCTCCTTGAACGCGTGGCGCCACACCGGCGCGCCCTTGGCGCGCGCGGTGCGGATGTAGTCCTCGGCCAGCACGCGAGACAGCTCCTCGCGCAGGTGGCGGATCACCTCGGAGAGCGTCCCGCTCGCCGTCCCGAGCACGAAGATCGGCACCAGGACGTACAGCCACGCGTACGCCTGCCTCGTCGCCGTTCCCGAGATCAGCGGGAACATGCCGAAGTGATGGATGAAGACGTAGACCACGATGTAGCCGAACCAGAACACCGGCACCGCCGACAGGATGTACGCGCCGATGGTCGCCGCGGTGTTGCCGGCGGTGTCGCCGTGCGCGGCGGCGTGGACCGCGATCGGCACCGCGATCAGGAGCGTGAGCACGAGCGAGCCCAGCGTGAGGTACAGCGTGTTGACGCCGACGCGCGCCAGCTCCGGAAGCACCGGCAGGCCGGTGCGGATCGAGTTGCCGAAATTGCCCTGCAGCAGCTTGCCGAACCACGCCGCGTACTGGCCGTACCAGGTCCGCGGCACGCCGAGCGCCTCGCGCATGCCCAGGGCGAGCTCGGAGCGCGGCGACTGGCCCTCGAGCAGGACGTTGAGCGGGTCGCCAGGGGCGAGATAGAGGATGGCGAACACCACCGCGCTCACGCCGAGCAGCAGAAGCGCGGTCACGGCCAGCTCGCGCGCGAGGACGCGGCTGACCGGCTTGACCGCGGCGAACTTCACATCACTTCTGCTCGCTGGCCGGAATGAACCATTCGTCGGCGAACGAGAAGAACTTGTACGGGTGGATCTGCACGCGCCGCAGCTTCCTGTGGTACGCGCTGTAGTTGGTGAGCGTCCAAAGGAAAGTGTAGGGTTGCTCCTCGGCGAGGATCGCGTGAAGCTTGCGGTTGATCGTCCGGCGCTTCTCGTGGTCGAGCGTGAGCTTGCTCTCGACGATCAGACCGTCCACTTCGGGGTTGGAATAGCCGCCGAAGTTGTTTTTCCAGTCGCCGATTTCGGCCGAATGGAACAGCGACGAGATGTCCGCAGAGTCGTCGAACACCCAGGACGCAAACATGATGTCGAAGTTGTGCTCGAGAAAGACGTCCTCCTTCCACGCCTGCCATTCCTTGAACTCGACCGTGATCGCGACGCCGGCGCCCTTGAGATAATTCTGGAACGCGAGCACGACGCGCTTGATCGCCTCGCTCTCCTTCTCGATGGGGACTTTGAGCGAGAACACGAGCTTCTTGCCGTCCTTCTCCATGATCCCGTCGGCGCCGGGCCTGAAGCCCGCCTCCGCGAGCAGCGCGCGCGCCCGCTCCGGGCCGAACGGCAAGGGCTTGACGTCGAGGTTGTATGCCCAGCTGCCGGGCGCGAACGGGCCGGAGATGACCGTGCCCTGGCCGTTGAAGAACGAGTCGAGCATCTCCTGGCGGTTGACCGCAGCCGTGATCGCCTGGCGCACGCGCCGGTCCGCGAGCAGCGGGTTGCGCACGTTGTAGCCGAAGAACGAGTACGACAACGCGTTGTACGGTTGCAGCACGAACCGCTTGTCGCCTTGAACCTCCGGCAGGTTGCGCGGGTTGACCAGCACGATCATGTCGATGGCGTTGAACATCAGCGCCTGGGCCATGATGTTCTGGTCGGCGAACGGCCTGGCGACGAACTTGTCGATGTGCGCGCGGCCCTTGAAGTAGTCCGGGTTCGCGACCAGCACCACCTCGCCGTCGCCGGTCACGGTCTGGAGCACGTACGGCCCGGTGCCGATCGGGCTGCGGGCGAACCGGTCCTCGCGCGTGAGGTACTGCGGGTTCGCCGGGCCGTGCTTGGGGATGATCTTGAAGCTGAACTTCGCCAGAGCGTTCAGGATCGGGCGCTTGAGGGTGATTACCACCGTGTAGTCGCCGGTCTTCTCGACTTTCTCGATGAACTCGTAGCGCACCTTGAGCGGCGTGATGGTCTTCGGGTGCATCATGATGTTGTAGGTGAACACCACGTCGTCGGCGGTAAAGGGCCGCGGCGCGTCGCCCTCGCGCGGGTGCCACTTCACGTCCTTGCGCAGGATGAACGTGTAGACGCGGCCGTCCTTCGACGCCTCCCAGCGCTCGGCCAGCTCAGGCACGATTTCCTGCTTCTCGTCGATGCCGACCAGGCCGTT
>Ga0210382_10000798_pt1 | contig 10754 bp, 14 predicted proteins | sample PLMedo_FD_155452 | JGI IMG/M metagenome (GOLD analysis project Ga0210382, IMG submission 155452) | Groundwater sediment microbial communities from an aquifer in East River, Colorado, USA - PLM0_60_coex redo | ecosystem: Environmental > Terrestrial > Soil > Riparian zone | place: USA: East...
AAACGGCCGCCGATTGCCCGCGCGCGGATGGGCCATGGGGCGCTAGGACGCCGTTAGGCCCACGTCCCGGGCCAAATCGACATATTCGGCCACCCCATCGACGACGATCCCATCCACGATGTACACATGTCCGGTCCCGACCCCGGTCGGGACCGCAGATCCATCACGTTGTCGCCTCGCCACTGCGATCTGCTTTTGGAAACCTCATCGCCGCAATCCGCTCGACGATTTCCCGCTCCTGTGGCGTCATCCCCCGCTGTTCCCTGAAGGTCGCGAGGGTTGACGGCCAGTAGAAGACAAACTCATCGAATCCCATCTCCGAGTACGAGCCTACAAATTCGTCGAACGCGTCTAGCGACGACAGCGGATCGACGCGTCTCCGGTACGCGAGAATGATGCGGCGGATCTCGCGCGGGTCGCGTCCAATCTCGCGACAGTCCGACTCGAGCATCGCTACCCGCTCCCGTGTCGTCCGCAGACCCTCGGCCTCGCTCACCGTGGGCACGCCGCGCTCCGGCGTTTGAGGCTGGCCACCCAGCGTCACCCACGCATCAGCGTGACGAGCGACGAGACGGAGACTCTTTCGTCCTTCCGCGGCGACGACGAGAGGGGGCCGCGGGCGTTGCACCGGTTCCAGCAGGTGAGCCCCGGTCACCGAATAGTGCCGGCCCGCGCTCGTGACCGACCGTCCGCGGAGAAGCTCGTCGAGGAGCTCAAGTTGGTCCTCGAGGCGTTCCACGCGTTCACCGGCTGACCACTGCGCCGCCCCGAAGATGCCACTGTCCGTCGGCACGTCTCCCGCGCCGATCCCGAGTTCGACGCGACCCTTTGAAATTTGATCCACGGTGAGCACGTGCCCCGCCAGCAGCGTTGGGTGCCGCGGGACGAGGATTGCGACCAGTGTGCCCAGCCGCAATGTGCTGGTGGCGCGTGCGAGCGCCGACAGAAGTGTCCACGGCTCCAGATACGAACGATCGGACATCGTCCAGGTCTCGGGAACCCAACCCTGGTCGAACCCGAGCCGCTCTGCCCACTGCCATTCGCGCTCGATCGCGTCGTACTCAGGCATGGGAAAACTGAGGATGCCGAAGCGCTGACGCCGCGCCACGAAGGCGAAGACTAGGTCCTTGACCTACTCTCCGCGCCGTGAGCCCGCGCCTCGCCCTCATGATCGGCGGCGTCGCCGCGATCGCTTTCGGTCTCGGCCTCCTCGTCTTCCCCGCCGCGATGTTTGCGGGCTTCGGCTTGGGTGGTGCCCCGGTACAGGCGCAGATCCTCTCGCGCGACGTCGGCGCCACGCTCATCGGTCTCGGCGTGATCAACTGGATGGCACGGAACGCGACCGGCGAGACGCTTCGCGCGCTCCTCGTCGGCAACGTCGTTGTCCAAGCTCTCGAGCTGCTGGTCAACGGCTACGAGATCGCTTCGAGCGCGCTTCCTACTCAAGCTGCAGGAGGACTGCTCATCCATCTGGTCCTCGGCGCGGTGTTCGTCCTCGCGATGCGCTCTCCTTCTTCGCGCGCATAGCGCAATCGCTCGGTCGGTCGCTCTCGTAACTTTCCGATTCGATACCTCATGACCATTTCGCATTCGCCGGTCCGCATCTTTAATCGCTGGTGTGAGCAGGGGGAAGGGTCTCGCGTATCTCTTCATGCTCGCGTTGACCTTTTCTGGCTGTGGGCAAGCTCCACGAGCAAGCGAGGGCGACGCGAACATCTTTCTGCCGGACGATCGTCCCCTGCGGGCTACTGCTCCGGTCGACATGCTGCGGTGCACCGACCGCGCGACGACCCCGGCGCTCGACAACGTGACCAACGCGATCTGGTCGCCGGACTCGAGCGCGGTGGCCATGTCGCGTATCGCGGTAATCCCATCGCACACCACCATCACCGGGTACGAAGAGCAGCTCCGCATCACGGTGTATTACCTCGCGAGCGGCAGGGTCCAGGAGATCGGGCAAGGCAGCCGCCCCCAGTGGTCCGGATCGGGCGCATATCTCTCCTACTGGCGTGACGACGGCTACCTCTATGTGAACCTTGCCGGCACGGTCGCCGGGACCATCGAGGCATCTTCCCCCGAGGTGCGCTGGAACGGCGACGAGCTCTATTACTGGTATGCGGACGAGATCCGCGTTTGGCGCGCCGGCGTGGCGGACACCGTTTCGCACGTCGATCCAGACCTCATCCCGCGCTACCCACGCGACGATTCGTACTTCAGCGCCGATGCGAAGCGGTTCACGGTCGCGCGCTACTCCCTCGATGGCACCACAGAGCGATACGTCGGGGTGACGGCAACCGGCGAGATGAAGAGGCTCGAGGATGCGGACACGACCTTCACCGACTGGTCGCCCACGGGCCAGACCCTCCTCGTCCGATCGAACGACAAGCTCGCGCTCATCGAGCCAAACGGGCTTGAGGTGTCCGCGGCGATGTCGACGCTCGGTGGCACGGTGCACGGGTGGACCGCCGACGGTCGCCTGCTTGTGGGCGCGGTCTCCGCGACGTTGCCTGGCGGCAATGTGTTCGACCGCATCCCGGTGTGGGATCCGATGGATGAGCAGGACCGGGCGATCGCGACTCTTCCAAATCTCTTCGGCACTCGCTCGTTCAGCCCCGACGGCCGCTGGTTCACCGGGGTGAGCCGGACCGGCCTGTACGAGACGCAACTCGAGCTCTACCGATGCGGCGTCGCGAGCGGTCAGGGCGTCGACCTACGCGCGGACCCTGCGGCGCGCTCGCGCCTCGGGCGCATCGAGGACGCGTCGCGCCGCTTCATTCGGCCGGTCGCCGGCGCCGTCAGCCAGTTCCTGCAAGGTAACCACACCGGCGTCGACATCGCCGCGCCCTACGGATCGATCATCGTCGCCGCGGATGACGGCGTCGTCGATGCGGCGGGCTGGGTCCAGGTCGGTGGGCGCCGCGTCTGCGTGCAGCACGCGGAAGGGTTCGAGAGCTGCTACTACCACACATCCGCGGCGCTCGTCGCGATCGGCGAGCACGTTGCTCGGGGCCAGCCGATCGCGCTCATCGGGATGACCGGCGCGACGACCGGGCCGCACGTTCACTGGGAAGTCAAAGAGAACGGAAGGATCGTCGATCCCCTCGCGCATTAGCGTCTAGCGGTGCGCGTTCTCGCTGCGCTCGTCCTGGTCCTCGCGGCCGTCCTCATCGGTATGGCCGCCCGCGGCGAATTCGGCCCTGTCGTATCGCCAACGGCTCGGGCCACCGAGCGCCCGTCGGCGGCGTCAACGACCGTCGTTCCCACCGCCACCCGTCCGCGCACGATCACGGTGACGCTCACCGAGCAGCAGCTAACCGAGGCCGCGAAGAGGTACATGCCTTTGACCGTGAGCGGGATCACCGTGACCGATCCGACCATCAAGCTCGAGCCGGGAAGGCTCACGCTCACCGCGACCGGTCGCGCCTTCATCGTCAGCGGCCCGGTCGTCGTTGTCGCGTCGCCCCTCGTCTCGAACGGCGCGGCCGCCGCGAGGATCGAGTCGGCGACCTTCGCGGGTCTCAACCTTCCCGATTCGACGAAGCAGAACGTGGCCGATACGTTTGCTCAGGTCCTCGCGACAAACATCCCGTCCGGCATGCGCGTGACGTCCCTGACCGTGAACGCCGGCACGCTCGTGGTCGAGGCAGTTCCGGCCTGAACGCTCGCGCGGGCGCGAAATGCGATGATGCCGCGTACGTATCTTGGGGAGGAACGAACTCGTGGACTGGATCGAAGAGCTCTTCGGCATCTCTCCTGACGCTGGCAGCGGAACGCTCGAGGCCCTCATCGCGGGAGCGGTCGTCGCAGTGATTCTCGGCGTGATCTTCGCGTTGCGCGCCCGCAATTCTCGCGTGTCGGAGAAGCGCCGCTAGCCGTCGGCGCGTTCGTGCCCGCAATCAGCGAGACGATCCACCTCACGCTCGAGGATGCCGCCATCGCCATACGCGAGCGGCGCGTCTCGCCGGCTGAGCTGACTGAGGCATGTCTCGCGCGCATCGAAGCGGTCGAGCCGCGCCTCAACGCGTTCGTGACGGTGACCGCAGACCTGGCGCGCGCGCAGGCGCGCGAAGCACAAGATGAGATCGCGGCGGGTCGGTACCGCGGTCCGCTGCACGGCATACCCGTCGCGGTCAAGGACCTCTTCGCGACAAAAGGAATTCGCACGACGGCAGGCTCGCGGATCCTTGCGGACTGGGTCCCCGACGAGGACGCGACGGTCGTGCGCAGGCTTCGCGAAGCGGGCGCGGTGCTCCTCGGCAAGCTCGGTCTTCACGAGTTCGCCTACGGGATCAGCTCCGTCAACCCGCACTTCGGCGACGTCCGCAATCCGTGGGACACCACGAAGATCCCGGGTGGATCATCCGGCGGATCCGCGGTCGCCGTCGTCGCCGGCGAGGCATACGCGGCGCTCGGCAGCGACACCGGAGGAAGCATCCGCATCCCGGCGTCCCTATGCGGATGTGTCGGCCTCAAGCCGACGTTCGGGCGAGCGAGCCTCTTCGGGGCTGTCCCGCTCTCGTGGTCCCTCGATCATCCCGGCCCGCTCGCGCGAACCGTGCGCGACGTCGCCGGTGCGACCGCTGCGATCGCCGGGTATGACCCCCGCGATCCAATCTCCGCGGATCGCCCTGTCCCCGACCTCCTCGCTGGGATCGACGCGGGCCCACAAAGGCTTCGCGTCGGCGTGCCGACCGACCACGTGTGGGACGGGTGCGATCCGGCGATCGCGAGCACGGTCCGGGCCGCGATCGAAGCGCTCGCGCGGGCCGGCGCCGAGATTCTCGAGATCCGCTGGCCGAGGGCCGCCGAATACGCGAAAGCGGCGAGCGCGGTGCTGGGCGTGGAGGCGCGCGCGTATCACGAGGGAGCGTTCCCGGGACGGTCGGCGGAGTACGGCCCGCTCGTACGAGCCCGTCTCGCCTCGCAGGGCGATGTGGACGCCGAGGCGTACGCGCGATCGATGAAGCTTCTCTTCGAGGCACGCGCGGGAGCCGCCGACCACGACCTGGAGGGCGTCGATGTCCTCGCGATGCCGACGGTGCCATCACGCGCGTGGACGATCGACGAAGCGAAGGAGGTCGCACGACCGAGCGAGTGGACGCGGATCACGAGGATCTTCGACCTCACGGGCCAGCCCGCGATCTCCGTTCCCTGCGGGATCGACCCCGACGGCATTCCCGTCGGTCTGCAATTCGCCGCACGGATGTGGGACGAGGCCGCCGCCCTACGCGCGGCGCGCGCGTACGAGCTCGTGCGCGGGCCGTTTCCACTGCCGCCGCTGGACGGCTAGAACGGCGACGGCGAGAAGCGCGACGGCCGTGTCGATCGGTTCACCCGCGTCGAAGGAGCCCCGAACGAAGATGACGAGAAGCGCGACGATGCCCGCGATGAGCGCGAGGCAGCCGCAGCCGGTCACCGACCGACGGTAACGGGTTCGCTAGGATCGCGCGGGGAGGTGCGACGAGTGATTCGGGATGAGGCCTGGGACCTTTTGTGCGAGCACACGAAGTCGGAGAGCCTTCGCAAGCACGGCCTCGCCGTCGAGGCGGCGATGCGCCGCTTCGCGCGCGCGAACGGTGAGAACGAGGAGACCTGGGCGATCACCGGACTGCTCCACGACTTCGACTACGAGCGCGATCCGGCGGGGCATCCGCAGAACGGGAAACCGATCCTCGAGCAGGCCGGGGTGCCTGGACCCATCGTGCACGCGATACAGAGCCACGGGGATCACACCGGCGTTCCTCGTGTGACCCCGATGGAGAAGACGCTCTACGCCGTCGACGAGCTCTGCGGGTTCGTGACCGCGGTCGCGCTCGTCAAGCCGTCGAAGGCGGTCCGCGATGTGGACGCGACCTCCGTGCGCAAGAAGATGAAGGACAAGGCTTTCGCGCGAGCCGTCAGCCGCGACATGATGCTGAAGGGTGCCGAGGACATGGGCATGCCATTCGACGACCTCATCGCGGAGGTCGTTCGCGCGATGGACGACGCGGCCGGACGCCTCGGCCTCGAGGGCACCACGACGACGTGACCAGTGACGCGGGCGGCGGCGGCAGCTCGCGTGGGCACACCCAAACTCATTCGCGCTCGGCGAATGTGCGTGTTTACGCTCGCCTCGGTGATCCCGAGGTGACTCGCGATCTCTTTTGTCGAAAGACCGCCGGCGACCGCGCGCAGCACCTCACGCTGACGATCGGTCAGCGCGACGACCGACCCGGAGCGCCGTGTGAGGATGCGCCGGGCAACGACGTACCCGGCGAGAACTCCGACCACCGTGGAAGCCGCGCGCTGCACTCGAGATGCAAGCGGCCGCGGCTTGCGGGTTAGATCAGCTCGCGCGCTTCAGCGTGCGACGCTCGCTGGCGCGGATCACCTCGTGCTCGAAACGCTCGAGAAAGAGCTGTCCGCCGCAGCGGGGGCAAAGTGGCTGGTCGCCGTCGTTCCAGACCGGCGCCTCGCGACCGCTGACGTTTTCGTAAGCGGTGCGAAGTTGCTCGACCGTCGGCCGGCGCGCGCTCGTCGGTACGAGCACCTCGCCGAGGCCGTGGCCGCAGAAATAGCAGTAGAGCTCAGCTCGAAGGGCCATTTAGCGCGAAACCTCCAGGGATGAAACGGTCAAGACCGATCCTTTGTTCCAATACTGTCGATCGGCCTTTTTGGTTTCCGTATCCCTAGATACGCATCGGCGGGCGGAAGGGTTTTGCCTTCCGCTGTTTTCTTAGATGGTCTTTAGCTGGCTTCGCCCTGCAGGGCGACGAGCGGGCTCGCGCCCTCGCGCAGATAGGTCAGCTGGCGGATGACGCCTCGAGGAATGATGTGGAAATCGTTGTGCCGGTAGTCACGGCCCTCGTTGGTGATGTCGTAGTCACCAACGATGACGACGTATTCGGGGGTCTCCTTCCACAAGAGACCGCAGGTGAGCTTGCGCAGACGGTAAGGTTCGAAATCCTCGGGGAGCGCGGTCCGTGAGTAGGCGGTGATGTCCTCCCACTCGACGGCCACGAGCGGCGCCGCGACCTGATCCACTGCCCTTCCCTCTACGACCTTCCTGGTCGTTCGCTTCTCGGTACACGGAGGCCCCGAAACGGGGCCTGTGCGTACAGTTCGCGACGATATAGAGCGGCCCATTCGTGTCAATGGGAAACGGGGATGGATCGCGATCGGAATCGGATCATGCGCGCCCAAAGTAGGCCGCGCCTCGGTTCCTCGCTCGCTCTCCGAGCCGTCGACGAAGGTCGTTATGTCGCCTGCCTGCCTCTCGCGATGAGTTCGGCGACTTTCTGTCCGCCCTTCTTGCCGATCTCCTCGAAGTGCTCGTGTCCATACTTCTCGGAGACCGTGTCGCCGCCGATCTTTCCGATGCGTCCGTAGAACCGCGGCCCGTAGAGCTCCTTCACCTTCTGCCCGCCTTGCTTTCCGATCTGCTCGTAGAAGTCGGAGCCGTGGCGCTGCGCGGTGGTCTTGCCGCCCTTCTTGCCGATCTGCTCGTAGAACTCCGGGCCATGTCGCTGCGCGGTCGTCGCGCCCCCTCGGCGCCCCGCTTCCGCGACCGTCATCGCTCCCTTGTTCCGCGTCATGGCATCACCCTTTCTCGCCCATCGAAGTTGGCCGTGTGCTGGCCGGGCTAGGTGGCAAGGACGGCTGCAAGTCGTATGCCAGCGCTCGCCAGCCAGGTGAGTATCCGGGCGGCTAGGCGGACGGTCGGGGGACACTCATTGCGCGATCCGCATCGAAAGCGTGCAGAGGTCGGTACAGCCCATCGCGATCCGGGTCGCGTTCGAAAGATCGAGCGTTCGGCCCGCGATGTAAGGACCGCGATCGATCACCGGCACGGTCATCGTGCGTCCCCGGTACTCGAGCACGAGCATCGTGCCGCAGCGGAGCGTCCGATGAGCGACGCCGATGATCTCGGGCGTGTAGACCTGCCCACAGGCGGTGCGGTTGCCGTAGAAACCTGGCCCGTACCAGGAAGCGATGACGACCCCACTCGTCGGCGGGTCGGGCAGCGGCGGAAGCGTCGCGACGACGGGAGCTTGCGGTGGCGCGGGCGTGGGCGCGGGGGTCGGTTCCGGTGTCGCGACCGGCACCGGCTCGACCGCCGCGAACGGCGTCGCCTGGGTGCCGAGCACGACCTCGGCGCGCGCGACCTCGCGGACGCGCTCAGGGGCGACGACCGGGTGGGCTGCGGCGGTCGCGAACGCTTGCGCCACCGATATTGAACGCACCTCGCTCTGAACCGACAGACCGAGGAACGGAAGGAGGCAGGCGCACACGAACCCGAAGACACCCGCCCGTGCCAGGGCCCCCCGAAACATGAAGGCCGCGCTTTGCAGGAGCGATTCCACAATGTGTCGATTTCGTGAACACGCCGCAGCTCAATAAACACTGCGTGCGTGACCTTGGTCGGTCGGTCGCTTCATCTTTCTCGCGATACGAGATCGTTACGGTGACGAAGCGACCTATGCGGGTGCGGCGATAACCACGAAGCGCGGGTCCTCACGGTTTGGTCCCGTGGACGTTTGGAGCGTGAGCCGCTCGTCGCCCGACGGTTGGAGCCAGCTCGTGTCCGCTGGCAGGACCCGCGGATGGACTTCGGTGACTACAAATTTGAGTTCAATGCCCGCCGGCGTCGTGATCGAAACCTGGTCCCCGATCCGGGCGTTCCACAGCGAAAGGAACATCCCCCTCCGGGCGTGCGCGTAGATGTAGCTGTTCCCGACGGTTCCCGGGATGGCCGTGCCCGGGAAATGGAAGGCGAAATTCTCGGGTGTCTTCTGTACGACGACATCACGCTCGATGTCTCCTTCCGCGATCGGGAGGTCGATCCCGAGGCGCGCAAGCTGAACGCGATAGCCGTCTGGGATCGGGCCAATCGTCGGTGCCGCCGTAGGCGATGCGGTCGGAGAATCTGCTCCGGGGGTCGCCGGGGCCGTTGCGCTCGCCGACGCACTCGGTAGAGCGACGGGGGCGACGGATCCGCCAGGGGGAAGGCCGCCGCCCGCGATGACAGCGATCCCTACAGCGAGGAGCAGGACGCCGGCGAGCACGGTGAAGGAACGGGGCATGCGGCTATCCTCGGATGCAGAACGGATGCCGAGCGAACGAGCGAGCATCGCTGATCGGCGGACGCGCGCGGCGGCAAAGCTGCGCGAGCGGGGCTTGAGCGCGCTCCTCGTGTCTCCCGGTGCCGACCTTTTCTACCTTTCGGGTTACCAGGTCTTCACGAGCGAACGTCTGACGTGCCTCGTCCTGGATCCCAACGGGAAAGCGACGATCGTCTGCCCGGAGCTCGAGGCGCCGCGGGTCGCGGTCGCGGCGCCGGACATCGCACGTTCCACATGGGGAGAGACGGACGATCCGTACGCGATCGTCGCCGCGCTCGTCCGCGCGCCCGGCGGCGTGGCGGTGGCCGACCAGATGTGGGGAGCTTTCGTTCTCAAGCTGCAAGGGGCCCTGCCGGAGCGCGCTTTCGTCGTCGCCTCGGAGATTACGCGGGGACTGCGAATGCGCAAGGACGACGCCGAGGTCGAAGCTCTTCGACGGGTGTCGGAGTCCGCCGACCGCGCGTACACGCGAATCCTCAAGGGACCCTTCGCCGGCAGGACGGAGCGCGAGATCGGTGCGGACCTCGCGGACTTCCTGCGCGCCGAGGGCCACGACGAGGTCGGATTCACGATCGTCGCGTCGGGAGCGAACGGTGCGTCGCCGCACCATGAGACCGGCGACCGCCGCATCGCGGAGGGCGACACGATCGTCCTCGACTTCGGCGGTGGGATGCGCGGCTATCGCTCCGACATCACGCGCACAGTGCATGCGGGCCGGACGCCCGGCCACGAGGAGCAAAAGGTCCACGATGTGGTGCGACGAGCACAGGAGGCCGGCTACACCGCCGCGCGAAAAGACGCATCCGCGGAAGCCGTCGATCAGGCGGCACGGCGCGTCATCGATGACGCCGGGTACGGTGAGTTCTTCATTCATCGCACGGGTCACGGGATCGGCCTCGATGGCCATGAGCATCCGTATCTCGTGAGTGGAAATCGCGAGAGGCTCGAGCCGGGGATGGCTTTCTCGATCGAGCCAGGGATCTATCTGCCAGGGCGCTTCGGCGTGCGGATTGAGGACATCGCGGTCATCGAGCCTGACGGCACGGCCCGACCCTTGAACCGCGCGGACCACTCCTTCGCGACCGTGGCCTGACGCGTGCGGTTCGCCGTCGCCGTGCTCGGCGCCGGGATCGTGCAGATCTTTCCGTATCTGCGCCTCGACCAATGGGTCGCTGCGGGCGCGGTTCTCGCGCTCCTCTACATCGAGTTCGCGGCGTTCGGCGCGGGGTTTTTCGCCGGCCGTCGCCCCGCACTCGCCGGCGCCCTCTCGGTGCTCCTCGGCGCGTTTCTTTACGTGGTGGTCGCTGGGCTGACGCAGCCGGGAGGTGATCCCGCTGCGTTCGCCTCTTTCTTCCTGCGCATCCCGATCGCCGTCTTTCCTTTCATCCTCCTCGGCGCGCTCGCCGGTTGGGTCGGCGGTGCGATCCGCCGGCGCGCGGTGCGGGCAGGGTCATGAGCTGGCCGCGCGTGTTCGCTTCAATCGTCGCGAGCGCGATCGGGCTCGCGTTCTGGTGGGCCCTGACCGAGCCCCTGCCCGTCCCGCCGGTGATCCTCCTCGGTGTGGCCGGCGCGATCCTGTTCTGTGCCGGCCTCATCGCCGGGAACGGCGGCGCGATCGCGGCGCCTGTCGCGTTCCTCTTTTCGCTTTTCGTG
>Ga0210382_10000799_pt1 | contig 10751 bp, 11 predicted proteins | sample PLMedo_FD_155452 | JGI IMG/M metagenome (GOLD analysis project Ga0210382, IMG submission 155452) | Groundwater sediment microbial communities from an aquifer in East River, Colorado, USA - PLM0_60_coex redo | ecosystem: Environmental > Terrestrial > Soil > Riparian zone | place: USA: East...
TCCACCGGTGCTCTCCAACGCGATTCGAATACCCGTGTACTGCATCGCAAAGAGAACCGCAAAGAGTAAGCCCACCAGTCGGAAATATAACTTGTCAGACCAACTGCCGTAACGTGGTACAACGGAGCGTATCATCTCGATGACAACGATAGCCGTACCACCTGCGCCAGCGGCGACAAATAGGGCAATGTGAACCGGTGGCGGCATCGGCGCTGGTACTGGCCGCAGAAGCAGCAGGAGACCCCACGTCGCGGCGACGAACCACAGTGAGAATCCCGCAAGCAAAGCGACTTTGCGCCGCGAACTCAGTTGGGACCAATTACCCATAGCGTTCTAACGTCCGCGGCCACCGGGCCGACGAGATGAAGGATGCCACAAGGAGCGCTGCTTCAGAGGCTCCGGGTGGGCCGCGCGGTTTAGACCTCGGCGTGTCCATCGCGCTGTTGTAACACGAACGATACGTACTGGGAACGAGAAGGACCATTAACCGGAAGCCCCTTGCTCTTGCACCAAGAAACGAACGCGTCGACGTCAATGTAAACCTTCTCGGGCCGCTGGCCCTTGCGCTCGAGCATTCGAAAAGCGTCAAGAGCACTTTGTTCCCACCGTTCAAACGAATCGTCGAGCTCGTTGCGATCGTCCACAACTTCTGTGAGCCGATGCCACTGCTGCCGGTCAAACCACGCGAACCCCAGAACCATCTTGCGATCGGATCGAGGTTTGGACATACGCGTAAATACCGAGGTCTAACGTTCGCATTGAGGCGCGCGCGGCTTCATGCGCGTCGCCTCCAATGCGCGGTTAGAAGCCACTGGCTCAAAGGGCATAGGAGACCTTGTTCTCCGAGATTGAGACTTTGCCCGTTGACTGCAACTGCCGAATAAGGGCGGCAAGTTCAGCTTCGGCGATCCCCTTCGGGAAAAGCGAGGCGACTGTGCTCGTGAGAGTCTTGAGCGTTCGCGGCCGTGAACTGCCGCGCTGCGCTAGGTTGGCGACAACCATATTGAAGTTGTCGGGTTTCGACTTTGCACTAGCGGGAGCCTTAGACGGAGAACTAGCCCGCAGCGGCGTTGCTCTTCCTGCACCGCCATCGTTCGGGCACTTGAATTGACCCTTCTGGTTGAGCACCACCTGGAATTTCTCTTTGAGCGACATGCTTCCGAGAAGCGCATTGACGGATTTGCAGCAGGCGACGCAGTTTTCATCTTTGTTGCTCCCGCCGTTGGAGCTGGCGAAAAGATGCTCAACACTAGCCTCCGCCTTTGGCAGCGGTTGCTTACAGAAGAAGCAAAGACCACCCTGGGCGAACATGAGGCGGTCGAGAGGCGTCGTGGGCATAAGGCTTCTAACGTTCGCGTTGAGCGGCGCGCCGCTTCATGGCGCGTCCGCTCTCGAACGCGTTGTTGGGCGTCAATCTCCATGGCATCTTTAGGGTCGGAATCCGGCCAGGGAACCGTTCATTTTTCGGGCGCGATAGGTCCGCTCCGGGAGCCACTAGCGACCGTTCCATCCCAGCACAGCGTGCTGCCGGTCGTGACCCAAAGCGGTCCTCGTATCGCGATAGGACGAGCACCTGCGCCGTCTCAAGGTCAAGGGACGACGGGTTTAGACCCTCACGAGCCTCCCGGTTCCATGCCGGCCGCCTTGATGACCGCTGCAGCGGCAGGCGAGGTCAGGAATTTGAACAACACCCTGGCGGCGTCCGGCTCGCTTGCGGTCGTGACAATTCCCGCCGAAATTACGTTCATGACCTGCAGCTCACCCGGCAGAGGCCCGAGCAGCTCGGCGCCGGGGACCGATACAATTTCGCTGATCAGTTGGATGCCGAGCTCGGCTTCGCCGCGCGCCACGATTTCGGCATTAGGCGTGGTCGCCGCCCGGGCGTTCAGTATCGACTTGGCTTTGATCTCTTTGGCGATACCCAGGCGATCGAGAACCTTCTCGAAATGGAAGGTGCTCGGTCCGAGGACCGCCGGGTCGGTATAGACGATCGACTTGGCGGCGAGCAGCGTCCGCCTAAACGCTTCAACGGAGCTGATATCCGGCTTCGCCGCCCCTGCGCGAACCGCCACGCCGCGACCGACGCGGGCGAGAATCAGCCGGTCACTAGGTGCGATCCTGCCCTGTTGCACGAGGTCCTCGATGATGCCTCCCCCCGACATCGCGACATCCACGATCTCACCGTTGACGATGCGCCTCCTGATCTCGGCGGGTGGCGCGAGAATGATCGCGATCTTGTGCTCGCTAGTGCGTTGGAACTCGCCCGCGAGTTCGGTTAACACGTGGTTCATCGCACGGCTTGTCAACACCTTGATTTCGGCGGCATCGGAAGCAGTCGGTGCAGCCAATGCGATGGCGAAACCGATCGTCACCGCTCTCCGCGAGAGATAGAGCAATCGTCGACGGCCGGGAAGTTTCACGGCGCATTCCTCTGAATTGCACAGCATACACTAGGCATGTGCGACCGGGAGACGAGCGGCGGCGCGTGAAGTCTGCTGTCCGTGCGCGAGGAGGCGCCCAGATATTGGCGCGCCTTCTCGATCTCGGGGCGCGGCTCGCCGGCGCCTGCCAATTCGATCAGCTTGGAAAAGTAGTATCTCGCTTTATCGCGGTTGCCCGACTGCGCCGCCGCCTGCCCTGCCCCGTACAGGCTGCGGTAGCGGTTCGGGTCTTGCACCTGCGACTGCTCGTAGGCCGCAAGCGCCTCCCCCGGCTTGCCATTTTCCATAAGCATGTCGCCGAGCAGCTCGTACGCCGGGACGAGGCGGCCAGGGCTGACCGTGCTCTTCTCGCTCTTCGTTTCGAGCTCGGCCGAGGCGCGCATGAGCTTGAGCGCTTCGTCGCGATTGCCCTTGGCATAGGCGACCCACGCCGCCGCACCGAGACGCTGCACTTCGACTTCGGTGGACCAGTACATATTCTTCTCGGCCTTCAGCGCTTCGGCGATACGCGCGAGTTCCTGCACGTCGCTCTCGGCAGCGGCTGGGTCGCCACTGCGTGCGGCGCCCAACGCGCGGGCGAAGTGCGTGATCGCGATGGTGTACAAAACGCGGCTTTCCTGCGGCTTGAGTTGCGCCGCATCCTGCCATGCACCGCGCTCGACGGCGTAGCGCGCCGGTATTGCGGCCAGCGAATAGTGCATCCCGCGCGGCGCCGTGGGAGCAGCGCGCATGCCCTGCGCTTCCTCGACGATTCGTCGCGCATCGCTGTCGCGCGCAAGCTGCAGGTAGGCGTAGGCCATATAGTCGGAGGCGTGCAGCACGCTACCGGCTTCTTTCCCCGCCTTGGCGACTGCGGCCGAGCGTTCGTTCGATCGCGCCGAGTCCTGCCACGCGCCGACGCGCGTGAAGATGTGCGAGGGCATGTGCAGCGCGTGCGGCGCGGAAGGCGCAATCTCGGCGTAGCGCCTCGCTGCGTTCAATCCCTTCGCGGCAATCGGCGGATAGTCGTAGCTATGGATGAGGTAGTGCGCCACGCCGGGATGATCAGGATGCTTCTTGAACTGGACTTCGAGAATCGCAGCAGCTTTCAGCGCGGCGGCAAAGGTCTTGTCGTCCAGCGATTGCGTCGCGGTCAGATAGACCGCGAAAAATATCTGCGTCTCGTCATCGTTGGGGAAGCGCTTTGCCACGACCTCGAATGCATTGGAGAGCGATTTCATGCGCTGCACCGGTGTGCGGTCGCCATAGCGATCGTAGTATTCCCCGATCGCCTCGATGAAGTAACGCTCGCGCTCGGTCTTCGCGCCGATCGCGCGGCCGCGTTCAAGCACCTCTTGCGCCTGCTTCGCCCGAGCTGGAAGCGGCCCCTCGGAAAAAGTGTTGCCGATGATGTTGGTTGCGATGCCCCAGGTGGCAATGGCGCAGGACGGGTCGCGTTCAAGCACTTCGCGAAACGTCTTCTCGCTTTCCCTAAACCAGAACGAGTGCAGCAACGCGACGGCTCGCTGGAGGCTCTCCTGCACGGCGGGCGCGCACGAGTTGGCAAAGGAAACAGTACCGAGCTGCTCGGGCAGCTTGCTAGTCGCTTGGGCCCAGGCGGCGGTCGCTGTAGCGAGCAAGAGGGCAAGTGGCGCTGCGAGGTGGATACGTATTTTCATCTGTAACCCTCCGATTCAAAATTGTCCATGGCCGCCATTCTTGCCGCCCAACGTTCGCCGTGAGCCGCGTGCCGCTTGCGGCACGTCGGTCTCGACGGCGTGGTTGGGCGGCGTTTCATTTACCGACTATTTGCTACTGTAGCTCACGGAAACGTTCACAAATCGAAGTAAAGTCGTTTGATCGAGAAAGGAAAACAGGTGGTTTTGCGACGTTAGTTACTCGCGAGATATCGGCGCGCCTTTTCCATCTCGGGGCGGAGGTCGCCGGAGCCCGCCATGTCAATCAGCCGGGAGAAGTAGTACCGCGCCTTGTCGCGGTTTCCGAACTGCGACGCAGCTTGCCCCGCTCCGTACAGACTCCGGAAGCGGTTCGATTCTTGGACCTGCAAGCGCTCGAATTCCGCAAGTGCCTCCCCCGGTCGACCGATCTCGAGAAGCATCTCCCCGAGCAGCTCGCGGGCGGGCAGAATGCGGCCGGGGCCTAGTGCCTCGCCTTTGTCCTCCATGTCTGCGGCGGAGCGCATCAGCGTGAGCGCCTCGTCACGGTTGCCTGTTGCGTAGGCGGTCCACGCGGCGGCACCAAGACGCTGCACTTCAACTTCAGCCGCCCAGCGTTCGTCCTTGGCGGCTTTCAGCGCATTGACGATGCGTGCGAGTTCCTGCACGTCCTTCCCGGCGGCGGCCGTGTCGCCGCTGCGCGCGGCCCCGAGAGCACGCGCGAAGTAGGTCATCGCGTCGGCGTAAGGGACCTTGCTCTGGTGCAGCTCCAGCCGCGCCGCGTCCTTCCACATTCCGCGCTCGATCGCGTATCGCGCCGGTATCGTCGCGAGCGCGACAGCAGCAGATTGGCGGTATAAGTCGGCACCGGTGACACGCCGAGCATCCTCGACGACGAGGCTCGCGTCCTTGTCACGTGCAAGCTGCATATACGCGTACACCATGTATTCCATGGCGTGCAGTTCCTGGTCGGGATCCTTTCCCGCCTTGGCCACCGCGGCGGCGCGTCGGTTGGTGGCACCCGATTCCTTCCAGGCCCCGACGAGCGTGAAGATGTGCGAGGGCATGTGCAGCCCGTGCGCCACGGAAGGCGCGATCTCGGCGTAGCGCTTCGCCGCCTTCAGGCCCTTCTCGGCAATCGGAGGATAGTCGTAGCTGTGAATGAGATAGTGCGCTACGCCGGGATGCTCTGGGTGCTTCACGAACTGCGCCTCGAGGATTCCGGCAGCTTTCAAGGTCACCGCGAGGGTTTTGTCGGTCTTCTGCTGCGTGGCGATCAGATAGATCGCGTAGAAGATCTGCGCCTCGTCATCGTCGGGGAAGCGCTTCGCAACGACCTCAAAGGCATTGGCGAGCGACTTCATGCGCGCGCCGTGGGGCCGGTCGCCGAAGCGCTCGTAATATTCCCCGATCGCCTCGATGTAGGAGCGCTCGCGTTCGGTTTTGGCGCCGATTGCGCGCCCGCTCTCGATCGCTTCCTGCGCCCGTTTCAGCCTCTGCGGAGGAGGACCGGCGCCGAAAGGATTTCCCATCAGCATGGTGGCGATGCCCCACGTGGCGATGGCGCAGTTCGGATCGCGCTCGAGCACCTCGCGAAACGTCCTCTCGCTTTCCTGAAACCAGAACGAGTGCATTAGCGCGACGCCGCGCTCGAACGTCGCTTGCACCGCCGGGGCACACGAGTTGGCAAAGGAAAGCTTGCCGAGCTGCTCGGGCGGTTTACCAATCGTCTGGGCCCAGACGGCGGTCGCCGCAGCGAGCGAGAGGGCAAGCAACGGCGCTGCAAGGTGGTTACGCGTTTTCATCTGTGGCCCTCCGATTCGAAATTGTCCATGGCCGCATTCTTGCCGCCCAACGTTCGCGTTCAGCGGCGCGCCGCTTGCGGCGCGTCCGCTGCAACGGGTGGTTCGGCGTCATTTCGACGATCCTACCTTGCGTTCCCCGGCTCGACTGCATTTGCCGCAAAGAGGGCCTTAGCCGCAGGGCTCCCCAAGAAAGCGATGAACGCCTTGGCTGCTTTAGGCGACGGAGCGTTACTCATCGGAGCAGCGGTATAGACGATGTAGCTTTGAAGTCCGGCTGGCAGCGGGCCGATCAAACGCAGGTTCTTGTCTGCAATGATCTGCGGGATTGTGCCCACGCCAATATCGTTGCCTTTTCCTCGCTTGATCCGTTCAAAGACCTCCGCCGGCGGGATGCGAACCAACTTTGGCTTGACCGCCTCGGCAATGTTGAGCCGCTCGAGCACGGTGGCGAAATAGTTACCCGATGCAACGTTGTTGAAGATCAAGGCATCCGTGTTCAGCAGAACCTGTTTGAACGCCTCCACAGTGCCAACGTCCCGCGCAGGCGCATCGGCTCGCCCCGCGAGGCCAAAGCCCACGCGGCCGATTACGGGATACTCGCCGGGAACCACCTTTCCGGATTTCACCAACTCGGCCACAAAATCGGGCTGGATGATCAAGACATCAGCCGTCTCCCCATCGGCGACCTTCTTATGGACGACCGGAGAGGTACCAAAAACGTACTCGACCTCGTGGCCGCTGTCGCGACGGAATGCCTCAGCAATCGGCACCAATGCCGGCCGAAGGGGACCGTCACTGAGAACTTTTATCTTCTCCTGAGCATGAGCGGACGACTGAACCGTCATGATCCCAAAGGCACAGACCGCGGTCAGAACGCAGATAAGTCTTTTCATGGCTTTGTGCCTCCCTATGACGCCTAACGTTGCCTTCAACGGCGCGCCGCTTGCGGCGCGTCCGCTGCAAGGGCTGGTTCGGCGGCATACATGCCAACCGCGAAGTCAGTCTGCCTTTATGCCAGCGTCTCGAATGACCTTAGCCCAACGCTCGACGTCGGCTCTAACAAAATTCTCCGTGTCGGTCACGCTCATGGCGACCGGTTGGAAACCTTGCTCGATGATTCGCGCTCTCATATCGGGTGTGCCGGCGATCCTGCTCACTTCAGCGTTGATCTTCAAAACGATGTCACGTGGGGTGCCTGATGGAACCATCAGTGCGTTCCAGCTGGTGAACTCGATCCCTGGAATCCCGGCTTCTGCGGTTGTTGGAACGTCGGGCAACAGCGGATGTCGCTTGTCGCTCGTTACCGCGAGAGCACGAAGCTTTCCGGATTTCACGTGCGGCAAGCTCTCCGGCAATTGAGCAAAAATGACGTCAATCTGACCGCCGAGCAGGTCGATCATCGCAGGAGCGCCGCCCTTATACGGTACGTGCTGAATCTTCGCGCCAGTAGCGCTCTTGAACAATTCGAGTCCGAGGTGCGCAGCGGTTCCATTGCTTCCGGATCCGCCATTCAGATTCTTGGTCTTGGAGACTGCAACGAGATCTTGCAGAGTTCGGATTGTCGAGTCCGCCCGCACCACCGGGACCTGCGGAATGAGGCCCATGATCGCCGCGGGCTGCAGGTCTCTCTGCAACTGATACGGCGCCTTGGGAAACAGCGAGACGTTGACGGAATGCGCAATGGTGGCAGCGAGATAAGTGTATCCGTCCGCCTGCGATTTCGCGACCGCATCGGCACCGATCATGCCGTTAGCGCCTGCCCGGTTCTCGACTACGACAGGCTGTTTCCATGCCTCGTTGAGCTTCTGGGCGATATTCCGAGTCATGATGTCCGTCGCTCCTCCTGCGGGAAACGGGACAATGATTCTTATCAATTTGCTCGGATAGGCAGCGCTTTGCGCGAATGCTATTGAGTGTGTCAGCGCCATACCGACGCCGGCAATTGCCATTAGAAGATGTCGCGTTATCTTCATGATCCTTCCTCCTTTGGTTTCTGGAGTCCGACATCGACTAACAACACGCTTACCTTTCCGATGACGCCGAACGTTCGCGTTGAGCGGCGCGCCGCCACGGACGCCAGCTAAACGCGCGCTGCGCTTCGGCGCGTCCGCTCTCGAACGCGTTGTTAGAAGTCATGGCTTCGGACACCGCATTATTGTCCCCGAGGGCGTCTCAGGCTCTGGCCATTGATTCACGGGACAGCCGCGTATGGCGAAGCCGTATTGCGATACGCGCGCCTGGACCTCATCCGCCTCGGCCTTGCTTCGCGGAGCCCACGAGACAGTGGTACGACCGCTCTCCTGTTCGGTGGTGTACTTCAACCCCATGGATGAAAGTACGCGCTTGTGGAATTCAGTGAGGCGAGAATCGTCGTAAGTGAGTCCTACGCGGTGCGTTCGCTCGTACGCAGTCTGCTCGGCGTGTGCGAAGGCGGCCGCAAAGAACCCAACTCCCAAATAAGCGACGATGTTTTTCATGACTTCTAACGTCTGAAATCAGCGGCGCGCGCTTGCGCGCGTCCGCCCTGGATTGATGGGTTAGAGCGCATCACGGGCAACGGTAAGCCACGCCCTCCGCTTGCGTGGTGAGAAAGACAGTGTTCCCGTCGAGGCCGACGGTTCTATTGCGCAGCTGATCCTCGGAGTAGAACTGTGAATCGCCGACTCGAAACAAACCGGACACATTCCCTACGACTTTGCACCCAGCAACATCGGCGGCGTTTTGCGTGAACTTTACCCGATCAGCGCCAGGCGCCAAGACGGCGCACGAACAGGCGACCAGTACAACAGCTGCGAGCATGAGGCACAGAACTACAGGGTTTCTCGAGCGCATATAGGTACTCCGCTTAACGTGATTCGGGTTGATGCTCGTACTCGTGACTTGGAAAGCCATGCGCTCTAACGCAAAGCTCAGCCGCGGGCCGAGCCCGCAGGGCGAGGACCGTCGGCTGGAGCGCCTGGTTGGGCACCAACTCGATATGTTGCCTGCACGGGCAAGGCGGCCCGCAGCGTTTGAAGGACGACGCAGTAGCGCTCGGTTAGTTCGAGCAGTTTTTGAAGCTGCTCCGGAGACGCGGGTGATTCCAGCGCAATTTCCAAGCGGATGTCCTTGAAACCAACTGGAGCATCTTTAGATACGCCTAGGGTGCCTCGGAAATCTAGGTCACCTTCCGCGCGCAGTTGCCCGGCCTGAATAGGGATGCCCAATGACGTTGCGACGGCGGATAGCGTGACCCCGGCACAGACTACTAATGCTTGAAGCAACATGTCACCGGAGCAGGCTTGTGTTCCTGAGCCGCCGGTGGCCGGATGAAGCCCAGCTTCAACAAGGGCCTTCCCAGTGGCGACGCTGCATGCGACCCCCTCACCCAATTGACCTTCTGCGCGGAGAGTCACGAGCGCCGCACCCGGAGTTGCGCGATATCTCTCTTTGAGCGGAGCTTGGACGGTTCGTAGATCTGTAGTCATGGTTTCTCTCTTGGTGCCCAACGTCCCGCATTACCGGCGCGCGCCGCTTTTGCGCGCGTCCGGGTAGATGCGGCGGTTAGGCCTCACTGCAACGGCCACGCGGCCAATAGACCTGTGCCCGGGGGCATCGATGGTCGTGTGGCAGGGCAGGCTTATTCATTGATACGCAGGCTTTTCAAGGTTTCAAGAAAGTCCCGACGAAACGGGACAACGATAGCTGCACCACGTGGAATTATTTCAGAGTAGTGAATAACCATGAAGTACGCGTTTTTCTCCTCTCGGGGAAAATACAAATATAGTGAAGCTGATTGGTTCACATGACTGTCCGAAGCGGTATATTTCATTGTGTAGAATTTCTTGTCGCCCACGGATTCTTCACCCATCACAACATCACTAAGCTTGTATTGCCCCCTCCTAACTCCCTGTTCGATCATGATCTGTTTTTCCATGTTTCTAAAATCGTCCGCGACTTGTCGAGCGGACCATGATCTGGGGACTTCATGAAGAACTTCGTTCCTTGCGAACTGCATCCGATATGTTGCCGGTTCACCAAGACCAAGATCAATTTTTGTTGTAACAACTGCAACCTCGGCTTTTTCATTAGGTCGGAGTAGGTGCCACCGGTCTGGCGGCACAACAATGGAGTAGTGCGGGAAAGTAATTTGGCTGTTGTTTCTAGTGATCGGTGTTTCAGGACTGGCGCAACTTGCTAAGAGCACGACCCCGGCAATGGACATGTATCGTTTCATGGCGTCCTCCTGACACTATGGTTTTATGGAAGGCCCAACGTATAGTGAGCTTCCGAAATGTCCCCTATATTAGACACCTGCGGTTAGCTGTTGTCATCTCTTCCAAAAATCAACGCGTTGGGGTACTGTATGCATGTCCAGTATTCATTTTGTGCCGTGATTTCGTGCCTATTATCACGAGATAGGCGCCCGGGAGATGAAAAATGACTGACGAATCAAGGGAATCTACGATCATGGTGCCGCCCGAGGGTATCGAGCCGCGAAAGCCCCGGCTGCTGGAGCAGGTGCACGAGGCGATCCGGCGGCGGTATTTCAGCCGGCGCACGGAGGAGGCGTACGCGCACTGGATCAAGCGCTTCATCCATTTCTCTGGGCGACGCCACCCCGCGGTGCTGGGCGAGGCGGAGGTGACGGCGTTTCTGAATCATCTCGCCGCGGAGCGCAAGGTCGCCGCTTCAACGCAGAACCAGGCGCTCTCGGCGCTCTTGTTCCTGTACAAGGAGGTGCTCGGTCGCGAGTTGGCTTGGCTCGACGGGCTGCAGCGCGCGACGCGTCCGCCGCGCCTGCCGGTGGTGTTGACACACGAGGAAGTGGAGCGGCTGCTCGCCGAGCTGCAGGGGGTGCGCTGGCTGAT
>Ga0210382_10000800_pt1 | contig 10745 bp, 6 predicted proteins | sample PLMedo_FD_155452 | JGI IMG/M metagenome (GOLD analysis project Ga0210382, IMG submission 155452) | Groundwater sediment microbial communities from an aquifer in East River, Colorado, USA - PLM0_60_coex redo | ecosystem: Environmental > Terrestrial > Soil > Riparian zone | place: USA: East River...
CGGGAGGGAGGCTTCCACCCGTTTAGCGTGGGCGTGGTGGCGCCACAGCTCGCGCTTGACGAGTTGTTCGGACACGTGCAAGGGGCCTACACCGACGCCCGCAAGGTGCGCCCGGGCCGAATTGCCACGGCGGGCAGCGGGACGCTGCTGCTCGACGATGTGCAGAATCTCGATCTCGGCGTGCAGAAGCAGCTGCTTCAAGTCCTCGACCGCGGGACGTACAGTCCGGTGGGGTCCGACCGGGTGCTCACCGTCGCGTGTCGGGTCATTCTAGCGATGGCGGACGATCCCGACGAGCTGGTGCGATGCGGCGCGTTGCTCAAGGACCTGCGGTATCGATTCGGGATGTGCGGCATCCGGGTGCCGCCCCTGGCGGAGCGGCGCGCGGAGATCCCGCTCCTCGCGAAGCGCTTTCTCGACGGGTGCCCGGAGGAAACGAAGGTCCCGGGCCCAACGCGTTTCGACGACCGAGCGCTGGCCCGGCTCGGGGACGGAGAGTATCCGGGGAACGTGCGCCAGCTTCAGGGGGTGGTCGTGTACGCGTATCTGATGGGTGCGGCAATTGGGGCAGAGGACGTCCGGGTCGAGCATCTGCCGGAGGGGCCTTCCTCGGACCTCCGTTATGAGCGGAGAGGGGATCCAGTAGTGAACCGACGGGCGATGGAGCGCGCGTTAGACAAGACCGGGGGGAATGCCAGGGCGGCAGCGAGACTACTCGGGATCAGTCCGACGACGTTCAACAAAGTTCGCCTACGCCAGGGGGATGGCTGAAGCACGGCTCATTCGAGCGTCGCACACGCAGGGAAGTGGCCACTGCCTTCACGCCCGCGGGACGTCTGATTGCCCTGCTCAGCCTTTGGGGAGGGTGACAACCCCCGAGGAGCGCATTCCTCAGACGCGATCGTCCGATGCTGGCCTGGCTTACATCGGGGGAAACGTCACCGCATCCGAGCGCTCCAGACGAACAGGCCCGCAGCTTTGTGCGGCTCGGTCGCTGTGATTATGGCACCCTGCCAGAAAGCTATCAGGAGTCGCCTCCCGCGAGGCGTGTAACTCGATGACAACCAACCAAGGCATCGCCCGCGGCACGTCCGGATTCCGTCGGTGCGCTCATGACCGTAGGGCCATGGCGCTGAGGCACACGATTCCCCCGATGCCCAGGCAAACGGCAAACGACAATCGATTTACCCGCCTCCTGCGTTCCCGGAAAGCGTTCTGTTCCGGGCTGCTCGTCGACGCAGGTCCGCCGCGAGAGCGGCAGTCATGATCGATGCCACTACGCTCAAGTTCATTGACGTTGAGAGGCGAGATAACTCCAGTATGTAGTGAGCGGAGTCGCGGAGTCGCGCGTTTGGTTCCTGCGCCAAGGCGGCCACGAGGTACTGAATGTTGGAGACGCTAAAACTCACTTTGTACATGCAGATCAGCGATCCGATCGCCAGGAAGATTCGAAGGACGACGCTGCCGAGCCCAGGCAACCACGCATGACGCCCATAAACCCCAATCAGGAGTGCTGCGATTGCGATCAGAGCGGCGACGCTCACGACAAGATCGATCATTTGCTACCCGCCAAGATACTTGCTCACAATCCGGGCATTGGCAATCCTACCTTGGTAGCCAACCGCCTGGGTCGCCCGTTGTGCATACGTGCCCGCGAGCCAGAGTCCCGCTGATATCAGCACGTTCGTTCGAGTCCAGCGTCGGCTCCTCAATCCTTCCTCGTTCAACACCTGATCGTGCTCGCATCACGAGTTACGGTACAATACGCTTGGCGGTATGAGCCCAAGCCTGCTATCGAGAGATCCGGGTTTTCCCAAAAGGAATAGTAATTCCATGTGGTAATCGATACGACATCGCCGGGCTGAAAGGCGAACCCATCGGGCCACGCGAACGCAACACCCTCAAGAAACAGGCCGGCTTCCAGTACTCTCTCCACTGGTATAGCCAACGCGGCGGCTCCGAGTTCAAGTCCATGAACACTCTGCTCCATTTGCCGCGCCAGGTTGAAGGAGTTGGACTGTCCCTGAGTCAAAGGTCCGGCAATCCTTGAACATTCCATGACTGCGAGGTGCTGACTGCAACGTGTGGCGTCTCCCATCCCAAGAATTCTGGTGACCATTCCCCTTGTCAGACCGGGTTCTGTGGCGAGTCTCGATGCCTGCCCGGTCGACATGAGCCATCTCACATACTGGCGAGCTGCCCTCTCCAGGGAGGCGTCCCTTTCAGCGTCACCCGTCACCTCGACCGGGTTGAGCATAACTCCGCCGCCACCATGACATTCAAAGCGCCCGTTCACGAACGACCAAGTATCACACTCGGGAGTAACGTCATCGGTGCCCCATGGGTCCCGTCGATTCAAGGGGTCGCCGCTGGCGTAGGCGTAGAGGTTGTAGCCACCGCGGTAGCCGATCGGATCCTCCTGCACGAACCGGCGCACGTTGGGGTCGTAGTAGCGCGCCCGGAAGTAGTACCAGCCCGTCTCGGTGTCATACTCGCGCCCCGTCCAACTATACCGGTTGGCTAGGCCGGAACCGGTGCTCTCGACGACATTCCCATATGGGCCGAATCGCTGGCTCATGATCCAGGTGCCATCGCGCTTCACCAACCCCCGCACGCTCCTGAGCTTGTCCTGCACGACGTAGTATGTGATCGACTGCGTCCCCACACTGTCACGGAACGCCAAGAGATCATCGGCAGCCGGTCCCCAGACAAAGCGCAGGTCGATCGCTCCGGCCGAATCGGTCTCGAACCCCACGTTGGCCCCTCGATAGACGAAACGTGTGTAGGCGACGGTGCCGCCTGTCACATTCGAGTAGACACGCTTCGCGATCCGCCGGCTCGCCATGTCGTATGCGTACCGCGCAACGGGCGTGCCGTTCTTGCGCACCGACCGCAGGCGGTTCAACGCGTCGTACCCATAGAGGAGCGTATCGTTCACGCCGCTCTTGACTGCGCGCGCGAGGTTGCCCGCGCAATCGCACGACGTCCAGGTGCTACCGCCCTCCGCCCGAGAGAGTAAACGACCTGCGGGTTCCACCCGTTCAGTGTCGGGGCCGTCGCGCCGCAGCTGGCCTTGGATGAACTATTCGGCCACGTCCAGGGCGCCTACACCGACGCGCGCCGAGTGCGGCCGGGCCGCATAGCGACGGCCGGCAACGGGACGTTGCTGCTCGATGATGTGCAGAATCTCGAACTCGGCGTGCAGAAGCAGCTGCTTCAGGTCCTCGATCGCGGGACGTACAGTCCGGTGGGGTCGGATCGTGTACTCACGGTCGGGTGCCGGATCATTCTGGCGATGGCGGACGATCCCGACGAGCTGGTGCGACGCGGCGTGTTGCTCAAGGACCTGCGGTATCGGTTTGGGATGTGCGGCATCCGTGTGGCGTCTTTGGCGGAGCGGCGGGCCGAGATCCCGCTGCTGGCGCAGCGCTTTCTCGACCGCTACCCCGAGGAAACGAAGGTCGCGGGCCCGACGTGCTTCGAGGACCGCACGCCGGTCCGGCTCGGGGAGGGAGAGTATCCGGGGAATGTGCGCCAGTTCCAGGGCGTGGTCGTGTACGCCTATTTGATGGCTGCGGCGACGCAAACAGTCGAGGTGCGGGTGGAGCATCTGCCAGAAGGGCTGTGGCCGCACCTGCGTTTTGAGAGAATGAGGAGATTCGATGGCGAACCGGCGGGCGATGCAGCGCGCGTTAGAGGAGACCGGGGGGAATGCCAGGGCGGCAGCCAGACTACTGGATCAGTCCGACGACGTTCAACAAGGTTCGCCTACGTCAGGGGGACGGCTGAAGCATGGCTCATTCGACCGTCGCACACGCAGGGAGGTGGCCACTGCCTTCACCGCCGCGGGAGTCTGATTATCCCTGCTCCAGTGTTCGGGGGGAAGGTCAGAGCTTATCCTGCACCACGTAGTAATGATTGCCCAACGAGTCCCGGATCGCGAGCAGGTCGTCGGCCGCCGGACCCCAGGGTAGCGCGGCTGATCGTGCCGATCGAGCCGGCCTCGAACGCCAGTTCGCACAGAGTGAGGCAGCCAACATGCGGCGAGGAAGACGGAAAGGGTTTCGCGACGTCACATCGCGCGTACGGCGGATGCCCTGGCAGGCCAGACATCGTCAGTTTCAGAGGCCTCGCCGCGTTTGCCTACTTCCTAGTCTCAGGCACTCTCACGTAGCGCAGTGGGCACGTCCCTTCTTGTTCGGCCTCTTCCCACCCGAGGAGTTCGTGGGTGCCGGGCTCCACAAAGAAGACCTTGTCAGCCCCCGAACCGAGCGCGATGGCCCATGCTCGCTGAGCACGCGCCCCTGGGAAAGGAATAGAGTCTGCTTCCGCGACGCCCAGATAGCCCTCAAACGCAACGTCAGTCCATGGAGTGGGCATGTCTACGAACGTCAGTTTCGCCAACTTGGGGACGAAGGCCTGTGGGTTTTTCAGGGCGCGGACGAGAAGCCTGTCACTCCCAACAGAGTAGGCACCGATGGGAATGCGTGCGCCCCCGGAGTCGGTCCGACGCTTGGGCTGTTCCACGCGCCACGCTACGCTGTCCGTCCCGAACAGCATCTCAACGAAGAGAGAGCCGACATGCCCGTGCCACCAGACGGGTGTGAGCGTGCGCCCATCGTAGAGAGAGGAGTCCAAAGCCAAGGCACCGTGGAGGAGCGGCCGGCGAGTGATCTGGAGGATCTTCGTGGAGTCGCCGCGCTCCACCCACCGAACCTCCTCTCGCATAACACCGAACTGGCGCGGCGCTCGACCAGGCGAAAAGGGGCAGGGCAGCTCATAGGCCCGAAACACGGCCGTGCCTGGGCGGATCAGCGAGAGGTCGAGCATGGCCGAGGTCAGCGCCAGCGTATCAGCAGGTGCGGACCAGTCCTGCCCAGCCACGTGTCCGTGCGCGGCGACTACCGCGCCGATAAGAAGACTCGACCATCGCCGCAGGTCTCGCATCAATTATCCTCGTGAAGAGCAGAGCGTTTTGCCTGCCAGAGTCGACGCGTGGCAGTCTCGCGACAGATCGCATAGGGCCTCAGTACTCAGGTACGCCGGCGCCCCAACCCCACGTCATGTGAATGTGACCGCGATGCATGTAACCCCAAGTCTGGCCCGCATAGCGCGAACCTTGCCGGTTGTCGACCCCGTTCATATCGATCGCCCTCCAAGAGGCCCCACGAATCTTGTCATACCCGAAGCTCCCCGGCGCCATGATTTGAGAACCAATGGGCAGGGTCGTGTTACTCATTAGGCCTCTAAGGTAACCACCAAGGAGGGAGGACGACTGTACTGCAATCTCGTCGATCGCACTAATGTCCATTGCGTCACCACGATTGTGCGCGCTCCGAGCGCCCCTGTTCCCCGACGTGAACGAGGAAACCGTGAAGCCGCTTGCGCCCGCGTCGATGGCCGCCACCGCCCCCGCGATCATGAGATCGAGTTCATGACCTCGGCCTGGATCGAAATCGTTGTTCGCCACCAAAACGGTCACTGAGGTGCACGAGCCGCCGACGCAAACGGTGACAAGGTGAACCTCGCCGAGCGGATGGCTGTCGTCCCACCGGTCATCAAAGTCGTCCTCCTGTCCCCACGGATCCCACAGGGAGCACCCACACCCACCGCCGAAGGGCACGCTCCGTACATCCGTCCCTAGGAACTGGTTGCGGTACCACTCGTCAAGGTTCCACATCATCCCACTCGGATCCCGTCGCTCGACCGGATTCCCCCCGGCGTACGCGTAGAGATTCCCTCCGCCTCCGTACCCGATCGGATCCTCCTGCACGAACCGCCGCAGGTTGGGGTCGTAGTAGCGCGCCCGGAAGTAGTACCACCCCGTCTCGGTGTCATACTCGCGCCCCGTCCAACTATACCGGTTGGCAAGGCCGGAACCGATGCTCTCGACGACATTCCCATATGGGCCGAATCGCTGGCTCATGATCCAGGTGCCATCGCGCTTCACCAACCCCCGCACGCTCCTGAGCTTGTCCTGCACGACGAAGTATGTGATCGACTGCGTCCCCACGCTGTCACGGAACGCCAAGAGATCATCGGCAGCCGGTCCCCAGACAAAGCGCAGATCGATCGCACCGGCCGAATCGGTTTCGAACCCCACGTTCGCCCCTCGATAGACGAAACGTGTGTAGGCGACGGTGCCGCCTGTCACATTCGAGTAGACACGCTTCGCGATCCGCCGGCTCGCCATGTCGTATGCGTACCGCGCAACTGGCGTGCCGTTCTTGCGCACCGACCGCAGCCGGTTCAACGCGTCGTACCCATAGACCAGCGTATCGTTCACGCCGCTCTTCACCGCCCGCGTGAGGTTGCCCGCACGATCGTATGTGTACGTCCAGGTGCTACCGTCTTCCGCCCGAGAGAGTAAACGACCGGTGGTGGGGTCGTACATCTCCGCCCCGGTTGACGTTTGGATGTTTCCTACGCGGTCGGAGCTGAACGCCTCGCTGGCGACGGAGTCGCTATTCGTGTAACCGGTCCAAGCCGTCAGGCGCTCCCAACCATCGAACGTGAGGGCATCCTGCAGACTGTCTACCGCAGCGCCTGAGCCGTGCTGCTCGGTCCACACGGGGCCGAGCGCGGCGTTCGGCTCGTCGGGCATGACCTTGCGGTCCCACCGGCCGGTATTCCAGCTGGGCGCGCTCGTCACGGTATTTCCGAGCGTCTTGAGGGCCCCGGTCGCGTTCCACGTGGGGACTCGCGCGTGCTGAGTGCCACTGTTTACATACGGGCCCACCGCGCGGTCGCGGGCGTCGAACGTGTAGGTCACCGTGTCCGCGAACGGGGTGATCAAGGTGTCGGCATACCCGCGGTCGGCCTCGTAGCGCAGGGTCCAGGCGCCCACGGCGTCGGTCGTGGTGCTGGGCCGCTCGAAGCCGTCGTAGCTGTAGCTGGTCGCCCGGGCCGTCACGCCCGTGAAGCCGGTATCGGACCTGAGGCGCCCGCGCTGGTCGTAGACCCAGGCGAGCGCCGGGTTCACGCCCCCGATCGAGTCCACGGCGTTATCGAACCACAGCCGTGTGACCTGATCGAGGGGGCCGGCGAACGCGCGGCGCAGATCGCCGACGCCGGGAATAGCGGTGAGCGTATCCCGGTTGCGGGTGTCGTAGCTCGACATGATGACGTCACCCCGCCGCGTGATCGTTTTCTTCACGTTCCCCGCGATGTCGTACACAATGCTGTCCTTCACGGCCATCGAGTCCGTCCACGGGCGGCGCGACACGAGCCGGCTGAGGCGATCATACAGGTACAGCGTCGCCTTGCCGCGATCGTTGATCCGAAGCGAGTCCCGCCCCCCCCGGTCGAAGCGGTGTCCCACCCGCTGGGTGCGCAGCGTGTCGGTCGCCGCCGGCCAGGGGGGCGGCGTGCCGCACGGGTCGGCACAGTTGTCGGTCCGGGATACCCGCGTGGAATCCACCTGCCCGGTGACGTTGACGAACGCCTCCACACGCCGCCACTGCCAGTAACTCGTTGTCTGGGTGGCCTGGACTCGGGTCTTGCTGAGGTGGATCGAGTCGCGCCCCAGCACATCGACGATCGCACTGTCCACGGTAACCCCTGCTTCATCGACGACGCGGAGGCCGTTCTTCCACGTCGCGTCGTAGCTGAAGCGGCGAGAGACGGTATTCCCCGGCGCGCGGGTCGAGTCGAGGAGCCCGTCGCTCCGGTACCATAACTTGGTCGTGTCATTGTGCGGCGTGATCGTGCGCAGCACGTTGCCCTTCCCGTCGTACACGACGCTGTCGCGCTTCCCCCGCGCGTCGATCATGGCGATGACGCGATGACTCGCGTTGTACACGAGGCTGTCGAGCTTGAGCGTGTCATTCGAGGACCGCACGATGTAGGTCCGCACGAGCCGCCGCAGGGCGTCGTAGCGCGAATACACCCGGCTCGAGTCGCCGTTCTTCCCTTCGCTCCAGAGGGGGAATCCCTCCCCCGTGTACTCCACGCGGCCCAGAAGACCCAGGGCATCCCACGTCCGCCGGGCCTGCCCCCACCGGTTCAGGAGCGACCGCGTCCAGTTGTTGCGCGGATCCTTGACCTCCACGTAGACGCTGTCCAGAGTCCGCAGCGCCCCAAACCCCTGTCGCTCGTAGGCGAAGTACGTAATCGCGGGATTCACTGCGCTCCCGTTCTCATCCTGGACCCCGGGGAGCCGCACCTGGCTGGGCCGCCGCTTGAACGTCGAGTCGTAGGTCACGATCGTGGTGTCCGCAAGCACGCCGATGCGCTTGGTGAGCACGACCGTCTTCGTGCCAGGATACGTTTGGTAGACGAACGTCGTCGTGTACGGCTTCGCGGTCGCCGACGGCAGCGAGTCGTACGTCAACTGATTGGTCGTCCCGCTGATCGTCACCCGGGTCTGGCGCCCCGCCGGATCGGTAAACGTCGACAGATTCCCGTTTCCGTCGTACCCGAACGTGATCGTCTTCCCCACGGGATCCCGCAGGGTCGTCACCTGGTCGCTCGTCCCGTTGTAGACCACGGAATCCTTATTGCCGTTCGCGTCCAGCCCACGCACGACGCGGCCGTTCGCGTCGAAGAAGAGTGTGGCGAGGCTTCCGCGGGGAGACAGTTCCCATCCTCCTGTGACCTTCTTGAGGACGGAGAAGTCGCCCGGCGGGGACAGATAGAGGCTGTCCCCGTTGCCGCGGTAAATCGCGGCGGCTCCCGTCGGCCCGACCAAGACCCGATCGGCGCCCGACCCCACCAGCTTCAGGATCCCGGCGGGCCACCACCCCGATCCGTACACCGTGGAACGCCGATCGACGATCACGACCTCGGTCGAGTCCGACGCCATGTTCACCGTTTGCCCGGAGGTCACTGAGACCTCGACGCGGAGCCACTTTCGGGTCGGGGTCGCGTAGCTCCCTGAGCCGAAATCCGCCTGCAGAACGACGCGGCAGCGCCGGACACCACCGGTCGTGCAAGACGGGGTCGCGACGACGAGGGAGTCGAGTTTGACCGCCCCGTCCCACAGCATGACCTTGATCTGATCCGGCGTGCCCGCCGGCCAGGGCCACTCCACGTCGACAGGGACGAGCGCCCGCGGGTACGACTGGCGTGTGGAGTACACCAGTCCGGCGCTGCGTGCGGCGCCCATGGAAATGTAAGCCGGTGTGCCGAGCCCCGTCTCGACCTCCGCGCCGCTCACCGAGAGGCCGGGCCCGAACGGCGCGCTGAACTGTCGCCCTAGCGCCTCAAATGGCATCCCGCTGAACCCCACGACGGGCTTGTTGTCGTTCGGCAGCACGACCCAGGTCGCGAGCGAGTCGCACGCCCCGGCGATGGAACACACCTTCACCACCGCCTTCGCGGAGTCCCCAATGCCGAGCCAACGGAGGGAGTCGACGTCCCACTCCATGAGCCCGCGATTGGCGCGCGCGAGCGACGTCACCGTCTCACCACGCCACCGCAGCGCGGTTTGGGTGGTGTCCACAGGGGACCCGTCAGGTAGGTAGGTCGCACGGACGACGGGCTGCCGGTTCCGCACGATCGCCCGACCCCCGGTCGCGGTGGGCACGACGAGTGTCAGCGCGGGCGCGTAGCTGACGAAGTACCACGTCGTCGCGCTGGCGTTACCCTCTCGGCCCGTCGCGTTCAGGCGCAGGATGCCAACGGTGCTTCCCGTGCTGAACGTCACCTCGACCACGACGCTCCCGTCTGGATCGAGCGGCGCCGTCGTCGGCGAGACGACGCCGCACGTGACGCCGCCGGTCGTGGTACACCCGAAGTCGTAGTCGTCGGGAAATGTGCCGGTGTTCTGGACCCTGAAGAGCGCCGAGAGCCCGCTCGCATTGCGAGGCACGCCGAGCTGGTCGTCGCCCACGACCGACACGGAGACGGCGAACTGCGTGCAGCTCGGGCAGTCCTGGGCCGCCGTGCTACGAAAGGCGAGAAGGAATAGAGCGCCACAGATCAAGGAGGCCTGCGAAAGGCTCTGCGCCATGGGGACTCTCTCGAAAGAGCACGGTCGTTCCGGACGCCCGGAGCATCCCCGCCTTAGGCACTCCCCGTGCCACAGCGATTTGCGCATAGCTCGCGGTCTCTACACGCTCCCAGGTGGCCAGTTCGCGGGTTCGAACTGCACGCGGTGTACACGTCCAGCGTTTCTGAGCACGAGGTCCACGACAAGTCGTGTCCAGTTCGCGGGCCCGAACTGGACATACTGAACACCACCGCCGTTCGGAGCGTCCTCCCCCAAGCTCGAACTCTTCCTCATAGGACCTGGCACGCTCCCTGCCACCACGTAGCGCGTCCCTTGGCATCGAGGAAACGCGCCCGTGTCCACGGCCCTGATATCCCGACTCCCTTTGCCCGAATCATTCGAGGCCGGCTACCTCGAGTTCAATGGCATCCTCCCGCTCGAGACGACCGACACGCACTTGCGTGTGGCTGTGACGGGCGAGCCGGCGCCGGAGGTGCTCGACGACCTCGCGCTCTCCTTCGGCGTGCCCCTCGAGATCGTGCCGGTGAGTCGCGAAGCACTCGTGGACGGCGTGCGGCGCGCCTTCGCCGCGGCCGAGTCAGTCATCGAGCTGGTGCGGGACCTGGGCGCAGAGTTGGGCAGTGGCGGCGAGGCGAGCGACGCGCCGTATTCGGACGCGCGCGACCTGGCCAACCAACCGCCGGTGATCAAGTTCGTGAACCTGCTGATCCGGGAAGCGCACAGCGCGCGCGCCTCCGACATTCACCTCGAGTCGACGCGGGACGGCCTACGGAGCCGGTTCCGCGTCGATGGC